>Ga0209992_10000788_pt1 | contig 39239 bp, 40 predicted proteins | sample 2SBtaG_2_FD_182564 | JGI IMG/M metagenome (GOLD analysis project Ga0209992, IMG submission 182564) | Deep subsurface microbial communities from Kolumbo volcano to uncover new lineages of life (NeLLi) - 2SBTROV12_ACTIVE470 metaG (SPAdes)... | ecosystem: Environmental > Aquatic > Marine >...
TGAGAACGATGCCAATAATATTGACACCAGTAAAATAGCATCAACCAACAGCATAATTAACTGTTTATTGAATCTAGATAAATTGACAACTCTATTAATCATATTTCTTACTAAAACTCACTCATTTGCATAATTTCTGAAATTTTTCACTACCTGTTATTTTGCCTGTTTTGAAAACAAAAATAGCCCTAAAAAGAGCTATTTATTTACCTGTAGAGCCTTTTTATCGACTATTTTTTGATAATTACACCAAGACCTAAACCTACAACTCATTAAAAATGGGGATTTTTCATCCATTTAGGAAATTTCCCAAATTTTTAATGGCTATTTGTGCCCAAGATATCCATCAGGATTCTGAGACTGCCAACGCCAAGTATCTTCACACATCTCATCTAACTCATGTTCGGCCTTCCAGCCCAACTTTTTTTCTGCATAAGTTGGGTCTGCATAGCAAGTCGCTATGTCGCCAGGCCGCCTACCCACTATGTGATAAGGCACTTCTTTACCTGAGGCCTTTTCAAAAGCCTTAATCATATCAAGTACGGAATATCCGTTGCCTGTGCCTAAATTCACCGTCAATATTTGTGGCTTATTTTCTAGCGCTTGTAATGCCTTAACATGTCCTTTAGCCAAATCAACTACATGTATATAATCACGTACACCTGTTCCGTCAAGTGTGTCGTAGTCGCCACCAAATACACTTAGTCTTTCTAATTTTCCAACGGCCACTTGTGAAATATATGGTATTAAATTATTAGGAATATCGTTCGGATCCTCACCTATCAATCCACTCTTATGCGCACCCACAGGGTTGAAGTATCTAAGCAGTGCGATATGCCAGCTATCGTCTGCCACAAACACATCCTGCAAGAACTCTTCAATCATTAACTTAGAACGCCCATACGGATTGGTGACCGACAGCGGGAAATCTTCCTTAATCGGCACCGTATGTGGATCACCATAGACCGTTGCGGATGAGCTAAAGACAAATGTCTTGCAATTAAACTTACGCATCACTTCAGATAAAATAAAGGTTCCGCCCACATTGGTATTGAAGTACTCAATAGGCTTAGCCACTGATTCACCTACAGCCTTCAAACCTGCAAAATGAATAACTCCGTCAATTAAATATTGTTCAAATACTTGCGTAAGCGCCTGCTTATCACAAATATCTATTTTAAAAAAAGGTATATTACTACCAACTAATGTTTCTACACGTTTAATCGATTCTAATGAAGAATTGCATAAGTTGTCAATTACTACCACTTCATAACCAGCAGTAATTAATTCTATACAGGTATGAGTCCCTATATACCCTGCACCACCTGTAACCAATACTCTCATTCAAAATCCATTTAAAATATTACTATATATACAAATAAAAACCAGTGGTCAATGCGAAATTCCAGAACGCTTAAGTGTTATTGTAAGAGTCATAAACAATATTTTCACATCAAGCCAAAATGATTGGCGCTTTAAATATTCCACGTCTAAGGCAATCTTGTCCTGCATTGACAGCTTGTCCCGTCCATTAACCTGTGCCCAGCCAGTTATTCCAGGTAATAGAGTATCTACACCTTTTTCTTTTCGCAAAGAAATCAAATTATTCTGATTAAATAGCGCAGGACGAGGGCCAATAAAACTCATATCACCCTTTAAAACTGAATAAATTTGTGGTAGTTCGTCTAAGCTATACTTTCGAAGCCACCCCCCAACAGGAGTTAAAAACATTTCAGGATTTTTTAGTAAATGAGTTGCGACATTTGGCGCACCTACCAACATAGAACGGAATTTTGGCATTTTAAAAATCTTGGAATTTAAACCAACTCTATCCGACCAAAAAATAACAGGCCCTTTGGATGTTGCACGCACAATAATAAAAATAAACAAAAACAATACAAATAATACAATACTTAAGAAAATAGCCACCACAATATCAAACATTCGTTTCATTTGCAATTTACCCCTTGAATGATGTCACGGTTGAAAATCTTATAAACTGTATCAATATCATAGCGCTTAGACACTATGGAATATGATTCCTTTCCCATATCTACGATAGTCTTGGCATCAATATCAAAAAAATTACTCATAGCTTGATATAAAGATACATGCTCTTTAGGAGTGCACAGAAACCCATTAACACCATTATTAACTAATTCAACAATCCCTGGAACACTTGAAACAATTAACGGCCTTCCTACAGAGCAAGCCTCCATTGCTGATCTTGATAGACCCTCTCTGTACGACGGAAGAACAAACACATCAGAGCGCACTAATATTTTGGATATATTATCAGTATAAGGAATGTAATCAATATAGTCTGAATTTCTTATTAAGCTCATATCACGATCATTAATAGATTTTGGGTGCCCAGCATCTCTAGAGCCAACAACTGTAAGTTTAAATTTTCCTGGAAATCTTTTGTATAGTAGCTGAGAAGCTGTTATGAGTTCTTTCACGCCCTTGTCTGTGATTAACCTACCCACAAAAACAAACTTAATTACATTGCAATTTCTTTCTGGATTATTGTATTTAAATTCCTCTAAATCAACACCCTCTCCAGGTAATATTTTTACTTTATCACTATTTAGTTTCACTAAGTCGGTCATGTATACATAATCGGGCTGATTAAGAACTACAATATAATCTGCAAACGAATAAAAAAAGTTAAATACTTTATTCAGGATTATAAGATTACCTTTCAGCATCAAAAATCCAGATCCAAACCCTGTATTAATACTGACTGTAACTGTCTTTATTAGCTTAAATGCAATTGGAGCAAAAAGTGCTGGCTTGTTTGAATAAAATAAAGATAATTCTGGCTTTACTTTAAAAGCAATTCTAACAAATCTAACAATTAACAATAAGTTGCTAACTAATGATGTAGATTTTCCATCTAAATGGATATTAATATATGAAATTTTTTCTTGATTTGGATACAGATCGACATCAAAAGGACATGCAATTACCACCTCATACCCATCTGAAACTAATTTTTTTACCATCCAATATCTAAAACGATATATAGATTTAAGAGAATTCCCAATAATAAGAATTTTCATAATTAACGCTACCGCTCTGAAAAATGGCTGACCATATTCCCTTGATGATGAAAAATTTCAAGAATTTTGGATAACTTCTCTATAGCTCTTTTATTGCCAAATCTAAGCCACTGATTTTGACGAATTTGCCAATAAACTTTACGGAAAAAAGTTATGTCTCCAAGTTCATTACTTTTAACCCAGAACTCATTGTTGTATAAAAACTCATAAGGATGGAGGTAAATTAATGGTAAAAACCCCTTGTCCACGGCACGATCCATAAGTTTAATAATTATTTTTAATGGTAATATTTTAAGAAAAGTACCGCCAATAACCCTAACCTTAAACCCAGGCAATAATTGATGTGAATAAACTGGAAATTCATACATTTTACAATTATTAAAATTCATAGTATCCACGGTACCACAAGCGTTCAAGCGAGCCTCTGACACATAACTAGAATCATAAAGAAATCTCTTGGTTAGCTCTTCATATGCCCAATCACTACCCTTATCAATTGAAAAATTTGGCGCCCTGAATCCATATACTTTTTGACCAGATGATTGACTAATGATTTTAATTGCTTTATCCAAATTTTCTGAGAATTTTTTTTTATTAAAGGTGTTAATATTATCATGATAATAGTTGTGACATCCTATTTCATGTCCATTTTCAGACAACTTGCTTATTATCTCGGGACAGTCTCTAGCCACTTGCCCAGTTGAGAAAAAGGTCAACTTGTCTGAACCTGGTGCATTTTTAACTATATTTAAAATTCTTTCAACAGACAGTTGAAGTGCACTTGGCCGAGGCTGTGGGCTCTTTACACCCACAGACCTCTGAAGGTTGTATGAAAAATCTTCAAAATCAATTGATAAATAACATATCTTCTTATTCATTTAATTCTTAAACCCCTTCGAAACTCTTTTTCTCCACTTATCGTCACATATATACCCTCCTAAAGCCAAGAAATCGACAGAACTTCTTAGAAAACAATCAATAGCCTGAGTAGGGTTTTCCACTATTGGTTCTTGAATATTTAAAGATGTATTTAATAGTACAGCAACACCCGTTTTATCTTCAAAACTATCTATTAATTTCCAATACAATCTATTAGTATTTTTATCCACAGTATGCACTCTAGCAGAGCCATCAATATGTGTAATTGCTGGGATAACATTCAATTTATCAGACTTTACTTGCGCAACTATATTCATATAAGGAGACTCTTGACTTATTTCAAAATAATCACTTGCTGCCTCTGCTTTACACGATGGTGCAAAAGGTCTGAATAACTCTCGCTTTTTTATCTTTATGTTCAGCGTTTCTCTAATCGACTCACACCTTGGATCTGCAAGAAAAGACCTGTTTCCTAATGCGCGAGGGCCAAACTCAGACCCTCCTTGAAACCAAGCAACAACTTTTTTATCGCTAAGAGCCAGTGCAGCCTTTTCTATTAATTGCTCCTCTTCATACAAGTCAGGAATTGGTAGACTCATATCTTTAAATACTGAACATATCTCCTCATTTGAATAAGCCCTGCCAAGATATGGGCCACTCATTAAGACTGGATCCTTTGAATTGTGTCCACTTTTGATGTGCGATAAAAATGCAGCCCCAATTGAAGCTCCAGCATCATGTGGCGCTGGTGGTATTAAAATATTTTCAAAAATATCATTATTAGATATCTTGCCATTTGCAGATACATTTAAGCCGCAACCACCTGCAATACACAACGAGCTATAGTTAGGAAGTTTCTTTTTAACCCAGGTCAGCATATGTAATAGGATATCTTCAAAAGCACTCTGAACACTTGCTGCCACATCACGGTGAAATTGAGTAAAATCATCGCTTGGTTTACGAGGGGGGCCAATTAAGTCTATTAATTTTTTTGAAAATCTTCCTCTTAAAGCGGCATGATAATTCAATAAATTCGTGTTAAGTTTGTAATCCCCATTTGGAAGCTTGGTTAAAATCTCTGACAAGATTATATCTTTAAACCTAGGCTCTCCATAAGGTGAAAGCCCCATCATCTTGTACTCACCTTCTAACATTCTAAACCCAAGGAATCCAGTAAATGCGCTATAGAAATGCCCTAATGAATTTGGCCATGGGATTGTTTTTATTTTTTCAAAATTTCCATTATCTATTTTATAAATAACAGTCGAATGGGATTCACCACCGCCATCATAAGTTATGCAAATCGCCTTATCAAAATTAGAAATATGATAAACACTAGCAGCATGGCAATCATGGTGATCATGATATTTAACACTTGCCGGACATTGTCCATATCTTTTCTTGAATAAAGATTTAATCTTAAATAAATCTAGCCAAGAGCCTCTTAATTCTGGATAGTCATTAACACCCCCGTTAACAATATCTTTAACTCTCCTTAAAACAAATTTAGCATTAGAAAAATTACTAACCATTGAAGATAGTGATGCAACCCCCCGATCGAATATTCTCCATGGCTGCCAATAGACTGCTATTTCATCTATTTCACTTAATTCAATACCGGCAACATCTAAACACATCTGAATTGACTCATACGGAAATCCTCCGTCATTTTTTAGTCTAGTTAAACGCTCTTCCTCGATAGCAGCCACAACTACACCATCAATAACAACACAAGCAGCACTATTACCCATAGTTGATAGTCCTAAAATATTCATATAAATTTCCTATTTAAAATTAACGATTCAATACTCGCAAAAGAAAGCGACTAGATAGCGGTAAAAATAACAATATATATATTATAAAATACCTATAATCTTTCAATATTATTGGAAACATAATCGCACGCGCCTTGGCAAATTGATTTTGATTAATAAAAGATACTGCATCATAAAACTGAAGTTTTCTATATGCCATATCAACCTCTTTCGGGAAAGTCGATTGCAACTTCTTGTTTTGACTTAAAATTGAATCTAAAGACTCTTTAACTTCTAATGAAACAAGGTCTAGAGTTTTGGATGATAGTGAATTTGATACTTTTCTATATTCAACAATAAAACCTGATAACACTCCAACTTTAAACTGTGAGGCTATTCTCATAAACAGGTTGTAGTCTGGGCAATATTGCATTAGTTTATTAAACTCAAATCCAGACTCTCGCAAGAATTCTCTGTCAATCATAACGCTTTGCATATTTATTTCATAACGCTTCAACAATCTATTAAAAATATAACCACTCTTGTTTTTAACGCGTCTTTTCTTAACCATATTACCATGCTCATTAATAATGATAGTCGATCCATATGAAAACAAAAACCCCTCGGCTTCCATTAATTCAACCTGTATCATCATTTTTTCAGGCAAAAATCTATCATCACAATCAAGAAATGCCACATATTTACCAATCGCTTTAGACATGGCAAAATTTCTAGCTTCACCTAATGAAGTCTTTTTATCATTAAAATAATATTGAATTCTTTTATCATAAGAATGGGCAATTTTTGCACTACTATCCGTGGATGCGTTGTCCCAAAAAATAATCTCCCAATTATTGTAAGTTTGATTATATATGGATTCAATTGCTTCATTAAGAAAACGCTCTCCATTATGACAATTCATTATTACACTGACCAGTGGCTTCATCTAAAATAATATCAATAGTTATAACAAGTCATTCCACTGAAGGACATGATCAAAATCAAGGTCTTTGTTAGTAACTCTACCAATAACATCATCCCAGTACAGTGTACTTATTCCTGATGCTGGACGCTTATAAGTTAAATCAATTTCCGCCAACTTTGCACCTTTTTTAACATTGTTATTTATAACAATTGACCTTCTAGCATTTTTTCGAGACTTATCTTCCGACTCTAATGGCTTTTTGATGTTTGAACCAAAAAGACTATTAACAAAGGAAATATTTTTTCTCAATGTCAACAGATCCTCCTTATCCATTGAGTGCAGATGGTCGCCGCCTTTTATTGTTTTATCATCAGTAAAATGTTTTTCTATAACTCTAGCCCCCATAGTATAAGCCGTAGTCATGGATAGCATCTCCTTGTCAGCCAAGGTATGATCAGATATCCCCACATGTATTTCTGGAAAGGATGCTTGCAAGCTGTTTATCATATTTAGATTTGCATTGGAAAATTGCGTAGGATAGTTCAAAATACAATGCAAAAGAATTATTTCTTTAGCGCCATGTTTTGAGAGCTCAAACATAGCCAACTCTATCTCTTCCAATGTTGACGCTCCAGTGGAAATAATAACTGGCTTTGATTTTCCTGCAATATGCCTCAAAAGCGGTATGTTGGTAATGTCTGCAGAGGCAATTTTATGAAAAGGAACTAAAGGATCTAAAAATTCAACAGCCTCAGCATCGAAAGGCGTTGATAAAAAATCAATATTTAGATATTTTGCATATTCATAACAGACCATATAGTCTTCATCTGTAAATGTATCATATTTTTTAAATAATTCATATTGATTTTTACATGGCTCCATATTTAGATCCCAATATGAAGGGCTATCTTTTGATGCAATTTTTTCAGCTTTATATGTTTGAAATTTTACGCCATCTGCACCAGCTTCTTTGGCGCTCTTAATTAAAAGCTTTGCTTTATCAAGAGAGCCATTATGATTAACTCCAATTTCCGCAATAATATAAGGTAGCGACTTATTATTATAAATCTTATTGGATAATTTTATGCTTGTCATCTCTATCTCCTTTAGAATTAAATATAATTAACTCGATCATCTTTTTAGCATTGGTTGGGTTAAAAACCTTAAGGCAATTATCTCTCATGTTTTTTCTTGAGGAATTATTGTTTATCAATGCCAAAGTCGCATCATATAATCGAGGAGATGGGCGACTATACATCCCCATGTTTATACTTACTCCCAAATCACTCATAGATACACCTGTTTCCAACTCCTTTTCAACTCCAGTAATATGAATAGCGGGAATACCCATACTAGCAACCTCAAAAGCAACAACTCCTACCGAGCAAATTGCCAAATCTACATCACCTAAGAAATCACTCATTTTTAAAATATTTTGATGGAGAACTATTTGATCATGGTACTTGTTGGCTAAGTTTAACAACCCTTGTGATTGATTGGATGCGGGCCCTACTACAACATGAAGTGTAATTAACTTGTTAAGTAACAAAGGCTCTAAATCTTGTACAATCTTAGGCGTAATTCCAAAGGGGTCTGACCCTCCTTGTATAATTAGAACTTTCTCAACTTTGCTCTTCCAGCGACTTTGTTTGTTAAGAAACCCTGGAGAAATTATTTGGAATTTAGGGCCAATATAATCGTGACCAATATTGCTTTTATTAATTTTATAATAAAGTGGGTTAATTGCGATATTAGATAATTCCCTGCTTTTAGAAATATTGTCAATTGACACTAATAAATTAGACCTATTTTTTAGGATGCCCATCAGGTCAAGAGGTGCATTCAATAAATCTACAATTACAGTGTCAAAATGCATGTCCTTAATAGTCTCTTTATTTTGTATATAACAACAATAACTTGATCTACTATGCAAAATCTCCAATGCTTTATCCTGCTTCTCAGCACCAAAGTCATATAAATGAAATGAGATTTCGGTATTTAATGTCAGCTTCTCCACCCACTCCGACATAGCTAAACACCTAAATAAATGTCCAGTTCCAATCTTTCGACCACCAAATGTTAAAAAAGATACCTGCATATCATTTCAAGTGATTAATCATACGTGAAAGGCCTTCTTCAAGACTAACTTTTGGGTACCACATATAATCACGGGAGAATAGCGAATAATCACATACACAGTCATTTACCAAAAGACTGCTATCCCTTCCTATTATAGAGTAATTGAGATTGCTGCTTTTGGATGTAATTATGTCTATCGCCTCTTTTGCACTATAACTAATACCACTTCCAATATTATAAATATTAACGCCTTTTTTTTGATTAATAACAACCTTGGAAATTCCATGCGCTAAATCTTCTACCCAAAGATAGTCTCTTTTTGCGCTCATGTCATGAATATCCACATTCTTACCATTAATTGCAGAGTCAATTAATCTAGATAATAAAAATTGAGAGGATTGATTGGTTCCGTAAACATTAAATGGTCTCAATATAGTAACTGGAATATCGTAATACCTCCCGTAATCTTTACAAAGTTCTTCCGAGAGAATTTTTGATGATGCGTAGGGATTATATCCTTGAATAGGGTGTTTCTCGTCTACCGGAAGGTATTGCGGAACACCATAAACATATGAACTTATATGAACAATGGATGCGCTATTTTTACGTGCAAGTTCAAGTAAATTAAGAGTGGTCAGATAATTATCTTTATAGAAATCCTTGGGCCCCTTCCAGCTGCGATTTATTCCAACAACTCCGGCTAAATTCACAATAACATCGCATTCAATATCAAATATTTTGGGGTCGCCTGCTAAATCAAAACCGTTTGATCTTGAGAGAGGTATTATGGTTATGGAATCATCAGACTTCATTTCTTTTATCAAATGTGACCCAATAAACCCGGTATACCCAGCTATCAACACTTTTTTATTATGGCTATGCATAAGATTTTCCGTTAAGAAATGAACCAATATACCCTAGAGCTATCACTATCAGCAAAAGATAATTATCCAAAGATAAAAAAAATAGGGCCGGTATTGACGCAATAAGAAACACTACCGAAACTATTGGTAAAAAACAGAATTTTTCATCGGACCTTATTAAAAGTCCATTATTAATAAACGTGATACGTCTTTTTATAGCCTTAAGATTTAATCTTAAATATTTAACATATCCAAATATCAAATACGCTAAGTATGTATAAACAAAAATACTGACAAGCCCAAAATAATAAAACATCAATAAAAATGTATTATGCGAGTTAATTTTAGTTGAAGGGCCTGTCAATCTTCCACTATCATGATAGGAATTTATATATTTAGCCTCATTTGAGCCAAATAAATTTTCTATTATTTTTACAAATTCAGAAATTTCTTGTGAATACATATCTGAAATATTTGTTGGCAATAAATACGAAAACGGTCCAAACCCAAACAAAGATTGATCAAAAACATGAACAATAGATAGGTATGAAAAATAGATTCTCGCAATTAATGGTCTGAAAAACATTTCGTAAGACTCCAAAGACACCCCTCTGAAATATAAAGTATATGCTACAACAAAAAACATAAAAAACATCGCAATAACCACAAGTGCATATATTCTTTTTTTAAATTCTTTAGCATCTTTACTCCAAAAAAGTGTATAAGTTGTTATTAAGAATAACAAACCAATCAATGAACTCCTCTCGCCTGAGGATAAGATAAGAAGAAAACCAATAACTAGAAATATATATTTCTCTCTAGAAGAATCAAAAAATAAAGCATAAGACATAACAAATAAAGAAAATAAAGTTACAAGTGTATTATGGTAAAGAAATACCCCTGCAAACCTTCCATCAACTGATTCAAATAGAGTGGCATATGGCACACCTAAATATTTAAAAAGAGAATAAATTAACAATTCTAAAAATAAAACTAAAACTAAAAATTTTAAATATTTTATTGTTGTAAGGAAGTTATGACTTTTAAAATAAAAAAAGACTAAAAAAAATACAAAGCTATAGAAGACAAACTTAAGATAATAATACAAATTTTCTATATTAAAATCGCCACCATTTGTATCTAAAAGCATTAAATAATGACCTACAGACAACAGAGTATAAAGAAGCATGAGAATCATTATCTTGATACTCCTTTCTCTGTCAATAATGTAAGCAAAACAAAGCGATATAAACGATACCAATAATTGTAAAAATAACGTATGGTTATATCCTGTATTCAATATTTGACCATTTGACCCAAGATACTGAACTATTAGCAACAAACCTATAGCATGGCCAGGAAAATAACTAGAAGTCTTATTTATCACGTACAAATCAAAAGAGAGTTACGCTGAGATCTTTCTAAAAATATATAGTACTTGATCACAATTCCCGGAATGATTCCTATAACAATAAGGCGCCTTCATAAGTAATTCAAACCGTTGCCTCTTAAACTCTATCTCCCAAAACCTGACATAAGATTGATTCTCAGAAATAAATAAACAGACATATCTTTTAGAAACTCTAGCGAGATGTTTAACAAGAGGAAATGTCGGGTGCACCAACTCCACAGTTGCCCCATACGTATATATTAAGTTGAATGCATTATCCTTTGAGGATGATAAAAACTCTTGAATAGTAGTACATTGCATATCAGCTTTATCAACCAATTCTGGGTATACATTATAAGAATCATCAATAGCCAATTTATTTATATCAATACCTGTTAGATTAGTACAGCCATCTTTAGCCAAGACATTGAGAAATCGACCTACATTACAACCAATATCTAATATTGGCATATTTTTTTTATCAATTAACCCTTGTAAATTCTCTATTAGAAAAAGGGCTTTGTCATCAATTTCCATAAATGTTGTATAGCCACGATCTCCATCTTTTTCTGCACCAACCCAAAATTTTGATAAGTACATGCTTGGGAAAAACCAGATTCTAGAGGTTATCTTGTGGTAAATAAGGCGCAGCCTAGATGGCTTAGTGTCTACTTCAAACCCCTTTCCATCCTTAAAGTGACCATGAATTTTTGGAGAAAAGAAAGTATTTAAAATTCTCTTAATAAACAATATTTTCTTATTTTTTTCTTTATTCATAACCTAACTACCTTGTTTGATAACTCTATAATACTTTGATCATGACTTGAGATTATAATAGCGGCATTCGGTAAAAAGGATCTAATATTCTGAATAATTTCTATACTAGTCTTTTGATCTAAAGATGACGTCGGCTCGTCCATAATTAATATATCCGGATCATTAACTAATGCCCTAGCTAAGCAGACCCTATACTTCTCACCACCTGATAGATTTCTGCCAGATTCACTTAAGATTGCCTCAATACCATCAGTTGAGGACAGCACTCTTTGACTCAAATTTACAATCTCTAAACTTTTATCTATTGCAATATCATCATAAAATACATCCCTCATAAAAACTATATTAGCCCTTATAGAGTCATTAAGAATAGTTGGTGACTGTGGAACATAAGACAAAATTGGATCGAACTTATTTTTTTTATCCTTTTGAAGATACGGCATAAAGGTAATCTTTCCATGTACATCTATCAGTCCTGATAATTGCCTTAATAACGTTGACTTGCCTGATCCAGATTCTCCAATAATACAAGTAATCTCCCCATAATTAGCCGTAAAATTAATACGATCTTTACTTTTTTGTTTTGCATAAACATTCCCTGTCACATCCTCCACCATAACTGCTGGCCTGTTCATTTCACTACTTAATATGCTTTTAGATATATTTATTTTATGATTACGATAGGGGTGTTGATACACTTTGTTTAACGCATCCAATGAAACTGCGCCGTTTCTAAACCAACCCAAACTCTGAGTTATTTTATTTGCCATTGGTAACAACCTAAACCCTGCAAGAACAATAAAAACAGCAATGGATGGTTCTATAGCGCTTGCATGGACTTGGGTTACATAATAAATACTTAAGACTACCAGCAACACTAAAATAGTTTCCAGCATAATTCTTGGCATCTGCATTAGACTTTCTGTTTTAGCATATGCTGATGTTTTTCGATCAAAAATATTATTCACTCTGTGCTCAAAACCTTTAAATGCTTGATAGATTGTTATCTCGTCATGCGCTGAATGCGCCTCTTGAATGTTTTTTATCATTTTTGAATCGTATTTTTGAACATCCTTCGACCATACCGATACTCGCCTTTTAATTAAATAGTAACCTAAAGACACCAATATGATTAAAATTGGAGATAGCCATACCACTTCTGGCTGATAATACACAATGCCAAAAAATAAAAAAATAAAAATAATTAACTCTGTTACTAGCACACTAGCTTGTATTAAAAAAGCATAAACAAACACCAATGAGTCTCTTGTATATGCCCTGATTAATTCTGACGACTGCTCTTTGGAGTATACATCCCCTTCAAATGACTCCAAGAAAAGATTGCTTAGCAATTGGGCATGCGCATTACCAACTACCATTTGCACCTTATGTACAAATGTGGCTAGAGTAACCGCCCTAATCAAATAAAAAACAAGAAAGAAAACTGTAACTCTGACCTTATCGTAAAGAAAAGGAAATAATTCTACTAGTTCAGACATAAAGTAAGAGTCGACTTCTTCATCTCCAAACATCATTTCCACATAGGGAATAATAGCAAATATTCCAGCAGCTTCTAAAACACCAACTACAAGTGTCATAAGAACTAACTTGACAACTATTGTTTTATTTTTTCCATAATAAGACGATACACTTAATAATACCATATCAATCTATTTAGCGCTCCTTTTGAAGCTTAATCTCATTAAGCAAGATAACTAAAAATCCTAAACTAAGCGTTATAATTGCGAAAAATAAATTCAAAAACAGACTCCTTCTTGATTTATTCTCACTACTAACAGATGAACTATGAACAAGCCTAGCGCCTTGAAAGTTTTGTTTGATACTGAGCCTTTCAATATCACGCATTCGGTTAATCATGTCAATTGATATTTCATCATAATTAGACATAGATGAAAGGAAATTAAGCTCTGCCTCTGCAGCCTCATAAGAAAGTGGAATGTCTACATTAAATATAGTACTAGTCCTGTCACCTCTAATATTTAGCAACGTTTTTTGATTAGCAGTTAACGCTCTTGGTTTATTTTTGTTACCCGTTAATTTGACTATCTTTTTTAGTATTTCTTTTCTATTTGACAAAAACTTCCTAGCATCTTGTAAATCCCTTTCTAATTTTAAAATTAAATTATCTTTAATTCTGCCTAGATTTATATTTTCTGCATCTTGAATCTTGTTGGCCAACATTTTATTCATGTAACCTGGAAGAAATTCAACAAACTTATTAGAGAAATTTTTACAATTACTTTTTACTTCGACCGTTATGTAATTACTCACTACTGGAAATGAACTGTCAATCTTTTCATAAAACTTAATACCGGGAAAATCACACTGTACATTATTCTTTAATAAAAAATTCTTATAAGCATCCATCCTAACACTGTCCCTTGATAATTCTTTCAAAAATAGCTGCATTGTATATTCAGGGGTGTATTGTTTTATACTCACACCTTCGCTAGCACTAATCTCTGATAATTGCAAAGGATAAATCGTTATAGTGCTGTAGTATTGTGCTTTTGTCATAATAAAATTGACATAAATAATTAGTAAAATAATTAACTGTATAAAAACAGCAACTCTATGTCTTTTTAAGTAAATCACCATCCCGCCCCCTTATTTTTGATAGATTAATTTGATCTGCAATTTTACATACCTCGTGCCATGGAATTTGCAACGGTTGATCTATTCTTTGAAAAATTAATCTCATGAATTCAAGCTCTTCATTAGAGTCAACAGTTAGATTTAATTCTTCAGTGTCATACTCGATATTATCAACATAAGGCGACATACCATCACATCTGTAATTTTTCTTTATCCATGGAGTTACGTGCTCTAAGTCGTATTCATCACTCGCATTATGGTACGCATCATCTAAGGCGGATAGCAAAAATAACTCTACATTGACACCATATGGCAATTTATCATTAAGGTAGTCTGCCCCGATATAGTCAATTTTTTCAAGCTCTTGATATGCCTTAATCAAATTATCAATTAATTCACCATCTGGAACAATATTATCTCCAGTTAAACGAACAATTAAGCCACCCTCATCAAGACCAAGTCTATCGGCAGCCTCTTTAAATCTTAACAAAACATTTTTAAGATCGCCACGAAGGCATTCAATACCATATGAAGAAATCATATCATAAAGAATATCATCGGATTTATCTGTTGATGTAAGAACAACAACTTTACGCCCAGTATTCCCTGCACGTAAAGCCGATAACACCGCCAATGGATATCCAGATATATCCATTAAAGACTTACCCGGAAGCCTACTACTCGACATTCGAGCTTGCAAAAAAATACAAATATCATTCATTATATGAATTTGTATCTATTATTTTCTCTATAGTCTTGTTAATTCTGTCCACTACGTCGCCATCGCATATTTTTTTGTAGCTACTCTCCATATATGAAGTGGCTTCAGTCGGATACCAGCCTTCCACAAAATAATTAAAAAATTTTAACTGGAAATCATCTGAAGATGTGGAGAATATCTTTAACCCATTGTAGTTATAATTCTTTGCATAAATACTCTCTGCATAAGGACCAAAATCATGAAATAAAGCCGGAATACCGCAACACAACCCTTCATCGGCAATTGATGTATGATGCCCTATAATTGCATGTGCATCTGATAGAAGTGTATACGAAATATCCATACTGTCATAATCACTGACAATTTCAATATTTTTTTTCTGATTTAATGCCTCTAAAATACTCTCAAAATAATCAATTTTGTCCCAGCCAGAGTGTTTTGCTCGTATTACAAAATCACATTCAAAGTATTTATTTGCAAGCTCTAACACATCTGTAAGCAGGGTGTGAATATTCACCCAACTATTTAACAAAGTATGCTTATCTATATATGCATTCGGCTCAGGTGAATTTGAATAAACTATAAACTTTTTTCTAGAATTCTTTATAAATTTTAATGTGTGCATGTTTATTTTATCTGACCGTGGTGGGCCGGTAACCATGTAAGTGCCAACAAAAGACTCACCAATAGAATCATCAATCATCTTTTCTACGTGGTAACCCCAAACTAGATAATTATCAACTATTACATTATAATTGCCTGCATGAGGTAGTGTGTAGCGCTCCTGAATTGCTATAGTTTTTATATTTAGCTTGTGGAGTGCAACAGACATTTCTTTGGGAAAAAGCACATCATAACCTAAAAGCGCAAATTCACATCCAGTTACTGATGACAATTTTTTGACATAAAATTCTACTAAGAAGTCAGCCATAACATTTATATGTACGAACAATAATGTCGACATACCGGATAATTCTTTCCGGATAATATACTGAATCACTTTATTTACCTTAAAATTCGGAGAAAATATCAAATACTTTATTAGATCCAATGCACTTGGTTTTTTAATAAAACCAAACTCTAAATTTTTATCGATATAGCTCTTAGCAATTGAAGAATCAAAAGCAGCATACTCTAGATGCAGAATGCTATTTCGATTTAAAGGTGATGATGCCACATCACTATAATAATAATCCTTTTCGAAACTATCTCCATATGCAACACCTTTATGCGGAAAAAAAATTACTTTCGATTTTTTTTTATGAAGCATCGGTTTTGGTTTCAACTTTATCTTAGCTAAATTGATCAATCTTTTTAATGTGCCTGGGCTTATAGTTTTTTTTATATACTCAAAAACAGAAGATAGATAAGAAAAACTTACAGTGACAGCATTTGTTGCAATATTTTTTTTTAAAATTTGCGATCTAACCGGGCTCCATCTGCACCTTATTTTTACATTGGTATATTCATGCTCTTTTAACTCTGCCAGATACATTAACTCATCAAATCCACTTAAAGATCTCTGCAATACATCTTTAATTAAAATACGGAACTTTATTGACTCAATACTATCTTCGATATTTACCTTAATATTCGAAAAAACTGTCTCATATAACTTTTCAGACCATTTAGCTTTCCTGTGAAAAAAAATAGAAAAATCATAATTCTTTAAAGTGCTATAGTTATTACACCTATATTTACTTAATGTTATTTTTTTATTAATTTTGCAAAATAGCAATACCTCATAACCAAGTAAATAATGCACTCTCAGTACAATATTTTCTATCGCCCCATCGTGCAATTCAGTTATTAATATCTTTTGGCGTAAATGATTCATAAGATGCTAATGCATTCTTTTAGCATTGATTTTGTTGCAATTTTATAACTTTCTCCAATCCATCTTTTAAAGCTATTTTTGGATTCCAGTTAAGTAGCTTTTTTGCCATATAAATATTAGCATATAGCTTTTGATTTTCACCAGGTCTTGATGAAATTTGACCAAATTGTGGGTCGCCACAACCAATAATTTTTTGAATAATTTTAATTACATCTTTTATGGAAATTGCCCTTCCTGAAGCGATGTTGATAACGTTCCCAAAACAACTATCACTTTTAATTGACAAAAAAATAGCATCAACTACATCGTCAATGTAACAAAAATCTCTTAATTGCTCTCCATGAGATACAGGAAATTTATCATTACTTAAACAGCCCTTAATAATTTGAGGAATAAACCTATTGTCATCCTGTTCAGGGCCATATACAAGAAATAGCCGAAGAATTACCACGGGATATCCTTCTGTTCTGTATAACATCTGTAGAAAATAAGTAGATGCCACCTTGGCAAAAGAATAAGGGGATATTGGCAGCTCCCCTTGACCTTCATTTTGTGGAGCAGGATTATTACCATACTCATCACTACTACCAATTTGAATAAAGCTTTTTAAGTTATTTCTATTTATACAATTTACTATATTCTTAGTGCCATTAAAATGCACGTCAAACACCTTGTCGCCACCATCAAAATAATTAGAATGGTCAACATAACCACCTAGATTGATCACATAATCAAAAGTTCGATCTTTTAATTCAATTAACAAGTCTTTTTTCTTGGTAATATCTACTGCAATATACTCAACCCCTTTTACTTGTTTTAATTTTGGACAATTATTTTTAGAGATAATTGACACATCAAATCTACGATTAACCGCCTCTATCGCTACATTTTTACCAATAAATCCGGTACCTCCTACAATTAATAGTCTGCCACTTTTTTCCATAAGTTATTACCATTAAACACTATTTAAGTGCGATTCAAGCCCATCCAATTGTAGTAAAAATAGTCGAGCCCTTTACTCTCACTCTCATTTGGATTGTGCTCAATACTCGCTAAATTTAATAAAATATTCTCATCATCTACCCCCCTAAAAGCAAGCCATAAATTAGGTTTAATTGTTAATCTTTGATAATTGTCTCTTGATAGCTTTACATTAAAAAAGTCATTCCCATTACAAACTACAAACTCAATTTCACCCGTTACGACGACTAAGTTCAATGTCATTTCACTATGCTTTTTCCAGCCCTTAATATCAAATTTATTCACAGTTGAAAAATAAGCCTCTCCAAACCCACAAAAGCCATCATCGCTTACTTTTATAGCATGAAAAACATCCCCCTTAGGGTGTGTGATTTTTTTCAATGGCGTGAGAGTTACGCCATCCATTTAAGTGATTTTGATTTGGCAATATTTTCATATTCACCAATTTGCTGAATTGTTTGTTGCATCATATCTTCATTATTTTGATAATGATTATAATACCACTCGGAAGTGAATTTAATTGTATCTTGGTATTGTAATGTTGCCTGCCATTTTAAAACTGAAAGCGCCTTATCGCAGTTAAGCTTCAGTAATCCGGCCTCATGAAACGGAATATTGTCTGTTATGGTAAAAACATCGGACACATTTTCAAATTGCCAATATTTGCTCAAGTCTTTCAATAATTCTACAACAGTATGATTTTGCTCAGCCCTAGGTCCAAAATTAAAACCCTCACCATTCAAACTTCTATCATCATAAAGCGCCTGACCTAAATTTAGATATCCACTCAAAGGCTCTAGAACATGCTGCCAAGGGCGTGTTGCTTCTGGACTTCTTATCTCAACACTTTCAGATTTACTCCAAGCCTCGACACAATCCACAACAATCCTGTCTTGCGACCAATCACCACCACCAATCACATTGCCCGCTCTAGCAACTGCCAAACGCACATTAGATTTTTTTGACTTAAAGAATGAATGGTAGTAAGACTTGAATATTAATTCTGCCGCCCCTTTAGAGCCACTGTAAATGTCCTTACTACCCATCGGATCATTCTCTTTATAGCCCCAAACCTGCTCAACATTATCATAAGCCTTGTCACTGGTGATAATAACTGCCGCACATTGATGATTTGAAATCCGTAATGACTCTAACAAGTTAGTCGTGCCCATTACATTAGATGAGATAGTGTCTAATGGCTCATCATAAGAAGTAGACACAATTGCTTGAGCCGCTAAATGAAATACAAAATCAGGCTTTTCACTTGTAATAACTTGACTCAAGGCGTTAATATCACGAACATCAATATCATGGTGTTGAATTTTATCTTCTAGCCCTAATATTTCAAACATTGATGGCTGAGTTGGAACCTCTCTAGAGACTCCAATTACATTGGCACCTAGATTTAACAACCATGTGGTCAACCAAGAACCTTTAAACCCTGTATGTCCTGTAACCAAGACTTTCTTTCCTTTATAGATATCACCAAACATTACTTATTCCAAACCATCCAAGGGGCATCCTGAGTTTCGCACATCTCATTCAGTTTAATTTTATCTCTTAGGGAGTCCATAGGCATCCAAAAATCATTGTGCTTGTAAGTATAAATCTGCCCATCTTTTGCAAGATTTTTAAGTGGCTCTTGCTCTAAAATTGCATTATCCCCTTGAGGAATATAATCTAAAACCTCTGGCTGGCAAACAAAATAACCTGCATTAATCCAAGAGCCATCGCCTTTTGGCTTTTCTTTAAATGCCGCTACCTTATTATTCTCATCAATATCAAGGGCACCAAATCTACCGTCGGGCTGTGCTGCAGTCATTGTCATTAGCTTGCCATGCTTCTTATGAAAATCAAGCGTCTCTTGAATGTTAATATCAGCCACACCATCACCATAAGTCAAAAGGAATGGCTCATTGCCAATATGATCTTTTGCTTTTTTAACTCTCGCGCCAGTCATTGCATTCAACCCTGTATCCAACAAAGTAACTTTCCAAGGCTCACTAGAATTATTATGCACTTCCATATTGCCGCTTGACATATCAATTGTCACATCACTCTGATGCAAAAAATAATTGGCAAAATACTCCTTAATATAATAACCCTTATAACCAAGCAATATTACAAACTCATTAATTCCATAATGAGAATAAGTTTTCATAATGTGCCATAAAATAGGCTTTCCGCCAACCTCTACCATTGGTTTTGGCTTAATATCTGTTTCTTCACTAAGGCGCGTGCCAAAACCACCTGCAAGTATTAATGCTTTCATATTTAATTGTTACTTTTCACCCATATTTGATTATAGGTAGATGAAAAGTTTTCCGATTTATCCAAAAATTTACCATGAAGCTTATCTCTTAAAATGTAGCCATAACTAGTTAGTAATTCATCCACTACTTTAGACTGCTCTGAGAAATCATCATTAACTTCAACCAGAATACTTTTACATTCAGGGTTTGTGAATACTTTTTTAGCACCCTTAAGAACAAGATGTTCTATTCCATCTACATCTATCTTAACCATATTAGGAACTTGCATAACTTCATTCATGCTAAATATGTAGTCCAAGGAAAAACCCAATACATTAGAGCTAACCTGGCTATTCATTCTCTTTCCGTCATATCCAAAATCAACTCCGAAAGCCGATAAAGCCCCCCCTTCAACATCATTACCATACTTAAATTCATTAAATCCTACTGCACTAAACAATGGATTGCTAATAATACTCGTCATCTCTTGACAATTATTGAGATTAAGGTTCTTTAATAATAGTTTTAAATTGAAAAAAGAAGGTTCAAATGCATAACACTTACCATTGTTTACTTTGTTATGATAAATTGAATAAAGGCCTACATTAGCACCAATATCAAATAATACAGCCCCCCCTTTTCCGAATTCTTCTATCCACGCCAATGTTTCAGGTTCTTTATTTGAAAAGCTCTTAGCCCTGTAAATATTAAGAGAATTGGGCGTGTAAAACTGCAATTTAATTTCTTCATCTGTACAGCTAACATGCCTAACCTTCTTAATTGTGTTATCTAAATGATGCAATTGATAATCAAGCGCAATTTTCTTAAATTGAGGGTTTAGCAGAGACACAACATCAATTAAATAGTTAAGTACATAAAATGGAGATACGATGATAAATTTAATAATTTTTTTAAAAATCATTTTAACTTTGTCAATATTAACTATGAAAAACATCAAAGCTCCCATTATTGTATTCGAAGACTGCACACCTACCAACAGGCAAGCTAGTCTCCCATGCAATATTACAACTATCCTTGATAATAGATCCATCTAATACTAATTTATGAGTTGCATATGCATTCAAACAAACCTCTTCCAACATCTGTGTAGTATCACCATCTATTAAGATAAATTTAATACATATATATTTATCTACAGGGTTAGAAAAAATCAAGTCATAACTATAATCTGATTTAATAATAAATTGTGGCGTATAAGTATGCTTTCCTCTAGATCTTGCTAATGACTGAATATTTTGTTTTTTATCAATATACAGCCCACCAAAATTTCCATGCATATAAGAAAACCCGTTTTCTGATTTCTTTCGAAATCCAGAATAACCTCGGTGCTGAAAAACTAAATTATTCAATAGCGCTTTATACTTTTGAAGCAATTCATCAGAATATTGCACGTGATGAGTAAAACCGCCAAACTCAACACCAGCTGTCATTTTAATATCAATAAATAACTTATAGTGCAACTCATCGCTCTCAATTTCATGAACATTTAGGAATTTTCCATCACCATCAAAAAAATGAAAAAAATGGCGGCAACTAACAACCTTAGCTGTTAATAATCCCAAACTATTTTCAGCAATAAAGACGGTTTCATACTTATCCAATCTAAAAGTAAAGAAATCTGAAACATCGGCTTCTAGTTTAATAAACTTAGCATGAAAAATGCTAAATGGACTGGCATTAATTTGGCCTTTCAGGTTAATAATTTTTTTAATTAAATTACTCATGATAATTGAGACAACCAGTTATTTTTCAATATTTGCTGCCCTTTAAATTGATTACTCCAAAACAGTTCTAGGGGTGGATGTGTGTGCTCTACAGATAGATAGCCAAAATCATCATAAGAAATGAAAATTGGAACACCCAATGTTCCCTTGGAATAAAAACATACTTCGGTATTATCAATTATCTTGGTATCTATGATCCCTGCAGAATTATGGACGTATTTTCGACTAGACACTGTTTCTTTGGTATTAGCATTAGCCATATTAAGACTAAAGACTTGTTTTTCATCAAGTTTATTAGAGTAGATATTGATAAAAACAACTTTAGTCTTAATATCCTCACAGTTGCCTTTCATTAAAGGGTCAAATGCCAAAAAAGTCCCTTTAATTTTACTCATTTGATAGGGGAACTCACCTTGATAACTAGAAAAAGAATCACCTTTAGTGAAATAAATAGCCGCACGCTCATTAGTTGGGGACAGATCAACTTTTCTAGATAAAGGCTCTGGTAGCGTTGAATATTCATTTTCCAAAGGCATATCAACACTCACAGGGATAACAACTGCTAATTGACCAACATTAAGTTCATAGTTGCTAGAACTTAATGTAATATTATTTGCCCCATTAAATTCAACCTCATCAAGCTTTTCCCAAACAACACTTTGAAATTTTTGCGTATAAACACCAACTTTATAGTTAATCTCAGATTTTAACTGGCTTGACCTATTGGGTACAAATTTAGATAAATGGACTGAACTAACAATTCCATCGCCTACATTTACAAAGAATAAATAATGTGACACACCTACCTCTACCCCTAATTTAATAACATTCAATATATTTTATTTTAACGAACTATTTCTTTCAATAAGGCCTTAACATCAATAGCGGTATAAAAGTCTTGTGCAAAGTCCCTTAAAGACTTCAAAGTCTTGTTATCAACATCTTGATCAAGCGCTAACCCCAAATCTTCTCGATTATGCACAATTGACTTGCCCTCCTTATGAGTGTAAATCGGATCAATATTCAACTCATCAGGTGACTGCTGATAATAAATTGGCTTCAACCCCATATTAATCGCGTTCACTACTGCAGTAGATCCACGATAAAGCACACTATCACACTTCTGAATATCCCCCTCTAAACCATCCTCCGAAAGGACAATGTTGTCAGGCAAATCTTCAAGAATAGTACTATGCCTTCTCAATTCTTCAAATTTTAGTATTGGATGCAGTCTCCAAATAAATTTTTGACCGGGATTCTGCTTGGCATAATCTATACTCAAACCAAATAAAGACAGACACTCTTTTACAAATACTTCTGGAACAACTAAGCAGCAACGCTGACTCTTATCTGTCATTAAATTGGGGGCTGAATACTTAAGCGACCCTAAACAAACAGTTCCACTGTCTTTAAGCTGAGTTTTCCCAAATATGCCTTTTGCTATCAGTCCAGAAGTAAAAACAACATCAGGGTTATATTTCGCGCTTAATGGACGCTTAATTGCGTGTTGATATTCAAAGACTGCTGCATGCTGATAACCAAAACACTTAATATCAGGGTTTACCTTTCTTGCACAATAATAAACTATACGTTCCCATGCATATCCCTCGTAAGTCGTAATAATATATTTTACACCTGTTTTTCTAATAATGTCTCTTACTTGTTTAGCAATCCTAAGTGCATCAAAAGTATCAGATGATAAATGATGGTGCAATACACCTTCTTCAATCTCTTTTTCTATCTGAAAATCCTTAAGCAAATTTTTCAAATTCTTTTTAGATTTTCTTTGAGAAAAATAAAGTTTTATCTCTGACAAGACATCCAAACTTGAACTTAATACAACCCTATGAATTCCACTATTTTTCCAACCACTCAATACTTTCTTTCTATTTATTTTGGCATGGTTTATTAGGGTAATACTGATGCTCACATTATTGTCTATCAATTGATTTGGCAAGTCACCAAAATAAGCATCATTATCATTCAATAGCTGTTGCTCATTAGTTAAGTGAGATACAAATAAAATATCAGATTTAGTATGCGCTTGCTTAACGTAATAATGTCTTTTATCAAAGACAGATTGAAACCCTCTAACTATAGCGATCAACTTAAACCTTACTGGTAGCCAGATTTTATCTACCTTAGATAATTCATATTTTTCTAAGTGCTCCGGGTGTGCATTAAGAACATGCAAATAATTGTTCGCAGTAATTTGAAGAGTGGATAAGTCATGCATCAATACATGGTCGCATACTTTGCAAAGCTCTTGATATTCACCTATTTTCACGATATCGATATATTCCTGCAGTCCTGTTTTTACACTTTTTTATTCTTTCAACCGATTCAAATAATGTTTCTAATATCTGCAAGGTTTGTAACAACCAGCCTAGTATTTAATATATGTTGATTCATTGACATTGTATTAAACTCAATAAACTCAAACCCAGAATTAATTGCAAACAAGTGGTCAATCGTCGTATCTCCAATATAATAAATCTTGTCAAAATTGCCACTTAATTTAGAGTTTAGCAATTGTGCACTGTCGATTTTCGGCTTGCCTTGCTCAACATCATCTGCTGTAATCAGGGCATCTGGGGCTAAACTAAATAACTTAAGAATTGGTATAGTAGTGATTGTTGGCTTTGAAGTAATAATAGACCAACTAATACCATTATCTTTGATCCAGTCAATGCATTCGCTTAGTCCAGCCATAGGTTTGATTTTATCCATATTTTTCTGGTTAAACCCAAAATACAACTCCTGCACTTCTCCTTCAAATCCTTCTATATCTAAATTCTTACAGATTTGAGAGAAGGGTAATCCAATATTCTTTCTGTAGGATTCCCAGCCAACGCCCAAATTCAACTTTGAATTAACACTTTCCCAGCTAAGTTTCATTAGTGGAATAGAATCTATCAATGTTCCATCCAAATCAAATGATATATGAATATTTTTATTATTGCTCATATCCGTTTGACTCCAAATACAACTCATCTCTACGCATCAATCTTTGCACTCTCTCATAATCTTCTTGCGTGTCAACAGCAAGTGTTTCTCCATGTTCCTTAAAAGTGCCAACTTTCAGACCAATTTCAATAGCCCTAAGCAATTCAATGCCCTCAATCTCTTCCAGTGGAGTTGGTTTGCTATATGCAAATTTTGACAATGCATCCATCCTAAACGCAATGATACTCAAGTGCTTTTTATACACAGCATCTTTCAAAAAAGGATAAGGGAGATTCCTCCTGCTCATATAAACAACATTACTACCACTTGCAACCAATTTAACCCTACTGTGCGACTCATCTTCAAAAATTTCAATAAATGGAACGATGATATCAAAACCTTCATTCTTTACAAGGTAATCAACAACATTATCAACCATATAAGGCTTTAACAAAGGCTCATCTCCTTGTATATCAACAATAACCGTGTCTTTACCCAAATTTAAAATGCCTGCAGCCTCAGCAATTCTTTCCGTTCCATTTGTATGTATGCTCTTCGTTAAAACAACCTCTATCTTGTTTTCAACGCACAAGTCACAAATTTTGTGACTGTCGGTGCAGACCACCACCCTATCTAAAGTTTTGGATAGCTGCGCCCTTCTTACAACATGCAAAATCATTGGAATCCTTGAAATCTCTAAGATTGCCTTATTTGGAAGTCTTGAACTTTCTAATCTAACAGGTATTAATCCAACTATATTCATCATTAAAACCAAAAAAATAATTTCTTTTTAGAGCCTAAATGAGGTTCGCCATCACCCCAGCGTTTATGTATAGGCTTAAAACTATGCGCCAAAACATTCAGTATTTGATACAAACCCTTGCTTCCATTCTTAAAAGGATAAAAGCCATTAGATATTTTGCCAACATGTTGAATATACGTTTGCCTGTCTTCTTTAGTAAGGTAGCTCTCGACAGAATCCACATTGAGAAGAGTTAATGTGTAATCTAAAAAGCCATAAGCAATAGTCGTGGTAATTAATGCGTGTAATTTTTCTGTTGCTCTATCTTTATCCATTGTAGATAACCAATTATTAAGAGTTGATACAGGCCTTAAATATAATGCGTCCCCAAAGATCAATCTACCCTTTAAAGGTGCTTGATATTTTTTCTGTTTATACTTCCAATAAGTTTTTCGTATATCCCATAGTTCTAATCCTAATTTCTCACGTGCAAAAACATCTATATCACTAAACAGAGGCTGGGTTTTATACATTGGAGAAAATTCCACCTCAACCTCAAGCCCTATTATATTTTCTTTGAAGAAATTTTCACCACCCTGTAATATTGCAAGCTCTCCACCCTGCACATCGATCTTAGCAAAATCTATTACGCTGATCTCATTATTCTTGGCTAAATCGTCTACAGTCTTTGTTCTCATAGTGATCTTATCTTTTGCTATGAAACGCTGCGCGTCATCAAATTGCTGTAAAAACGGCATATTTGCTTCGAACACTGATGAGGTTCCTGGGGAATTATTAATATTTAACGTTAATTCAGTCTCCGTATTCCACAATGCATAAGGGATAATTTTTCCTTGACCTTGTTTTTCTAATGCTTCAGCCTCAACAGGGTCTGGCTCCACCAAAATCACATCCAAAATATTATTTGGTGCAGTGCACCAAGGCCAACCAACACCATCTCTTGCCCCTATATCTAATAAACAAATATTCCTTTTTAAGAATCTATCAGGCACAAAAGCAATGTTTTTATTAGAAATAATTTTCCGAAATATTTGAATAATATTCATAAAATTTATATACTAGAAAAAATATTTCTAGTGTCTCCTAGGTGAAAATACAATATATTATAGTACTCGCTAAACCAAATCAATCGCACTTAAAGAGTTAATAAGCGCATGCCCCTTATTATCGTGAGCATGAATACCTATTTCATCCCCCCATATTGGTTTAATTGTTTCAACAATACTACTAATTGAGCGAGCGTTTAAATTACCAAAAGAGTCAGCAAAGTAGAGAACTTCAATATAGCCCCATTCCTTTATTTGAGCAACTACGTCACTTAATACAGCAGACTTAATAGAGTCAATTTGCATTAAGTTTAAGAAAACTCGATAGCCTAGTTTGCTCAATACACTCGCAATTAATTGGCACTCGTTAATATCACTCACATGCGTTGCAATGCGAACAATATCTACTATAGACTCTGACTTATTGCTAAAAACTGAATTTAAAGCAGCATCAACACCCAAATCAGACTCAATAAACTCCTTGGCATTAATCATGACAGCAACATCTATATCATTAAGTAATGTCAGTTGATTTAAATATTGATCGGTACTAAAAGCTAAAGCTCCCAAATCACGATTTAAAGGCAAGAAGCGAAAACCAATTTCAACTATATCAATATTAGATTCTACGATTGCTGCAATATATTGCTCAATCAGAGATTCATTGAACCTCCAATTATTGTAGTATCCTCCATCTCTAAGTGTACAATCTAATAATTTAATCATTTTTTTTAATTATTAACTTAAAATATATTTTTTATAAAGGCCACATGGATGAGCATTGATACTCATCAATTGGAAGTTGTGCATTTATGAGTTGAATCTGTCATTTTTTATTTTTTTTGAAAAAATACTGCAATTCATCTAGTAGCTTTTCTGACGTTCTGGCATATTGCTCACAAAACTCCACTCTTGCCTTTTGCACTGAGTCGGAATTCCACCAAGTCTCCACATCATCCCATACCCTTACCATCTGCTGTGCAGCACTTTCCGGTGTCTCATGAAAAATTCCTACTGTTTTCAGCTGATTGAAGTATGGTTTTGCCTGCTCACTCAACTTCCAATGTGCAGGATTCCAGAATATAATAGTAGGTACATTCCAGGTTAATGATTCCAAATAGGTTGTTGCGTTATATGTTGATATATAGAGCCTACTCTTACGAATCAATGCTCGAATATCCTCTTTCCCATCATCGTATTGAACGTCTAAATTAGAATCCTTCCAACGCGCAACCTGATCCCAGCCATAATCTTGACTGTAGAGACGTAACAATACTTTTTCACACAACTCTTTTGGTAAGCTTGAAAGGAATAGCTGTTGATCCTGAAAATAGTCCAGCCATTGACTTGAGACAGGAGCAGCATAGATATGATAACTATAACGTGGCATAGTCATTTCAACCATCAGCGCACCACCCCTAGGATCGTGATTGACATCTTTTCCCATTGCCTTAAGGTTGCCAATAGGTATTATCTGTGGTCGCACAGAATCACTCCAACCCCAAGAGAGCCATTGATCAGCAATATTAATTTGATGCTCTTCATAAAAAGCAAAAGGCGTCATTCCAAAGTGTCCGCCATGCTGTCCAATCACAAAAGTTGTGCCAGATTCTGTCTTTTCTGCTGCCCAGACTTTGAAAAGATCATCGCCAGAATAAGCATTACTGGTAAAGATGGTTTTCGGTTTTTTTGGCCAAGACAATAGGTCGGCAGTTGCCACTAGTTGTTCATAGCCTTCCAGATAAGCTGTTGGTATATGCAATGGAATCAGCTGGCGTACAACGTCCTCAAATGAACAATCCACAGATACTTTTTCATCTAACCTCCACTGCCTTTGTTGTATAGCCGCTTGAATAATCGGTGCTGGTTGTGATCGCCATAGTTTAGGAAACTGACCTAAGCGAACCTGCAATTTGAAGTCTGTTTTCAATGGCAAATAGCTTGAAATAAAGAAGTAGCCATCATCTTTAGGAAATAGCTTATTGAATAACGGAATCCATTTTTTAACATTTCTTTTAACAGTGGCTTTCAGCCCTAGACTTGTACTCTCTGAACATTTATTATCAACGGATGGTGTTTGTATCTTTTTAACATTAACAACCTCAGCCCAAGACAACTCCAGTAATTGCCCATAGATCGCCTCATTCCAATCATCATCAACAAACTGCTTACTAAACTGTTGCATATCGTTTGGCACTATTGACATGGGGTCACGCTCTATAATACTGCATTCACTGATTGCCTCTTTCTCAATCGTTTGCTTTAGCATGAACCAGCGATCAAAAAGCATCTGCATAAAATAACCCAACCAAAGGCCAATCAATATCCTCCAGTATCGTGGTGAGTGATCGACTAAATGAATTTTATTCAGTTTGTCTGACAGTTCAACAAGTAGCTTTTCATACAATTCCTGAAGATATTGGTAATCTTTAAAGAGCTTTTCTCGATCATCCCAATGGTATGGTACAACCTCGGCATTCAATTGCTGCCATACTTCTTTTCGACTATAGCGTCGACACCACTCTCCTAAAAAAAGGACCGACTGCTTTTTGTCTTTCGGCCATGTCCGTTCTTCAGCCGTTGTGACTAAACAATATTTCTTTTTTCTCGTCAAAATCTAAAATAAATTTGCTTTAACTTAGATACATGCATTATGTCTTGAGATTCCCGCAATAATTGTATCTGTCATTCCCAGAGAGGCCAGCTCATTTTCATACTCAAAATCAAGTATTTTATTGTTCATAAAGCTCAACTTACTCTGTCCACCAGGTTTACCATTAGCCAACCAATACAAATGATTAGAAAGCGGGTACCTCTGTACATGCTTAATCCAATCAAGCCTTAACCCAGCCTGCTTCACCAGTTCACTTAAAGTTTTTTGATTAAATAAATACAGATGCTGACTCCAATAAGTAAAGTTCTGAAAATCTTTATTATTATAGAGAGTCAACAAGGCATCATTAGAGTTAGGAACTTCAATAATTAACTCCCCTTCATCAGAAAGTAAACAAGCCAACTCTCTTAATATATATTTAGGGTCTGGCAAATGCTCAACAACATGAAAAGCCGTTATCAAATCCCATTTACCACCTTCTTTTTTTGCTATCTCCAAATTAGGAAAAACGTTTAATCCATTCTCTTTAAATAGAGTCTGTAAAGCCTTTTCCAATTCAATTCCAGCAACTTTACTTGCGGAAATCTTTGCAAGATTCAGAAACCCACCAGTTCCGCATCCAAAGTCAAGCACTCTATTGTTTATAATTTTATCTTTTACAAATTCATACCTTCTCTTGTCGTCTCCCTGGGTCTCTTTAACCCAAGAGCCAATATCGACTTGTGCACTATCATGCATTCCAGAATTTTCATAATGTTCATTTGTAATATGATCCGAAGAAGAAAGATACACTAACCCACAGTTAACACACTCCAATATATCAATATCTTTACTGTCTCTAACGCATCCAGGTCGAATTACGAAGTCACTACTATCACAAAGATAACAATACTCATTTTTTATATTATTCATAAAATTCTTTGGCGGTTAATTATATTTGAAACTACCACAATACATCTTCTTAATCTACAAGTGAAAGTTTTGATTGGTAAATTTTTTGGCAAAGATATCAGCAATTAATACAACTGAGGAATGTATATTGCTTGCCGCGTACTTATTAAAAACACTAGCATCACATACATAAAGGCCTTTAGTATTATGCACCTCAAAATTAGAATCGATTGCATCATGTGACCCCCCAATTAGATGATACCCACTATAAAAATTATTGACAATATACTTGTCTGGGTCGTTCTCAATTTCACTCTCGTCTTCTATTTTTAAAATATACTCACTCATAGCATGAGATCTAAGTAATTCTAAACAAAATTTTAATGCCAATTTTAATAACTTAATATCTTCTTTTGAGGATAAATACATTGGATCTACACTATTATTAATGCCATCTAACTTAACTACACCTTTGGATTTAGGGTTAATTGCCGTAATAGAAATTGAAAAACCAGGTTGTCCACTACTAAACAATTTTCCATCACTTCCATGCCTACCAGATTCACTAAATTGAACTATTTGAATTCTTGTATCAATCTTTCCGTCCCCATCTAGATCAAGGTGTGCTGCAGACGTTGCTCCTGTACCCTTCATTAATGTAGGTTTGCCAGAGAAATGCTTAAATACCAATAGTATTTTTTTGTAAAAACTTTCAGAAATCTCATTCAATGAATCAATGCTTTTGTTTGTTGAAACGTTTATTCTAATATTTGTATGGTCCTGCACATTGTTGCCAACAATAAGATTATTTAAAGTACCACCCAGTTCCTTGTTGTTTTTTTCTCTAAGCAAGAGATCACAAGTCCCAATAACTCCACCGGATAAAATGACGTAGTCTGAGTCAACCGTCCGCTTGTTTGTTTTGACCCCAATCACCTTACCACTATCATTAAATAATATGTTTTTAACACTTTCCCCCATGTATTGTTTAAAGTATCTCTTGCCAATAAGGGATAAAACTGATGTTCGAAAGTATTTCTTGGTGGTGTTAAGAATAGGTCCGCAAGCCTGTTTATCAGAGAAATCCATATTACCAATGTGAATATCTTGTACTTTTAATGCATTGATAAATGCTTCATCAATACTATTTTGACAAGCGGTCGTTAAACTAATTTTATTTTTAGCGCCAAATGAGTATAAATTTTTATAGCTTTCTATTAAATCAACATAATTAGAATTAAATTTTTTCAGTATAACATTCCATTGTGATTTACTGCCAAGCATATGAACACAACCGTTTATCACAGAGGCGCCTCCGAGTAAATTTGATTCAAAAAATGGAATGTGTCGCCCATCTGTTAATACAAAATTTCGTTTAGAAATATACTTGGTTTTTTTTCTTCTAAGTAAAAGACCAATGAATAAAGGAACTTTGTACCATGCCGGATATTTTTTGTATTTACTCTTCTCAATTACAATAACGTTAAAATATTCTTGAATATTGTTTGCGATTGTTAATCCAGCAGTTCCACCACCCATTATTACAACTGTTTTTTTATTTTTAATCATTAGTCTATGTAAAAACTACATTCATTAGTATTTATATTACAAATGTTGCTCTAAAAATTCTAACGCTTCCCAAAAGCCACTTCCATTCTGCTTGTGACCTTGCCACACCTCAGGAATAAATCCACTTTCTGGCACCAGCTCATCTAGATTTTTAGACAACTGAACAAAATCCACATCGCCCTTTCCAATCTGCACACCCTCTCCATCAATACCAAGCGCATCCACTACATGTAAATATGCAATATATGGGCTGATTTTCTTAACAAAATCATCCATTGACCAATTATAATAATTACATGCCATCTGTGAATGTGAAACATCTAAGCAAACACGATAACCACACTCACCAAGTTGTGCGACCTCCATCTACTGCAATTATTGCACCATTTAAATAACCTGAAGTATCACTTAACATCCACAATAAGGTGCTCTGATACTCATCTGACTGCGCCAATCTTCCCATTGGAATCCTTGCGTTAACCTTCTTCAAGAACTCTTCAGGTTGTCCATTTTCTACACCTCCTGGACACATTGCATTGCAACGTACATTTTTATCTGCCCAGTAAGTGGCTAAATACCGTGTTAAACCAATCAAACCAGATTTAACAACAGAGTAAGTAACAGGCTTAACATTTTGCAACTCTTCTAAAGTGTTACTTGTCTTATAAAGGCGCTGATCTGGGGCGATTAGACCAAGATCAGATGCAATGTTAACAATCGTACCTCCGTTAGGGTTTTGTGATATTTTATTACCATAATGTTTGGCACATAGAAATGCGCCTGTTAACCCAACTGCGATATCATCATGCCAAATATCTAGAGGAAAATTTTCTAAACGAGAAAAATTAACCTCGCCTCTATCTTCAACCTTAGGATTGTTAGCGGCATTATTAACCAAACCATCAATCTTGCCAAACTTATTAAATAGCCATTCAGCATTATTTTGAATTGAGTCTTCATTGGTAATATCCACTGCAAAACCCAACGCATTTACCTTATATTTACTGTTTAATTCGTTAGCTAAATCGTCGACCGCTTGTTGCGACAAATCTAACAATATAGGTGTGCCTCCATAACAAGCGACTGCTTCCGCATGTTTTCTGCCCAACAATCCTGTTGCACCAGTAATAATGATTACTTTCTTGTCTAATCTAAATAAATTATCTATCACTTAAAAACCTCCAACAGTTTGTCCACCATCAACTACCAAAGTTGATCCAGTTATAAAGCTAGCCCTATCAGAACACAAGAAAACAATTGAATCTACAATCTCTTGAGGTGAGGCAAAACGATTCATGGGTACGGTCGCTTGAATGATATTATCAACACGACTTTTGTCTTGTTTAATTTTCTCATCCCACGACCCACCTTCAAAATAAACATTACCGGGAGCAACAACATTTATACGCACATCAGTTAATTTTCTTGACATATTTTTCGCAAGGGCAATAATCGCTGCTTTTGCTGTTGAGTAATCAACTGGCGCGCCAAATGCCTCTATACCGGCAATAGAAGAAACAAACAATAAATTCCCCTTAGAGATTTCCAACATTGGCAAAAAAGTACGTACAGTCAATAGAGCCGACTCAAAATTACTATCCCATGTTTTTTTCCATTGATCGCTAGAAGGCATTGCATCGACAACGCTACGACCATCTCCAACATTGGCAACAACAACATCTACACCACCCCATTTTTTTTCAATCAACTGTTTCAATGATGCTAAGTCGTTCTCATTTGTACAGTCACAGGCACTTGAAATAACTCTGTTATCACCATAATTTTGCTTAAATTCATCAGCTAACACATTTAACTGGGCAAATCCTCTTGAAACCATTATTATGTTAGCACCCTCCTCAAGAAAGCCTAGTACAGTGGCTTTACCTATACCTTGAGAAGCTCCCGTAACCAAAACCCTTTTTCCTAATAATTCTAAATCCATATTACATGCCTTTTGCAGTCCAACCGCCATCAATGATCAAACTTGAGCCGGTCATATAAGAAGATGCATCAGATGCTAAAAAAATTGCCGCACCAACAAGATCTTTGGCGCTACCCCAGCGTTTAATCATCATTTGATTAATTCGCTCTTGACTAGCTATTGGATTTTCAAAACTTTGTTTAGTCATGTCGGTCTTAATATATCCAGGCGCAATGTTATTAACTCGAATACTCTTAATACATAAGTCTCTCGCCATTGCTTTCGTGAGGGCCTGGACACCGCCTTTGCTTGCTACATAACCAGGATTATTTGGAAATCCTTGCATAGCACCAATGCTAGTAATATTAATTATTGAGCCACCATTGTGCATATATCTAGAAGCCAAATCACAACATTGGTAAGTCGCTGTTAGATTGATTGATATTGTTTTTTCAAAACGCTCAAGTTCGCTTTTATTGTCCATTTTTGGCAAACTAATGCCAGCAGCATTTACCAAAATATCGATACCGCCATAATCAACATCAATCGACTCACAAATAGATTGAAATTGTTGCGAATCAGATATGTCGCACTGACGATAAAATGTCTTAATCTGTCTTTGTTCTGTTGATTCGGATCGAGAAACACAAACCACATTTGCACCCGCCTTAACATAGGATAGCGCTATTTCAGCTCCTATACCTCTTGAAGCACCAGTAATTAAAGCAGTTTTATTTTTCAGTGAGAAAATATTTGCTAGATAATTATTCATACTTTATTCAAATTAAATCCTTTCATAATAACTGAAGACAGCTCAATATCTTCAACATTATCTATTTGGAACATTTTATATCTATCCATCACAAATAATGAAATATCACCACTCAGTCTATTATTATCATTTATTAGTACTTGAGGTTTAAATAAATAAAAAGATCCATTTTCTAAATACGTTTTTTCAATTTGTTGACGAGGCCTTCTATCTTTGTAATCATAATTAACAGATCGAGGATTTTCTCCATCTCCTTGCTTCCAAATAAAAAAATCTTCAATTTCTGCTACGGATAATAAAGAATCAGCTCCATTAGCTTTTATTTGAGCAATAGCATCAGAAAAATCAGCGGCATGTCGTAATGGCGAGGTTACCTGTGGCGCCAATACAAAGTCGATAGAACACCCTGATTGTTGCTCAATAAAATCAATTGCATGCATCCATGCAGACTCTGACGGATCAGTATCACCCGATATTTTTTCTGGACGGATAATAGCATTTGCCCCATAATGTTTGGCAATCTCAAGTATTTCATCACTATCAGAACTTACCCATACATCTGTCACCTCTTCTGCACCTAAGGCTTGTAGAATTGTCCAGGCAATCAACGGTTTTCCACAAAAATCAATAATATTTTTCTTTGGTATGCCTTTAGATCCGCCCCGAGCAAGAATAATACAACTAACTCTCATAAGAACCTTTCATTACTTTCTTAATCCACGATAATTGTTTTTTGAAAACCTCTAACCCTTCATCGTCACGATAGGCTTGCATAATAAAAGGGCCGCTATAATTAAATTCTTTTAACTTGTTAAAAAACCGTTCAAAATCTGCATTACCTTCACCCAATACAATTGGGCCACCGCCTAACACCCTGTCTTTAATATGAATATCACTAATCTTATGTCCGTACGCATCTAACTCTTCTATTGGATCAAACCCTAATGCAGCACTATTACCAATATCGTAATTAACTGTAATTCTTTCCGAATTAAGTGCATTTAAAAGCCCAACAAACGGCTCAGGTGCTAAATCAGTTTCTAAAGATAAATTAACCCCTTGCCTTTCAAGAGTAGGTATTATTTTTTTCATCTGTGTAACAAATCGCTCAACAGCTTCCTTGCCATTCAATGTTGATTGATCAACACAAGGAATAACAATGTCAGTTATATTTATTTGTACAGCTAGATCTATCAGCCTTTGTAAAATTTTATAACTCTTGTTAGCCACATCCTTATCAATTGAGTGTAGAGGCGCTTCCATAAAATAATCCGCACATACTGTTTTTACAGTCACCCCTGTTTCACTAGACAATTGAAGAATTTCTAAAGGTCCATTCTTTGTTAATAAGGGGTTATTTTCAGCATCATTAAAATCTAAAATAAATTCAATACAATCCAAACCAAATTTTTTGGCTTGAAAAAATTCATCTTGCCAATAGCCCAATGGATGTGCCTGATATCTACCTTGATATTTAGGTAAAAGTCTTCCTTGTATAACTCCAAAATTATTCTTCATTCTATTCTCATTAATTTAATTATTTTACTTAGCATAAAGAATTTCAACAAAGTCCAAACCTAGAACCTCTTCAGTTAATTCTCTAGCAACTCCTTGCCCACCTTTTGTTTTAAGAATAAAGGTTGCAATTTGTTTAATTTTTTCATGGCTGTCTGAAGGGCATACTGAAAAGCCACATAACTGCATCGCCTGGTAATCATTCAGATCGTTACCAATATATAACAATTTTGACCACTCATAAGACTCATCTTTTACAAGATTTGAAAGAGCCAACACTTTATTGCTAACTCCTTGAATAACAGGCACTTGCATTTTTTTTGCTCGAAAACTAACAACAGCATTCTTTTCAGTAGACAGGATGTATGCCGCCTTTTCAATCTTCCTTAATACATCAAATGCCAGTCCGTCAGATCTACTGCATTGTACAGATTCCTTTCCATTTTCATCGATATAAACTGAATTATTAGTCAACACTCCATCAAAATCAAAAATACATGCGTCAATTTTGTCAATGGAATTTAATTTCTTCATACCGATACTCATCTTTCAAGATGAATAAATTTATCTTGGATTAGTCTATCTTCTATATTTTCCATTAAAGCGTGTCCAGCAGTAATATGAGACTCTTGTATACGACCTGTATCATCACTTGGAACTATAAAACTTTGATCACAATATTCATTTGCAGGCCCGCCACCAGCGCCTAAAAAGCCTAAAACGGTGATATCCATCTTTCGAGCTACTCTCATAGCTTTGATTATATTTTCTGATTTTCCAGAAGTGGTTATTCCAATCAATACATCACCCTTTCTACCCAATGAGGATACTATGCGCTCATAAAGACAATCATAGCTAAAATCATTACCACATGCGGTGATGGTGGACGTATCCTGAGCCAAAGCAATGGCCGCAATCCCCGTCCTGTTGTTTTGCGGACGAAGACGAACAAGCATTTCAGCAGCGAGATGTTGTGCATCTGCTGCCGAACCTCCGTTACCACATAACATTATCTTTCCACCTTGTTGCAATGACTTAGATATTATATAACCCATGTCAGCCAAAATTTCAATTGCATCAGATTTGACTACTTTCTCTTTAACTTCAATGGATTCTAAAAATAATTTTCTAATATTTTCATGATATTGATTTTTCATTCTTATGCTTTTCCTTTAAATATTATGACAATCTATCAAGAGTTTTTTACAATATATGTTGGCGAAGATTTTTAGCAACAGGCATCTCATCTTTGATAGCTCTTTTTTCTCCATCCCCCATAGCTATTTCTATTTTTCTTACTGCACCTATTAAATTCCTAAGACCTGCTGACTCTATTGATGCTGATTGATCTGAGCCATACATAGATCTGTCTAACGTAATATGCCTTTCTAATGAAGTAATGTCCAGCGCAGCTGCGGCATACGAAACAGCCAGGCCAACCTCGTGACCACTATATCCAACATTGCAATTAAATTTATCTCTAAGAGTTTTTATCATCTTTAGATTAGCATGTTCGTCTTTCATGGGGTAGGTAGATACGGTATGCATCAACTCAAATGAACAGCCCTCCTCATTAAAAATATCAACGGCTTTTTGAATATCATCATACGTTGTCATTCCTGTGGAAATAAAAGCATGTTTGCCTTCTTTAGCTACCATTCTCAACAAATCTTCATAAACAATCATGGCTGATGCAATTTTGTTATAGTTGCAATTAAACTGTTGTAAGAATTTTTGACTATTTAAATCCCAAGCAGAGGCGAACCATTCAATACTTCTCTCTTTGCAGTATTGGTCAATTTCCTCATATTCATCTTTACTGAACTCCAAGCCTAACTTTTGTTCGCGCTGCGTAGTACCCCACTGACTCTCTCTGGGAGAATCTAAAAAATCTTGCGTATAAACCTTATTGATATCGCGTTTTTGAAACTTAACTGCATCACAACCAGCGTCTACTGCAACGTCGATTAATTTTTTACAAATTCCCATATCACCATTATGGTTTATTCCTATCTCGGCGACTATAAATATTGACATACCCCTCCTATAACTTTATTTTATTAATATTTTTAATACAAGTCTTGAGTGATTTCTTCCACTCGAGTGCTTGCACCCTAAACTTATCTTTTATCTTTATTTTTTTCATTAAAGTATTCATTGGACGCTCAGTTTTTGTCAGATATTCATCTGCTATTATAGGTTCAATCTTGCACTCTACTCTTGCCATTTTAAAGACTTCTTTAGCAAAAACATACCAACTTATTTCGCCTTGATTCGAATAATGATAAATCTGCGTTACTTGGTCTATCTCTTTAAATTCTTTATTTCTAATAATTTCCAATATTACATTTGCTAAATCAGTTGCATAAGTAGGCGAGCCTATTTGATCACTAACCACGCTTATCTCGTCTCTTTCTTTACCCAGTCTTAACATGGTCTTTACAAAGTTGTTGCCAAACTCTGAATACACCCAACTAGTTCTAATGATTGTCGCATTAGTCGGCATGATTTTTTGTAGTGCCTTTTCTCCAGCGAGTTTAGTCTTGCCATAGGCATTAATCGGATTAGTTGCATCCGTTTCTAGATACGGTTTATCACTCTCTCCGTCAAAAACATAGTCAGTAGAGATGTGTATTAACTTTGCTTGTTGTTCATTGACGATTTGAGCTAGTTGCTTTACTGCTAGATGATTAACTTGATTGGCAAGCTCTTGCTCTTCTTCAGCCTTATCTACTGCTGTATAAGCTGCACAGTTGATAATAATATCAAAGTAGTTATCATTAAAGTAATTAGCAATATTATCTTCACTGCTTAAATCTAACTCATCCTTGCCAACAAAAATAAACTCATTTTTATTTTGACTATTGTTACCATTATTTTCATTCACTACCCTTTGAATAGATCTGCCTAATTGGCCATTCTTGCCAGTAACGAGGATTCTCATTATTATCGGCTATTCAAACAAATCTTTAGCATTGGCTAAAGTTGGATGGGTTTTATCTTTGTTTGAGAGTTGCAAAATTTCTGGCGGTAGCTGCCAATCAATTGCCAAATCTTGATCATCAAATACAATACCCCTATCATGCTCTGGTGCATAGTAATTATCAACCTTATAAGCAAAGGTAGCACTACCGCTTAATACAACAAACCCGTGGGCAAAACCATGGGGTACAAATAGTTGATTTTTGTTCTCTGCTGTTAACTCTACAGTCACATGCTGCCCAAAGGTAGGACTAGACTTGCGTATATCAACAGCCACATCCAACACACTGCCTTCAATGACTCTCACTAATTTAGCTTGAGTATAAGGCGGGAGTT
>Ga0209992_10000789_pt1 | contig 39216 bp, 23 predicted proteins | sample 2SBtaG_2_FD_182564 | JGI IMG/M metagenome (GOLD analysis project Ga0209992, IMG submission 182564) | Deep subsurface microbial communities from Kolumbo volcano to uncover new lineages of life (NeLLi) - 2SBTROV12_ACTIVE470 metaG (SPAdes)... | ecosystem: Environmental > Aquatic > Marine >...
GCAGCCGGGCTCTCGTCGCGTATCGAGCTGGTCGAGGGCGACGGGTGCGCCTTGCCTTTCGCGGACGACGATTTCGACGGCGCCTGCATCGCTTTTGGAATTCGCAACGTGCCCGACAGGCCCGCTTGCTTGCGTGAGATGATGCGCGTGACCCGACCAGGCGCTGTGGTGGCCGTTCTCGAGCTCGCCGAACCGTCGGAAGGATGGCTCGCGCCGTTCGCCCGTTTGCATGTTCGGCACGTCGTGCCGCGTATCGGCGCATGGATCTCCGGCGATGCCGAATACCGCTACCTGCAGTCGTCGATCGCGGCTTTTCCGTCGCCCGGCGATTTCGCCGCGATGATGCGCGACGCCGGCCTGGTCGGTGTCGGATTCGAGCGGATGAGCTTCGGCGCGGCGCACCTGTATGCCGGAACTGTGCCCAGCCCAATCCAAGCCTGAAGCAAGGGTTTGCGTCGGGCCCCGTTCGCCGTCGCGCCCGGATAAGTCGCTGCTTGGCTTGGGCCTCAGGCCACAACCTGGGGCTGCTTTGCGGCCCAATCTTGCAGCGCGAACCGGTCCAAGTTGCCCGATGCGCGCGCCTGCATCGCCGAAATGGCCGCTTCAGCACCCGTCAACGTGGTGATGACCGCGATCGCCCGCTCGCTCGCCGCGGTGCGAATCAGCTTCTCATCAAAGCGAGAAGCGCGGCCGAGCGGCGTGTTGATGACCATCGAAATGTGTCCGTTGCGCACGAAATCCACGACGTTCGGGCTGCCTTCGTTGACCTTGTAGACCAGCTCCACGGGGATGCCGGCGTCGAACAGCGTTAGCGCAGTCCCCCGGGTTCCCATCAACGAGAATCCGAGCGAAACGAGCTGCCGAGCCAGCGGGATTGCGGCCGCCTTGTCGTGTTCGTTCACGCTGATGAACACCGTCCCGTCGTGCGGCAGCCGGAGATCCGCTCCTTGCATCGCCTTGAGGAACGCCTCGCCGACCGTATGGCCGATGCCCATGACCTCGCCGGTCGAACGCATCTCCGGGCCGAGCAGCACATCTGCACCGCGGAACTTGCGGAATGGGAACACCGGCGCCTTCGCGAACCAGTGCTGAGGCTTGGGATCGTCGACCAAGCCGATGTCGACCAGCTTCTCGCCCAGCATCACCCGCGTGGCGACCTTCACGAGCTCAAGGCCCGTTGCCTTGGCAAGAAACGGCACGGTTCTCGAAGCGCGTGGGTTGACCTCGAGCACGTAGAGCTGCCCGTCTTTCTCGGCGAACTGCACGTTCATCAGACCGCGCACACCCAGCTCCAGCGCCAACTTGCGCGTGATCGCTTCGAGCTGCTCGGCCAACCCAGGCTTGAACTTGTAAGCAGGGAAAATCGCTGTTGAATCGCCGCTGTGGACGCCAGCCTCTTCGACGTGCTCGAGGATCCCGCAGATCAGCACCCGATCACCATCGCAGATCGCGTCCACGTCATATTCGAAAGCGTCTTCCAGGAATTGGTCGATGAGCACGGAGTGTTCCGCCATCTCGGCGCCACTCAGCCATTCGGCGAGCGGCGCGCGTGCATAGAAGATCCGCATCTTCTGGCCGCCCAATACATACGATGGTCTGACCAATACCGGGTAGCCGATGCGTTCTGCGATGGCGATGGCTTCATCGACCGTCCGAGCGGCGCCGCTCTTGGGTTGCTGAACGCCCAGGCCGCGAACCAGTGCTTCAAACCGCCCACGGTCTTCAGCCAGATCGATGGCGTCGACGGGGGTGCCGAGGATCGCTACGCCCGCGTCTTCGAGGCCGTGAGCCAGCTTCAGAGGTGTTTGTCCGCCCAGCTGCACGATGACACCGCGCGGCTTTTCGCGCCGGTAGATCGCCAAAACGTGTTCCAGCGTAAGCGGCTCAAAGTAGAGGCGATCGGCGGTGTCGTAGTCGGTCGAAACCGTCTCCGGGTTGCAGTTGACCATGATCGTTTCGAGGCCGACGTCAGACAGCGCGTAGGCAGCGTGGCAGCAGCAGTAGTCGAACTCGATGCCCTGGCCGATGCGGTTGGGGCCGCTGCCGAGAATCATGACCTTGTCGCGGTCCGTCGGATTGCTCTCGTCGGTGCTTTCGTACGAGGAGTACAGGTAAGGCGTGTCCGACGGGAACTCGCCAGCACAGGTGTCGACCCGCAGGAAGGATGGTTCAACGCCGGCCTCGTAGCGCATCTGGCGAATCGCCGCTTCGTCATGACCGGTCCAGCTCGCGAGCGCCACATCGCTCACGCCGTCACGTTTCACAGACGCCAACAGATCGGCGGGGATCGGTTGTCCTTTGAACGCTGCCATCTGCCGCTCGGTTTGCGCCATCAGGTCGAATTGCGTCAGGAACCACGGGTCGATCCCGGTCAGTTCGTGGATCTCGTCGATGGGCCTGCCGTTTCGAACGGCACCGAAAACCGCGAAGATGCGGTCGGGAGTTGGGCGTGTGATGAACGCGTCGTCCCATGGCGTGTCGAGCGCGGGCGGGCGCTGTTCGAGTGACACGATGGCTTTTCGGAAAGACTCGCGGAACGTTCGGCCGATCGCCATCACCTCACCGACCGACTTCATTTGCGGGCCCAGGCCATCGCTGGCGTCCGGGAATCGGGCGAAATCAAAGCGCGGGATCTTCACGACCACGTAGTCGATGACCGGCTCGAAACACGAACTGGTCGTCAGGGTAATGTCGTTAGGAAGCTCATCGAGCGTATACCCGAGCGCCAACTTCGCCGCGATCTTCGCGATCGGGAAGCCGGTGGCCTTGGACGCGAGGGCCGAGCTGCGCGACACCCGAGGATTCATCTCGATCACCACGAGTTGGCCATCTTTGGGGTTGACCGCGAACTGGATGTTGCTGCCCCCGGTCTCGACGCCGACCCGCCGAATGATGCGAAGGGCTGCGTTGCGCATCTCCTGGTATTCGCGATCCGTGAGGGTCTGCGCGGGCGCCACCGTGATCGAATCGCCGGTGTGCACGCCCATGGGGTCGAGGTTTTCGATGCTGCAGACGATGACCACGTTGTCCTTGTGGTCGCGCATCACCTCCAACTCGTACTCTTTCCAGCCGGCGATCGACTGTTCCACCAGGACCTGGCTCGAGGGGCTCTCTGCCACACCGCGTGCAACGGCTTCCCGGAACTCATCGGGCGTGTGCGCCATCCCGCCGCCGCTGCCGCCGAGCGTGAAAGAAGGTCGGACAATCGCCGGAACGCCGACGTCCTCGAGCGCGCCTTCGATCTCGTTGTCACCGTTCACAATCACGGAGCGCGGTGTGTACAGCCCGATCTCGTCCATGGCCCGCGCAAACCGCTGCCGATCTTCGGCGAGCTGCATGGCGTCGATCGAGGCGCCGATCAGCTGGACGTTGTGCTGATCGAGCACGCCCATGTCATGCAGCGCTGTAGCGAGGTTGATGCCCGTTTGCCCGCCAACGGTCGGCAGCAGCATGTCGGGCTTCTCGTGGGCGATGACGTCGGCGAGCGCCTCGGGAATGAGCGGTTCGATGTAGGTCCGGTCGGCGGTAGACGGATCCGTCATGATCGTCGCGGGATTGCTGTTGACCAGCACGACTTCGGCGCCTTCTTCGCGCAGCGCACGGCATGCCTGGGTGCCCGAGTAGTCGAACTCGCAGGCCTGTCCGATGACGATCGGCCCGCTGCCGATCACCATGATTTTCTTACCGCGTCCGCGCATGAGGCGTTCCGTAGCCGGCCTCGAAGAGCCGGAGATTGTCGTGCTTGGTGGTGTTCGGTGGCTGACGGCAGCCGGCGACGGGCCGCAGCATTTCGTGATCGCTGCGGCCGTTCATAAGGAACCTAACGATCGCCCTACGCGGCCCGACCGCGCACCATCTCATCGACGAATCGATGAAACAGGTAGTGGCTGTCGTGCGGCCCGGGGGAGGCTTCGGGGTGGTATTGCACGCTGAAGGCCGGATGGCGGCGGTGCGCGAGGCCGGCGACCGTGTCGTCGTTGAGGTGCAGGTGCGTGATGGCCACTTCCCGACCGTTGAGCGAGCCTGCATCGACGGCAAAACCATGATTTTGCGCGGTGATTTCGACCCGACCGCTGGTCAGGTGGCGCACCGGGTGGTTGCTGCCACGGTGCCCGAAGGCGAGCTTGTAGGTTCGGCCGCCGCACGCGAGACCCAGAAGCTGATGGCCCAGGCAGATTCCGAAGATCGGCACGTTGCCGAGCAGCGCCCGAATCGTATCGACGGCATAGGCCACGGGCTCAGGATCGCCCGGACCGTTCGAAAGCAACACGCCATCGGGATTGACCGCGAGGATGTCCGACGCAGTCGTCGTTGCTGGCACAATGGTCACGCGACATCCGCAGGCGACCAACTGGCGCACGATGTTGCGCTTGATCCCGAAATCCAGCGCCACGACATGAAGGTCGGCGTCTTCCGGGCCTGCAGTCCACGACTGTCCACACGTGACCGCGCTGGCGAGGTCCTGGCCCGCCATCGACTTCACCGCCTGGGCTTCCTGGACCATTTCCGCGATGTCAGGAACGTCGATCACGGCGCCCTGGTTGCCGACCCGCATGGCATCGGCCGCGCCGACAAGTGGACCGTCGTAGCCCGCTGTGGCGACCCGTCCAGCGACCGGTAACGGCTTGTTGCGCGGATCGAGCGGACGGATGACGCCTCGTAGCGCGCCCGAGCTGCGAAGTTCCAGCACCAGTGCCCGCGTATCGACGCCGCAGAGCCCGGGCGTACCAATTTCATCGAGCCATGCGTCCAGCGGCTTGTTCGAACGCCAATTGCTGGGAACTGGATGGTGGTCGCGAACGATGAGGCCTGCGATGTGGGCCGAGCGGGACTCGATGTCTTCGGCGTTGACGCCGTAGTTGCCGATGTGCGGGTAGGTCAGGCACACGATCTGACCGGCGTAGGACGGATCGGTGAGGATCTCCTGGTAGCCCGTCAGCGATGTATTGAAGACGACTTCGCCGTGACCGGGTTCGTTGCGACCAAATAGCGTGCCGCGAAAGAACCGGCCGTTTTCGAGGACGAGGATGCTGTCCATCGGTGATCCCATGCGCGCAGTTGGCTCGCGAGGAGTCGATCGGCGCGGAACGTAGAGACGATGATGCACCGCGTCAAGAGCGAAGCTCACGTTTGCCCCGAGACGCTCTGCGCGCCCTGTCATCGGGCCGGTACTGGCCTGTCAGCGGGCCAACTCCAGCACGATCTCGGGCGCTCCCGGCGGACCGTAGGGGCCCTCAAACCGCAGGACGCGATAGGGTTTTCGCGTCTCGAACCAGATGTCGTAGCGAGGAATCAGCGGCTTGACGAGACGGGTGACCACGTTGCCCAGCGCGATCCAGTCGTTGAGATCGGGATACATCCACACGAGGGCAGCTTCGAAACGGCCCGCTGGTACGTCGATTCGCACGGTCTTGCGCATTTCGTAATACACGCGGGCCACGAAACGATCGTTGGTGTACGACCACGCGGCGCGGGTCTTTCCGTCGCGGGGTTGGCCGCGCATCACGAACGGCAACGTGACCTCGGGGTAGGTCGTTGTCGGCAGCTTCACCGCGCCCTGCTGAAAGCGCACCAGCTCTTCGCGACTTGGATCAGCGGCCGTCCCTTGCTGTCGGCGCAGGGTTTGCGCACGAACGCGACCGCCTTGCATCGATAGCTCGAGGGTCTCGCGCAGCTCCTCCGTGCCAAGCGTGTGCCTCACGTCCAGCACCTGGCTCGTCCCGTCCGCGGCGACCGTGGTCGTCACGCTGGTTTCGGCATGGCCGCCACCGAACAGCTCCCGCGCATTGAGCAACGTCTTGAACTTGCTCTTTGGCCGCGGCGACACGCGGTAGTGGAGTGTCTCGACCAGGCCGGCTTCAGTCTGCTCGACGCCCGGGTCGCCGGGCCCAAACGGAGCTTTCGCGAAGATCTCTTCCATCTCGTTTCCTCATTTACCGGTGCTGATGTTCGACGGCCAGGCCCAGATCGCCAGGCCACTGCCGGACACCTTGGCGCCCGAACCCGCGTATTTACCCGGCAACACGACTCGTTTTCCACCGGCGAGCCAGTCAGCCGGAACAGTGAACGCGGCGTCGTCGCTGAAATTCAGCACAACCAGCGCCCTTTCGCTGCTGACCTTGTCCCAGCGACCCAACTGCATGACCGCGACATCCATTCCGTCGTCGCCGGGCACGTCCAAGAGGCGAACCGGCCCACGGCGGAGGGCCTCGCAATTGCCGCGGATTCTTGCCAACTCACGCACCAGCGTCAGCAGACTGTTAGAGTCCTTACTTTCATCTTTAACCGCGTGTTTTACGTAGCTTGCTGGGACTGCAATCCATGGTTTTCCGCCGAATCCGAGGTTTGGCTCGCCGCTGCTCCATGGCATCGGCAACCTGTACGCCCGGTCCCCGCCGCCATCTCCCGACGGGACGCCAAGCTCGTCGCCGTAGTAGATCCACGGCATGCCGGGCACGAGCATGACGGAGGCCAACGCGAGCCCCACGCGCGTCTTGTTTTCGGCGATGTCGGCGATGCGTCGCATGTCGTGGTTGCCCGCGAATCGGCCCCACACGGCTTTGTCGATCGCGGCGGTCTTGCAAAGCGCCTGGCGGAACATCGCGGACGTGCGCAACTGCAGCCCTTTGCGGATTCCGGCCGCGAGGTCGAAGTCGAAACACCCATGCAGCTCGTTGCCCTGCAGATACGTCGCCACGGTCGTCGCCTTGGTCCAGACCTCACCGAACAGCGCGATGTCGCCTCGCGTATCCGCCAAGTTCCGCCATTTCTGCCAAAATGCGTGGGTCGGTTGGGTGTCGGCCTGCCCGGGGCCCCCACCGGTTTCCACGAGGTAGCGGGCGGCGTCCAACCGAAAACCATCAACCCCGGCGTCGAGCCAATGCGTGAAGATGTCGGTGAGGGCCTTGGCCACATCCGGGTTTGCGACGTGTAGATCGGGCATCTGCGGCGTGAACAGCCCGTAGTAGTAGCTGCCGTTGCGCTCGTGCCAGACACCGTTTTTGCCCCACGGTTGCGTCCAACCCGGGTCGTCTTTCCGCCACACGAACCACGGCCGCTTGACCGACTTCTTCGACGCGGCCGCGTGCTTGAACCACGGGTGCTTGTCGCTGATGTGGTTGACCACAAGATCAAGCATCACTTTCACGCCGCGTTTGTGTGCGGCCGCGAGCAACGCCTGCAGGTCCTTGGGCGTGCCGTATTCGGGCTGGATAGCAAGGTGGTCGGTGGTGTCGTAGCCGTGGTCGCTGGGCGACGCGAAGATGGGGCTGAGCCAAATCACGGAAGCGCCGAGGTCCGAGCCTTCCGGTTTGCCGTCGTTGATGTAGTCGAGCTTCGCGCGAATCCCGTTGAGGTCGCCGATCCCGTCGCCGTCGCTGTCGAAGAAGGAGCGGACCCAGATTTGATAGCCGAATCCGTCGCGCAGCCATCCTGGGCCGCCGCCACCCGCCGGACCTTCGCACTGGGCCGTCGGCAGCACCGGCTTCTTTGCGGCTGATCGCTCGCCCGCAGCTGTCCCGTCATCGTCGCCCGGTGCCGGAGTTGCCGCCGAGCACGCCACCATCGCTCCGGTCGCAACAATCGCGGCTGCGCGGGCAAAGCGGGTCGTCGAGCGGCGGCGATCCATGGTTCAGTCTCGGGTTCCGATAGGGCGGTCAAAGAGCCGCCGCGATGCCTACCACAAAGCGTGAAGCGGCGCTTTGCTTGCGATCATGGGCCCTGCTTGCTACCAACCGCGCCCGCCTGACCCCAATCGCCGTGTGCGCGGCCGTGACCGCGCGCAAGGGAGACACGATGCGCATGATTCTCGTCGGCCCGCCCGGGGCCGGAAAAGGTACGCAAGCTGCCCGACTTATCGATCGGTTCGCGATCCCTCACATCTCATCTGGCGACATGCTCCGCTCGGCGGTGAAGGCCGGCACACAGCTCGGCAAGAAGGCCGACGGCTTCATGAGCAGCGGCCAGCTCGTGCCCGACGACCTGGTGATCGCCATGGTCGTGGAGCGAATCGGTCAGCAGGATTGCGCTGACGGCTTCATGCTCGACGGTTTCCCGCGCACGCGTCCGCAGGCTGAAGCGCTCGATGTCGCGTTGTCGGCCGCTGGCGTCGCCCTCGATGTCGTGCTGCTCATCGATGTGCCGGACGAGCTGATCGTGGGCCGCATTACCGGACGTCGCATGGATCCCGAAACGGGCGCCATCTACCACGTCGAGTTCAAGCCGCCGCCCGCCGATGTCGCCGACCGCGTCGTGCAGCGCAAAGACGATACCGAGACCGCGTGTCGCAAGCGGCTCGAGAAATATCACGCCGAAACTGCACCGATCATCCCCTACTACACCGAACGCGGCATCTTGCGGCAGGTCGACGGCAACGCGGCCCCGGCCGATGTGACGACGCGGATCGAAGCGGCGCTGGCCGCCGAGTAGCCACTGAGCCCGCTCCCAGACTTCGCGTCACGCACCCGCGCTGGATCGGCTCCTCGCCGACTGTGCCGGACAGCGGGCGGCCTTTTCGGGCTGCTCATCACGTCAGCGTTGTGCGTGACGCCCGCCGTCGCCGTCGCGGACGACGCCACCGGCACACCAACTGGCTCCGGCCGTCACGTGCCGACAGACAACACGCGCTCGCGCCTTGTCACCCCGCCGACAGAATCCGCGCAGGTGATCGAGCGCGGACGCGAAGACGACGTTGTCGGCCTGCTCGCGGACGTTGGCTTCGAAAAGCCGCTCGCCGGGAACGTCGTGTTTTCGGGTATCTCGATCGACCGCGGCACGATTGTGATGCGCCTGACGCGCGTTGGTGCCGACACGCAACTCGCCACGCTGCGCCTGTTTCATCGCGACAAGGCTCGCGACGGCCACCCGCGTTCGCGCAGCTTCGGAATCGCGACCGAGCTCCATGTGGACGAACCGGCCGTACGGAGCGCCGTTTCGGCAGCGATCGAGTCGATTCGCGCCCACGACGACGGCGGCTTCTACGTGGTGCGTCGCGCCGCCGGTGACGGACAGCAACGCCACTCGCTCCCTCCCTGGGGCCGAATCGGGGCGCTCCTCGCGTTGCTAGCGACGCTTGCCCTCCTCACCTGGCTGAGTCTGCGCCACCTGCCCTGGACCGACCTCGCGTCGGTCTACGTCAAGCCAACGCACCTGCTGCCAACCGCGATCCAGGTGCTCATCTTCGCGTATTGGGCGTTGTACTGGCGCGAGCTGCCCGCGTATGTGCCCGAAATCGGACTCCAGATCGCTTACGCCTACGCCCTGGACATCGTGCTGGCCCTGGCCGGCCGCAGGCATTGGCGAGCAACCGCGGGCCCCCTGCCGATCGTCGGCAGCATCAACCTGTTTGTGCAGTTCCACGCCGGCGAGTGGCCGATGCAGTATGGGATCATCACGGTCGCCATGCTTTCGAAGGTGCTGTTGACCCGCGGCGGCCGTCATATCTTCAACCCGAGCGCTTTCGGTATCGCGATCATCGGCCTCGTCAACCTCGCCTTCCCGCGCATGGGCCTCGGCGATATTGCGCACCAATTCGACCTGCCGCCGAATATGACCGAGGTGATCTTGCTTCTCGCCCTCGTCGTGCAGGCACGCGTGCCGGTGGTGCTGGTGTCCTTTGCGTGCGCGTTGGGCCTGCTTTTGCACGGCACATGGCAGCCAGAGATCAACTTCTCGCCCTATTGGTCGCCGGTCGCCCTGGTCATCGTCCTTTTGGCGACCGACCCCGCGACATCGCCACGGACCGGCCTCGGGCGCGTGCTCTATGGCGTGGTCCTCGGCGTGCTCATCGGCTGGGCGGGCGAAATCCTCGTCTCCCTGGGCCATAGCGACTTCTACGGCAAGGTGCTGCCCCTGCCGCTGTGCAACCTGCTCGTTCCTGCGTTTGATAGGTGGTCACAGGCGATCGTGACGCGTCTGCGCTGGCTTGGTACGGCGCTGGCCCCCCGCTTCAACGCGGTACACATGGCTCTCTTCTTCGCGATGATGGCGTCCGGCCTGATTCATGGCGGCAAGAGCGGTCGATTTGTCACCGATTCTCACGCCCTGAACGCGACACAGTTTCTGCATTGGGCCGATGACGGCACCCTGAGATGCGAGGAAAACAAGCTGTTTTGTGGCGGGTTCACGCTCGCCGACGAAGCGACTTGTTGGTGGAATGAAAGCACGCAGCAAAATTGCGGCAACGACCGGCCCAAGGCCACGGGCAACCGACCCGACAGCCCGGATCCCCGCGCGAGATAGCGCTCTAGAAACATCATGAATAACTGCGCAGACAAACTTATAAACCTCTGGTATCACATCATATTTGTGTTCGTTGTGCTTGCTTTGGTTGGAGCTTGCTCCGACGACGCTGACGGCAAGAAAGACGGACCGGTCACGCTCAGGAGCGCCGGGCTCGAGATCGGGTTCGGCGACAAGCTCCAAGACGTCGTCGTCACCCGCGAATCCGACGGCAAGGAGCTGCTGCGCTGGAACACGCTGGGCGCCGTGGACAAGACGGCCGGCGACCATCCGCGTGTCGGAATCGCGCTGCGCAACGCCACGGCCGACATCAAGATGAATTTCGGCTCCTACCACATCCAAGAGAACGCGAAGACAGCGTGGGCGGGCATCGAACGCATCACATCCGTCGCCGAAGACGGGTCCGACCTGGCCGTCACCACGTCGACACCCGAAGTTTCGATACGCGCTCGGAAGCTGGCCACTGGCGCTGCTCTCACGTTCAAATCAACGAAACACAACCGCGTCTCGATCGCCTTCAAGTGTCGCCCTGGAGAGCATTTCATCGGCCTTGGCGGGCAGAGCTTTGATGTCGACCACCGCGGCCAGACGGTGCCGCTTTGGGTCAGCGAGGACGGGCTCGGCAAGTACCCGGACAACAAACATCGCGCCGATTGGGCGGTCCGTGGCAAGCGCCATAACACGCACACACCGATGCCGATCATGATCAGCAGCGAGGGGTACGCCATCGCGCTGCACACCCACGCCTACACGGTGTTCGACTTGTGCGACAAACACGACGACACCGTCCGGATCGAGGTCTGGGACAGCAAGCTCGATCTGCACGTATTCACCGGGGACAACCCGGCCGAGATCATCGACAACCTCACGGCAGACCTGGGCCGTCCCAAACGTCCAGCGCCCTTCGCGTTCGGACTCTGGCTCGACGCGCTTTACGGCAGCAAGAACGTGCGTCGCGTCGCCAAGAAGATCCGCGATGAGGGCGTCGCAGCCGTCGCGATTTGGTCGGAGGATTGGCGCGGTGCGGACAAGGACGGGGACGGTTACACGCTGCACGAGGACTGGAACGTTGACCGCGATCTTTATCCGGATTTTGAGAAAGTTGCGGAAGATCTACATGCACTTGGGATCAAGTGGCTAACGTATAACAACACCTTTGTTACGGAGTCCGCGGATATTTATCATGAAGCGACTCAGAGCGGCTACGTGATCACGAAGAAGAACGGCGATCCGTACCTGTTCACGATGCACAAGTTCGAGCCCGCGTCCCTGCTGGACCTGACCAACCCCGCCGCAGTGAAATGGGCCGAGGCGATCTATCGCAAAGGCCTTGAGCAAGGCGCCGACGGGTTCATGGCCGACTTCTGTGAATGGATGCCAACCGACGCGGTGCTTCACTCCAAGGAAGACGCCCTCCTGGTGCACAACCGCTACCCGATCGACTACCAGGCCCTCAACCGGAAGATCTTCGACGAGCTGAAGAAGAAAGACGGCGTGGACCGGTCTTGGTTCGTCCGTTCGGGTTGGATCGGCAGTCAACCGCTGGTGGATGTGGTTTGGGCGGGCGACCAACAAACGGATTGGAGTGTCGGCGACGGAATGCGAAGCGTGATTCCGATGGGCCTAGGCCTGGGCGTGACAGGATTTCCCTATTTCGGTCACGACATCGGCGGCTACGCGGACCTCTTCGCTGAGGACGCCACGACCAAGCAGCTCTGGTTCCGGTGGGTGACGCTCGGGGCGTTTTCTCCGGTCATGCGCACCCATCACGGCCGCGCCGCGTTCGCCAACTGGAACTGGGAGACCGATGACGCCTCGACGAAGCACATCGCCCGTTGGTCGAAAGTCCACATGCGCTTGTTCCCGCTGCTTTGGCGAGCGGCCACCGACGCGACGAAGACCGGGATGCCGATCATGCGTCCGATGGCGATCGATCACCCCGATTTCGAGCCGGGCTGGACGAGCACCGACCAGTACATCCTCGCTGGCTTGTACGTGTCGCCTGTCGTCGACAAGGACGTGAAGAAGCGGTCGGTACGCCTGCCGCCCGGTCACTATTTCCCGCTGTTTGGGGGCGCTCCGGTCCAGTCCAAAGCGGGCGAGGCGTTCGATGCCCCTGCGGACATGGCCGAGATTCCGGTCTTCGCGGCCGCTGGGCAGGTCCTGGTGCTCTTGCCGGACACGATTCAAACGTTGAGCGACGTCTACACAAAGCCGATCGTCGGCGTGAAGGAAGTCGGCGACGACCGGTCCGTCTGGCTTTATCGTGGCGGCGAGGGCGCGTTCACGGAAGTCGGCGACAAGCTCTCGTACACGTGGTCATCCCCGCCCGATGCGATCGCGAAGGACATTCCGACCACAGCGACCTGGAACGGCAAACCCGTCACCGCCAAAGCCGGCGCATTTGATGTTGTCGGCAGCGGCAAGTTCGAGGCCGCAGGCGCAGGCACGCTGCAAGTGAAGGGCGGCGATGCAGGCCGCAAGCTGCGGATTGTGATCCGCTGATTCTGCGAAGTTGTGGCCGAATCGGGGCCGACCGATCTACGCGCCGGTCAAGACGACGTCGGATTTGCGGCGCTTCTGTGGCAGGTAGTTGCGGCGCACAGCCGGCAGGTAATTGGACCGACGCAGCGCCGGCAAATTGTCGGACTGGACGACCGCGGGCAGATAGCGTCTGCGCGCAGGGATGTCGCGGGCGGCATCGGTGTCGTAGCCAGTCTCGTGCATTTCGGGGCTGCGGTCGTCGGCGGGGATCATCGCTACCTCCAAGTCGTGAACGACTCCATGTGTCTCAGATAGAGTAGCAGCAAGTAGCTGCGATACAACGATATTCGTACGGCCCGTCTCATGCTGAGACATGCACGTTGCCGACCTGGTTCGGAATTGGGCAGTTGCTCCACGCGTCCGAACGACGGTCGCTTGTCGCGGTCCGAAGCAGCCGCTACCGTGCGCCCCGCTGGAGGTGAGAGCGTGATCATGAAGCGATTCACCGTGTTGTGCGCGGCATCGATACTCGTGGCGGCGTGCGGCGGGGACGAGGACGGCAACGGCGGCGATGAACCGGCCGTCGACACGACGGCGTCTGACAGCGGCGAAGATGCTGGCGGCACCAAAGCTGACGCGGGTTCCGGTGGCGCGGCAGACATCGGGGCTGACGTCGATGTGGGCTGCACGAAAGCGAGCGACTGTCCCGCAGTCGCCAACCCGTGCTTGAGACCCACATGCGACCTGGGGTTCGGTTGCAAGCTCGACGTCCTGCCCGACGCGACCGCCTGCGACGACGGCGACAAGTGCACGACTGGCGAAAGCTGCGCGAACGGCACCTGCACCGCGACGGGTTCGGCGGCATGCGACGACAAGAACGCGTGCACGACCGACGCGTGCAACCCCAGCGATGGCAAGTGCCTACACAACGCCAAGCTCGATGGCGCTGCCTGCGACGACGGCGATCCGTGCAACGGCACCAAGGACAGCTGCAAGACCGGCGGCGACGGCAAGTCCTCGTGCGAAGGCGGCGCCAACCTGTGTCAGTGCGACAAGGACGCAGACTGCGTCAAACACGAAGACAACGACCCGTGCAACGGCACCCTGGTTTGTGTGAAGAGCGGCGGCATCGGCACCTGCAAAATTGACAAGAATACCATCATTATTTGTCCTACAACTGGCGAAACAGACTGCATGAAACAGACCTGTGACGCCGGAACTGCGAAGTGCAAACTGGGACCGGTCAAAGGCGTCGTCGGCTGCAACGACGGCGACGTGTGCACGGTTGGTGACACGTGCCAGGCGGGCAAATGCGTGGGCACGAACGCCTGTCAGTGCAAACAGAACGCCGACTGCAACAAACTCGACGACGGCAACCCGTGCACCGGCATCCACATTTGCTCAGCCAACAAGTGCGTCATCGACAAAAAGACTGTGCCAGCGTGCTCCGGAAAGAAGCTCGGTCAGTGCGCGGTTGAGGGCTGCATCAAGGCGACGGGCAAGTGCGGCAAGGTCGATATGCTCGACGGTAACCCGTGCGACGATGGCAACGCCTGCTGGTCGGGCGAGACGTGCCAAAAAGGCGTGTGCACCAAGGGCAAGACGAAGAACTGCGCGTGCGAAAAGGACGCCGACTGCCCCGACGACGGCAACCTCTGCAACGGCAAGCCAGGCTGCGACAAGAAGAGCAACAAGTGCGTGGTGGACCTGTCGTCAGCTGTGTCGTGCACCGACAAAGATGGCAACGTCTGCACGGAGCCCGGGTGTGACCCGAAGACCGGCACCTGCTCAGAGAAAGACGTTGGCAACGGCCTGCCTTGCAGCGATGGCGACGCGTGTACGAGCGGTGAGTCCTGCCAAGGCGGCGCGTGCGGCAAGCCCAAGAAGACCGTCGACTGCAACGACATGGACGCCTGCACGTCGGACTCGTGCGACGCCAAGAAGGGCGTTTGCGCTCACACGAACATCCCGGGCTGCAACGCACCGGCCCCGATCCCGCAGGAAGCCAGCACCATCTTCAATTGGCTCGTGAAGAAGACGTACAAGTCCTACTACAAGGGCGAGTCGATGGTGCACGGCGGCAGCATTCATGCGCCCGTCCGCGGTTGGTTCAGTCCGGCGCTGTTCAAGTCCCTTGCGGCCGGAAACAAGAGCCATCCGGTTGGCGCAGCGGCCGTCAAGGAGCTCTATCAAGGCGACAAGAAGACGCTGAAAGGGTGGGCGGTCAACATCAAGGTCGACAAGGACACGGCGGGCGGCAAGGGCTGGTACAGCTACGAGGTCTTCAGCACGACGAACGGCGCGAACCCGGCGGTCGACGGCAAGGGCGTGCCGCTCTGCGTTGGCTGTCACAAGGGCGGCAAAGATTTCATTCTGAGCAAGTGGCCTTTGCTGTAGACGAGTGCTTTAGACAAGCGTGGCGTGTTGGCGGCGTAAACGTCGACGGAGACAACGATGGTCAGGTTCCGAACGATGAGTCGAAAAGACCATGTTTTCGCACTTCTATGCGCCGCGACGATCGCGTTCGCCGGCTGCGGTGATCCGCCGTTGGAGAGCGGCAAGTCCGTCGACGTCGGCGGTGGCGGCGGGACCGACGGATCCGCGACCGTCGATAGTTCGAGCTCGGCTGGCGACGCGGCGGCGAACGACGCTGTCTCGGCTGCTGACGCCGGCGCCGTGGTTGACGCGGCTGGCACCGCCGATTCGTCGTCGGTTCAAGACGCTGCTGGCGCGGTTGATGCCGCTGCGGGGGGCGATTCAAGCTCTGCGGCGGATGCCCCTTCAAGCGCAGATGCCGGCTCCGCAGCAGACGCGCAAACGCAAGCCGACTCGGCCTCATCCGGCGATGCTGGAGCGCCCGTCGACGCCGGACCGGTCAAGCCGCCGTGCAAGTCGTGCGCGTTCAACAAACAGCCCACCGGCAACCACCCGGGCGCCAAGGGCACGATGTCTTTGCTGGCGCCGCAGATTCACAAGTACGGCAGCGGCTTTGGCAGCGGTTACAAAGAGATGCGCGTGTGGATGCCTCTCGCTGCGGGTTCGCGTCCGGTGCTCTTCTTCGTGCACGGTTTCAACCTCTACAAGACAGGCGGCCTGTTCAGCAGCGAGCTGGGGCACGCGTACAAGGCGATGCTCGAACACGTCGCCAAGCGTGGCTACATCGTCGCTTTCGTCCGCGTGCAGGCTGGAGCGACGTCGTGCGACCACAAGTCGATGGCGCAAAACCTCGTCGACGCGACCACCGTGCTGTTCAAGAAGATCAGCAAGGCCGACAAGACCCGAGTCATGTTCGCCGGCCACAGCATGGGGGCGAAGATCGCGCTGCTCGCGACGCGACGCACGATCAACCAGGATCCGAAGAACGAATGGGTCGATCCCCAAGCGGTGCTGCTCTTCAATCTCGACAACGCCAAACCGCCACTGTGCTCGCTTGTGGACGCGCGCAAGGCGGCCAGTGAGCTCCAACCCGAAGAGAAGGTCCGCATCACGTTCGTCCATACCGACGACGACAAGGTCTCGCCCTGGGGCCACAAGACCAACGGCGCGATGGCGGTGTATGACGCGCTGAAGCTGAAGCATCGCCAGTTCATCTTGCTCAACGGCACCGGGAAGGGAGACGCCAACCCCGTCACGAAGCCCGAACTGCACGACGACCACGCGGCGCCGCTCACGGTGAAGGGCAAGATCGGCGGGATCGCGGACCTGGCGATGCCCGATAGCTACCTCGATGGCCTCGATTGGTACGGCTACTGGAAGGTCCTGGTTGGCGCGCTCGACTTCCACTACAGCAAAGGCGACGCCGCGTGGGCTTACGGCTCGATGCGCACCCACGGTGGCGTTCACGCTGGCAAAGTGATCCAACACAAGGTCCTCAAGCAGGGCTGGTAGCCGCAACCCGCGTACACAGCGGCACTTTCGAGGCATTTCTCAACACAATGTCGACGGCGAGTTGCATTCCAATCATTACTTGACACAGTGTCGATAAATGATTACTCAACACAGTGTTGAGGAATGGTATCGGGTTGAGGAATGGTATCGGGTTGAGGAATGGTATCGGGTTGAGGAATGGTGTCGGGTTGAGGAATGGTGTCGGGCCATTCAGGGAAGGGGTGATGGCACGAACGGTCGACAAGGCGCGACACGCAGAGCTCGCGAACAAGGCGTTGGAAGCGATTCGAAAACGTGGCGTCCACGGCGTCACGATGCGCGACATCGCCGAAGATCTTGGGATCAAGCGGTCCACGCTCTACTGGTATTTCAAGGGCCTTGGCGACGTCTTCGATGTTGTGCTCACCGACCTCCTCGAGCGACAGACCGCGTTCGTGATGCAGCGCCTTGACGGCGTCGACCACCCGATCGTGCTGTTGGACGCGTGGATGCGCGCCATGCTCGATTTCTACGCCGACGACCCCCAGCTCATCCAGGTCCTCGCCCAGCTCTGGGCAGCCGGTCGCTCCGACTCCACCGATGGCGTCGTCAAAGCCGCGCTCGATGAGTTCCTGCCGCTACGAGATATGGCCGTACACGCCATCGAAATGGGAATCGATGCCGGTCAGGTTGCGCCGTGTGACGCCGCCGGGCTCGTCGATTTGTGCGCGTCCCTGGTCGACGGTGTGCTCATCCACCAGGTGAGTCGCAACGTGCAGACAGCGCCGATGCTCAGCGTATTCCAGCGGCAGGTCCTACAGCCGCTCCATCTCGGTGACTGGACGCCCGAACCGATCGGTGCCTGCCCGCCGCCATCTGCGCTGTTTGCTCAAGCCGTCACGCGTCCATCGGGGGCGGGAATCGAAGCCGGAGACGTCGTGCTTGATGACGAAGTCGCGCCTCAGCAAGTGGTCAGACCACGCGGCAACTGGCTGGAATTGGATTAGATTTGCCCGCAATGGGCTGGAGGTTCGCCATGTTTACGAACATCCCTGCGAGTTCACAAGCGCTCACGAGCCAAACGGCAGCGCCTACCGACGCGCCACGTGCCGACCGACGGCCCCGGCCGATTCGCGCGGTTCACCTGGCCGGAAGCCAAGCGGAAATGGGCGCCCAACATGGGTCGCTCGCGGCCGAGATGGGCGATTGGCATCAAGCGGCAGCGTTCTATGGCCTGATGATCGAAAGGCTGCTCAAGGGCAGCTACGCAGATCCGATGGAGAGGGCATGGCCGATGTTGCTTCGACCCGCGTTCGACGTCGCGCTGCGTCGCCTGGAAGCCGCCCGCCCGACGGAGTTCCGCGCGCGCACGGAGGCTTTCTTCAGGTCGCTCGGACTGCCCGCGTCACGCTCCCGCCAGATGCAAGTCATGGACGTGTTCCAGAACATCGTCGGCACCGCTGGGCGTCTCGGACTGGGGCCGTTCGCTGCCCGGATGGCGACTCGGGTGCCGCCGGCCTGTTCGTCGTTGGCCATTTGGAACGATGGCACCGCCGATGGCCGCTTGTTGCACGGCCGAAACTTCGACTTCCCGGGCACGGGCATCTGGGACGAGCGTCCGGTCGTCGTGTTCTGCACACCCCCAAGCGGTCTGCGATACGGATTCGTCAGCACGTCCGGGGCCGACACGCCCGGCGTCACCTGCTTCAACGAGGCCGGCATCGCGCTCACGGCCCACACCCGATTTCATCGCGACGTCGCGTTCTCCAGCAGCTCGATCGTAGACATGGGCCACGACGTGGTCCGGCGCGTGTCAACTCTGGCCGAAGCGATCAAAGTATTATCCGAACACCGTTCGGCTTCAAGCTGGGGACTGCTGATTTCGTCCGCCAGAGAACGGGACTCCGTTGTCGTTGAGCTGACCGCTGCCGGACAGGCCGTGATTCGACCGGAAGCAGACGCGAGTGGCCGCCCAAACCCCTGGCGGAGCTGCACGAACCACTACCTCGACGCCGGCCTCGCAGAGCGTGAGCTCGTACCGTCGCCCGGCTTCGAGATCCATTGCCGCGGGCGCATGGCTCGGTTGGAGCAGGTCGCGACCGATGGACTGGAACGCGGTGGCGTGACCTTGCAGGAGGTTCAAGCGTTGCTGGGCGACCATATCGACGCAGAGGTGCCCGGGTTCGAGAGGGCCGCCGGCGCGGTGCTGGGCCAGGCGACCAGCGTGCAGTCCGTGGTTGTCGATGCTGAACAGTCGGTCATTCACGTGGCGAATGGCGCCGTGCCGACCGGGCGTGGTCCGTGGGTCGCTGTGCCTTTCGAGTGGTCAGACCAACCGGGCTGGCATCAGCTTGAGCTGGCGGCAACCGAGGCCCCATCCACGTCGCGATTCCTCAAGGGGCGGCCCGCTGATGCGTACGCGTGTTACGTCGAAGCGGCCCGTCGCGAAGGGCTCGGCCAAACCCCGGATCGCGTCTGTGGGCCGCTCCGCCAGGCGGTGACGCTCGACCCTGACGAACCCAGCTACCGCCTGCTGATCGGCGGCATGTGTCTTCGCGACGGGGCGGCCTCCGAAGCTGTCGACCACTTCGCGACCGGCATCGCCAACGAACCCAACCGCTTTTATCGCGGCCAGCTGCAACTCTGGGGTTCGCGCGCGGCCGAAATCGCTGGACGCCCTGATACCGCCCGGCAGTGGCGGCGGGCTGTTATCGGCAACGCACACCCTTTGCTCGAACGCTATCGCCGATCGGCCGAACACGAGTCGGTTCGCGGATTGTCGCAGAGCCGGTTCCGCGCGATGCCCGTTCATGTGGCCATGGGTGATGTGGGATGACCCGCCCACGGCGCGGTTGACCTGTCCAGCCAGCGTGCGACGATGCGCGCGACCATGAAAACGCTGCACCACCCGCCAATTCGCTCGCTATCATCCGTTTCGCCGCGCAACCAGGGGTCGGCTCCGTGGTCTGCCGGCATTATCGCCAGTTGCCTCGCTTTGCTGATGATGGCGGCTTGCTCAGACATCGTGCCCGATGCCGCCAAGTTCGCGCCCGGCTTCGGTGGTCCTGACAGCGGTGGCGAGGCGGACGCAGCCGACGCAGGTTCAGCAGACAGTGGTTCGGCAGACACTGGGACAACGGATGCGGTTCCAAGCGACACGACGAGCGGGGACGCCGGCGCCAAGGAATGCACGACCGCCGCGGATTGCGAGAAGACCAAGGGCGCGGCCCCCAAGTGCCAGGAGCACGCGTGCAGCCAGGCGGGCGTTTGTTCGTTCATCAAGGTGGCGGACAAGAAGCCGTGCAACGACGGCGACGCGTGCAGTGGAGAAGACCATTGCGTCGACGGGAGCTGCAAGGGCACGCCCGGCAGCAAGTGCGACGACAACAATGCGTGCACGACCGACACCTGCGATCCCAAAACCGGCTCATGCGACAACGACACAAAGCTCGACGGACCCAAGCACAAATGCGATGACGGCGACTCCTGTACGACTGGCGACGTCTGCAAGAACGGAGTATGCGCCCCAGGCACCGACACGTGCGTCTGCAAGATCGACGCGGACTGTGCGGGCAAATCGAAGGCTACCAAGTGCCTTGGCACGCTCTATTGCGACAAGACGGTCAAGGACCACCAATGCCAGGTCAACCCCGCGACGGTCGCCTTTTGCTCGACGCTCAAGGACACCATCTGCAAGAAGAACGCGTGCGACAAGGTGACCGGGTCGTGCGCCAAAGTGCCGTGGTACCAGGCAACCGTGCAGTGCGAGAAGCTGGCCCCTGGGCTCAACTGCATCGGCGAGAAGGACGGCGACCAGTGCTGCTTTGTCGGCGTCGACCTGACCAAGAAGTTCCCGACGAAGGCCCATCCGTGCACCGACGGCGACTCGTGCACGGTTACCAGCTGCAAGGCGGACGGAAGCTGTGTGCCGCAGACCAACCTGTGCAGCTGTTCGACGATCGCGGACTGCGCCAAGAAGGAAGACGGCGACCCGTGCAACGGCACGCTTTACTGTGACATCACGCAGGCGAAACCGACGTGCGTGGTCAACCCGGCAAGCGTCGTGAAGTGCGCCGACGTCGACAACACGGTTTGCAAGCAGAACGTCTGCGACAAGCAGGACGGCACGTGCAAATGGGTGATCACGAAGACGAAGTTCAAGGCCTGTACGGACAACAACCCGTGCACAGTGGGCGACACGTGCAACAATACCAGCGGGGCGTGCGATCCTGGGACGGACACCTGCACGTGCAAAGCGGATAGCGATTGCGCGTCGTTCGATGACGGTGACCCGTGCAACGGTACGTTTTTCTGCGACAAGTCCGGCAAGCAGCCAGCCTGCAAGGTCAATCCCAAGACGATCGTCGTGTGCAGCGTGGCCGACGATGACAGCTGCAAGGCCAACCGCTGCGACAAGAAGACGGGCAAGTGCGCGTTCGACCACAGCGACAAGTTCACGACGTGCAACGCGGACGGCAATCCGTGCACGTCCGGCGACTACTGCGACGGCAAAGGCAAGTGCATCGTCGGAACGCACATCTGTACGTGTGAGAAGGACGCCGACTGCGCCAAGAGCGACGACGGGGATGCCTGCAACGGCACCCTGCAATGCGACACGAAGGTTGTGCCCCCGCGGTGTGTCATCAACGACAAGACGATCGTCAAATGCGACGGCACCAACGACACGACGTGCGCCAAGAATGTGTGCAACAAGAAGACTGGCAAGTGCGGGACCGTCAACGCGTCGTCGAACGTGCTGTGCAGCGATGGGGAACCCTGTACGGTCGGCGACAGCTGCGATGCGGGCAAATGCGCGCCGGGGACGGACACCTGCGTTTGCAAAGAAGACGCCGACTGCAAGGACGATGCGAACCCCTGCAACGGCGTGGATTTCTGCGACAAGGCCGCGGGCAAGTGCAAGGCCAACCCCAAGACGGTCGTGACCTGCGACACCTCCAAGGACAAGGGATGCGCGAAGAACACGTGTGACCTCAAGACAGGCAAATGTGCGCTCGCGGGCGATGGCAGTTGCGCCAAGAAGTCCGCCTGCGCGTTCAACGCCTGCGACACCGCGACAGGCAGCTGCAAGGAGACGGGTAAGTTTGCCGACGGAACGGCGTGCGGCAGTGGCGGCGCGTGCGTGGCTGGGGCGTGCAAACCCGCGGTGGCGGGCATGGTCCTGGTCGCAGGTGGAGAGGCCTACATCGGGTGCAACAAGGAGCTCGACGCCAAGTGCGCGGCGAATGCGGACGAAAACGGCCAGGCCAAGATCCAGCTCAGTCCGTTCTACATGGACGTTTTTGAGGTCACAGTCGCGGAGTTCGACGCGTGCGTCACGGCTGGCAAATGCAAGAAGCCGGCGGCGACGGGTGCGAAGTGCAACCACGGCAAGACCAACCGCGGCAACCATCCGATCAACTGTGTCACGTTCGCGGAAGCTCAGGGCTACTGCGCCGCGCAAGGCAAGAACTTGCCAACGGAAGCCCAGTGGGAAGCCGCCGCGCGCGGAGTGTGCTCGCATTGGGGCGTGGACTGCGCCAAGAAGGTCGCGACGTGGCCGTGGGGCGAAGTCGCCGCCAACTGTGCGATGGCCATCGTTAAAGACGGCGGGAAAGAAGGCTGTGGAGCCGATTCAACCCACCCTGTCGGCGCGCGGCCCAAGGACGAAAGCCCGCACGGCGTCCGCGACATGGGCGGCAGCGTCAGCGAGTGGACGCTCGATTGGTATGACAAGTCGGCATACGGTGGCTTCGCCGGGAAGACGGACCCGCAGCACACGACGAAGGTTGCCGCCCGCGTCATCCGTGGCGGCAACCTCAAAGAATCTGCGGACCGAGCACGCGCTGGCAATCGAGAAGCCCACGATCCAGCGTCGTCGGACTACACCATCGGATTCCGCTGCGCGAACATCGCCAAATAGTGCGCTTGTCTGCCCTGGCCCAGCGGTAACAGTCGCTCAGGCGCCGTACCTTTCGGCGTATTCGTCGTAGGGACCCTTGAAGTCGATGATCTCGCCGTCGCGAATCGACCAGATGCGATTGCACGCCTCCGACAAGAGCGCGCGGTCGTGGGTCACGACAAACAACGTTCCCTGGTAGGCCGCGAGGCCATCCGCCAGTGCGGCGATCGATTCGAGGTCGAGGTGGTTGGTCGGTTCGTCGAGGACGAGCGTGTTCGGTGCTTCGAGCATCATCTTGCACATCAACATACGGACGCGCTCGCCACCGCTGAGCGTGGCCGTCGGTTTCGTGCCCTCGTCGCCGCGAAACAACATTCGCCCTAACAGTGCTCGGATAATCTCGAACTCGGCGCCCGGTTTGAAGCCGTGCAGCCAGTGATCGATCGTGTTGCCAGGCTCGATTGTCCCCTCGTGTTCCTGGGGCAAGTAGCCCATGTCCACGCCGTCTGACCATTCGTAGCGGCCGTCGTCGGGTTCGTACTCGCCGAGCAGGACTTTCACCAACGTCGTCTTGCCGACGCCGTCACGGCCGATGATTCCGATGCGATCCCCGCGGTTGACGTGCGCACGGAACCCGCTCCAAAGCAGCTCTTCGCCAAAACCTTTGCTGATCTCCTGGACGTCGACGATGTGCTTGCCGCTCTCCGCGCCGACGGGAAACCGAATGTATGGCCGCGCGATATTGCTGCGTTTGATGTCGGAGGTCTTGAGCTTCTCGAGGCGCTTTTTGCGCGATTGCACCTGGCTGGCGCGCGAACCGGCGGAGAACCGCTGAATGAACTCGTTGAGCTGCGAGATCTTCTTGCGCTTCTCGTGCTCCTGCTGGTCGAGCCGCGAGCGGATCTGCGCCTTGGTGCGCACCATGTCGTCGTACGCGCCCGGGTACGTGATGATCGTCTCGTAGTCGATGTCGGCGATGTGCGTGCAGATGCTGTTGAGGAAGCGGCGATCGTGGCTGATGACGACGAGGATGCCGCGGTAGCGCACGAGGTACTCCTCGAGCCATTCGATCGTGTCGAGGTCGAGGTGGTTGGTCGGTTCGTCGAGGAGCATCGCGTCGGGCTTGCCGAACAGCGATTGGGCGAGCAGCACGCGCACCTTCATGCCGCCCGATAGGTCGGCCATCTTCGCTTCGAACAGGTCTTCGCCGATGCCGAGGCCGCTGAGCAACGCTTCGGCTTCCGATTCGGCCGTGTAGCCGTCCTCTTCGGCCACCACGACCTCGATCTCGGCCAGACGCATCCCCATCTCGTCGGTGAACTCGGTCTCGGACTGCGCGTAGAGCTCGTCGCGTTCGACCATGGCGGCCCACAGCGCTGCGTTGCCCATGAGCACGGTGTCGCGCACGCCATTGGCGTTGAATTTGCTGTGGTCCTGCTCAAGCACCGTCATCTTCCGGGGCGTGCGAACCGTGCCTTCGTCCGGCTCGATCGCGCCCGAGATGATGCGCATGAACGTCGATTTGCCCGAGCCGTTGGGGCCGGTCAGACCGTAGCGGTTGCCGGGAGCGAACGAGGTGTTGACGTTCTCGAAGAGCTTGCGCCCACCGAATGCCTTGGTGACGCCGGCGACCGTGATCATGGGGGGCTCCTGGAATTGGGGACGAGTGCGCCGCGCCGATCGCCCGTTTCGGGACGCGCCGTCTCTGCGTTGACGGTGCGCGGATCCGGCGGCGGCCGCGCGTCATAAGGCTTTTGCCGTCGACAATCAAGCGGCGCGGCTTCGTGGCTGAACTTACGCGCACGTGGCGCTTGCGATCTCGGCGCGGATCGGGCATTTGCGGCGCGGATCCTTTGGTCGGTCCGCCAGCCAGGAGAGCCGATGAATACCCGCCTACGCGTTCCGACGAGCCCCCACCTGCCATTTGGCGACCGACGTGACGCGCCGTTCTACGGTAAGCACATCGTCTCGGTGAGCCAGTTCCGGCGGGCTGATCTCCAGTACATCTTCGGCGTCGCCCACGAGATGCGGGAGATGGTGCAGCGCGTCGGTTCGTTCGATCTCTTGAAGGGCAAGATCCTCGTGAATCTCTTTTACGAGCCGTCCACGCGCACCGCATCGAGCTTCACGGCGGCGATGGAGCGTCTTGGCGGTAGCGTGATTCCGATCAGTGAAGTTCGCTATTCATCTGTTTCGAAAGGAGAATCACTTCCGGACACTGTTCGGACTTTGGAGTGCTACGCCGACGTTATCGTGCTGCGACATCACCGCGTTGGCGCTGCAGCCGAAGCGGCCAGGTATCTGCGTAAACCGGTGATCAACGCGGGCGACGGGCAGGGCGAGCACCCAACGCAAGCTCTGTTGGACCTGTTCACGATCGTCGAAGAAGCCGGACGCGTAGACGGCCTGACGATCACGATGCTCGGCGATCTCAAGTACGGACGGACAGTCCATTCGCTGGCGCGCTTGCTGACGTTGTTCGACGTCAAACTGAACTTCGTTTCGCCCGACATCCTGCGACTGCCTCAAAAGCTCATCTCGGAGCTCGACGAAGCCGGCACGCCCTACCAGCAGCACCGCGATCTCGAAGCCGTGCTTGGACGAACCGACGTGCTGTATGTAACCCGCGTGCAGAAAGAGCGATTCGAGGACCCCGCCGCCTACGACGACGTCAAGGACGCGTACGTGATCACGCCCGAAACGATGCGCCAGGCCCGTCCGGGAATGGTCCTCATGCACCCGCTGCCGCGTGTTGGCGAGATCAGCATGGATGTGGATTCCGATCCGCGGGCGGCGTATTTCCGACAAGCGGAATACGGCATGTACGTCCGCATGGCTTTGCTCGCGATGGTGCTCGGCAAGGCGTAGTAGCCACGGAGCTGAAATGGCACACCCCGGCACGTTCTTCGCGCGGCTCGAGGCTCGGTGCACGTCGATAGGTTCGCTGCTTTGCGTGGGGATCGACCCGCACGAGGCCGACATTGGCGGCGGAGGTGCTGACGCTGCCCTCGCTTTCGGTCGCCGCATCATGCGTGCAACGGCGCCCTACGCCGCGGCCTTCAAGCCAAACGCCGCGTTCTTCGAAGCGCTCGGGCCCGACGGTGTCGCTGCGCTTCACACGCTGATTTCGGAAGCGGACGGTGTGCCGGTCGTGCTCGACGCCAAGCGCGGCGATATAGGGTCGACGTCAGCCGCCTATGCCCGGGCCGCATTCGACGTCGCCGGCGCCGGTGCGATCACGTTGCAGCCGTACTTGGGCTGGGAGGCGATGGCACCTTTCCTGACCGATCGTTCCAAGGGATGTTTCGTGCTTTGCCGCACGACGAATCCCGGCGCTGAGCGTCTTCAAGAAGCCGAACTCGCGTCCGGAAGCACGGTTTTCGAGGCGATCGCCGCTGAGGCCGCCGCACACGCCGCCTCCGACCAGATCGGCTTGGTCGCCGGAGGCACCGCGCCGGAAGCGATGGCGAAGATTCGCGCAGTGGCTCCGCGTTCTTGGCTGCTGGTGCCCGGAATCGGAGCGCAAGGCGGGCGTGCCGACCGAGCGGTGGCCGCCGGAATCCGTGCCGACGGACTGGGCATGCTGGTCTCCGCCTCACGCTCGATCGCCCGCGCCGACGACCCGGCTGCTGCCGCAAGAGAGCTCCGCGACATCGTCGAAACGGCGCGAAGAAGCGCCCGCCGACATAATGCCGAACAGCGTTCAGACGCGGTACTGAAAGGTCGCGGGGCTGAAGTTGCCCACGCCTTGCTCGAGATGGGCTGCGTGCAGTTTGGCGGCTTCACGCTCAAGTCGGGTCTGCACTCGCCGATCTATCTCGACCTGCGCCGCCTGTCCGGCTCGGCCGCTGCCATGAAGACCGTCGCCGCCGCCTACGTGGATCTCTTGAATCCGCTGCAGTTCGACCGCGTCGCTGCGCTGCCGTACGCCGGTTTGCCGCTCGCTACCGCGGCGTGCCTCCAGGGCGGGTGGCCGATGATCTACCCGCGCAAAGAACGGAAGGCGCACGGCCGCCGCCAAGCGATCGAGGGTCCGTTCGCCATGGGCGACAAAGCCGTGATCGTAGATGACCTCGCGACCCGAGGCACCAGCGTCCTCGAAGCCTTGCCGTCTCTGACCAGCGCCGGACTGACCGCGACGGACGTCGTCGTGCTGGTCGATCGCGCGAGCGGTGCGGGGCGCGCGCTGTCCGAAGCGGGCTTACGGCTTCACTCCGTCGTTGGCCTGCGCGACCTGCTCGGACATTGGCGGGTTACGGGCGCGGTGGCGGCAGAGCAAATCGAAGAGGTCGAGCAGTTTCTTGACGGTGGGGCTCACTGAGATGGGCGGCCTCATGTGGCGCGGACTTCGGCCGCTGCTATTCCAGCTTGACCCGGAGCGCGCACATCACATGTCGCTCCGCGCGCTCCGAGCCGCGTCCAATACACCGGTCGGTCGATCGATTCTCCGAACAATGTTTGGGCCATCGAGTGCATCACCTGTCGAGGTGTTCGGGCTGCGATTTGCGCACGCGGTTGGGCTCGCCGCCGGCTACGACAAGGACGCGACTGCATGGCGTGGGCTGGCATGCCTTGGGTTCTCCCACGTCGAAATCGGCACCGTTACCCCGCGGCCGCAAGCCGGCAACGCTCGTCCTCGCGTGTTTCGTCTGCCCGCCGACCGCGGCGTGATCAATCGGCTCGGGTTCCCCAGCGCGGGTATGGAAGTGGTCGCGGCAAACCTGGCGGGACCGAGACCCCGCGACGTGATCCTGGGCGTCAACATCGGCAAGAACAAGGAGACGCCGTTGCCGGACGCCGCGGGCGATTACCTGGTCGTGATGAAGCGCCTCTACAGTCTCGCCGACTACGTCACCGTCAACGTCAGTTCGCCCAACACGCCCGGGCTGCGCGATTTGCAGGGCGGCGACTACCTGGGCGCGCTGCTGTCCACCTTGGTTTCGAGTCGCGACGAGCTCGCAGGTAAACACGGACGCAAGCCGCTGTTGGTCAAGCTGGCGCCCGACCTTGACGAAGACGCCCTCTCCGAGTCGTTGGATGCTGTGCAAAGCGCAGGGGTCGACGGCGTTATCGCGACAAACACCACGATCGCGCGTGATGGACTGTGTTCCCCGGCCCGCGGCGAAAAGGGCGGCCTGAGCGGTGCGCCATTGACCGACATGAGCACGACGATGGTGGCCAGGATCTGCGACCGATTGGGCGATTCGATCCCGGTTGTTGGCGTCGGCGGGATCATGAATGCGGACGACGCAGCAGCGAAGTTGGCCGCTGGCGCAAGGCTCGTCCAGATCTACTCAGGCATGGTCTACGCGGGGCCGTCGATGCCCGGCAAAACCGCGACGGCGTTGGCGCGACGTGTGCTCACGGCCTGAACAAGCGCAGCACAAACCCGATTCGGAACCCCATCCGCAAGCTCCACTGGCTGGGGAACTCGTCGCGCCCCGTGATGTATTCGACGTTGACCGAGTAGCCGGCCCAGGGCAGCAGCGACCGGATTCGTAGCGACGTAATGCCCAACATCATGCCGGCGCGCACGCCGGCGCGGAGCTTGTCGCGCCATGGAACGCCCAGACCGATCGCCGCGACCTCGAAGTCGTAGTTGAAGGTCGGCGTGATGTAACGAAACGTCACCGGGAGCGCACCGAAAAAGTCGACCTCGACCGATTCGGCCCGCAGGTCCGGTTTGACCAACGCCGCGCCGCCCAACTCGGGACCAAAACGGATGCTCCATCTTGGATCGAACCCATACCCAAGGGTGATGCGTCCGGATCCGCCGCCGCCGACCGTATAGCGGCTGCGCAACTGTCGCACGGTGAACAAGCCACCACCCTCTGCGGCGATGACACCGTAGCTGTCGTCTCGGTGCCGCGCTGAGAAGGTCGGATCGGTCTCCATATAAAACGGACAATCTGTCGGTTTGCGGGCGTGCGATGTCTTGAGCAGGAGTTTGACGCGGTGCAGCGTCAGCAAGTCGCTGAGGTCATCGAGCGATTTGCCATGGGCGAGCCAGGCGCGCTTGAGGGGGCCGCCTTCGCGCAGGATGCGTATCTCGACGAGTTCGGCGGCTTTTTCCAAAACTGAACGATCGGCCAAACATACGCTCATCAACGAATCGGTCAGAAGGCCCTGGATCATGTGCTTGTCGATGGTCCAGCCGCGCTGCTCGCGCAGGTAGACCAGCTTCTCGAGGTCGAAAAGCAGCGCCTCTGCCGCGTCGACGACGGCAGAGCCTTGAATCATGGCCTGAGTCGGTGCACTGGCCGGACTTGCGGCAGTCGGGATGCCGGCCGGGTCAGCAGAGACCGTCGCGGGTGTCGTCGCGATGTACATGAGGCACAACAGCACCGTCGTGATCCCGCGGTGGCGCCACGCGCTCTGTCCCGTGTCCATCATCGTTGCTTTACCGTGCACATCGACGCCGCACGATCGCGACGAGCGGCGCCAGCCTACACACTCGGGCGACCTAAGGCGAAAGGAGTCCTGGCCGGCAAGAGCGACCGACAACGCCTGACTGAACGGCTTTTTGCAGAAAATGTAGCTCCGCCGATTAACGTCCGCCGCGGCACTGGCATCTGGATAGTGAACGAGGTCGTCGCAAGCAGCGGCCCCTCCAAACGACCCCCAAATCGCTGCACGGGCAGCCCTCTGGAGTTGACATGAAACGGACCACATTCATCGCTGCGATCGTCTGCGCGTTGGCCATCCCCGCCATCGCATCGGCCGTGCCGCCGGGCGACGACTACAAGAACGAGCGCAAGGCCAAACGGGCCAAGTTCATCAAAAAGATGAAACAGCATCGCGCCAAGATGCTGCGCACCAAGATTGGCCTCAGCGAAGCGAAAGCGGCGCGCGTCGAGCGGGTTATGGACAAGTTCCACGTCAAGAAGAGGGAGCTCAAGAAGGAGATGCGCGCCAATCACCAGGCGCTTCGCCAGCTGCTCAAGTCCGACAGCCAGGACCAGCGCGCCTACGGAGTCGCGGTCGACGGGATCGTCGCGTCGCGGGCGCAGCTCGCCAAGCTGCATGACAAACAAATCGCCGCTCTTCGTCGCGTCCTGACTCCCAAAGAGCAGGCGAAGATGCTCATTGCGATGCACAAGATGAAGCGTCGATTCCGCCACCGGATGCACAAGCGATGGCGCAAGCACAAGCGCGGCAAGCGGCGCGGCGCGTTTGGCGATGGCCCCGATGCTGACGGTCCGCCGCCGGGCGATTTCGGTCCGCGCGGTGACGGTCCACCGCTGGCACAGCCCGAGTAATCGCGGCTACCAATCGCGCACTGAGCCCCGATCGCAAGGTCGGGGCTCGGTTGTTTTTTGTCATCTCGAACCCAACGCACGGGACCCAAACGCACGCGGTCTGAGCCCGTTTCGCGCGATGGAGCAGGCGTGCTCCAAGGCGTTGCCGGTGTTGCTGACAGCCAAGGGGATCGCTACGTTTCGCAAAATATGGACGGCTTTCTTCGAGCGGCTAGCCTCGCCCTCAAGAGTCCGTCGGCCGGCAAACGCCCGGTTCTTTGGCGCGCGGCTGTGCTGGAGTTGCTCGGAAGTAACCTCAAGGAGTTAGATACATGCGATTCACCCGGAACATGATCGCGTTCGCCGCGGTAAGTGCGCTCGTCATGGGCGGCTGTGCTGGCGACGACGGCGGCAGCGACGACAAGAAGACAGAGGACGCTGGTCCCGCTGACGCCACCGCAGACGGCGGCGCAAGCAGCAGCAGCGGCGGCGACGCTTCGGCATCCAGCAGCAGCGGCGGCGACGCCTCGGCATCCGGCAGCAGCGGTGGCGACGCAGGCGCGTCCAGCAGCAGCAGCAGCGGTGGCGACGCCGGCGGCAAGACCTACAAGCACAACACATGCCCGGCTCTCGGCGATTGCGTGATCATCGAGTGCGCCAAGGCCGGCTTCAAAGAAGGCTGCCATGCCGGTTGCGTGACAGACGCGGCCCCGGCGGTCCTCCAAGTAGGCACGCCACTGCTGAGCTGTTCACAAGACAAATGCATCAAGGGCAAGTGCAAGGACGCCAAGAACAAGGCGGAATGCGTTGGCACGTGCATGAACGAAGCGTGCGGTGCGCAGCTTCTTACCTGCCTCGACGATCCCAAGGCCAAGGGTGACAAGACGTGCTCCGACATCGGTGGTTGCATGGAGAAGTGCGACAAGCCGTCTGACGGCAAGGTGTTCTCGTGCAACGCCAAGTGCCTCAACAGCGGCGACGCCGCCGCCAAAAGTGCGGTCAAGGCGATGTTCAAGTGCATGGTGGACAACCCGGTCGATCCGAAGGACCCCGCGTCCAAGAAGAAGCAGGAAGCTGCGTGCACCAAGCCCCTGGTTCAGTGCCTCAACAACGGTACGTGGGGCAAAGCGACCTGCGGCACCACGTTCGTTTGCTTCGAGAAATGCGACAACGGCAAGGACGATAAGACCGATCCGAAGCCCCCGCCGGGCGGTGGCAAGAGCCCGGGCGGCGACAACCATGGCGACAAGGGCGACGAAATGGACGGTTGCACGATGAAGTGCCTCGCCGCGTCCAGCGAAAAGGGGCTCGACCTCTTTGGCAAGCTCGGCATGTGCCACGGCAAGAAAGGCAAGGACGGCAAAGATCCCGATTGCTCCGCTGAGTTGATCGCGTGCATCGACCCGCAGGGCCCGAACACCTGCGGCGAGACCTTCGGCTGCATGGGCAAGTGTGTCGAAGACGCGGTCAAGGCCGGTCAGAAGAAGGGCGACGCTGAAGGCGCCTGCTCGATCAGCTGTCTCGGCAAGGCCACGAAGGACGCCGCAGTGGCGTTCTGGGGCCTCGGCAAGGCGTGCGAGGACGGCGGCGACAAATCCGGCTCGGGTGGCTCCGGCGGCGGCGCTCCCATGCCTGGTGGCGCCACGCCTGTTGACATGGGCCCGTCGCCGATGTGCGTTGACGCCGTAACCAAGTGCGCCAACCCGTCCGGCAAAGACACCTGCACGCAGATGCTCGGCTGCATCGACGGCTGCGAGAAGAAGGGCGGTGGCGACGACAACACGCTGCCGTGCGCGATCGGCTGCGTCGCCAAGGCCGACAAGGCCGAGGTGGCCTCGTTCAAGAAGCTCGCCGAATGCCAGCACACGTGCGCCAAGGGATGCATGAAGGACAAGAATCCCAAGACCTGCACCGACACGTGCATCGCGAAAGACAAGGGTTGCGCGGACGCAGCGAAGAAATGCGTAGCACCCAAGAAACCGTAGCGCCGTGATGGCGTTGGCCAGCTGAGAAGCCGGTCACACAGTCCCTGCGCGGATGGTCGCGCCCAACGACCATCCCTTTCCAACCTGCAGCCCGTGAGCCCCCTGCTCGCGGGCTGCAGGCCTTTTTGGCGGTGTGCGGCCGCTGGGGCCTCGGGTGCGGATCGTTTGAGTCGGGTTGCCGGAGCAACGAGGAAGCTGCAAGGCACAGCTTTTGAGCGGAGGGCCTCGGGGTCGATGGCAGTCATGGCGCCCGAGCACGCCGCTAACGTGCCGGTTGGTTCGGATTCGGATTCGGATTCGGAGTCGGCGGCCGAGTGACGGACGCGGAAATGGCGGACGACGGATTCTCGGAGCTCGGAAGGCGGAACGGCGCCGGGGAGCGTGGATCGGCAGCTCGTTGGGACTCGCCCTGGGGCTCCGGGGCCGGCGACGACGCTCGCAGCCCCCCATGCTGTGCTCGACCTCCAAAAAGGCGCTCGGCCCGTAGAATCGTCTGTACGGGCTGCGTGGACATGCACATCATCCCGCCCGAGACCAACGAGTCGGGCGTCTTCGCGGACGTTGTCCAGCGGCTCGCGACCGAGTACGGCGAGCTCTTCCGCGTGGTCACGTATGACAGCGGCGCCAACAGCCGCGCCAACGCCCGGTTCGAACTCGACCTCGGCCGCCATCCGATCGAACCTGCCTGGAGCCGCCCTCTGCTTGCCTCGGCGGCGAGGACGTGTAGCCTTGCGGGCCCTGGCCGACCATTCGTAGCGGTCCAGCATCGGAGTTTCCCATGAGCGAGCAGCCCTCTGTGGCGGCGTCCGCCGACGTCGCTGATCAACCACCTCAAGCCGACCTTCCCGATATCATCGATGTCGTCGCCGAGTTGCGCTTTTCCGGCAACGAAGCACCGGCGGATGAATCGCGCGCCGACCGCCTCTACCGCCTGCGCCACTCGACGGCGCACATCATGGCGGAAGCGGTCGTACAGCTCTTTGCGGGCGCCAAAGTCGCGACCGGACCGGCGATCGAGCACGGCTTCTACTACGACTTCGACCTGCCGCGACCGCTGACGCCCGACGACCTCGGCGCGATCGAGCGGCGCATGAAGAAGATCATCAAGCGGAACTGGCGTTTCGAAGTCGCCACGGTCGGCATCGAAAAAGCCCGAACGATGTTTGAAGAATGTGGTCAGGCGTACAAGGTCGAGGTGATCGACAGCATCATCGAGCGTCAGGGCGTGCAGGAGGTCACGCTGTACCGACAGAACAAGTTTGTCGATCTGTGCGCGGGGCCGCACGTCAGCCGCACGAAGGCATGTCGCCACTTCAAGCTCTTGAAGGTCGCAGGCGCGTATTGGCGCGGCGACAACGACCGCCCCATGCTGCAGCGAATCTATGGCACTGCGTGGGAGAACCCCGACGATCTCGCCTCCTACCTGGAGTTCCTCGAGGAGGCCAAGAAGCGCAACCACAAGCGGATCGGTATCGACCTCGACCTGTTCACGTTCAGCCCGCTGGCTCCCGGTGCCGTCTTCTGGTCGCCGCGCGGGTTCACGGTGTACCAGCAGTTCCTCGACTACTGGCGCGAAAGCCACAGGGCACGTGGATACCAGGAGATCTTCAATCCGGTCCTCTACAAGAAGGACCTGTATGAGCGCAGCGGTCACTACCAGCACTACAAAGAGAACATGTTCATCCTCGAGGCGGACGACACCGAGTACTGCCTCAAGCCGATGAACTGCCCGGACACGTTCCTCTTCTACACGAGCCGGAGGCGCTCATTCCGCGAGCTGCCGCTACGAGTCAGCGAAGGGGGAATCCTGCACCGCAACGAGCTGACGGGCGCGCTCAACGGTCTGTTCCGCGTGCGTCAGTTCACGCAGGACGACGCACACATCTTCGTGACCGAGGACCAGGTCCAAGATGAGATGGCCGAGCTGATCGATATTTCGCGAAAGCTCTACGATCTCTTTGAGATCCAATACGATTTTGCGCTGTCGACGCGGCCCGACGACTTCATGGGCGAGCCGGAACTCTGGGATGAGGCAGAAGTGGCGCTGGCCGCCGCGCTGGATCGCCACGTTGGCGAAGGCAACTACCGAATCGAAGAGGGCGACGGCGCTTTCTATGGACCGAAAATCGACATTCAACTGACCGATTGCCTCGGTCGAAAGTGGCAGTGCGGAACGCTCCAGCTCGACTTCCAGCAGCCGATCAATTTCGACATGAAGTACGTCGGCAGCGACAACCAGGCCCACCGCCCGATCGTCATTCACCGCGCGATCTTTGGCAGCTTCGAGCGCTTCTTTGGCATCCTGCTCGAACATACAGCTGGCGCGCTTCCGACATGGCTCAGCCCCGTTCAGGCGGTTGTGATTCCGATCTCCGACAAGGTGCTCGACTACGCCAACGAGGTGCACGGCAAGCTGGCCGCCGCCGGAATCCGTGTCGACGTCGACGATCGCAACCAGAAGATGGGCTACAAGGTGCGAGAAGCCGAGCTTCGCAAGGTGCCGTACATGCTTGTTGTCGGTGAGCGTGAGCGCGAGTCCGGTATCGCGAACTTGCGCACGTACCTGGACGGCAAGCGCGGCGAAGTCACGCTGGATGCGGTGCGAGATGAGATTGTCGCGGCGATTGCCAGTCGCACGTTCGACATTGAAGTGAAGCCGCTTCGGGCGTTTGACGACGCCGACTCGACGGCCGGCAACGAAGACCAGGACTACTAGGCATTGCGATGAATCGGCATGATCAGATGATGATCATACCAATTGGGCGGCTCGCTTCCTTTGGGGCTATCCCAGTCGCGTGAACAGCAGCAATCCGGCCAGGCCGAGAGCCACCAGCAACAGCCCGATGGCGACCGCGCGGTACGCCCCGCTCGTGCCGTTTTGGGCCGTGGGTGCGTTTGTCGCAGTGTCCGGCTTCGCTTCCGCTGGCGGCGCCTCCAGGACAGGCCCCTTGGATGCGTTTGCGGCCAACGCGGCCTCGGTCACCGCTGAGTACTTGGCGGTTGTGGCCACCGTTCCGACCGGAACATCCGTCACTTGCGGCGCAGCGGCCGTAGCTTGGGCGCCGCGGTCACCGGCCCCCCATTGGCCCGTCGAAACGCGCGGACGAGAGCGCTGCGGCATCGCGATACTGGCCGAGCTGGGGCGACGAACAGCGCCCTTACGCATCTGAGCTGCGCGCGAACGCGTATCGGCGATCGCCGCAAGCATCATGTCCGCATCCTGCCAACGGGCGCCGGGGTGTTTGCTGAGGCCGCGCATCACGAGGTGCGCGAACGACTCGCTGAGCTCTTGCTTGGTGTGTTTGCGTGGATCGGGGATGTCGGCGCTGCGATGCTGGTCAATGACTTCCCAGGCGTCGTCGCCAACGAACGGCGCACGGCCGGTCACGAACATGAACATCATCGCCGCGAGGGCGTAGAAATCGCTGCGGGCGTCGACGTCCTGGCACGCGCACTGTTCCGGGCTCATGAAGTCGGGCGAGCCGAGCGTGATGCCGCGCTGGGTAATGCGCTGTCCAAGCAGGCGCGCAATACCGAAGTCCAGCACCTTGATCATCGTCTCGCCGGCGACTTCGGCGCAGAAGATGTTCGCGGGTTTGAGGTCGCGATGAATCAGTCCCTTGCCGTGGGCCTCTTTCAGGCTGCGCAGCACCTGCTCCGCGACATCGAGGGCTTCGTCTTCGCACATGCGCTCGCCGCGCTTGGACATGCCTTCGAGCTCTTCCTCGAGCGTATGGCCGCGTAGGCGCTCGGATGCGAAATACAGCGCACCGGCGTCCGTTCGTCCCACGTCGAAAACCCGAACAGTGTTTGGGTGTTCCAGCGCCGCCGTCGTGCGCGCCTCTCGGAAGAAGCGTGCCTCGGCCGCTTCGTCGCCGCATGGCAGGTCCGCCAGCAACATCTTCAGCGCCACTTGTTGTCCGGTGCGGAGATGCTCGGCGTCGTAGACCACGCTCCAGCTGCCGCGGGCGATCATGTCGCCGACCCGGTAGCGGCGATCCACGATGGTTCCCGCGCTCGCATGATGTCGGGCGGACGGCCGGCGAACCGGCGCCTCGACGTCGCTGCCCGCCTGGACAGACGCGCCAGTCTCGAGGGCGTTGACGTTGTCCGGCGCGGCGGCGGCAGGACCGGTGTCCTCGACGACCGTTGCCGCTGCGGATTCGTCAACCGGCGTCGATTCAGCGGCGCCCTTGAGCGCGACGGCGTCGGATGGATCGGCGTTGTCTGGGGCAGAATCAGCCATCGAAGTACCCGCTACGTACAGCATGTTGCTCCCCGATTATGCCACAAGCGGCGCGCCCGAAAATCGTCGCAAAGACTGGCATACGCACAACGCCCAGTTGTGTTGATCTCGCGATCATTCGTGAACGGATGTGTTGTGAGCCCGAACTTCCTCGGTGATCCGCGCTAGTTGGGAAGCGAGCGTGCGCAGCGGAAGCCGATTGTTGCCGCTCGGTGGTTCGGGACAGCGAAGTTGAAGCGCATCGATGCGCGTAGCACGGCCGGAACGTACGACCACGCGCCGCCTCGGAACGCCTTCTTGCCGGTCGATGACGGGCCCAGCGGGTCGGACTTCGGTGACTTCGCGTAGTAGCCAACGTCGTACCAATCGGACGTCCACTCCGCGACGTTGCCGAGCATGTCACGAACGCCGTATGGGCTCTTGCCCTTGTCGCGGCCACCAACAGCCGCGGTGCCTCCGTTGGCGCACGCCGCGTCCGTCCCGGTCATGACTGCATGACTGCACGTTGGAGCGGCCGATCCCCATGGGTATTTGCGCGCGGAGAGTTTGCAGTCCAGGCCCGGAAGCGTTTCACAACCACCGCGGGCGGCCTTCTCCCACTCCGCTTCGGTTGGCAGCCGCTTGCCGGCCCACGAGCAGTATGTCGCTGCCTGGTTCCAGTCGACGCAATTGACGGGATGCTGCGCCGCTCCCGATCGTTTGTAGTTGCACCAAATCAGCGTGCCGAACGCGGCGTTGTGCGGGTTGGGAGCGTCACATTTGCCGGCTGTCATGCACTTGGCGTAGTCGTCTACGGAGACCTCGTCGACATCGATCCAAAAGCCCGAGACGGCCACGTTGTGTTGCGGTTTGGCGGCAGCCGCGCAGGACTCATTGGCGGTGTTGCAGCCCATCCAGAACGCGCCGGACGGAACGACGACCATGCCCTCGGGCGTCTCGAGTTGGCAGGTCGCGCTGCAGCCGTCACCGGCCTTGGTGTTCTTGTCGTCGCACTGCTCGCCGCCTTCGAGCTTGCCGTTGCCGCACGCCCCGGAGCCGGCGCCGCATTTGCCCGCGATGCACGTCTTGCCGGTGGCACAAGCGCTGCCGTCTGCCCTCGGCACGTGCTGACAGGACCCGGCCTTGCCGTCGCATTGATCGGCCGTGCACGGGTTGTTGTCGTCGCACTTTGCCGCCGCTCCGCTCTTGCAGGCGCCGCTTTCGCAGCGGTCTCCTGTTGTGCACAAGCTGCCGTCTTCGCAAGCGATCGCCAGGTGTTTGACGATGCAACCGATCGTGCTGTCGCAGCCATTCGCGGTGCACGAGTTGCCGTCGTCGCAGGTACGTTTGCCGGACTTGCACGCCCCACCGATGCACGCGTCGGGCTCTGTGCAGGCATCCCCGTCGTCACACGCGGCACCTTCGGCAAACTTGCTGAACACGCACTTGCCGGTTTTCGGGTCGCAAGAATCCGCCGTACACGCTTGACCGTCGTCGCAGGCTGTCGCTTTGCCGGCGCAGATGCCGAACTGGCACGCGTCTGCGGTCGTGCACATGCTGTTGTCGTTGCACTTGGTTGCTGCGCCAGCGGCTGTGAACGCGCACAGGCCGTTTGCCACATCGCAGGCGGCCTTGGCGCACGGTTGGCCGAGATCACAGTCGGCGTCAGCGCTGCAGCCGCCACACGTTTCCTGTACATCCACGCAACAATCGCCGTAGAGGGCGCAAGCCTTGTCGCACTGGCACGCCGCGGCCGCGTCGTAGGCCCCGCAGTGTCCCTGGCAGGAGCCGCCCTTGAGCGACGCCTCGATGCGCAGGTCGTCGATGAACCAGCCGGGCCCGAAGTTGGACGATGCATCGAGCGAGTCGAACGAAAACCGCACCTGGATGATTTTGCGGCGCCATTTCGCCAGGGAGATCTGCACGGTGGACCACTGCGCAGCCATCTTGCTGTTATCGAGCCGAACGCGCTCGACCCGCTGCGCGAACCCGTCGTCGGAGACTTCGACCCAGCGGAGGTCGTATTTCGGGTTGAGCTCGACACCGTTGTACGACTTGAAGATGAGCACCGGCGAAGGCGCGTGCGGCAACGCCACGGCGGGAGACGTCGCCTGACCGAGCGCCCGCTTGCCGTTGCTGTAGTCCTTGCCGTCGTTGAAGTTGAGCGAGCAACCCTTCGAGAACGAACCGGGCAGACTGGGGGTGCCGTCGACGTGCCAGGCGATCTGAGGCTCGGCGCCAGCGGGGGCGAACGTGAAACCATGCGGCTTACCACAATCGAACGAACGTTCGAGCACGATGCGTGGCTTGCAGACGTCGACGTGACCACACTTGCCTGTCGTTGGCTGGCAGACGGCCTGCTTGCAGGTCCCGGCGTCTTTGCAAGCGGCCGCCGCTTTGGACGGCGTGTGTTGGCAGCGCGCCGAAGCCGGTTTGGTCGCCACGCACGCGTCGATCGTGCACAGGTTGGCATCGTCACACGTGTCGGGTGTGCCCTTGCACGCCCCGGCCTGGCACGCGTCCTTGGCGGTACAGACGTTCCCGTCGTCGCACTTGGTGCCGTTCGCGGCCGCCTTCGCGCCGGTGCACGCCCCGTTCTTGCAGGTCGCCGTCACGTGACATGGCGCGGAATCCGCGCACGATGAACCGTCCGCGAGCTTCTGTCCGACGCACGCGCCACCGCTGCAAGCGTCAGCTTTGGTGCACGGATTGCCGTCGTTGCAGGCACCGGCCTTGGCCTGGGTGACGCAGCCTTTGGTCTTGTCGCAGGAGTCCGCGGTGCACGGCTTGCCGTCGTCGCAGCTGCGGGGTGTACCGCTGCAGGTGCCGAAAACGCACCTGTCCGATGTCGTGCATGCGTTTGCGTCCGCGCACGTGCCGGAAGCGAACGCGTGCAGGCAACCGGTCTTTATACTGCTCTTGGCCTTGTTGCAGCTGTCTGTCGTGCACGGATTCGCGTCGTTGCAGTCGCGGTTGTTGCCAGCTGCACAGACTTTGGCCGAACAAGCGTCGCTCACGGTGCATGGGTCGCCATCGTCGCACGCAGCGCCATTTGCCTTGTGGACGCAGCCGGTTTTCGGGTCGCAGCCGTCGTCGGTGCAGGCGTTGCTGTCGTTGCACGCCTTCTTGGGCTCGATCGCGGTCCCGGTGCAATTGCCCTTCGCGCACGCGTCCTTGGTTGTGCACTTGTTGGCGTCGTCACACGCCGCGCCGTCGAGGTTGCTGTGCGCGCACGCTGCACCTGGTTTCGCCCCGGGCTTGCACGCGTCTTTGGTACAC
>Ga0209992_10000790_pt1 | contig 39116 bp, 35 predicted proteins | sample 2SBtaG_2_FD_182564 | JGI IMG/M metagenome (GOLD analysis project Ga0209992, IMG submission 182564) | Deep subsurface microbial communities from Kolumbo volcano to uncover new lineages of life (NeLLi) - 2SBTROV12_ACTIVE470 metaG (SPAdes)... | ecosystem: Environmental > Aquatic > Marine >...
GCCGGCGATCAGCCCGAGGTCAACGCCATCACGGTCCAGGTCATGGAGGAATTCGCCTACCTGGTTCGAGCGCTCGACGCGGTGGAGGAGGGCGACGGCACCCTGCTCGACAACTGCGCCGTGCTGGCCACCAGCGAGGTCAGCCTGGGGCAGACCCACGCCATCGACGAGATGCCCGCCATCGTCGCCGGCTCGGCCTGTGGCCGGCTGGTCCAGGGGCTGCACATCCGCCAGCGGCGCGAGAACGCCACCCGCCTGCCGCTCACCTTGATCCGCGCGATGGGCATCAACCAGGCCAGCTGGGGCGTCGACGAGGCCGAAGAGACCCAGGGCATCTCGGAGCTCGAGGCCTGAGTCAGTTCTCGGTCCGCAGCAGCTGACCGCCTGCTCCAGGCGTGTGCGATTGCCCAGCACCACCAGCTCGCGCTCCGTGAGCTCCTGCACGCCCTCTGGGGGGTCCCGGTCGCCGGGCCCGGGTCCCAGCGCGTCGGCCCAGATAGGAGCGGTCGATGCCGACCCTGTTGTGGCTGCTGTGGACCGCGCTGGCGCTGGCCGGGGCCCCCCGCCTGGACGGCGTGTGGGACCTGGACCAGGACGCGTCCGAGTCCCTGGAGCCGGTCCTGGTGCTCCAGGGCGCCAACTGGCTGGAGCGGCGCATCGCCGGACGGCTGGACATCACCCAGACCATCCGGGTCATCCCCGACGGCTACGCGGTCTCCATGGCCTCGTCGGTGTACGAACGCAGCTTCCAGGCGCTGCCAGACGGGGTCGTGCGCCCCTACAGTGCCCCGCGCATGAACGCCCGCAGCCTCAAGACCACCTGGCAGGGCGACGTGTTGGTCACCGAGACCGTGCTGATCCTGGCCGATGGCACCTTGGCCCGGGCTCGCGAGGAGCGCCGCCTGCTGGACCCGCAGACCCTGGAGATGATGATCGTGCTCGAGCCCGAAGGCGCCGAGCCCATCCGCATTCGCCGGGTGTTCCGGCTGCTCAACCGCTGATGAGCTTGTAGTCCCGCTGCCCCTGCTCGCTCAGCAAGGACCAGCCCGTGTAGACCGCCAGCGCCGTGCCAAAAGGTGGGGTGAAGAGGTGGAAGAGGCTCACGAACAGCGCCACCGCAGGGGCCCAGGGCCGGCGCTTGAGCAGGCCGAAGCCCGCAGCGATCTGGGGCAGGGAGATGGCGGCGATGACGCCGGAGAAGATGAGCGCCACCGTGCCGAAGACCCCGCCAGCCGCCAGGCCCGACGCCGTGGGGTCCGCCGCGGCCGCCCCGGTGATCAGGGCCCCGAAGACCCCCAGCACCGCCAGACCCCCGAGCCCGCCGAGCAGCGAGAGCATGCCCAGGATCAGGTGGAGGATGCCGACCAGGTTGAAGTGGGTGTCGAAGCGGCGGGTCATGGACTGTCTCCGGGTGCGAAGGCCATCTACGAGCTTGGGGGGGGCCTATTGCAGCAGGGTCCACCCCAGATCATTCCGGGGTCGAGGCACCGGGCGCCCGCAGGACCGGCTTCTCGGCCAGGTAGATCAGCACGCGCTGTGGGCGCACGGTCAGGTGGTCCGGCGGGTTCAGGACGTCCTGGCCGGCCTGGGGGTCCCGGACCCCGATGACCAGCGCGGCGGTCTGGTCCTTGAGTCGGCGCACGAGCTGGCCATAGGCCATGGGCAGGGGGACGTCTTCGGGGACCTCGCCCAGGTAGACGTTGTAGGAACCCGGTGCGGCCACCCGTCCCAGGATGTCCGCCGTGCCGGGCACCGCCGCGGCATGGGCCATCATCGAGTAGCCGAGCCGACCGCTCTCCACGACCTCGTCGGCCCCGGCGGTCACCACGTGGGCGACGTTCTCCGCGTCCAGGATCTCCGCGACCACGTGCAGGGGACGCACCCGCCTGGTGTTCAGGGGCTGCTTGTCCAGGTACGACCGCATGGTGAAAGCCGTCAGGATGGTGATGGCATCGGCCTGTTGGGGGGAGACTTGGCGGGGCGCCACGATGATGGCGGTGTGGGCGTGGGTCAGCCGGACCTTCTCCATCTCCGACTCCTTGGTCGGATCGCCGCCGATCCACCGGAACCGGGGGGGGGTGTCCCTGGGCCGCTCACCGGGTCCGAACAGGACCACCTCCCGGTCCGCGTCGTCGCCGAGCTCTTGCTCGAGCAGTGTGAGCAGACCGCGGGCACCCGCGTCGTAGCCGCAGACCACGATGTGATCGAGGGTCGTCATCATTCGGAAGCCTTCCTCCCGCACGCTGAGCACGGTGTTGAGCAGCGTGGTCCCCACGATGCCGGCAAACAGGGCCAGGGTGAACATGCCGATGACCATCAGGAACCCGGCGATCACCCGCCCCAGGGCGGTCTCGGGCGCGATGTCCCCGAAGCCGACTGTGGTGACCGTGACCAGGGCCCACCACAGTCCGTCGCCCAGGTGCCGCACGTGCTCGTTGGCGTCGCGCTCCACCAGGAACATCGTGACGCCGCCGATGCCCACCGAGACGCCCAGCACGGACAGCGCAAAGGTGAACAGGATCACGTTGTCACTGAAGGCACGGGCGATGCCCTCGAGGGGGGAGCTCCGCTTGAACAGCCGCACCGCGCGGAGCAGGCGCAGGCCGCGTAGGCTCCTGAGCTCGGGCACCAGCGCCACCACGGTCAGCAGATCGATCAGGTTGAGCGGCCGACACAGGAAGCGCAGGCGCCCCACCACCTGTTCGCGCATCCGCCCCGCGGACCCCAGGCGAAAGAAGCGGAGCCGGGGCGGCCGATAGGTCAGCGTGCGCAGGCTGATCTCGACCGCGAAGACGATCAGGATCGCCCGGTCCAGCGCGAGCAGCCAGACCGGCAGGTCCCGTGACAGGCCGAATTCCAGGACCACCAGCAGGATCGAGATCAGGATCAGCGCCCAGACCGTTCCCGCCACCCAGCGGTACGCCGGGGTGCTGGGCTTGTGGAATGCGCCGTGGAGCGCCTGGATGACTTCCTGCAGCATGGCTGTCTTGGCTATCATCGCCCGATGTCGAGCACGGCTCCCCAGACCTCCTTCTGCTTCGCTTGTGGTGCGCCTGTCTCCCAGGCGCCCGGCAGTGCGGTCGCCATCTGCACCAGCTGCCGGGCCCGAGTCGATGACTCTGTCGAAGTCCAGTACACCATCCGCACCCGCGGCGGCGCCCCCCAGGGCCCCATGCCGGCCGATCGGCTGGTCGAGCAGCTGCAGAAGGGGTTCATGAGCGAGGAGGACTGGGTCAGCGAGGACGGTCGGCCCTACGTCCGCCTGGACCACCACCCAACCTTTGCGTCCTACTTCATCCCCGGCGATGCCCACTTCGAAGCCATCCAGGCCGAGCACCAGGCCCGCCAGACACGCCGCTCCGACCGGCGCAAGCGGCAGATGGTCCAGGCCGCGACGATCTGGGGGGTGATCCTGGCGTTCATCGCGGTGGTGCCCTTGGCGGTCAAGACCGGGTTCACCGTGGTGCCCGAGGACCAGATGAACGCGGTGATCCAGGGGACCCAGGACGCCTGGCGCATCGTCTCCACCAACGTACGCAAGGCCTTCAACCAAGACGCCGCCGTCGAGATCGCCTCCGAGGAGCGCGTGCTGCCCGGGGCCGAAGAGATCGCCCGGGTGCGGGCCTTTTTTGCCGGGACCCGCCTCGAAGGAACCGCTGGGAGCCGACTCCAGCCCGCGTGGGAGTCCCTGCTGAAGGGCACCAGCGCAGGCGTGGTCGAGGCCCGTCAGCTGTTGGAGCAGGCGGTCAGTCTGGACCCAGACCACCCGGGCGCCCTGGCGGGCCTCGCCCTGGTCTACGCCATGCAGACCGCGGCCGACCCAGAGCTCTCCAAGTCGTCGGTCAACCTGCTGCAGCGGGCCCAGATGCTCGGCGAGGCCAACGCCGGGGTGCTGCGGGCCGAGAGCGGCATCTCGGTCGTCAACAAGGCCTACAGCCAAGGCGCCGAGCGAGCGAAGAGTTGTGTCAAGGCCCTCGGCGGAGACGGCATCTGCTCCTGGTACCTGGGCATGAGCCTGCTGGGGCTGGAGAAGTACCAGGAAGCCGTCAACGCACTGCTGGACGCCGAGGAGACCCTGGCCGGCGCGCCGGCGGTCGGCATCGCTCTGGCCCAGGCGTCGCTGGAGACCGGCGACTACGCCCGGTCACGGGATCGGCTCGCCGAGCTCGAGGACTCTGCCGAGGACCCCCAGGTGCTGTCCATGCGGGCTCGACTGGCCCGGGAGACCGGGGACTTCGACAGCGCCCTGGACCTGGCCACCCGGGCAGGCGACGCGGACCCGCTCCAGATCGAGTCCAGGCTGCTCCAGGGTGAGCTGCTGCTCTACCACCAAGCCAAGGCCAACGCGGCCTACCAGGTGCTGTCGGCCCTGGCCGACGACCAGGTCCAGCTGGGTGACCTGAACCCCCGTGTGCTGCTGCAGGCCTCCAACGCGGCCCGCGCGGCCGGCAAGGCAGAAGAGGCCCTGGGCTACGGCGACCGCGCGGTCGAGGCCCAGTCCGGTTGGGGCCCTGCGCAGCTCACGCTCGCGCTAAGCCACGAGATGTTGGGCGACTTGACCAGCGCAGAGGAAGCCCTGAAGGGCATCGACTCCACGTCGGTGAGCGGGCGCGAAGCCGCCCGGGTGCACTACCGGACAGGCATGTTCTTCCGGGCCCAGGACCGCCAGCGCCCGGCCGAGGACGAATTCAAGCTCGCCCAGGACGAAGACCCCTCCTACGTCCAGGTCCGCCTGGCCCTGGCGAGCACCTACCTGCGGCTCGACAGCGCCCGCAAGGGGCTGGAGTACCTCAAGGAGCTCATGCACGTGGACCTGGAGCGGGAGCACGGACGGGATCCGGTGACCCTCTCCTGGTACGAGCACCCGTCCATGGTGCCGCTGAACAACGTGCTCGTCGAGAAGCTCGGCAACGACGCCCGCCTCGAGGTCCAGCTGCCTCGGGCCCAGGGCGTGCTGCTGACCATCGAATGTCTGGGCACACCCGCCGGCTCCAAGGCCTGTCGCAGCGCCAAGGCCACTCTGGAACAGGCCCTCCAGGTCGACGAAGGCGACCTGGTGGCGATGACCTTCCTGGGCCGCATCGCCGTGATGGAGGGCGACCACCAGGCGGCCAAGAACTGGCTGGGTCGGGTCAGCAACAGCGTGGGCAACGACGCCACCGTCCAGCGCTTGCGGGGCGAGGCCCTCTCTGGTCTGGGCATGCTCATCGGCGCCGAGCAGGCCTTCAAGCAGGCCCTGGGCGGCGACGCCGAGGATCCCGGCGCCCACGAGTCCTACGCCGCGCTGCTGTTCAAGGACGGCCGCCCCAAGGAAGCGCTGGAGCACCTGGGCAACGCCGCCCAGCTCGATCCGGCGTCCGTGGGCCCGCGCCAGCTGCTGCTGGAGTACGGCGGGGACTGAGTCAGTCCCCTGTCGCGGATTTCGCGGGCGCTCGCTTGCCCTCGTCGCGCCTGGCGGCCCGCCGGCGCCTTGACGTGACTCGGCCACGCCGGCAGCGCCAGCGAACCACCAGCCACGACGATCGCGGCGCGATCTCCTCGCGAAATCCGCGACAGGGGACTGAGTTGGTCCCCTGCCTCGCGTGTCGATCCGGTGGCGGGTGATTGCCGTCGGGTGGGACGCCCCATATCCAGCCCGGCATCGGAGGTGGCATGCCCCGCGACGTGCTGGTGGTCGGCGGTGGTGGTCGAGAGGCCGCGCTCGCCTGGAAGCTGTCCCAGTCCCCGGAGCTGGGCACCCTGTACGTGACCCACGACAACCCGGGCTTCCCGGACCGGGCCCGGCGCCTGCCCAGCGGCGACGTGGCCCAGCAAGCCGCGGCGCTGGGCATCCAGCTGGTGGTCGTGGGGCCCGAGGGTCCGCTGGCCGATGGGCTGGTGGACCGGTGTCGCGAGCTCGGCGTGCCGGCCTTTGGGCCCACCGCCCAGGCCGCACGGCTGGAGAGCAGCAAGGGCTTCGCCAAGGACTTCATGGCCCGCCACGGGGTGCCCACCGCGGCCTACAGCCGCCACCAGACCGCCCAGAGCGCCCACCGGGCGGTACAGGCGCCGTGCGTGGTCAAGGCCGATGGCCTCGCCGCCGGCAAGGGCGTGCTGATGTGTGCCACCCAGGACCAGGCACACGCCGCGGTCGACACCATGTTCGCGGGGGGCTTCGGCGAAGCCGGGGCCAGCGTGGTCATCGAGGAGTGGATGGTCGGCGAGGAGGTCTCGGTCTTCGCCCTGTGTGACGGGTGGTCCTACGTGCTCATGCCCGCCGCCCAGGACCACAAGCGGCGCTTCGACGGTGACCAGGGCCCGAACACCGGCGGCATGGGCGCCTATGTGCCGGCCCCCGCCCTGGACGCCCAGGCCTTGGCCCGGGTCGAGGCGGAGATCCTGCGGCCGGTGCTCGACGGCATGGTCGCCGAGGACATGCCCTTCACCGGGGTGCTCTACGCCGGCCTGATGCTGACGCCCGACGGGCCCAAGGTGGTGGAATTCAACGTGCGCTTCGGCGACCCGGAGTGCCAGCCCCTGATGGCCATGCTCGACGAGGACCTGCTGCCCATCCTGCTCCACTGCGCGACCGGCACCCTCGACGCCCGGCCCCTGGCGACCCGGCCCGGTGCGGCCTGCTGCGTGGTCATGGTGAGCGACGGCTACCCGGGCCGCTACGCCAAGGGCCTGCCCATCGCCGGCCTGGACGCGGTGCCCGACCACGTGGTCGTGTTCCAGGCAGGCACCCGCAGCGAGGCGGGCACGCTGGTCACCAGCGGCGGCCGGGTCCTGGGGGTCACAGCCCATGGCGCAGACATCCGCGAGGCCCGAGCGCGGGCCTACGACGGGGTCGCCCACATCACCTGGGACGGAGCTTCCTTCCGCCAGGACATCGCGCACCGCGCACTGGAGAGACCATGAGCCAAGCCCGTGTCGGCATCGTGATGGGATCCAAGTCGGATCTGGACGTGATGAAGGGTGCGATGGGGGTCCTGCACGACCTCGGCATCGCCCACGAAGTCCGCGTCCTGTCCGCCCACCGCACGCCCGAGCAGACCTCTGCCTATGCACACACCGCCGAGTCCCGCGGCATCGAGGTGATCATCTGTGGTGCTGGCATGGCCGCTGCGCTGGCGGGGGTCATGGCGGCCGAGTCCGACCTGCCCGTGATCGGCGTGCCCGTGGGCGGCTCGCTCATCGGCCTGGACGCCCTCTTCGCGACGGTCCAGATGCCGCCTGGCGTGCCGGTCGCCACCGTGGCCATCGGCAAGGCCGGGGCCAAGAACGCCGCCTGGCTGGCGGCGCGCATCATGGCGCCACGGGACCCCGCACTCAAGGACCGCCTGGCCCAGGCCAAGCAGGCCATGCGCGAAAAGGTGCTCTCCGACGACGCGTCGCTGCGGGACGGCGTCTGAGTCTCGACCCCGTCGTGGCCGCGCTGGCTGTGCCCGGCGGGGTGGTGGCCTACCCGACCGAGACGGTCTGGGGGCTGGGTGGCCAGGCCTGTGACGGCGAGGCCGCCCTTCGCCTCGCCACCCTCAAGGGCCGGGACCGCCTGCCGCTCGTCGTGCTCGTCGCGGGTGTGCCCGTCGGCCTCCCCCCGGTCGCGGCTGCGCTGGCGTCCGCGCTCTGGCCCGGCCCCGTCACGCTGATCCTGCCGGCATCGCTGGTGCCGGGTCTCGCCCCACAGGTCCTGGCCCCAGACGGCACCGTGGGTCTGCGCTGGAGTCCGCACCCCGTGGTGTCGGCCCTCGTCGAGGCAGTGGGCCCGCTGACCTCCACGTCGGCCAACGCCCACGGGCAACCCCCGGTCGACGACCCCGCGCTGCTGCCCTTCGCCGTGGACGCCGTCGCCCCGGGCACCCCCGGGGGCGGGTCCCCGTCGACCGTGGTCCACGGCACCACCGGCCAGTTCCTTCGCGCAGGTGAAGCCTCCAACTCCGTGGCCCGGATCCTGGCCGATCTCGGGCTGCAGCGCTAGTTCGGGGTCATGCTCACCCGCTCGCCGACCCCGTTCCCGATCAAGATGCGCATCGGGGGCGCCCAGCGCGACGAGGCCCGCTACCCGCGCGACGATCAGGCCCTGGGTCGCGCCCTGCTGGCCCGGGTCGAGGACGTCCTGGCCCGCGGCATTCCCCGGCCCACCGTGCTGGCGTTCACCGACGACCAGGTCTGGTGGTACGACCTGGGACCAGCCGTGAAGATGAAGGCCGACATCCACCGCCTGATCGCCGCTATCGCCGGCCAGGACGGCATCGACTGCGTGGCGGTGGTCGGGGTGCTCAACGTCCGGGTCAGCAAGCGTCACCACTTCCCCGGCGCGGTGGCCTTCCTGGAGTGGCCAGACGGTCGCTGGTGGTCGTCGATGCACCCGCTGCGGCCGCTCCCCGACAAGAAGCTCGAGCCCGTGCCCCAGGCCGAGGTGATCGAGCGCAGCGCCGTGGACGGCTGGCCACGGCCGGGGGGCCTGGGCGGCTGGTGGACCCGCGCCCGGGTCGAAGGGCTGAAGCTCCGGGTGCAGCGGACCGGCGACCGGCAGGTCCACTGATGCTCCCGCTCCTGGCCGCGCTGGCCTGCTCTGGGGCCGAGGACCTGCCGCCGCCCGTCGAGCCGTTCCGGGGCGAGGCGCTCCTGACCGTCGACGGCAGCCACGCGGGCGCTGACGACGTCTCTCTGGGCTGGGTGGGCTGGAGCCGCTTCCTGGAAGAGGACGATCTGGCGGTGGTCGCCAGCGACGACGCCGGAGTCTGGGACCTCATCGTCCAGTTCGACGGTGCCAGCCCGGGCGACGCCCAGGTGCCGCGTCGGGTCTTCCTCAAGAAGGGCACCCAGCTCTTCCGGGATGACGCGGGCGCCTGCGTGGCCGACCTCGCCGGCGCGGGCACCTCCGACGAGCCCTGGGAGGCGGCGGTCTCCTGCACAGACCTGGTCACCGAAGTGGGCTCCCCCAACCACGAGGACCGGCCGTTCTCCCTGGAAGCCACGCTCACTGGCGAGACCTTCACCCAGGACGACTACCGGGCGAACCGCTTCACCGCCGAAGGCTGGTTCGCCGGACCCCAGCTCGCCAGCAGTCCCCACACGCCGGACGGGGTGGTGGACTTCCGCGAGCTCGACCGGGCCCTGGTCCTGCCCTGGCGGGACGCGGCGAGCTGGGTGCTGTACGAAGACGGCGAGGACGACAGCTTCGACGACGTGCTCCTGCGCGTCGCCCCCGCCGAAGGCGAGTGGTTGATCGCCCAGTGGAGCCGTTGGGGCCTGGACCCGCTGGTGGGTGCTCAGCTCGACGTCGTCGCCGACACCGACCTGACCATGGGCGTGCAGGGCCGGGACGCCGACGTCACCGGCAGCGCCTTCACCCTGAGCCTGTGGGACAGCCTCCAGGACGCGTCCGAGGACAGCGTCGTGGTGGTGGTGAAGTAGTTACGACCCAGCCCTCGGAGGACGGGATGTTCGAGGAGCTCAAGGGCACGCTGGAGCTGGAGGCCGAGGTCCTGGCCTTCTGGAAGGAGCACGACGTGTTCGCCGAGGGCCTGCGCCTCTCCGCCGGACGGCCTTCCTTTGTCTTCTACGAGGGCCCTCCCACCGCCAACGGCACCCCCCACAACGGCCACGTGCTCACCCGGGCCATCAAGGACCTCTTCCCCCGCTACAAGACCATGCGGGGCTACCACGTCCGCCGCAAGGCCGGCTGGGACACCCACGGTCTGCCCGTCGAGGTCGAGGTCGAGAAGACCCTGGGCATGCACGGCAAGGCGGCCATCGAGGACTTCGGCCTGGAGCCCTTTGCCCGCAAGTGCATCGAGAGCGTCTTCACCTACACCAGCGAGTGGGAGGCCCTCACAGACCAGGTCGGTTTCTGGGTCGACATGGACGACGCCTACGTGACCTACCACCGCTCCTATGTCGAGTCGGTCTGGTGGGCCTTGAGCGAGCTGTTCAAGAAGGGGCTCCTGTACAAGGGCCACAAGGTCATCTGGTGGTGGCCTCAGGGCGGCACCGCGCTGTCGAGCGGCGAGGTGGGCCAGGGCTACAAGACCGTCGACGACCCGTCGGTGACCGTGCGCTTCCGGCTCCAAGGGGCAGAGGCCACGTCGCTCCTGGCCTGGACCACGACCCCGTGGACCCTGCCCAGCAACACCGCCATCGCGGTGAATCCCAAGCTGGACTACGCCTTTGTCGCCATCCCCGGCGGGTCCCAGATCAAGGGCCTGGGACTGGTCGAGCACGACGAGACGGTCGTGCTCGCCGACGGCCTGCGCGAGAAGTACGGGCTCCAGGCTTTCGCCGTCACTCAGATGGTCCAGGGAGCCGAGCTCATCGGCCGCACCTACACCCCGGTCTTCGACTTCGCGACACCAGAAGGCGACAAGCACTGGCTCGTCATCCCCGGCGACCACGTCACCCTCGAGGCCGGCACCGGGCTGGTCCACACCGCCCCCGCCTTTGGCGAGGACGACTACCGGGTGGCCCAGGCCCAAGGGGTCGGAATGCTCCAGCTGGTCGCCCCGGACGGCACCTTCGTCGCGGGCACGGACTACCTGGAGGGCGTCTTCTGCAAGGACGCCGACAACGACATCATCCGCGATCTGAAGACCCGCGGGCTGCTCTTCAAGCGCGAGGTCTACCGCCACGACTACCCGTTCTGCTGGCGCAAGGACACCGATCCACTCATCCAGTACGCCCGGCCGGCGTGGTTCATCCGGACCACCAGCGCCAAGGACACCGCGCTCCAGAACAACGACGGCGTCCAGTGGCTACCCGACCACATCCGCACCGGCCGCTTCGGCGACTTCCTGCGCAACAACGTCGACTGGGCCCTGTCTCGGGAGCGCTTCTGGGGCACCCCTCTGAACATCTGGCAGTGCCAGACCTGCGAGGTCCAGGAGGCCCCGTCCTCGACGGCCGAGCTCGAGTCCCGGAACCCCGCCGCCTTCGCCGCGATGGCCAACGTGGACGAGCACCTGCAGATCCACAAGCCCTGGATCGACCGGGTCACCCTGCCGTGCCAGGCCTGCGACGGCACGATGCACCGGGTGCCCGAGGTCATCGACTGCTGGTTCGACTCGGGCTCCATGCCCTTTGCCCAGTGGGGCTTCCCCCACAAGGAGGGCTCGGTCGCGCAGCTCCGGAGCCAGTTCCCCGCGGACTTCATCTCCGAGGCCGTCGATCAGACCCGGGGCTGGTTCTACAGCCTGCTGATGATCAGCACGCTGCTCTTCGACGACGAGACCTGTGCCGAGTACGGCCTGGACCCGGTCGGCCTGCCCCGGCCCTACAAGACCTGCATCGTGCTGGGCCACGTGGGCGACATGGAGGGCCGCAAGGAGTCCAAGTCCAAGGGCAACTACACCCCACCCGGCCTGGTCCTGCGCGGGACGATGACCGCCAACGTGGTCGCCGACGAAGGGCTCCAGCCCGGCCAGGTCGGCTTCAAGAAGGCTCTGGTGCGCAGCCTGGACCTGAGCCCCAAGGAGCGCTTCACGGCGTCCGGGCCCGGAGGGGAGCTCGCGCTCCAGGTCGTCCGGGCCACGGTCACGGCCAAGGACGCCGTGCACCTGCACCCCAGCGACATCGCGGCGCTGGGCATCGACGGCAAGGTCTCCATGCGGGCCCCGTTTGCCCCCCCGGGGGCCGACGCCTTCCGCTGGCTCTTCTACGCGGCGAACCAGCCCTGGACGTCGACCCGCCTGTCGCTCAAGGCCCTGCGTGAGGTGCAGCGGGAATTCCTGCTCCGGCTGCGCAACGTGCATGCCTTCTTCACCATCTACGCCAACATCGAGGGCTTCTCTCCTGGGGACTCGGGGGCCCGGCCGGTGGCCGAGCGCAGCGAGCTGGATCGCTGGATCCTGTCGGAGACCGAGCTGTTGGTCCAGGGCGTCACCGAGCGCATGGACGCCTACCGGCTCTACGAGGCCGCCCGGTCCCTCCAGGCCTTCGTGGAGCAGCTGTCGAACTGGTACGTGCGCCGCTCCCGGCGCCGGTTCTGGGGCCAGGGCGGCGACACCGCCGACGCGCTGGCCACCCTCTACGAAGTGCTCGTGACGTGCAGTCGGGTGCTGGCGCCCTTCGTGCCCTTCACCGCCGAGGCCCTGCATCGGTCCCTGGTGGTCGGGGCCCAGAGCGATGCGGCGCTCAGCGTGCACCACACGGCGTGGCCCGACGTTCGGGCCGAGCGCATCGACGTCGCTCTGGCCCAGCGGATGGGGGTGGTGCGAGAGCTCGCCAGCCTGGGGCTGAGTGCCCGCGCCCAGGTGGGCGTGCGGGTGCGCCAGCCGCTGGCCGCGGCCGAGGTGGTCCTGGCGGACACCGAGCTCGCCGACGGGCTGGGACCCCTGCTCCCCCTGCTCACCGACGAGCTCAACGTGCGCGAGGTCCGCTTCTCGACCGACGCCGGCCGGTTCGTGAACTTCCAGGTCAAGCCCAACTACAAGGCCCTGGGCAAGCGCCTGGGCAAGGACATGAAGGCCTGTGCGGGACAGCTGAATCAGCGCCCGGCGGCCGAGGTTCGAGCGGCCATCCTGGGCGGGGGCCTGACCCTGGAGCTCCCCTCCGGTCCCACGACCCTGACCGCCGACGACGTCGAAGTCCGGGTCAGCCCCAAGGGCACCTTCCAGGCCGCCGGCTCGGCCACGGCGGTGGTCGCCCTGGACTCCGAGCTGAACGACGACCTGCGCGAGGAGGGCCTGGCCCGGGAGCTGATCAACCGGATCCAGGGCGCTCGCAAGGACCTGTCCCTGGGCTACACCGACCGGATCTGTGTCACCATCGGTGGCGACGAGGCCCTGGTGCGGGCTGCGGAGCGCTTCGGCGAGCACATCGCCGGAGAGACCCTGGCGAGCAGCTGGGTCGTGGGGGAGGGGACCGACGGTGCCCACACGCTCGACGTCGACGGCCGGACCCTGGTGCTCCAGGTCCAGCGAGCCTGATCACCCGTGGCCGCCGTCGAGATCGTCCCGTCCGACGTGGTGCGCCAGCTGGCGCTCCACGAGCGGCTCACCCTGCGCTCGGGGCGGGGGGAGCACGTGGCACTCGAGCGCTGCGCGATCGCGCCCTTCGAGGACTGCATCTTCTTGTTCTTGAGCGAGGCATCGTCGACGGTCGGCAAGCTCAAGTCCCTCACCTGGCTCGAGGGCACCTGCCGGGACGACGACGCCGGGTGGTCCATCCGCATGGCCGGGCGTGCCGTCGCCAGCCGCCCGGTGATGACCCACGTGCGCCGCATGGAGCTCCTGCCCTGGCTGCCCGACGGCGCCAACCCCCGCACCATGCTCGCGGTGCCATTCTGGCCCGAGGAGCTCGAGTACGTCCGGGTGGGCAAGTCGGGTGAGCCCGAGAAGTATCAGGGCAAGACCCCCGCCGGTCTGAACCAGCCCAGCTTCTGGACCCGCTGGGGGCGGGTGGCCTTTCGACGCATCGAGGTGATGGTCGGGCTGGCCGTGGCGGCGGACTGGACCTACCTGGCCTGGCTGGGACACGAGACGCCCCTGCGGTGGGTCGCGCTCCTGCTCTCGGTCTCCGTGTCGGTCCTGATGCTCGGCGGGGCCCGCATGATCTACAAGGCCTTGGTCTTCGACGCCTGGCGCGAGGGGCGCTGCGCAGCCAAGGACGCGCCGATGCTCACCCAGGGCCTGGTGGCACCCCGGCCGGTCTTCCAGATCGGGGTGGGCATGCTGGTGCTCGGGGGCGCCTTGGTGCTGCCTCTGAACCTGTGGAGTGCACAGCTGGCCTGGGTCGCGCTGGGCACCACCTGGCTGTGGCTCCTGGGGCCGATCTGGCTGATCCACCTGATGCAGGACGCACCGGAAGAGGAGTGATCAGTTCTCGCCGGCCCCGGGGAGACGCGCTTGGGCACGATGCGTTTGCGGCGCCCCTCTCGGCGCCCGCACCCCCGGGTTAGCCGCTCTGATGTCCATCTCCCTTCGCGGCAGCAGCCCGGTCACGCTGACGGCCGGCATCTTGTTGCTCTCTCGCGCCCGGAGCTTCGGCATCCCGTTCTCGGTCCTGGTCGAAGGCGATCCGAACACGATCACGCCCGTGCTGGGCCCGGCTCTGGTCCATGCCCCGGTGCTGGCGACCTGTGGTGTGGGACGGGAGCTCGGCCAGGGTGCGCTGGTCGCAGTGCCAGGGCCGGCGACGGACCCGATGTTGATGTGTCTGGCTGAAGGCGGCGCCGGCGAGTGGTTCGAGATCGATGCGTCGGGCGAGGGCAGCCATCCGGCGACCCAGGCCTACGTGGCTCTGGCCCGAGACCCCGCGCTGCTGGCCCGCCAGACCACGCGCCAGTTCCATCGCCTGCTTCACACCCTGGGCGTGCCGGGCGAGCCGGCGGTCCTGGATCTGCTCTTCAACGCCCCGGCACCGCCGCTCACGCGGCTCGCGCTGGCGCTCCGGGCGGGCCGTGCCATGACCGGCGAGGGGGGCCAGTCCCCCACGCGCTGGCTCAGCCAGACCTTGAACTTTCCCGACCCACTGCCTCCTGGTCTGTCGGGCAACGAGTTGTTGTCCTTGTGGCTGGCAGGCGATCTGGACCCGCTGCTGGACCGGCTCAGCGTGCGGGCGCGTATGGACGCCTGCCAGTGGCTCGAGGGCTTCGACAGCCTGACCAAGGAGCGCCCGCAGCTCCAGGTCCTCCTCAGCGAACTGGTCGAGCTCTACGCCGTGCTGGCCCTGTTGCCCGCCAGCAGCATGATCCCGCCCGTCGACGCCGCGAGCGACGCGGTCGCCACCGGCCTGGCGCGGGTGCTGGGTGCAGCCGGTGGCGACGTGGACGCCAACCGCTCGCTGTGCTCGGTGTTCCACTTCCTCGGTGGCCGCTTCGTGGACGCAGCGCCCTACGCCATCGATCTCGGTGGGCCCGAGGCCCCCGAAGGCCGCACGGCGATCTGGCAGTGGTTCTGCAGCGGCGTGCACTCCGCCGCCGAGCACGCCGACCCGCTCTGGCGCCGCGTCATGGACATGGACAGTTAAACTGTTCAGGGGGTGAGGCCGCGGGCTCGCTGCTGTCTTCTCTGTTCAGGGGGTGAGGCCGCGGGCTCGCTGTCGCTCGCCTTCGCGGTCACCCCTCTGGACGGCGGCCTCCGCCTCCGCCTATGGGGAGTGGCCGTCGCCGGGTCTTCCCGGGTCCTCGCTACGCTTCGGACTGCCCTCGCTGGCGCTCGGCCGGTCCAGACCCGGCGCCGCCCACTCCCCTCCGGCTGCGGCCGCCGGGCGAGGCGTGGGCCCTGCGGGCCACACCTCGCACCCGCGGCGCGGGGGGCGTAAGACAGGGGTCAGAAACAGGGGTCAGGAACCTTTTGTTAAGCATTAGGCATCCGGTCAGGGATCGTTATGAACGGCTGAACTATGACCGGGGCATGATTCCGGTTTGGGTGGTGCGGCGCTACCCGCCTGTGGCCCAGGCGCCGCCGGGTTCCGGCACGAAGGCCCCCTGGTCGCCGTCGTAGGCGAAGCGCTCGACCGCCACGTCATCGCCGGCGACTGTGTAGACGCAGAAGTGGGCCTTGCGGCCGGCGGCGGGGAGCCAGGCGTAGCCGCTCGATCCCGGGTTGAAGATCGGGATGTCCCGGGTGGCGGCGGGCACGGCGCTGCGGAAGCCGTGGTGCTCGTGGCCGTGGAGTACGGCCGCGATGCGCTCGGCGTGCTTGGACAGCACGGACTCCAGTGCCCGGGCGTCGGACAGGGCTCGGGTGGCCGGGCCATAGGGCTCCCCCTTGCGGCCGCGCAAGGGGTAGTGGAGCATCACGAACACCGCGCGGCCCTTGAGATCGGGATCCCGCAGCATGGCGTCCAGCCGCTCCAGCTGGTCGGGCCCGACCCGGCCCGACGACAGCAGGTGGGCCCGACAGGACTCGACGCAGACGAACGCCAGATCGTCGCCGATCAGGCGCTTGCGGGGCCACTCGCCGGTGCCCGTCCAGGAGCCGAAGTGCTGCTCGATCCGGCGATCCCGTTCGGCACCGCGGGTGTAGACGTCGTGGTTGCCGGCGACCACCACGGTGGGCTGGCGGGAGAACAGGGGCTCCAGCAGCGCGTGGGCGGCCTCGAATTCCTCGTCGGTGGCCTGGGCCGTGAGATCCCCGGAGCACGCCACCACGTCGGGCTCCAGGGCCAGGACCGCGTCGACCAGGGCCTGCTGGACCTGGGGGGTGAACTTGGCGTGCCGACCGAACAAGTACAGGTTCACGCTGCCGAGCAGCCGCTTGTTCAGGACCTGGGACAGCCCGGGACGGACCTGGACGTGGATGTCGGTGACGTGGGCGATGCGCATCGAGGCTCTGGGGTAACCGTCGCGGGTTAGGGACCGCCCGCCTGCTGGAGGAGCCCGTGGCAGAAGATCCGCGCACCATCCTGGACGAAGCCGCCCGCGACCGGGCGGCCTGCCAGCTCCGCGCGACCCGCGGCGAGTGGATCGACGGATCCTTCGTCCGTGTGGACAAGGCCGGTGTGGTGGTCGTGGTCTCGGCGGCTGTCTTCAGCGGCGGCGAGGACGTGCGGGTTTGGTTCGCCGGTGACCAGGGCACCTGGTCCTTCGAGGCCTCGGTGCTGCGCGCCGGAGTACCCGTGCCCGATCGATCCCAGCACGGGCTGCTGCTCGGCTTCATCGACGGTTTCAGCGGTGCCGACGCCCCTGGGGCGACGGGTCCCCGCGCCGGACTCCGGGTCGTGCCCGCCAACGGTCATGGCCTGGAGCTGGTCGGCGGTGACGCTCGCCTGGTCGAGGTCGCCGTGGACCACATCTCGTTCACCGTACCGTCGGGGGAGACCCTGAAATTCGTCGAAGGCGGCACCGTCCGGCTGCGCTTCGACGTGCCGGATCAGCCCGCGCACTGGGCCCTGGGCGCCGTGCGGCGGCTTGCCCCCGGCGACGGCCACTACCTCTACGCCGTGACCTTTACCGAGCAGGGCGACGAGCAGGCACACCTCCGGGCCATCGAAGCCCTCCGCCAGGGCCTCTGACCGCCTTGACCCCAGGGCCCTGGACGCGGTAACTACGCCCCTCGGTCCGCTCGCAAGCGCACGGGTTGCAACATGTCCGTCACCCTCCGTGGCTACACCTACCTCGACTCCCTCCAGCCCCAGCTGGCGGCCTTCACAGGCACCACCTGTCGCGGCTTCCTGCCCCTGGCCGGCCAGGCCTCCCTGTGGGTCGAGACCGCCCCCGGCATGATCATCAACCGGGTCACCGACGTGGCGCTCAAGGCCACCGAGTCGGTGCCTGCGGTCCAGGTGGTCGAGCGAGCCTTTGGCCTGCTCGAGGTCCACCACGACGACAAGGGCGAGGTCATGAGCGCCGGGGACGCCATCCTCGAGTTCCTGGGCAAGTCCGCCGAAGACCGGCTGAAGCCCAAGGTCGTCTCCAACACCATCATTCGCTCGGTCGAGGCCTACCAGGCCCAGCTGATCAACCGCAACCGCCAGGGCATGATGCTCATCCCCGGCCAGAGCCTGTTCATCCTGGAGACCGAACCCGCCGCGTACATCGTGCTCGCGGCCAACGAGGCCGAGAAGGCCGCTGACATCAACCTGGTGAACCTGCGCCCCTTCGGCGCCTTCGGGCGGCTGTGGATGGGCGGCTCCGAGTCCGAGATCGACTCGGCGGCCCAGGCCGCGGTCGCGGCCATCGAGGCCATCACCGGCGTGTCCAAGAAGTGAGATCCGTACACCCCCCTCTTTGTGACAGGAGTCCCCCATGGCAGATGCTCTGGGCTTGATCGAGACCAAGGGTTTCGTCGGCATGGTCGAAGCCAGTGACGCGATGGTCAAGGCCGCTCGCGTGGAGCTGGTCGGCTACGAAAAGATCGGCGGCGGCTACGTCACCGCCATCGTGCGCGGCGACGTCGCGGCGGTCAAGGCAGCCACCGAAGCGGGTGCGCGGCAGGCCCAGCGGGTCGGCGAGCTCGTGTCGGTGCACGTGATCCCGCGGCCTCACGGCAACATCGACGACGTGCTGCCCCTGGGGCGGCAGAACACGAAGAAGAAGTAGCTCGTGAAGCTCGGACGCATCGTGGGGACCGTCGTCTCCACGAAGAAGGACCCCAAGATCGAGGGGCTGCGTCTCTACCTGGTCCAGGACCTGAGCCTGGACCTCGCCGAGCGCGACTCCTTCGTCGTGGCAGCCGATGCGATGGGCGCCGGGGTCGGCGAGGTGGTGCTGTACGCGTCGGGCTCGTCGGCCCGGCAGACGGACGTCACCAATGGCCGTCCGGTAGACGCCGTCGTGATGGCCATCGTGGACGAGATGTCCATGTCCGGCGACCTGCTGTACCGCAAGGTGCCGCCCTTCCCCGCCGAGAAATAGACCATGCAGCGAGAAGAGATCTCCAAGATCGTCGAGCGCGTGCTCGGGCGCATCAACGACGGCGACATGCCGGCCCGGACGGAGCTCCCGGCCGCGCCGCACGGGGTGTACAAGACCGTCTCGCTGGCGGTCGACGCGGCACGAACCGGCCAGAAGGTCCTGATCAACCAGCCCCTCGAGAAGCGGCGGGAGATCATCGCCAACATCCGCCGCCGCTGCGCAGAGGACGTGCACACCCTGGCCCGGATGGCCTTCGAAGAGACCGGCCTGGGGCGCACCGAGGACAAGATCAAGAAGAACCTCCTGGTCATCCACCGGACCCCCGGCGTGGAGATCTTAGAGCCCAAGGCGTGGACCGGCGACGACGGCCTGACCCTCCAGGAGCGGGCCCCTTACGGCGTGATCGGCTCGATCACCCCCTGCACGAACCCGACCGAGACCATCATCTGCAACGGCATCGGCATGGTGGCCGGCGGCAACACGGTGGTCTTCAACACCCACCCGGCGGCCAAGCGCACCAGCGCCTATGTGATCGACCTGATCAACCGGGCCAGCATCGAGGTCGGCGGCCCCGACAACATCATGTGCTGCGTCGAGACCCCGACCATCGCCAGCGCCGGGGAGCTCATGCACTTCCCGGGCGTGCGGCTCATCGTCGTGACCGGCGGCGGGGCCGTGGTCAAGGCGGCGATGAACTCGGGCAAGAAGGCGATCTGCGCCGGCCCTGGCAACCCGCCGGTCGTGGTCGACGAGACCGCAGACATCGACGCCGCCGGCCGTGGCATCGTGGCGGGCTGCAGCTTCGACAACAACGTCATCTGCACCGACGAAAAGGAGGTCTTCGTCGTCGACAAGGTCGCCGACAAGCTCCTGGCGGCCATGTGCAACAGCGGCGCCGTGCAGCTGCGCAACCACCAGATCACGCGGCTCGAGAAGCTGGTCCTGACCCCGGACCGGGCCCACGTGAACCGGGACTGGATCGGCAAGATGGCCGGCGACATGCTCCGGGAGATCGACGTGCCCTTCCAGGGCGACCCCCGGCTGGTGGTGGCCGAGGTGCCCTTTGACCATCCCTTCATCCAGCTCGAGAAGCTGATGCCTGTGCTGGGCGTCACCCGCGTGCGCGACGTGCACGAGGGCATCGACCTCGCAGTCGAGGCCGAGCACGGCTACGGCCACACCGCCAGCATGTGGTCCAAGAACCTGGACGCGCTGCACCGCATGGCCAATGTCATCAACTGCAGCATCTTCATCAAGAACGCGCCCAACTACGCTGGGCTGGGCTTTGGCGGCGAAGGCTTCACCAGCTTCACCATCGCGTCGCCCACCGGCGAGGGGCTGACCACCGCCCTCGACTTCACCCGCGTCCGGCGCTGCACACTCGCCGGGTACTTCCGGATCGTGTAGCCAGGGTGTCCTCCGACGCCTTGGCACTGGTGGAGCTGGACTCCGTCGCCCGCGGCTACCGCGCCCTCGACGCGATGGTGAAGCGGTCGCCCGTGGACCTGCTCGAAGCCAACCTGGTCGAGCCGGGCAAGTTCCTGATCCTCTTCGCCGGTGGGGTGGCCGAGGTCGAGGAGGCACTGGACGCCGCGCTGGCGGTCGGCGACGACGCCGTGGTCGACAAGCTCCTGCTGCCCTATGTGCACGCCGCCATCGTGCCCGGCCTGCGCGGCGAGCAGGTCCAGGTCTACCCGGACACCATCGGGGTGGTCGAGGGCCGGACCATCGCCAGCGTGCTCTGGGCCTGCGACCGGGCGCTCAAGGACGCCGACGTCAAGCTGACCGGCCTGCGCATCACGCCTGCGCTGGGCGGCCGGGCCTACTTCGTGGTCCAGGGCCTGCAGTCCGACGTCGAGGCGTCGCTGGACGCGGCCCGTGCGAAGCTGGACGCCTCCGGCACCTTGCACCGCATCGAGTGCATCCCCCGTCCCCACCTTGAATTCCTTGCGGTCCTGCTGCGGCCCGCCCCCTTCCACCTGGCGCCAGAATGAAGCTCGCAAAGGTCCTGGGCACCGTGGTCGCCGACGAGAAGCACCCGTCGCTGGTCGGCGTCAAGCTGCTCATCATCCAGCCCCACGATCACGCCGGCGTGCCCGACGGCGAGCCGATCATCGCGGCGGACCCGATGCAGGCCGGCGAGGGCGACACGGTCCAGTACATCATCGGCCGCGAGGCCTGCCTGCACCTGCCGGTGCCCTTCAGCCCGGTCGACGCCGGGGTGGTGGCGATCGTGGACCACTACTGGGGCGACTCCAAGGCTTATGGGGTGACGAAGTGATCCTGTGTCGCGTGGTCGGCAACGCCGTGTCGACGGTCAAGCACCCGGTCTACGAGGGCACAACCGTCCTGGTCGTGGAGCCCGTCCGGGCCGACGGCAAGACCCACCTGGCGTCGAGCTTCCTGGCTGTGGACTCGGTCCAGGCGGGGGTCGGGGATCTGGTCCTGTGCGCCCGCGAGGGCAACACCGCCCGACAGATCCTGGGCACCGACGACGACCCCTTCCACGCGGTCGTGCTCGCCATCGTCGACGAGATCGACCACCCGGGTGGGGTGACCAAGGGCCCCGGACCCTCGTGAGCGAAGAAGCGCTCAGGGCCGAGCTGGTGCGGCGCTCCCGCGACCTCCACGCGCGGGGCTGGGTCGCCAACCACGATGGCAACCTGACCGCGCGGCTGGGCGACGATCGCTTCCTGGCCACGCCGACTGCCGTTTCCAAGGGCGCGGTCGGCCCAGAGATGCTGATCGTCGTCGATGGCAGTGGCGCGGTGGTCCAGGGGACGCGGTTGGGCTTCTCCGAGCTCAAGCTGCACCTGGCCGCCTACCGGACCCGGGCCGACGTGCAGTGCGTCGTGCACGCTCATCCGCCGACCGCGACCGGGTTCGCGGTGGCGGGCCAGGCGCTGGGCCCTCCGTTCATGGCCGAGCCCATCGTCTCCCTCGGACCTCGGATTCCGCTGGTGCCTTTTGGGCTCCCGGGCGCCCCCGAGCTGAACGCCGCGCTGGGCGATGCCCTGGCCGACGCCGACGTGGTGATGCTCCAGAACCACGGCGTGCTCGCCGTGGGCCCCGACCTGGAGACCTGTGTGCTGCGGCTGGAGCTGTTGGAGCACCTGTGCAAGGTGGCGCTGGTGGCGCGGCAGCTGGGCGGGCCGGTGCCGCTGCCCGATGCCGTGGTGCAGACGCTGGCCGACAAGCACCGGTCCTTGTTTCCGCGGACCGGTGCGGGGCCAGCGACGGTGCCGAATGAGACTCCGGCGAGTGCTCCTGCTGCGTCCGCCCACGACCTGGTGGCCGCGGCGCTCAGTCGCTTCCAGGGCTGACGGTGACCGGCGGCGCTTGGTGAGCCCGGCTACTGCGTCGTGCAGCTGCCCGACAAGTTCGCCACGGTCGCCGGCCCGATGCCATTGACCTGGCTCAGGTCCTCGCAGCTGGCAAAGGGCCCCCGCTCGTCCCGGTAGGCCACGATGGCTGCGGCCTTGCTCGGGCCGATGCCCGGCAGGCCCTCGAGCTGGGCCTGGGAGGCGGTGTTCACGTTGATGTGGCCGCCGCTGCCGGCGCGGCTGCTGCTGCTGGACGTGCCACTGGGCGCGGCTGAGACCTCGCCCGAGAAGGTGACCAGGGGACCGATGTTGGTCAGCGTGGCCGGTCCGATCCCAGGCACCCGGTCCAGATCGTCCAGGTTCTTGAACGGGCCATTGGTCGACCGGTACTCGATGATCGCGTTGGCCTTGGATGGGCCGATGCCGGGCAGGGTCTCCAGCTCGGTCTGGGAGGCGGAATTCACGTCGACCCCCGCCCACGCTGCGGGCGAGACGGAGAAGGCGAAGATCAGGGCGAAGAGCAGCCCGAGGCTGTGGAGGAGGCGTGCCATGGCCGCTACTCTACAGGCCCACCGCAGCGGAGTGAAGCGGGCGGCGTGAGTCGCTTGTCAGAGTTGCCGCGTGGCTCGCCTGGCGCGCCGCCGGTCCAGCAGCCGGCGCAGCCATCCCTTGCGGGCGACGGGGGAGACCGGCGTCGTCGCCGTGTCGGCCTGGACCGGGTCTGCGTCGGCGACGGGCTCGGGCGGCAGGGGCGGCACCACGACCAGGGCCGGGTCCACCGGGGCATCCCACGGCAGGCCGTCTCGCACGGTCCAGCCGTCGCCGGACGAGACCAGCTGGATCACACCGGTGAGGTCCGTGCGGAAGATCGCCGCCTCGCAGCCCACCAGCCGCGTCATGGTCTCTTCGCTGGGGTGGTGGTAGCGATTGTCCCGGCCCACGGAGATCAGGGCGATCTCGGGCTGGACGGCGTCGAACCAGCTCTCTGTGTTGGAGTGACGGCTGCCGTGGTGGGCGACCTTGAGCACGTCACACTGTTCCAGGCCCCGGCGCAGGAGCTGTCGCTCGGTGACCTCTTCGGCGTCGCCGGTGAGCAGCAGGCAGTCCTGACCGTGCTCCACGCGCAGGACCACGCTGTTTGCGTTCAAGTCCGAGCGGGTGTTGCGCAGCAGCGTGTCTGCGGGCCACAGCACCTCGATGCGCACGTCGTCGAGCTCCAGCGTGTCCCCGAGCTGGACCGCCACCGTCTCGATGTCGTCGGTCTGGAGGGCGGCCTTGACCTTGGCCCAGGCCTGGGTCGTGTGGTCCATGCCGCTGTACCAGAACAGGTCTGGCGTCCAGGTCGTGAGCACTTCGGCCATGCCCCCGATGTGGTCGGCGTGAGGGTGGCTGGCCACCACCAGGTCCAGGTGCTCGACCCCCAGCTGACGAAGCTGGTGGGATACGCGGGCCTTGGCCAGGCCGGCGTCGACCAGCACGGTCGCGCCCCCTGGTGTCTCCAGCAGCACGGCGTCTCCCTGGCCCACGTCGAGCAGGGTGACCACCAGATCGCCGGCCAGGGCCGGCTGGGCCCAGATCAACAGGGAGAACAAGGACCCGGTCATCGGGAGAGGCTTCGCTCCAGCCGTCAGGGCGGCCGCTACAGGCTGTCCGACCAGATGGTGCGGTTGGTGTAGTCGTAGCTCGCGACCCAGACGGTGGCGTCGACCGTGACCGTCTCGAGGTGGTAGCCCAGCGCCGCGTCGTCGCCGGCCCAGGTGTCGGCGGACCAGTCGCTGCCGGCTTGCTGGGCCAGCTTGACGTTGTTGTCGTGGCCGTCGAAGTACCAGACGCCGGGGTAGCTGCCGTTCATGAACACCGCTGCGTCGGCGCCCACGTAGTTGGCGTCGTCCAGCAGCTCGAGGGTCCAGGTGCTGCCCGAGCCGCGGGCGAGCTTGAGGTCCTGGTTGCCCACGTCCTGGTAGGCGATGACCAGCTCGTCGCCGTTGATCATCAGGTCGGGCCACGCGCCCACGTCGCCGTCGGCGTCGATGGTGGTGACCGTGTAGGCCCCGGTGGTTCCGGTCGCGAGCTTCAGGTCACCGTGGGCGGCGTCGTAGTAGGCGATGTACTCGGTGCCGTCGTCGGCGATGGCCAGGCTGGCGTACTTGCCCACGTTGGCGGCGATGTCCTGTTCGCCGGTGTCCTGGGCCACGTAGCCGGTGCCCTCGTCGACGGTCTCGCCGGTGAAGGCGGTCCCGTTGAAGCGGGCGACCCGCAGGAGCTGCTTGTCGGACTGGTAGTGGGCGATGACCGGGTTGTCGCTGGGATCGAGGGCCAGGCTGGCGAACTTGCCCGTCTCGGGGGAGGCGCCGGTGCCGGCGTCGCCGACCAGGAGCTCCCAGGCGGTGCCGCCCTTGGGGCAGGTGGCCACACGCAGCACGCCAGAGGTGGCGTCGTGGTACGCGATCCAGGTGGTGCCGGCGGCGTCGACGGCGACACTGGTGTACTTGCCGCGGTCGCCGGGGTCCAGGCCCACGTCGTCGGGGTAGCCGTCGACCGGAGAGAGGGTCCAGTCCAGGGTCTCGCCCAGGACTTCGCCGACACCAAAAGCCAGGGCGCCCTTGTCGCGGTCATAGAAGCTGATGACCGGCTGTCCCTCGTCGTTCAGCGTCATGCTGAGGTACTGGCCGATGTCGTGGGTCATCAGGCCGTTCGGGTCGTCCGGTTGGACGTTGCCGAGGTTGTTCTCGGGCTGGCAGGAGCAGGCCGCGAGCCAGACGAGCAGGGGCGCACCGAGATGGAGGGGCAGGCGTGCCATGGGGACTCCCGGGGGAAGACGGAAACCTACCCTCGCCACCCGGTGGGTGTCAATCGCCCTGAGGCCGCTTTCCAGGCGGATTTGTGGCCGAATTGTCAGGCTCAGGTCAGGGCTTTGAGCGAGGCCTCCAGGGCGGCGACCTCGGCGACCAGCCCGAGCGCCTGCCACTGGCCGAGCGACAGCGCATAGGCGGCTCGTGCGTGGTCGATCTGTCCGAGCCTGCGCGCGAGGTGGCCAGCGGTCCGGGCGGTTCGCGCGAGATCCACCTCCACGTGTCGGGTGACGGCCAGCAGCTGGCGAGCCCTTCCCAGGTGGTGGGACCACCCGTGCCAGTCCTGATCTTGGCAGACACTACAGAGCAGGAAGACGTGCGTGCAGGCGGCGAGCACCGAGCGCTGCTGGCCCTGGAAGGTCTGCAGGCATGTCACGAGCAGGGGTCGGGCCAGGTCGGGCTGACCCCGCTCCAGGTACAAGAGCGCCTCGCGCTGGTCCAACAGGGCGTGGTCGTCGACGCCGAGGGCCTGGTAGCGCTCTCGGGCCTCCTGGTAGTGGGCCCGAGCCAGGTCCAGGTCCCCCGCCAGCCGGTCCACGTCGCCCCGGTGGATGAACGTCTCCGCCACCCCCCAGCGCGACCCCGCCCACTCATAGTGCCGGCTCGCCCGCTCCAGCAGCACGCGGGCTGGTTCGACCTGGCCCCGCTGACGGGCGATCACCGCGAGCCCGGTCTCGCAGTGGCCCCGGCCCGTGCCGTCCTTGAGCGCCTGGTAGCCGATCAGAGACCGGTGGAAGACACGGTCTGCGCGGTCGAATTCGCCCCGGTCGACCAGCAGGTGGGCCAGCTCCCAGCCACAGTCGGACTGCAGACGCCGATCGGTGGTCTGACCGGCCTGGGTGCTGGCGGCCACGACCAGGTCCCAAGCTCGGCCCGGGTCGCCCCGGAGCCGGGCCAGGCGGGCCTGCTCGCGCAGGGCCTCGGCGAGCAGCCGCTGCCACCCGTGGGCCCGGGCAGCCCCCTCGACCCGGTCGGCGTGGATCCGAGCCGCCGCCAGGTCCTTGGCCAGGCGCGCGTGGCGTGCGCGCTCGAGCCATCCCGCGCCCAGCCGGGTGTCGTCGTCCGGGAGCCGGAGCTGGTCGATCGCTCTGTCCCAGAGCCGCAACAGGCGCCCTCCCGACGCGGCGTCGCCCGCGCCCAGGTGGTCCCGGATGCCCTGGAGCAGCGGGGCCAGGGCGCCCTGCCAGTCCCCGGCTGCGACCAGGTGCCGTCCCAGGCGCTCCGGCGAGGGCCGGGCTGGGCCGCTGCGCAGCATCTCGGCACAGGCGCGGTGGTGCAGGACCAGGCGGTCTCCAGCGCTGGCTCGCTGGAGCAGGCTCTCCCGCAGCATGGCGTGCACGAAGGACCAGCTGCCATCGCTGGGGTGCCTGGCACCCAGTCGAAGGGCGCAGAGGGTCTCGACCAGCTCCCTGGCGGGCTCCAGGCCGGCCTGATTGCATGCCGCCGCCCACTCCTGGTCCGAGACGTCCATGCCGAGCACCGCGGCCACCTCCAGGGCCCGCCGGTGTCCGCGGGGGTGGTGCTGCAGCAGCTCGTCCAGGCGGTGGGCCCACACGGCCACCAGGTCCGGTGGCAGCGCCGGGTCCTGGCCGGGCCTCAGGCGGAAGCCCCGCGGGCCGGGCTCGAGCACCCCGCGATGGATCCAGTCCTGGACCAGCTGGATCGCGAACAGCGGGTTGCCCGCCGTGCGGTCCTGGACCCGGTCTGCGAGCTCCCCGTCCAAACCCAGCTGACCGCGGATGAGCTCGCGGCGGGCGGTCCGGTCCAGGGGACCCACCGGGATGGACACCGCGCCGCCGCGTTCCAGCAGCCCCGCGATGATCTCTGCGCTCGCCGGTCGCTCGGCGAGCGCGCCTTCAGAGGCGGTGATCAGCAGCAACAGGCCCTGGTCCTGGTGACGGGTCAGCAGAGACCGCGCCAGCGCCAGGGTCGAAGGTGCCCAGTGCGCATCCTCGAGCCACAAGAGCACCGGTCGTTCCCGACACAGCCGCAACAGGAGCCGCTCGACCAGGATGTGCCGCTCCTGCTGGCTGCCGAACTGCACCCGCCGCGACCCGGCGTCACGCCCCCAGCTGCTGGCCGGTCGCACCAGCTCGGTCAGGGCATAGGCCTCGGCCTCGTCGCGAACGCCCTGGGCCTGGAGCGCCTCGCGCACCCGGTCGAGGGCTTCGAGCCGGCCCAGCCCCCGGGTCTTGAAGAAGCGCGCCAGCATGGACTGGAGCCCATGGCCGAGGCCGCCGTCCGGGTTGTGCTCCGCCCGCAGGATCCGGGCGGCGCCGGCCTCATGAGCCCGCTGGACCAGCCAGCGGGCCAGGTGGCTGCGCCCGCACCCGGCCGGTCCGTGCAGGACCACCGCCTGGGACCGCCCCGAGCTGTGCACGCCGCAGAGCACCCGCCACAGGTGGTCCTGCTCTGGCTCCCGCCCCACCACGGGAAGCTCTCGCAAGCCGAACAGGCCCAGGCCGACACCCTCGAGGGCCTGGGGCCTCGCTGCGCCGCGATCGCTGCGCCAATTCTGCGGGGGCGTCGGCACGGCGAGCGGGGTGCGCAGGCTCTCCTCGGCCCCGGCGACCGTCACCCACTCCAGGGTCCCGGTCTCCATGATCGTGGCGGTCTGGCTGATGTCCTCTGCGGCCGGAGCAGGGCTCGCCTGGTCCGGGTCGGCGTGTGTGCCGGCCAGAGGGATCGGGTCGCCCAGGGCTTCCAGGGCCTGGCGGGCATCTGCCGCCAGTTGGAAGCGGTGGGGAGGGCGCTTGGCCAGGAGCCGCCGGAGCCACGGCTCGTAGCCGGCCGGTACCGGGTGGCGTGGCCGGAAGTCGGGGGGTGGCTGCTTGGCGTGGGCTCGGCGGAACTCCCGCAGGTCGCCCCGACGGCCAAAGGGCGGCAGGCCCGTGGCCAGGGCCCACGCCACACAGCCCAGGGCGTACAGGTCCGTCCAGGGCCCGTAGTCGCGCCAGCTGGCCAGGAACTGCTCGGGGGCCATGTAGGCCGGTGTGCCCTGGATCAGCAGGGGCCCCGTGTCGTCGCCCCGATCGAAGTCCATGGCGTGGGCCAGGCCGAAGTCGCTGATCTTGACCCCGGCGGCGTGCCCGCCCAGGCCGGTGAGCAGGTTCTCGGGCTTCAGGTCCCGGTGGATTTGGCCCCGGGCGTGGGCGTGAGCCAGGGCGCCGAGCAGGCTGTGGAGCACCCCCTGGAGCTCGGGCCACACGAGCCCCTGGCGCTGGCGCGCGAGGGAGCCTCCTTCGACGAGCTCCATGACCAGGTAGGGGCTGCCCGGTCTCAAGCCCAGGGCGGGGTCCGCCGCCAACGGCACCTGTCCGAAGTCGAACAGCCGCACGATGCCCGGGTGGTCCAGGGTGGCCATCGCCCGGACTTCGTTGTTGAAGGCCTCGAGGTAGCGGGGCTCCTGGGCGCGGTCGCCGGTCAGCACCTTGACCGCCACGTAGACCCCCTGGTCCTCGTGGAGTCCGCGCCAGACCTCGCCCATGCCCCCCTGACCGATGGGGGCGAGCAGGCTGAAGGGCCCCAGTGCTGGCCGGCCGCTGGCCACGGAGCCAGCATAGATGGGACCATCGGCGCCGTGCTGTGGATGCTGCTCGTGGGCTGTGGTGAGGCCCGGTGGACCCCGCCGCGGGTCGTGCCCCCCGGACCCTGCCCGGCGGGCATGCTCCAGCTGGGCGGCGGCCAGGCCGTGCTGGGGGACCTGCGCACGGCCTATGGCGAGGACCAGGTCGTCGCCGTGGCGGTGGACGTGGACCCCTTCTGCATCGACGCCTACCCCTTCCCAAGCCGCCCCGGCGACCCCTGGCCCCAGGACGGGCTCGAAGGCGGCCGGGTCGAGGCCTGGGCGGCCCTGCTGGACGGCTTCGGCCGCCGCTTCTGCACCGCCGAGGAGCTGCTCTGGGCGGCGGGCTGGGGGCCGGCGAACCGGCGCTTCCTGACCGGCCGCTACCGGGGCGCGCTCTGTGAGCCGGAGTTCTCTTGGGGGGACATGGGTCCGTTGGGTCGGTACGAGCGCTGCCGGAACCCCTTCGGCCTGCACGACCACAACGTCGTGTCCACGTGGGTCACCGCGTCCACCGCTGTGGACGACGCCCGGGTGCCGGTGCGGCGCCGGCCCTACAGCGTGCTCGGGGGCACCAACCGCGAGGACACCTTCTACGCCAATGACAACTTCGGGCTGCACAACCACGACCCCGGGGACATCCCCTTCGGCGACGACCAGCTGCGGACCTGTGCGGACCCCGGAGTCGGCGGTGACGACGCGGGCTGGGCCCTCTTCGTCGAGGCCGCCGCCCACCAGGGCACCTTCGAGGGCGCGCTCCGCTGGGCCTGGGCCCACCCCGCGCCCCTCACCGACGACGTGCTGGCGCCGCCCTGGTTGTTCGTGCCCGAGACCGGCCCCCACGGCGCGACGTCGTGGTCCGAGCGGTCACGGCTGGGCGTCTACTGAGGATCGACGGCCGTCCAAGAACACCTTCAGATCCGGTCCGCTGTGGCTCCACTGGGCGGTCCACGGCCCTTCGGCGTCCACCAGCGCGACCAGCAGGGTCTCGGAAGACCCCTGGGCGGACCAGCTCTGGTCGGCCACTGTCAGCGTCGCGTCACCGCGGAACAGGAGCGCCAGCACGTGCTGCCCCGCTGGAAACGCGCCGTTCGGATCCGCGGGCGGGCTCACCCGGGGGTAGCAGGCCGACAGCGCCGCAAGGTCGAGCTCGTAGGGGTAGTGCGCATAGGCCAGGTGCGCGGTGGGGGGCAGCCGCTCCCGGAGGCAGGCCTGGCGCGCAGGGTCCCCGAGCACGCCGGTGAGCACGTTGGCCGACAGGAGCACGGACCCGGCCGTGGGCACCATCGGGTCGGCCACGCCGTCGGGGTGGTCCTGGCGCCAGGCGTCGACCACCCGTCCGGTGTGCCCCCAGTCCAGGTTCGAGTCGGCCAGGTGCCGCCAGGCCAGGGTCCGGTCCACGAGCCGCTCGTTGAAGTAGGAGAGGGTCCAGGGCCACCAGGTCAGCTGGGACACGAGACAGGCGAGAGCGGCGGCGCCGAGCCAGCGGGCGGACAGGTTCGCCGCGCCCAGGATCACCAGCAGCGGCAGCACCGGCAGGCAGTAGCGCACCCCCAGCTGGAAGTTGAACGGGACCGAGAACCAGACCAGCAGGAACAGGGCGGGCACGGCCAGCGCCAGGGTGTCCCGCCGCCGGGGACCCCGACGCAGCCCGACCCCCAGGCCCACCCCCACCACCAGGAGCCACGCCAGGGGCAGCTTCCAGGCCAGGGCCCGCAGGTAGTAGTCGTCCTGGCCGTCGGGGGTCAGCACGCCATCCACGTAGATGTTGCCGTGCCCACGGTCGTCGTCGGACTTGACCCAGTCCAGGCCTTCGAGCCAGGGCCGCGGCGCTGGGAGGGGCAGCTCGACCGATGCCAGGGGGGCAAAGGTGCGGGACTGCCAACCGATCTCGGACGCCGTGGTGAAGGTGCCTTCGAAGGCATAGGCGCCGTTCAGGGCCAGCCACGCCGCCAGCGCGAAGGCGGGCAGGGCCCGCAGGGGCCGCAGGCTCCGGGCCAGCAGGCACCAGCCCACGGCCACCAGCCCGTGGATGGGCACCAGGAACACCGCGGTGAACTTGGCCGCCTGGGCCAGGCCGAACACGGCGCCGGCGATCAGGGCTCGGCGGCGGGTCGGCTCTGCGAGGGCTCGTGCCCAGGTCCACGACGCCGCGACCACGAAGAAGGTGCAAGGCAGATCGGTGGTCACCAGGGTGCTGTGGGCCAGCAAGTTCGGCTCCCACGCCACCAGTGCCGCAGCGCCCACCGCAGCCCATCGATCCGACGGCCGCCGCTCCAGGGCCCAGCCGTACACCACCGCCAGGGTGCCGAGCAGCCACAGCAGCTGGGGCAGCCGCGCCGCCCACCAGCGCACCTGGGGGTCCGCGGACTCCAGGAGGAGCCACGGCGCCGCGTTGAGCACGCTCACCGGCATCTTGGAGTTGTCGAAGCGGGACCAGTCCCCGGCGCTCAGGATGCGGCGCCCCATCTCCAGGTGGTTGGGCTCGTCGAAGGTGGGGGTCCAGTGCCACGCCGCGGACGCCCCGAGCAGCACGGCCAGGACCCCGATCAGCACCAGGGCCCAGCGGGGAGTCATCGGGGCGACCCTACCCCGTGTCCGCGGATAGGGGCCTTGCATGAAGATCTCCCGCATCGATCTGTGGCACGTCAAGGTCCCGCTCAAGGCCCCCTTCCATCCCTCCTGGATCCCGGGCTTCGCCCAGACCGAGAACCGCTTCACCCTGGTGCGCATCGCCACCGCAGATGGGGCCGAGGGCTGGAGCGCGGCGCCCGCCATGGGCCAGGAGCGCTCGGGCCTGGGCCAGCTGCTGGGGCCGTACTTCCTGGGGGAGCGGGCCGACGACATCGTCGGGGTGCGCCAGCGGATCCGCGAGATGGGGTACTTGGGCTGGCGCTGCGGCTGGCTGGAAGCCGCCTGCTGGGACCTGGTCGGCCGGGCCCGCGGGGTGCCGGTCTGGGAGCTGCTGGGGGGCCGCGGTGGCCGGGTCCAGCTCTACGCGTCCACCGGCGAGGTCCGCACGGGCCAGGCGCGGGTCGACGAGGTGCTCGCCCGCATGGAAGAGGGCTTCACCGGGGTCAAGCTGCGGGTGCACGCCGACACCCTGGACCAGGACATCGAGCAGCTGCGCAGCACCCGCGCTGGGGTGGGGGACGACGTCATCCTGGGCGTGGACGCCAACCAGGGCTGGCGGGTGGCGGTGGTCGCCGACGCCCCCAAGTGGGACTACGACCGGGCCGAGGCCTTCTGCAAGGCCGCGGCGGACCACGGTCTCCAGTGGGTCGAGGAGCCCCTGGCCATGGACGGCTACGACGACCTGGCGCGGCTGCGGGCGGCCACCACGGTGGACCTGACCGGCGGCGAGCTGAACAACCAGGGCCTGCCCGAGTTCGGCGTCATGATCGAGCGGGGCTGCTACGACGTCTACCAGCCCGACGCCGTGTTCACCGGGGGCATCGCCGAGACCCTGGCCATCGCCCGCCGGGTCGAGGCGGCCGGCTACAAGTACACGCCGCACACGTGGACCAACGGCATCGGCTTCGCCATCAACCTGCAGCTCTACGCCTGCTCCAAGCACCGGGACGTGAAGCTGCTGGAGTACCCCTTCGACCCGCCGGGCTGGCTGCCGCGGGAGCGGGACGGGGTGCTGAAGGAGCCCTGGACCCACCAGGACGGCTGGCTCGACGTGCCCACGTCACCCGGGCTGGGCTTCGAGATCGACCGGGCTGCCTTGGGCCGCTACGGCAAGCACTACTTCACCGCGACCCCGGTGCGGGTCGCGATCTCGGCGGTGCTGGACAAGGGCATCGCCACCGCCAAGGCCCTGGGCAAGGTCCGGGACAAGCGCCTGGCCGACCGCAGCGCAGCGCTGGATGCTGCGACGGTGGACCCGGCCCAGGCGGGTCTCGACGCCCTGGGCATCACGCCTCTCGACGCTGCCTGATCAGCCGCCGACCCGGATCGGGTTGTAGTAGAGCCACGGCACCGGGCGGATCCAGGCCTCGTCGCCGTCCAGGAAGTCGATCAGGTGCCAGGGCGTGATGTCCACCGTGACCCGGTAGACCCCCGGCCCGTCCAGGGCGTGCTCGCCGCAGCCCTCTGCCCAGGGCTCGCCGTCTCTGAGCACCGTGGTGTGGATCTCCGGCGCCCGGGGTCCCTGGGGGGAGTCCAGGGAGAGGGTGTCGCAGCCCACGACCAGCGTGCCGCTGGTGGCGTCGCCGCCGGCCTCGACCACCGTGCCCTCGTCGGTCACCAGGTGCACATCGGGGCTGGCGGGGCGGCCGAAGGCCTCGAAGACCACCAGGTTCCGCCCAGCCCGCAGCGCGGCCTCGAGGGCGGGCGGGTCCGCGCCGTCGGCCAGGAGCCAGTTGGAGAACCATCGGATCATGCGCCGGTAGCTGTCCACCCGCTCGCCGTCTGCCATCAGCATCGGCAGGCTGTTCTGGTGGGCGTCCGTGCCGGCGATGCCGGTCATCGGCCCCCGGGCGCTCAGCGCATCCCAGTGGGCCAGGTTGGGGGCCTGAGGCTCGATGATGCCCAGGAAGACCAGGTCAGGGGTGAGTGTGCCGTACTCGTCCAGGAACACGGCCACGTCGCTGATCCAGCCCAGCCCGTCCAGGCCCAGGTCGTCCTCGCGGATGTTGGGGTCGACCATCGCGTGCAGGTTGAAGGTCTCGGTGCCGACCAGCCCCGCGTCCTGGTGACCGAGCATCTCGTCCCGGGTGCGGCCCTCGGGGTGGGCGACCAGGGTGGTGCCGCCCAGCTCCTCGTAGAGCGCGATGGTGTCGGGGCTGGACCCGTTGTAGGCCACGTCCCGCTCTTCGTCGGTGCCCGCCAGGTGCCGGTCCAGCATCACCGGCATCAGCGCGTCCTCGATGCCCGGAGCCAGCAGCACGCTGTGGCCGTCGGGGCAGGCGATGCGGTTGGCCACAGGGCTCGCCGCGTCGGGCCACGGCTGGTCACCGGCAGCCGTGTCGAGGTGGAGCAGGTCCTCGTAGGGTTGGTACGCCATGTACGACGGGTGGTCGGTGGTCAAGGCGTAGTCCAGGCCGTTGTCGCACAGCGCGGCTCGGAAGTCCGCCAGGCACGCGGCGTTCGGCTCGCCGTCGATGATGCCCTGTCCGTCGCAGGCGTCGTGGGACCACGGCGAGTGCAGGTGGATGATGCCCCGCTGCCAGGTGCGCCCCCGCAGGGTCAGCGTCAGGGGAGGGACCTCGCGGGTCCAGGGCACCGTGTGGGGGGCGGAGTCCGCGGGCACGGTGTCGCCGGTGCAGGCCAGGAGCAGGACGGGGAGCATGGGCTGAGCGTAGCCCGGTCGGGCCGAGTCACGGGAGGCACTGGGCGTCGATCACGTACTTGATGTCCAGGTAGTCCCCAGGACCCCACTCCACCCCTTCGTCCACCAGGAGCACCGGTTGCTCGTAGGCCAGGGACTCCAGCGGCAGCAGGATGGAGTTCATGCGCACCCGCAGGCTGTGCCAGAAGGGCTCGGCGGGCAGGGGGATCAGGCGCACGGGCTCCATGTGCTGGTCCACGATGCCCCGGAGCCACGGCAGATAGCTGTCGTCGCAGATCCCATCTTCCAGGCCCCCGGTCAGGGCGACCGCCGCGCTCACGGCGCCGTCGGTCGGGGGGGCGTCGCAGCCGGCATCGGCCACCAGCCCGTGGACCCGCATCGCCTCGGCGGCGTCCAGGTTGCGAGACCAGTCCTCGAGCACCGCCGTCACGTCGGCGGCCGAGCCCCTGTCCTGGCTGTCGAGCATCCACACCATCAGCGTGCTCCCCGTCCTGCGGAAGCTCGGCTGCTCGGCGAGGGCGCGCTGGGCCCGGTCGAAGGGCTCAAAGGTCAGAGTCGTCTCTGCGGCCGGCGCCAGCCACCCATCCAGCTCGCTGGCCAGAGTCTCGGGAGAGCCCGCCAGGTCCGCCCAGGCCAGCCCGCCATCGGCGTCCAGGACGGCACCGAGGCGCAGGTCGAGCTCCGAGTCGTGCCACGCCTGGAGGGCCTCTGGCAGCTCGTCTCGGAGCTGATCGACGTAGATCCGCTGGTCGCTCGACTCCGAGAGATCAGCGACCACCAACACGTCCACCAGGCCCGACGCCTGCCAGAAGATCTGACCCACCCACTCCGACGTGCAGACCGTGTCGATCGGGGTGCGGACCTGGGGCGCGAACACGTCGTTGGTGGCCACGACCACGTCGATCTGGGCATCGCTGTACCAGTCATCCGGCACCGTGAGCGTCAGGGACTGGCTCTCACCGGGAGCCAGCGTCTGGGCCAGGCTGCCGGCCTGGATCGCGAGGTCCCCTGCTGCGCTCTCTGCCCAGACGCCCTCGAGGCGCAGGGTCCGGTCGCCGCGGTTCGTGAGGGTGCCGGTCCAGGACTGATCGCAGCCGGCGCCGTACTCCAGCAGGTCCGCCCCTTCGACGACGGCTTCGGGGGCCAGGGCCTCTGTGTGGAGCAGCAGGTCGCGGGTCGGCGTGTCGGGATCGTCGGCGTAGACCCGCACGGTGGCGTCGCCGAGCCCCCGCCTCAGCGGGGTCGCGGTGACCTGGAGCGGGGTGGTCTCGCCGGCCCCCAGGGTCAGCGGAAGCGCGTGGTCCAGCGCCACCTCCAGGCCATCGGTCAGCACGACTTCGGCGGCGACGAGCGCCAGCGGGCCGGTGCCCCCGTTCTGGAGCTCGATCTCGTGGACCACCGCGTCGTCCGTGGTGGTGTCGATCAGCCCCAGGTCGACCGCACCGGTGCTCAGCTGAAGGGCTCCGGGGTCTGTGGCGCAGGCGCTCAGGGCCAGCATCATCAGGGGCGTCATCACTTCACCTCGGCGGTGCGCGCGACCCGGAAGCCGAGCCAGTGGTGTTCGTGGGCCGAGCTGTGCCCGTCCCGGTTGGCGACCCGCTGATCCCGGGGGTAGTCGAAGCCGGAGCCGCCTCGGGACGACCGGGAGCGGCTGTTGCGCAGGAGCGGGTCCACGGTGTCTTCCGGGTCGTAGTAGTCAAACGAGTCCTCGACCCACTCGTAGACGTTGCCGGCCATGTCGTAGAGACCCCACCCGTTGGGGGCCAGGGACCCGACCGGGTGGGTGTCGCCGCCGGAGTTGCCGCAGTGCCAGGCCACGTCGTCGAGCGGGGTGCCGTCGCTCAGCAGGATGCCGGCTTCGCAGGACTCGATGGCATCCGGGGGCAGGTCCCCGGCGCTGGGGAAGGAGCCACCGGATCCGGCCCGCGCGGCGTACTCCCACTCGGCTTCGGTGGGCAGGCGGTAGCCGGCGCAGGCATAGACGTCGCCGTTGTCCTCGATCTGGCAGTTGACCTCGCGGCCCTCGCCGTCGCAGGGGTAGCAGAGGGGCAGACCCTCTCGGGCGGACATCCAGTTCAGGAAGGTCGCTGTCTCGTGCCAGTCCGCGGCATCCACCGGGCAGTCGTCGCAGTCGGCGCCGGACTGGTTCACGGCGTAGCCCATCACGGACTCGAACTGGCTGCGGGTGACCTCCAGGGCGCCCAGCTCGAAGGCGCGGGTGAGCGTCACCCACCGGCTGGTCTCGTCCAGCTCGCGACCGGGCTCGTCGTCGGGACTGCCCATCTGGTAGCTGCCGGGTTCGAGCTGAAGCATGGAGATGCCCAGCAGCGCGGCGGCGTCGTCGACCGGCGGCAGGTCGGTGTCCCACACGTCGTCGGGGGTGGTCAGGAGTGCAGCACCGGGGCCTGCGCAAGCCAGGAGGGAGAGGGCGAGCATGGGGGCCTGCAGTGCAGGGGGCGTGCCAGAACCCCGATGGTGCAACGGCGCCGATGTGGGGTCGAGACGCCCCGGTCGGCGCATCCGAGTGGGATGCCGGTCGTCGGCCCGGGAAGAGGTGGCGGTGTTAAGCGCCGGCCGGGCCCCCGTAGCTCAGTTGGATAGAGCGGCGGATTCCTAATCCGTAGGTCAGGCGTTCGAATCGCCTCGGGGGTACCCCCTTCCTAACTGGGTTTTAGTAGGGTATGATCCGATTGAAAGTGCCACGTGGCACATTCATGGCACATTCAACTGGATCAGAGCCCATGCCCAAGGTCAGCCGCCCACGTCGCCACGGTGCTCGATGGCAGATCAACTGGCTCGACGGCGCCGGGCGTCGCCACTTCAAGACCTACGCCAGCTACAAGGTCGCCCAGGCTGCGCTGGTCAAGGTGAAGGCGGAGGCCCTGGCCGTCCAGAGCGGCGAGCAAGAAGCCGTGCCTGACAAGCGCTGGGAGGACCTGGAGACGCTCTTCGAGACCATGAAGGCTGGCAAGCGGTCGCTCAAGGACGACAAGAGCCGGATGCGGCTGCACCTGCGGCCGGCCTTCGGAGGCCTCCGGCTGGTGGAGATCGACGAGGTCCGCATCGGTCGCTTCAGCGCCGCCCTGTTGCAGCGGGTGAAGCGCAAGCAGCTCAAGGTGGGCACTGTGCGGCTGATCCTGGCCCTGTTGAAGAGCATGCTCAACGTGGCCCTGGAGACCCGCTGGATCCGGCGGGTTCCCTCCTTCAAGCTGCCGCCGCCTGAGGACAAGCCCTACTGCTGGATCGAGACCGACGACGGCATCGCCCGCTTCCTGCGGGCGGCCCGCGAGGAGACCTACCCCGGGCTCTTCGAGCTGTACGCCACGGCCATCTACACCGGGCTGCGGGCCGGCGAGCTGACCGGCCTGCAGTGGAAGAACGTCGATCTCGAGAACCGGCTCATCACCGTCGAGCGGACCCGGGACCAGGCCACGACCAAGGGCGGGCGGACCCGCCGGGTGCCGGTCCTGGATCCACTGCTGCCGGTGCTCTCGGGTTGGCGGGACGAGGAGTACGACCTGGAGCTGGTCTTCTGCAACCTCAAGGGGGGGATGTTCCGCCCGGATGCCAGGCCCTTCAAGCAGACGTTCCACCGGGTCCGCGAGCGGGCTGGACTGCCGCGGATGACCTTCCACGACCTCCGGCACACCTTCGCCTCTCACTGGATGCTGAAGGGTGGGGACATCTACCGGTTGCAGAAGATCCTGGGTCACCGGTCGGTCACCACCACCGAGCGGTATGCCCACATGGCGCCGGCGGCGTTCCGTGAGGACTGGGATCGGTTCCCGGATCTCGCGACGGGAGACGGGTCCTGACGCCCAGGCCTTGTCGCCGAGGCCTGGTTGAAGCTATGGTCGATCATCCTGTTCCAAGGGCTCCCGAAACTCGCGAGAAGCGAAGGGAAGCTTGAAATGGAACAGCACCGAGAGCCCCTGCTGGGGTACACCGAGGCGGCCGCCTTCCTGGGCGTGCCCAAGGGCACCCTGTACTGGTGGGTCTCCCAGAAGAAGATCCCGTTCGTCCGGCTCGGGCCGCGCACGGTGCGGTTCGCTCCGTCTGATCTGCAGGACTGGATCGACTCGCATCGGTACAGCCCGGACCGTGAAGATGTGGACTAAGCCCCCGTGGGATGACATCGCTGAGCTCCAGCCGCGGACGTGGTTGGCGTTCGTGCAGGCCGCGACGGATCGGATCGTGGAGGTGTACCACCAGGCCATCATCGACGTGGTGGAGGGGGGTGAGCCGGGAGTCCTGGGGGAGCTGACTCGGGAGGAAGCACTCCGCGCCGCGCTTTCGGGCGAGCGCGTCGTGGGCTGGCCGGAGCGGCTCCCAAGACTGCGGGTGGCGCTGTCGGTGCACAGGGCCGGAGAGTCACCTGTGCTCGCGGAGTTCCCGCTGGATCCCAATCGACCAGACCTGGGGCGAGCCCAGCTGCTGGGGCGACTCCCCGGGACGCTTGGTCGCCTGGGGACGCCCTGGGCCGGCAGAGTGCGCATCTCATTCGCGTCGGTGCCGGCTGGGTTGGCGTTGGGGTTTCAGCGGTGGTGGGTAGAGGTCGGGTCGCCGGACTTGAGCGCCGATCCCGACGTCCGCGCGATTCTGAGGGAGCTGCGCGCGGAGCTGAGAGACGCTCGGCGCGAAAACCGCGCGATGTTCGACGTCCTGATGCAGATCCAGAAGTTCGCGCCTGAGCTCTTGGGGGCGCACGCTCAGGCCATCGAAGCCTGGGCGGCACTGGTGGGGAAGCTGGACGTGCCGCTGCAGGTGCCAGATGAGTCCCAGGGCCTGCCGGAGCCGGCGCGACGCTTCGTGGACGAGGCCATCAAGCTGCTTCGGCGAGCGCCAGCTGGAGGAGGCCAGGCCACTGGGCCCGTGGCTTGGGGTCCGGAAGGTCCGGGTGCCGAGGTCGACCAGATGCTCGAGGAGCTCGCCGCCGAGGGAGAGGGTGCCAGGGAAGGCGGATGGTTGCCCCCAGAGCCGAGCGAGGTCCCCTGACCGGGACAGAGTTCGTCAGTCCTGGGCCGTCGGAGTCCGCGCTCGGTAGGCCTGCTTGGGTGACCGAGGCGACGCCGCTTGCCGATCGACCAGACCCTTCGCAAGGAGCCGTCGGAGCACGGCCCGCACGGTGGACCCTGGCATGTCCAGCGTCTTGGAGAGCTGCTTCGCGGTCCGGGGAAACCCGTCGCCCAGGACCCTCATGACCGAGCGCTCGCGGACGTCGTCCGGAATGTGCTGGCGGCGCTCGGTGGCGCGGAGTCGCGGGTCGGCGCCGACGATGAGGGCCGCGTCGGCGGTGAGCATCGCGCGGACTTCGTCTTCGCTGCTGTCACAGGAGAAGCGGTAGCCCAGGAGCGGCGCCAGGCGTCTGGCCCAGGCGTGACCTCGGCCCTGTTGGTGAGCCACGCCCAGGAGCCCGAGGATCCCCATGAGCTCGGGGTTGCGGGACCAGCGGCCCTCGATAGCGCCGTCCTTCAGGCGGACCTGGGTGGGCAGGGCGCCTGGGCTGGCGATGATGACGCGGTCGGTGAATCGCCTCACCTCGACCGATCGCTGGAGGTGGGGCTCCGCGTAGCTCCGGTGGCCCACCGCGTTGACGAGCAGCTCGGTGAACAGGAGCCGGGACGGCTCGGGGTCACGGCCGGGCAGGGGGCTGGCCAGCGCCAGCTCGGCGGCCAGGTCGTCGATGGCCTGGGTGATCGGAGGACCGAGCCAGGTCTCTTCGAGTGGCGGCCCGGGTCGAGCGGAGTGCTCGGCGAGGCCGGAGGTGTAGCGGAGGACGTGGAGCCAGTGGGCCGGGTGT
>Ga0209992_10000794_pt1 | contig 38970 bp, 32 predicted proteins | sample 2SBtaG_2_FD_182564 | JGI IMG/M metagenome (GOLD analysis project Ga0209992, IMG submission 182564) | Deep subsurface microbial communities from Kolumbo volcano to uncover new lineages of life (NeLLi) - 2SBTROV12_ACTIVE470 metaG (SPAdes)... | ecosystem: Environmental > Aquatic > Marine >...
CCAGTTGCCGCAATGGCACGAATTCGTGCCACAACCCGGTCTGGCGCCGCGCCAGTTGCCGCAATGGCACAAATTCGTGCCACAACCCGGTCTGGCGCCGCGCCAGTTGCCGCAATGGCACGAATTCGTGCCACAACCCGGTCTGGCGCCGCGCCAGTTGCCGCAATGGCGTCGCCCTCCCTCCCTACAGCCTCACCCCCAGCGCCACCCCCGCCTCCTCCGACCCCCACCACGGCGTCAGGCTCAGCGCCACCGGGCGGTGATCCCACCAGGCCAGCTCGTTCAACGCCAGCTGCGCCCCCAAGAGCCCCACGGTCGCGACGATGCTCGCGCTCAGGCCCTGGTTCACCCAGATCTGTCCCTGATCGGTCCACGGCAGGGTGTTCCGCGTGGCCCCCAGGCCCACTGCCAGCAGCCCCGTCGCGATCGAACCCCGCACTGCCCAACGCCGGGCCAGGGCGCCGTCATCTCCCAGGCGACGCCCGGCCAGGCCGGTCGAGACCCAGCCCAGCCCCAAGCCGAGCACAGCCACGCCGCCACCGACCGCGCCGATACCCAGGTACTGCAGCGAGGCGTTGCCGCTGTGCTGGGCCGCCTGCGTCACACCCCAGGTGAAGAAGCCCGCACCGACCGCCAAGGTGCCCACAGACGCCAGCTGAAAGGCCCGAAGAGAGGGGTAGGGCACCGGCTCGGGGGGCGGGGCCTGGGTCAGCGGCTCGGCACCGAGCGCAAGTCCCGCACAGAGCCAGAGGGCGGTCACGGACCCCCCCGGGTCACCGTGACGCGCTGCCGGGCGTCGACCCCCTCCAGGGTCTCCTCGGTGCCGTCCGGCCACGTGACCACCACCCGGTCGACAGCGTCCACGTCGCCGAGCCCGAAGTGCACCTGGGGTGGGGCGCTCGACACGTACCCGATCGAGCCCGCCGTCACCCAGCGGACCCAGCTGCGATCCCCGGCCTCGACCCTGACCTGGGCCCCGATGGCTCGTGGGTTCGGCACAGGCTGCGCCAGGCTCACCTCGAGCCACGCGGCGTCCCCACAGCGGGCGGTCCACAGCACCGCCTTGCCGCCGACCGCCGACTTGAGCACGTCCAGCCAGCCGTCGCCGTTGTAGTCCCACACGACCACCGCGCGCGTGTCCCGCTTCTGGCGCAGACCCCAGCTCGAGGCTTGGTCCACGAACACGTCGCCCTCGCGAAGCCACAGGCCATCGGGCTGATCTTCCGGATCGGTCCGCGCCGAGTCGTCGCGGTTCGACTTGGAGAACCCGACCACCGCGTCCAGGTCCCCATCGTTGTCCAGATCCGCCAGGGCATTGCCCCAGGCGACCTCCTGGTCCCGATCCCGGTCGGGCACGAGCTCACGCACCTTCTCCGTGCGCGCCCACACGCCCGCTCCGACGCTCTCCAACAGCGCCAGCTCCCCCCACCCCGAGATCAGCAGATCCGGCAGGCCGTCGTCGTTGGTGTCGCCCAAGGCCACGCCCATGCCCTCGATGTTCACGTCCAGCCCCGCGTCGGGCGCCGCGGTCCAGGTGCCGGTCCCGTCGTTCAGCAGGAGCTTGCTGCCACTGTAGGACCCGTGGTGGTTCGTGATGTACAGGTCCACGTCACCGTCCAGATCCAGGTCGGCCAGGGTCGCGACCTGGACGTAGCCGTCCTTGTGCTCGGCCTCGAGACGATCGCTGACGTCGACGAAGGTGCCGTCGCCCTGGTTCAGGTAGAGCGCGTTGTCCTGGCCGGGATCCGGGGGCTGCTCCCCCACGCTGTCGTGGCCCAGGAACAGATCCAGGTCCCCGTCGCCGTCCAGGTCGCCCATGGGAAGGCCGTCGGCGTCCAGCAGCGCCGCGGACAGGCCCGACAGCTCACTCGCGTCGACGAAGACCCCGGCGTCGTTGCGCCAGACCAGGGTGCCCACTGCAGCGGTGCCGATGACCAGGTCGGGGTCTCCGTCCGCGTCCACGTCGGCCGCCGTGATGCCCCGGGCCCGCCAGTTGGGGTTGTCCTCGGGCAGCGTGAGCGCCGGCAGCGGCTGGGTGTCCAGCACCAGCTCCCCGGCTTCCGTGCCCCGGAACCACAGGCCCGCGCTCACGTGGCCCAAGAAGATGTCCCAGTGGCCATCGCCGTCGAAGTCCTCCACCGCCAGGGTCGTGCCGAAGTTGAACGACTCGCCCGGTGAGGGGACCTGGTCATCCCAAGCCTGGCCGTGATCCAGCAGCACCATCGGACCCTCGCTGTCCCGCAGCTCGGGCTCGGCACAGGTCACCACACCGTGCTGGGTGAGGGTGGTGGACGACCCGCCCGAGTCTCCGGTGTGTGCGCCGCTGTCGACCGTGGGAGCGGTGTCCGTCAGGGGTGTGCTCTCGCCCACGGCGCTGTCGGTGGCTGAGGTGCCGGAGTCCGGCTCGCTGCCCACGCAGGCGATGATCCACAGACCGAACATGGAGAGCAGCTTACGGCGCTTCCCCGTCGTCTGCAGGGGCGTCTGCCGGCTCCTCGGCCGCCGCGTCGTCGTCGGCGCTGTGGAACGTCAGGGTGTCCTTGGGGTTGCGGTTCTTGCGCTCGACCTTGTCGTCGATGCCCCCTTCGCCGCCGGACTCGGCTTCGTCCGGAGCGGCTCCCGTGGCGGCGTCGGTCTTGCCCTCGCCCTCGGCCCCGCTCTTGTTCTTGCCGCCCTTGCCCTTGCCACCCTTGCCCTTCTTGCCCTTGCCCTTCTTGCCCTTCTTGCCCTTCTTGCCCTTGCCCTTCTTGCCTTTCTCCCCGACGCCAGCGGGTCGGAACGCCGCCTCGAGCCCGCTCAGTAGTCCATCGCCGTCCACATCCAGCTTGGCGAACTGGTCCGGCGAGCCCGGGTACTCCTGGTCATTCAGACGCTTGTCGTCGTCTTTGTCGTGCTTCTTGACGAACCCCCGGCCCGGCTTCCTGGCCTGCTTGCCGTCGGCCGACTTGGCGGTCTTGGACCGGCCCAGGTCCCGGATCTGGATCGCCCCGTCGCCGTCGCCGTCCAGGACCTTGAAGCGGTCGGCACTGCCCGGGAATTCGGTCTCGGAGATCTCGTCGTCGCCGTCGGTGTCGTAGGCCGCCATGATCGCAGTCGGGAGTGCGCCCCGTGCCGCCCCCTTGCGCAGGATGTCGACGGCGTCCTTGTCGCCGTCGGAGCCGCTGCCATAGACCAGCGCGCCGACCAGCGCGACCAACGCGACCAGGGCGATGACCGCGCCCTTCAGCCTCTCTGGACTCATCTGCCCTCCGGGGCCGCATGATAGGACAGCCTGCGCCGCCAGCAGGCCCCACGGAGGCGACCCCGGGTGCTCGACGGCCTGACCGCCACCCTGATCCACGTCCTGGCCGAGACCTGGCGGGCTGATCTGGCGTTCCTGGCTGTCCTGGGCACGTGGACCCTGGCCACGTGGATGGCCTTCATGGAGGTGGCCCCCGCCTGGCGCAAGCCCCTGATGCTGGGCTCGAGCCTGCTGTTCATGGCGCTGATGCTGCCCGGCCCGCTGTGTGTCTTCCTGATCGCCTTTGCGGTGATCCTGCGCGAGGTCTGCGTGGGCGCCCTGCGACACGAGAAGTGGTGGCTGCCCGCGGCCATCGCACTTCTGGGGGCCATCTACGTCCCGGTCTGCTGGCGGGGCACGTTCCTGGAGTACAGCGACGGCCGCCTGGCCGAGGGCAGTCTGCTGCCCTACCTGCTGCTCTGGCTGACTTTTCGGAAGTGCGTCTACCTGGTCTACGAGGTGTACGCGGGCCGAATCCGCCAGGCCCCGCTCGCCGAGACCCTGCTGCACCTGTTCTTCCTGCCCTTTCTGGCGGGACGTTCGCCGGTGGTGTCCTGGACCAGCCTGTGGGATCACTGGGTGCCGGACATGACGGCGGACAGCCTGCGCCACGGGGCGGTGACCCTGCTGCTGGCGATCTGTGCCCTCTTCGGGCGCACCGCCATCACGCTGCTTGCGGCTGCGCTGGCCATCGACCTGGGCTTCGGGCGGGACCTGGAGACCCGCTCGGCCCTGGCCATCTGGGCGACCCTGGACCTGGGGTACCTGCGCAAGTACCTGTACCGCTACGGGTTCGAGCAGAGCAGCATCGGCCTGTTGCGGCTGTTCGGCTTTCGGCTCCGAGACAACTACGAAGGCCCCCTCGCCGCCCACAGCTACGCCGACCTGTGGCGCCGCTGGAACCTGCACTTCCGAGGTCTGGTGGTGGGGCTCTTCTACTACCCGACCCTGCTCCGGCTCGGGCGCCGCTGGCGGGACCGCAAGCGCCACGCGGTCGCCGCAGCCGTGTTCGTGACCTTTGGTGGCCACCTGCTCCTGCTCTTCCAGTCGCTGTCCATGGCCCTGGACCCGGCCGACCCGACCGCGCGCCTGCAGACCTTTGCTTCCCTGGCCGTGTTCGATCTGCTCCAGGCCACCCTGGTCGTGCTCGCGCTCCTGGGCCCGCCCCTGCTGCCCCGCTGGCTCCACGACCGGCCAGCCCTCAAGCGGGCCCTGGGCATCGTGACCACCTTCCACCTGCGGGCCCTGGTCTTCCTGTTCTTCCACAAGGGCACGGTGGTCTCGCCGGTGCGGGCGCTGGCCCTGCTCGCCCGCGCCTTCGGCCTTCGGCGGTAGCATCCCCCGATGGCCCCCGAGAGCCAGCGCAGCCGAGAGGAGCTGGGGATCGCGGTCCTGCTGTGCGTGGCCGGCCTGCTCACGCTGCCGCTGGCCTGGCGACACGTCCAGCTCCGGGACGCCCAGGCGATCCATGAGCTGGCCCTGTCCCAGCACAGGGCTCACATCGATGCCCCAGAGCCCGGGCGCCCCTCGGTCGAGACACCCGCCGGCCACCTGCCCCTGCGCGGCATGGCCGGCTTCGGCGGCGACGACGCCGACGCCTGCCTGCGCCTGCAGGGTTTCTTGATCGCAGCCCTGCGGGAGCTCCACCGCGGCGGGCACGACCTGCCCTATCGACCCCACCAGGTGCCCACGCGCATCCAAGGCACCCGGTGTGCGGTCGACGACCCGGCCCTGGGTCCGGTGCTGGCGGACCTGGACCAGGCCTGGCGAGCCGCTGGACTGGCCCCAACAGGCCCTCTGGGGCAGCCCTGAGTGCCGGCCCACACCGTCACCATCCAGGTCCAGGCCCCCAAGGCGCTCCAGGTCCGCACCCTGTCCGCCCGGGTGCACGCCATCGACCTCGACGTGGACCTGCAGCTCCAGGCCGTGCGGCTCGAGGACAGCCGCGTCTGGACCGGCACCACCAGCTTCCCCGACGCGCCGCGGCTCATGCGGGTCCGGCTGTTCTGTGGCGACAGCTACACCGAAGAGGTCTGCTTCGACGGGATCCGCTTCCCCGATGCCATGGACCACTCGTCCCTGGTGGTGCAGCTGGTCGCCCGGCCCAACGGCGTCTGGGGTCGGCTGGAGGACCCGGGGGTCCAGGTCCCCCTGAGCCTGCAATTCGGGGCAGGTCTGGCGATCCTGTGGCTGGCGGGCTGGCTCTACCTGCGGCGGCTCCGCGATGGCTGAGACCAGCCACCGCGAGGTCCTGCTGGTCGTGGAATCCGCTGGGGCTCCCCAGGTCGTGCTGCACGTGCCGGGGCAGGACCAGACGCTGTCGGTCGACCTGAACCCGGTGACGAAGTTCCGGCACCACCGGGGGGCCGAGGTGCTCGTGGCCGACGTGCCAGCGCCGCCCGGGGCCTGGATCGAGGTGGACACCACGCCGTTCGTCCTGCACCCGCACACCGAGGTGCTGGAGATCGCCTACACGGCCCACGGGTGGGCCCAGGGCTCTGTGGCCGCCGACGCCACGCCGCTGAACCGCGCCGACGACACGGTGTGGCAGGTGCCGCTGCTTGGGTGGCTGAGCTGGGGGCTGCTGGCCGTGGGGTTCCTGTTGCTCGCCCGGAGGGCCCGTTGAGCCGGCGCACCCGCTCGCTCAGGATGCTGGGCCTGTGCGCGGCCCTGACCGTCGTCGGGACCTGGCCCCTGGCCTGGCCCGACGGGGCCCTGGTCCAGCGCAACGCCGACGCCTACGGCAGCGCGTGGTTGATCTGGTCGGCCGGCACCCAGGACGTCGCCGCGACCCTGGAGTGGGCCGACACCCTGCTCTACGGGCTGCTCGCACCCCTGGTGGCACCGCTCGGCGCGGCGACCGGGTACCACGTGCTCACGCTGTTGGGCGTGTTCCTGTCCGTGGCGGTCACCGAGCGCGTCGCCCACCAGATCTTCGAGGTCCGAAGGCCCGCGTCCCTCATCGCGGCCATCGCCTATGGCCTGTCCCCCCTCTCAGGCACCGGGCTGGCCGAGGGCCACGGCGGCCTGCTGTTCGGGCCGGGCCTGCCCCTGCTGTTCGGCGCCCTGGAGCGACGCCCGGGGTCCCGGCCGTGGCAGTGGGCGGGCTGGGTCACGGCCGCCGGCTGCCTGTGCGCTCTGCAGTCCGGGTACTTCGCCGTCATGGCGGGGCTGACGGTGGGGGTCTACGGCGGCGCCCGGCGACGGCCTCTGTGGCGCATCGTGCCGATCGCGCTGGGCCCGGCCCTGGTGTATTGGGTCGTCGTGTTCGGGGGACTGGACCCCTCCTCTGCGGCGGACCGGGTCAGCGGGCTGGTCTCGACCTTCAGCGCCCTGGACACCCTGGCCGGCGTGCCCCCGGGCTTCGACCTGGCCTGGTACCACATCCGACACCCCCTGCTGTGGACCCTGCTGGCCTTTGGCGCCGCCTTGCCCCTCGCCCGCCGGGAGGGCCCGGACACCGCGCTCGTGCTGGTCGGGGTCACCGCCGTGGTGCTGTCTCTGGGCGAGCGGGCCTATGTGACGACCTTTCCCGGAGAGTTCTCCGACCTGCGCACGGGCAGCGCCTGGGGCTGGATCCGCCACTGGGCCTCTCCGTTGAAGCTCTTCCGCTTCCCGACCCGCTTCCTGTGGATCTGGTACCTGGCGGCCGGGCTGGGGGCCGCCCGGCTGGCGGCGTGGCTGCTGCCTGGCCGCGCCCACTGGCTGGTGGCCCTGGTGCTGGGGGAGACCCTGCTCGTGGGCATGCGCCCCCTCGAGCCCCGCCGCACCGTGGCGGCGATCCCCAGCGCCTACGACGCCCTCACGCCCCAGGACACGGTGCTGGACCTGTGGCCCTGGTACCCCAATTCGGTGTCGCTCCAGGTGCTCAACATCAGCTGCTACTACCAGACCCGGCACCAGGCGCAGCTGCCCTTCTCCTGTCTGACCGTCTCGACCCCCCAGAGTCCGCTGCGCACCCAGGTCGACGGCGTGGTCGCGGCCCTGCTCGCCAACGCACCGGACCGGGCCCTGGAGGTGCTGGCCCAGGACGACATCACCCACGTGGCCTGGCACTCCGACGCCTTCGAGCAGGACGGACGCGAAGACGTGGGCCGGATCCTGGAGCACTGGTGGGGTCCGCCGGTGGCCCGCTCCCGCGACGGCGGCGAGACCATCGTGCTCTACCGGGCGGGACCGGCCGAGCCGGCGCCAGAGCGGCCCAGCGTGACGGCGTCGCCGGATGCCGCGGTCCTGGACGACAACTGTCCGTCCTATGCGATGTGTCGGGTGCGCCCCGGGGGATCGGCCGAGCCGGGGGACCCGCTGCCGCTCTGGGTCCTCCCCGTGACGGCCGCTGGCGGCCTGATCCTGCTGCCACTGGCGGCCCGCCGGCGCCGGAGCCCGGCATCGGATCCGCAGTAGGCTGACCCATGGGCGCAGCGCGCGTGGTGGCGATCGGCGATCTCAACGCCAGCTGGGCGGCCTGGACCACCATCACCCAGGGGCTCGGCCTGATCACGGAGTCGGGCGGGTGGAGCGGGGCCGACACGCACCTGATCCAGCTGGGGGACGTGTTCAACCGCGGGCCGGGTGCCCGGCGCTACTTCCAGGAGCTGCCCGAGCTTCAGCGCCAAGCCGCCCAGGCCGGGGGCCGGATCACCCAGTTGCTCGGCAACCACGAGGTCCTGACCGTCCTGGGGGTCGAGGCCTGGTGCACCGCCGACGAGTACCTGGCCTGGGCGACCGACGAAGAGCGGGCGGCGTGGCCTGGCCGGGTCGCCGAGCGGAACAGCTACCTGTTGGCGGTGCCGCCCCCGGGGATCGTCCTGCCCCTGGCGCCCCAGCTCGAGGCCTGGAAGGCACTCAACGCCCCCGGGCGCGCAGCCATGCGGGCCGACCTGGGCCCGGAGGGGCAGGTGGGTGCGCTGGTGCGGTCGCTGCCCCTGGCCGTGGTCGATCAGGGCTGCTTGTTCACCCATGCTCCGCTGACCCCCCGCTGGGCCCGGCTGGGGCTCGATGGCCTGAACGAGCGGGTCGCTCGCGCCTGGCAGGAGGCCGCGCCCTTCTACCGCGCCCTGCCGCGCAAGGGGCTGTTCCGCGCGACCCAAGGGCCCCTCTGGAACCGGCAGCTGGCTGTGAAGGAGACCACCCGCGAGCGCCGGCAGGTCGCGCGGACCCTGGCGCTCCTGGGTGTGGACCGCATGGTCACCGGCCACACCCAGACCGAGAGCCTGCCCGGGGGCTCCCCAGGCGAGATCCTGGGACGCCACCAGGACCGGCTCTGGTGCATCGACGTGAGCCTGGGCGCGGCCCGACCCGCCGCCCTGGTGATCGACGACAGCGGCGGCTGGCAGTGGTCGCCGGACGGCCGCTGGGACCTGTGGGCCGCGGACGGACCCTGAGCTCCGATCAGCGGCCAGGCCCCGGGGGTTCCGCCAGCCGCACGACCCGGTTCGCCGGGAAGGGGGTCTCGCTGACCACCGTGCGGCCATCCGGGAGCCGGAGCTCGACCCGGTCCACCGTCGCGACGTCGCCGAGTCCGATGTGCACGTTGGCGGGCTGGGCCGCGCCGTAGCCCGACTCGTGGGTGATGTGGTCCACCCAGGTGCGCTCCCCGGCTGTGACGGTGACCTTGGTGGCGGTGGGGGCTTCGATCCGGAGCCAGCTGGCCGCCGTGCAGCCGTCGCTCATGTACAGGTGCGGGGCGCTGAAGATGTCGGTCATCAGGATGTCCAGCACGTTGTCGCCGTTGAGGTCCTGGGTCACGACGCTGCGCCAGGACCCCTCGCGGGCCAGGCCCAGGTCCGCCGCGACGTCGGTGTAGACCCTCTCGTCGTCCCACTCCAACAGCGCGATCGGCATGGGTGCCTGGGCGCTGCCCGCGGCCCCGCCGCCGCCTTGGCCCTGCTGGTCCTTGGCCGCCTGGGCCCCTTCGTCGTCGTCGGCATTCCGGCCGTCGGAGTAGTCGCCCAGCGCCACCGCCACGTCCAGGTCGCCGTCGTTGTCCCGGTCGAAGAACACCGCGCCCCAGCCGGTGGGGTTGTCCGTGCCCTCCACCGTCACGTCGGCGCCCACGGACAGGGTCACGTCGCCAAAAGTGCGGTCCGCGAACTGCTTCAACAGCACGTTGTTCTCGGCGGTCGTGACGAACACGTCGAACAGGCCGTCGCCGTCGAAGTCCGCGGCGTCGACGTTCATGCCGGTGTGGGTCGGGCCACAGAAGCACTCCGCCCTGGCGTTGGTCAGCACGCCGCCGTCGTTCTTGAGCATGAAGTCGGGCCCGTACACGGTGCCCTGGTCGTTGGCCACGTAGACGTCCAGGTCGCCGTCGTCGTCCCAGTCGAACCAGCCGGCATCGAAGCCCTGGCCGGTGGCCTCGCCCTGACCCAGCCCCTCGGTGTCCAGGGTGAAGGTGGCGTCCCCGTTGTTCCACAGGAACATGTCCCACAGCTCGCCCGGGAAGTTGTCCGCCCGCACGGTCAGCCCGTACAGGTCCACGTCGCCGTCGCCGTCGACATCTGCGGGGGCCAGCTCGCGGATGCGGGCCATGTCGGAGATCTCGCTCAGGGTCTCGACGGTGCCCAGGCTGCCCGCGGTGTTCCACAGGATGCCCGGGAAGCCCGTCGAGCCGGTGATGACGTCGAGCCAGCCGTCCCCGTTGAGATCGGCCACGTTCAACATGTTGACGTCGTGGGCCTGGGTGTCCGGAGCGTCCCGGACAAAAGCACCGCCGTCCCAGCGATAGACGGCCAGGGGCTCCTCGGGGAAGCCGATCAGCACGTCCAGGTCGCCGTCGTGGTCCAGGTCGAACACCGCCAGGGACCCACCGACGCCGCCGGTGCCCTCGCCGCGGAGGGGTCCGAGCAGGCCCAGGGCCTCGCCCTGTTCGGTGTAGGTCACGGCGTCGAGGGGATCGGCGCAGGTCTGGACCAGGTCCAGCTCCAGGAGCCCCAGTCCCAGGACCACGTCGGGCCCACTCCGCGGCAGGCGCACCGAGTCCGTGGGCTCGTCGGAGTCCTCGGTCCAGGCCGAGTCCGCCACAGGCTGCGACGCGCTGTCCGAGGTCCTGTCCCCCAGGCACCCCACCAGCCCCGGCAGCAAGGCGACCAGCCTTGTCGCGAACCGATGCCCACGCCAGCTCTGCACCACAGTCCTCCAGACGAGTCGGGCCCCGACCCAGTCGTCCGGGCGGACGATAGCTTGAACGAATCTGGTCGACCCACCCAATCTGCAGGTCTCGACGATCAGAGACCGCCGTCGACGATGTCCGGCGGCGTCTTCCAGACGGCCGTGCCCTCGGACACGTCGGTGCTCCAGCGCAGCCAGCGGTCCAGCGCCGCCAGAGCGTCCGGCGAGACCGGACCCATCTCCACGGCCCCCGGCATGTACTCGTGGAGGTGAGACACGAACCCCCAGGACGTCGTCTGGCCGTCGGCACCCGGCGCCGTCAGCGCAGCGGTCAGCAGGGGCTTGAGCTGGGCAAAGTCGGCGTCGGCGAGCTCGGCCACGCTCGCCCGCGGGGCACCGCGCTCGTCCAGCAACCAGTCCCCGGGCGTGTGGTCCAGCAGCGCCAGCCCCTCACCGCCCGTTCCACAGATCTCTCCCTGGTCCAGGGCTGGCCGCCAGGCAAGCGGCAGCACCCCGCTGTCGGGGGCCCCCGCCGGGTTGGCCCCCAGCTGGCCGCCGCAGATCTGGGAGAGGGCCGGTTCGCGGGTGGCGGTCTGGGTCGTGTTGAGGGTCAGGACCTCCAGGCCGGCCGACTGGGCCGACTGGGCGCCCTGTACGAACAAGTCCGGGTCCAGCAAGAAGCCCCGCGCCCCGCGCCGGCCGCCGCCCATCATCATGCCGGGGCCCAGCAGCCCGGAGCCTGTCCGGGCGACCAGGCCGCACTCGATCTGGAGCCGTGATGCAGCCTGGACCATCTCAGCCGCGTCGTGGCCGTGCACCCCCACGTCGTGCCCGGCAGCCACCAGATCGTGCAGGACCTGGGGCCCGACGTCTCCACACACAGCGCCCAGGGCGGCCTGGGTCAGCTGGAAGGACGCGCGAGCCCCGTGCTCCTCCAGAGTGGACGCCAGGGCTTCGAGCCCCGAGGCCAGGAACCGCGCCGTCTGGGGGTCCTGGCGGGCCAGGCGGGTGTCCAGCTTGGACCCCTCCAGCTCCGGCGCGTGGACGTGGATCGCGTAGAACAGGGCGAGCCGTGGGCTCTCCGCCTGGGACAGCGCGGACCAGAGTCCACCGGTGGCCAGGGCAGCGAACAAGACCGGCTTGAGCGTCGAGGGTTGCATGGTCCAAGGGACGCCTGCGAGCGGGACCGATTCGGGGCCCGGACCCGGCGTGACCGGTCGTGACGTCTGCCCGATTTCTGTGAAGGAGCCCTTAGAATCGCCCAGGGGAATGGGTGGAGAGCGGCATGTCGGACCGTAGCTGGCTGATCGAATCCACCTTCCTGCAGCGCCTGCCCGCGGCCCTGGCCGAGAAGGTGCTGCGGCTGTGCCAGGAGCGCCGCATGGCCCCCACCCCAGGCCGGTCGGCCCAGCCGCTGCTCCAGCCTGGGGAGAGGGCCGCCCTGCTACTCCTGAAGGGGCAGGCGATGCGGAACACACCGGGGGAGTTCAACCCCGAGCGCATCGACACCGGGCGCCTGATGGGGGCCGGCTGGATGCTCGACATCCGCGACGATGCCCCGGAGCTCCTGGCCACGAGCCCCGTGGACTACCTGGTGTTCCCGGCGTCCATGCTCGATGCCCTGGCCCCCGAGGACCGCACGACGCTCCTGGGCGTGCTCAAGGAGCTCGACGAACTGGACTACGTGGTCGACAAGCTCGAGCACCGCCTGCGCAAGGAGCCCACCCTGCGGCGGCTCTACGCGCACCAGCGGATCCAGCTCCTCCAAGCGTCCACCACAGAAGACGTGACCCCACTGGACATCCTGCTGGAGAAGGGCAGAGTCGCGAGCCGCCTGCCGCTCTTGTTGGTCGGCACCGCCCAGGCCTGGGTGGGCGCCAAGTCCCAGCTGGCCTTCCCCGCGGGTGCCTTGCTGGGGGCCTATGCGGACTGGACCCACAAGCAGCCCCGCCAGCCCTACCGCATCCTCCCCAACGGCCGTGCCCGCGTGCTGTGGCTTCCGGTCGCGACCTTGCGTTGCCTGGCCGCGCGGAACCCCTGGTTCCACCGCGCCAGCACCCGGGAGCACGGAGCCGCCCGGGGCTCGGCGACCCTCATCAACGCCTGCGAGGCGAGTGCCGGAGCGACCACGCTGGCGCTGGCACTCGCGGTCCACCTGGCCCTGGATCCCGACAACGGCACCAAGGACGTGGCCGTGCTGGACCTGGATGGGGCCCGAACCTGCAAGGCGCTGGGACGGACCGGGACCCCCGTCGCGCGCTTCGGCGGCCCCTGTCACCTGGTGGACCTGGAGCTGGGCCACCGGACCGTGCTGATCTGGCCCGGGGAGGGCACAGACCCCGACGACGTGCTGGACGCGCTGCTCAGCGAATTCGAAGAGGTGCTGATCAGCCACGCCACCGGGCACCCACCGCGGGAGGAGCTGCTCGAGGACGTGCACACGGCGGTCCTGCTGTCCGCCAGCCTGGCCGACCACGCCGCGCTGCCCCTGGGAGAGCACCAGCGCCGGATCCACGCGATCCGGCAGCCCGCCGAGCCCTACCCCGCGCGACGGGCACGGGTGCGGGGCTACAAGTCCGGCCCGCCCTTCGTCACCTGGCAGCCCATGACGTCGTTCGTGCGGATCCCCTGGGACCCGTCCTGCGGCGACGCCATGACCGGCAAGGTGCCGCTGAAGCACCTGGCCAGTCCGCACTCGCCCATGGCCCGTGCGGCCGCGAGGCTGGGCCGGATGATCCAGGGCCGCTCCAGAGGGGTGGCGCTCAGCGGCGGCGGGGCCTGGGGCTTTGTCCACCTGGGCCTGTTGCGAGCCCTACACGAGTGCAACATGGAGCCCGACTTCGTGTCCGGGACCTCGATCGGCAGTGTGGTCGGCGCGGTCTACTGCGGAGGGCCCCAGACCGAGGCCATCGACCGCATCGACACCCTCGAGCGCACCCGCCAGAAGCTCTCGATCAACGCCCAGGGTTGCATCGTCAACAGCGCCTTCGTGGGCCGCTACATCGAGGGCATCACGGGGGTGCAGCACATCTACCAGCCCGAGGTCCCGCTGATCGCCGTCAGCGCCGACGTGTACAGCAACAGCCGCTTCGTGCCCTGGACCGGGTCGTTGTCCGACGCCGTGCGCGCGGCGAGCAGCTTCCCGGGCGTGTTCACGCCCTTCAACCGGGGCAAGCACCGCCTGGTGGACGGGGGCGTCGTGGAGAACCTGCCGGCCCTGGTCCTGGGTCGCAACGCCGACTTCGTGTTGGCGTCGAACTGCATCCCGGACCGCCGGGACCCGGACGCCAAGCCCATGCCCCGACCGCCGGTCATCGGTCGCTTCATCGACGCGGCGTCGGCTCTCTTCCTGTTGATGGGCCAGGCTTCGCGCCAGGACGAAGGCGCCTCGGACTTCGCCTTTGTGCCCACCGGACACACCAAGAACCTGCCGATGGACTTCGCCCACGCCGACCAGACCGCGGCCCTGGGCTACCAACTGGCCATGGACCAGATGGGCGCGATCAAGGCCGCCTACGAGGCCGACCTGACCACCCACCGCGCCGGCGGGTAGAACGGGTCATGTCCGTCTCGCCCCGTCCCGTCGTCGATCCTTCGACACACCTGGACCTGGACGCCATCGAGTCCGCCTGGTCGCGCCTGGCGCCCGCACCCCAGGACGACGGCACCCTGACCCACATCCTCTCCCGGCTCGCGGATGGGTCCCGCCACGAACCACAGACCGTGATCCTCCACGTCAACGAAGGCATGCCCGGCGACCGCTGGGGCACGACCCCCGGCCGCAACCCCGACGCCCAACTGGCCGCCCAGAGCCACCGCTTCTCCACCCTGGTGGCCAATGGGCAGCCCCTGAGTCTGTTTGGAGACAACCTGACCCTGGACCTGGACCTGAGTCTGGAGAACCTCCCCATCGGCTCCCTGCTCGAGATCGGAGGCGCCGCGCTGGTCCTGACCCCCAAGGCCCACAACGGGTGCCTGAAGTACCGAGGCCGCTTCGGCGCCGATGCCCTGCGGTTCATCTCCCGCAAGGAGCGCCGGCACGAGCGCCTGCGGGGGGTCTACCTGAGGGTGGTCATGCCGGGAGAGATCTCGGTCGGAGACACGGTCCGGGTCAGCCGCGCGGTGGGCTGAGCCGGCCCGGCCTGGGGCCTCAACCGGGCGCCTGGCCCAGCCACCGGACCTCCAGCGTGCGCCGGTCGGACCGCCCGGCGCCGTCCACGGCGACCACGTCGTGCCGGCCAGGCTCCGGGGTCCACCACAGGCGCTGCTCCGCCGGCGCCGTGCCCACGTAGGCCCCGTTCACGAACCAGGCGATGGCCGCGTCCGGGCGGGCCGCGTCGACCTGGAGCGGCACCTCCTGTTCGCCGGCGGCGAGGCCTGGGATCAACAGGTGCACCAGGCCGGCCGCCGGCCGCGTGATCGCCGGGGGCTCCCCCAGCGGGACGATGCCGCAGTCCGGGTGGACCACGGGCTCCCGGGCCAGAGCGGCGTGGTGCCGCCCCAGGTAGCGGCGCACCTCTGCCGGCCAGCGGACCACCCCCTCGACCGACGTGTCCTTGCCCTCCCGACAGCCCGGGGCCACGGCGAGCCCGGAGTCCGCCTCCACCTCGACCGCGGCATGGAAGGGGCAGACCGCCACCGGAACCGCCGTGCGCAGGGCCCACGCCGCCTGGGTGTGCCCACAGCCCGGCCCGGGCAGGTGACCACTCAGGGCACAGACCTGGACCTCGATCAGGTCCCGCGGCGGCGCGGCAGCCGGCGCCGGGTCCCGATGGCCCAGGGCCTCGAGCACGTCGAACAGGATCGGTCCGGACGCCCGGCTGCCCACCAGCGCATGGCTGGGCGTCATGTCCGTGTTGCCCGACCACACCACCACCGTGTGGTCGTTGTCCCAGCCCGCGGCCCAGGCGTCCCGGTGCCCGAAGCTGGTCCCGGTCTTCCAGGCCACCGCCGGGGGGATCTCGGCCAGGCTGCGACGTGCGGGGAAGTCCGGCCGATCCCGCAGGGACAGGGCCCGACGGGTGAGCCAGGTCGCGCCTGGGGAGAAGGCCTGCCAGGTCTCGACCGGGTCGTCCGACGCCAGGACCCGCGGCGTCACGGCCTGCCCACCCCGGGCCAAGGCCCCATAGAGCCCACTCAGCTCCAGCGGGGTGAGCTCGATCCCGCCGGCTGCCACGCTCAGGCCGTAGTAGCCGGGCGTCTGCACCAGGCTCTCGACCCCCATGAGCCCCAGGTGCCCCAGGAAGTCGTCGACCCCCAGCTGGCGCAGCATCATCACGAAGGGCAGGTTCAGGGACCGGCTCAGCGCCGCCTCGGCTCGCACCAGCCCGTCGAACTCGCCGTCGTAGTTGCTGGGCGTGTAGGCCCCGAAGGCGGCGGGCAGGTCCTCGACCAGGTGCTCCGGCAGCAGCGCACCCTGGTCCAGGGCCTGGGCGTAGATGAAGGGCTTGAGCGCCGAGCCCGGCGACCGCGCCACGTCGAACATCGGGATCTGCCCGCCGTGGGCCTGGGCCCAGAAGTCGAAGCTGCCCACCAGGGCCCGCACCTCGCCGGCTTCGTGGTCGAGCACCACCACCGCCGCGTTGTGCACCCCCTGACGGGCGTGCTCCCCCTGGTGGCGGGCCAGGGCATCCTCGGTCCGGAGCTGGGTCCCCCGATCCAGGGTGGTGGCGATGCGGACCTGGTCCGGGTGGCGGCCCCGCAGCCAGGTGGCCGCGTGGGGCGCTTCCCGGGGGAAGGGCCTCAGCGCGCCGGGCACCGGCTGGGCCAAGAGCTCCTCGAGGCCCATCGGCGCTTCCAGTGCGTCCCGCGTCATGAGGAACGCCGCGATGTCGTCCCGGGCGGCTTGCAAGCGCTCGGAGTGGTCCGGGTGCGGGTAGCGCTGGTTCGGGTTCTGGGGCACCGCCAGCAGGGTCGCGATCTCGTCCCCGGACAGGTGCGTCGCCCGGTGGCCGAAGTAGGCCAGACTGGCCGCCTCGAGCCCCTCCAGGTTCCGGCCATAGGGGGTGAAGCTCAGGTACGCGACGAGCACGTCCTCCTTGGACAGGTAGAGCTCCAGCTGCAGCGCCCGCAGGGCCTCGATGCCCTTGGAGCGCAGGGTGCGGGGCCTGGGCTCCAGCACCCGGACCAGCTGCATGGTCAGGGTCGACGCACCGGACACCACCCGCCCGGCCATCAGGTTCGACCCTGCCGCCCTCACGATCGCGATGGGGTCGACGCCCGGGTGCCACCAGAAGCGCTCGTCCTCGAGCGCCACCAGGGCCTCCACATAGGCCGGGTCCACCTCGTCCAGGCCCACCGGCACCCGCCAGCGGTCGTCGGGGGCCAGGAAGACGTGGGCCACCGAGCCGTCCCGCCAGTCCACCGCGACCGACCCCGGTGTCCCGAGCCGCTCGGGCAGAGGCACCAGCGCCGCCGCCACCAGGCCTCCTCCGACCAGGAGGGGCCCGAGCCACGCCACCAGGACCAGCAGCACCCCCAAGAGCCGTCGCATCACAGGACCTCATCGCCCCAGGGCGCCCGCACGGTGAGCTCGGTGCCGGGCTGCCGAGCCCGGAGGTCCGGGTCGTACATGGCCTCGGCCTGGACCGGGGGCAAGGTGAAGGTGCCTGCGGACACGGCTCGGACCTGGAAGACGATCTGGCGCCGCTCGCTCGGCATCAGCGTGCCGAAGACCTCGACCCGGTCGTCCCGCAGGTTCATGTGGTCGGCGGACCACAGGAGATCCTCGTCGACCCACTCCGCCTCACCGCCGCGACCCAGCCGGGGGTTCTCCAGCTCCCAGCCCGCCGGCAGGCGATCGACCAGGGCCACGTTGGCGACCGTGTCGCCGGTCAGGTTCTGGATGGTGGTGCGGACGGTGACCAGCTCGCCCAGGGTGTGGTCCTCGAGCAACAGCGGGGTGCCGTCGGTGTTGAGCAGCTCCCGGCCGACCCGCAGCCCTTCGCTCACCACCTGGGTGCCGCCGCCAGCCCGCATGCCCTCGGAGCGCACGACCAGGTACAGGTCGCTCTCGGGGTCCACGTCGACGTCGAGGGTCAGGCCGTCCCGCTCGCTGGCCCGGTTCACCGTCCAGCTCAGGGCCAGCTCATCGTCGACCTCTGGCGTGCGCTCCTGGCCGTCGACCCGCAGAGTGCCGTTGAGGGCCTCGGCCCGGCGACCGGCGACCCGCTTGCCCAGCCCCGTGATGCCCCACACCAGCTCCTGGGTGCTGTACCCGCGGGCGGTGCGGCTCTCCAGGCCCGTGCCCACCCGACGGGCAAGCTGGTCTGCGCCCTGTGCTCCGAACAGGTCCTGGTACACGCTCAGGGTGAAGCCCAGGTGGCGCAGCTCCGAGTAGAACGACGCGTCGTTCCGTCGGCCCAGGTCCAAGGACAGGGGCGCCGCGTCCGGATCCCGCAGGACCTGCTCATACCGGCGATCACCGGCCAGGTACAGCGCTGCCTGGAGGAGGTAGCGCCGCTCGGCCATCGGTCCGCGATGCTGCGCTGGCAGATCCTCCAGGGCGGTCAGGATTCGCGCCTTGTGCCCGCGGCCGGCCAGGGCCAGGGCGTAGTGCACGTAGGCCTCGCCGTGCTTGAAGGCGTGGCCGTGGGCGGCGTCGTTGCGGCCTTCGTTGGCGGCCAGCTCCCGCTCCATGTAGTCCAGGGCGCCGTCCAGGGCGGCGTCGCTGACCGGGTAGCCGGCGCCCTTGGCGTCGAGCAGCATGTGGGTGGCGTAGGCCGTGCCCCAGAAATTTGGCCGGTCCTCGCCGAGCCAGTAGGCGAAGCCGCCTCCGGCGGTCTGCATGGAGAGCACCCGCTCGATGCCGTGACGCACCATGGCGTCCACGTCCTTGTCCGCCATCAGCTCGGGCTCGGTGGCCTCGAGCAGGTTGGACACGAACAGGAGCGGCCGGGTGGTCGACGTGGTCTGCTCCAGGCAGCCGTAGGGGTAGCGGACCAGGTACTTCAGGTGGCTGAAGGCCCGCCCATAGGGGTGCGCGGTGACCCAGAAGGTGGTCTGCTCGGTGGCCGGCAGCCAGTCCCCGACCAGCCCGTCCAGGCCGTTGAGCCCGTCGTCGAGCCGGACCATCGACAGCTCTGTCTCGCGCACCCCGGCCGTCGTCACCGGGACCTCGAGGGTCTCGACGCTGCGCAGCTCGCCGCTGGTCGCGGTCACCGTGAAGCGGGCCGCACCCCAGGCGCCGTCGGCGCGGATGCGGAACACCGCGCTCTCCCCTGCGCCGTCGGCCAGGAAGAGCTCTGTCTCGTCGGCGCCCACCACGGCCACGGGGAGCCCGTCGCTGGGCCCCAATGGCTCGACCGCCAGGGCCAGGTCCACGGACCGGTCCTCGCCGCTCAGGTTGGTCAGGAACACCGGGATGTCCACCACGTCGCCCTGGTTCAGGAACCGGGGCAGGGTGGTCTGGACGACCAGCGGGTCCCGGACCAGCACGGTGGTGTCCGCGTGGGCCATGCGTTCGGCACTGGCAGCCACGGCCATGACCCGCAGGGCTCCTTGGTACTGGGGCACGTCCAGGGTGACCGTCGTCCGGCCACTGTGCGGGATCTCGACGACCCCGGACCACAGCGCCACGGGCTTGACCATCTGCACCCGCTCCATGGCGCCTTCGGCGTCACCACCGGTGCGGCGGGAGCCGTCGGCCGGTGGCACGGTCAGCGTCCACCCGACCGTCTCCCAGGTGTCGATGCCCAGGGCCCGGTCGGGGAAGATGGCGCCAAAGGGATCCGGCGACGCGAAGTCGGTCAGGGCCAGGATGCCCTCGTCCACGGCAGCGACGGTGGCAAAGGTGGGGCCGTCCTGGGGTCCCAGGTCCAGAGTGACCTCGAGGGGCGTGTGGGCGCGCACCTCGTCGGGGGCGTCGAGGGTGAGCGACGCCGTCCAGCGCTCCGGCACGACCCGGCTGCGAGCCACCCCGAAGGCCCGGTCCGGCAGGAAGGCCTGGCGGGAGTCCAGGTGCGGGTCCTTGAGCACCAGCACCGACACGTAGGCGGTCTCGTCGAATGACGGCAGGGTGAAGTCCCAGGTCTGGGGGCCCGCCTCGACGTCGCGCCACTCCGATCGCACGACCCGGTCCGTCTCCAGCGAGATCAGTGCGCGACCGCCATAGGGCACGGCGAACCGGGCGGTGGCCCGCTGGCCCACGTGGAGCTCGGGCGGCAGGGAGACCTGGACCGCGGTGGGCTTGAGGGGCCGCGGGGTCTGGTCGACCTCGTCGCTCTCGTCGTCCCACCAGTAGCGCTGGCCGGTGCCCGACAGGCCCAGGAGCGTGCTCGCGCCGTCGCCGCGTACGACCAGCTGGAAGCCCTGGGCGTCGTCGTCCGGGGCCAGGTCCACGCCGAACAGCCCGTCGTGGACCGCCAGGGTCTCCCGCCGCTCGGGCAGAGGCCGCTGGAGTCGCGTGTAGCGCTCGCGACCGGTGCTGGGGTCGAGCTTGTAGCCGTACTCCGTCACCACCCGCGAGAGCGTCAGGTCCACGCTCTCCACCGTGTCGACCAGGGCCCCGCTCCAGTCCACGATCCGGCCATCGATCCGGGCGGAATGACCGGCCCGGAGGGTGTCCTCACTCGCCGCCACGCCCACGTAGAAGTCCCTGGGGTGGACCCAGGCCCGTGTGTCGCCACGGCTCGTGCGGCCGGAGCCGCCTTCGAACACCGCCACCTCGGCGACCAGCACCGCCGTGCCGTCCGCCGTGGCGCGGGGCCGTGCGGTGGGGCAGCTCAGGACGGCCTGGCCCGCCTCGTCGAGCACGCCGTCGACCGTGCCCAGATCCACCCGCCCGGCGATGGGACGCCCAAAGCGGTAGCCAGCTCCTCCGGGCGGGCTGAACACGCCAGGCTGCAGGTGACAGCTCACCTCGACCCGGCTGCCGCTGGCGCTTCCGCCGAACAGGTAGCGGGCGTCGACCTGGACGCGGACCGGCGAGCCCGCCAGCACGTGCTCGGCGGACGGCGTGGCCTCGACCGCCATGCGCTCGGGCACGAATTCCTCGACTGCAAAGGCCAGTGTCTGGACCACCGTTTCGCCCACGCTGAAGGCGGCGGACCAGGAACCGGTGGCTGCAAAGTCCGCCAGGGGCACGTCCAGGCTCACCAGGCCGACCGGGTTGGTCTGCACCGACGCTCTCCGCACCTCTTTGTCCCGCGGGTCCGTCAGCGTGATCACGATCGGCATGCCGGTGTCCGGCGCGACCCGATCCTGGTCCCGGACCAGAGCCGCCAGGTGCACCACGTCGCCGGGACGGTAGACCCCGCGCTCACTCCAGGCCGAGATCCGGTAGGGCTTGTCCGCGCCGTAGGGCTCGCCGGACACGTCTTGCTCGGCCAGCGACAGCGCGACCGCGTCGAGCTCCACCACGGTCAGGTCACCGCGGGCCTGGACCATCAGCGCGACCGGTGCCGCGCGGTCCGGGCCGCTGTCGTCTGCGGACAGAGAGCAACCCCCGTCGCTCGTGGTCCGGCACGACCCCACGGTCCGGCCCGACGGCACCACCAGGTCCACCTGGGCCCCCACGACCGGCGCGTGGCTGTGGCTGTCCAGCACCCAGGCCGTGAAGCCCTTGTCGGCGTCCCGCTTGGCCACCACGGTCAGATCCGTGATCAGGATCCGGGCGTGGGTGCGCGTGCCCCCGCCGGACACGCCGAGCTCGTACAAGCCGTTGTCCACCTGGGGCAGGAGCCGTCCCACGTCGATCCAGGTCTGGGCCAAGGTGTCCGGGACGTGGGCCACGGGCACGGTGGTCTCCAGGATCACATCGCTCGTGCGGGCCGTGGCCGCGTCGCTGTCCGCTGACAGCCAGAACACGAGGTTCTCCGGCGGCACGTGGCGCACGGTCAGGGACACCTCGTCCAGGTTCATGTGGCGGATCGGCAGACCCCGCCACGCCGACCGCGGCAGGTAGCGGCCCTGGGAGACGAACTGGACCTGGGGGCTCCGCGCGGGGACCTGGAGCTCCTGGGTGTAGCGCTTGCGCAGCAGGCCGCCGTCCACCGTGCGGGCACCGGCCGCGATCTCCAGGCTCAAGGGTCCGCGGGGCAGGTCACCCATCAGGCGGAAGCCGCCTCGAGTCGGCACCACGGCCACGTCGACCGCCGGCTCCAGCCGCACGGCGGTGGCCAGGGCGTCGTCGGTCAGCAAGCAGCGGGGGCTCAGCCGTTCGGACATCCCGTGCTCGGGCAGCCACATCCAGCGTCGGTGCCAGCCCCGGGCCAAGGCGCCCTCGTCGTCACAGATCACCTCGATGGTGAAGCCGCTCGTGCCTTCGATCAGCGCGACGCTGTGGACCTCGACCGCCGGGCCCGCGTCGTAGGTGACCTGACCGCTGCGCTTCCGGGTCCAGGCATAGGGGTCCACAGCGCTGGGCACCGGGCCGAGCTCGAAGCGCACGGTGCGGTCATCGTCCAGGGAGATCCCTTCGAGCAGGACCCGGATCCGGTGCGGCTCGTCGGGCCGGAAGACCCGGGTGGGCATGAGGGGGAAGCCGTCCACCGTGACCCTCAGGGCCCGGGCGATCTGCGAGGGCTCCACTGGACCGCTGAGCGCCAGGTCCAGCACCAGCCGCTGGTTGTCCGGGTCCCCGGAGACGATCTCCAGGTGGTGCACGGTCAGCTCGGGGGTGTCGAAGCGGGTGCCCCACTGGACCCCTGGGTCAGGGGTCCTCTGGCCCACCTTGCGCAGCGTGGCCTGGTAGGCGGTGCCTGGCATGAAGCCGTGCTCGGGCACGAAGTCCGCCACCGATCGGCTCCGCCACGTCAGCGTGCCCGCCACCGGCGGTTCCAGATCCAGCAGGAGCTCCTTGGCCTCCTGGCCAATGCGCCCGGACGCCACCGCCGGCTCCGGCAGGACCACCCGCAGTCGCTCGGGCGCGTTCTGTGTCGGGCCCACCACCAGCACGCCGGGCTGGCCGTCGACCACGAGGGTCGCCGGGAGCGTGGCGCCGGATGGGGCCGGCTGGCTGATGCTGTCCCGGGTCTCGACGACCTCGACGGGCATGGACTCGCCGCAGGCAGCGAGCAAGGGCAGGGCGAGCAAGGACAGGAGTCGACGGAGCATGAACACCTCGTGGCCGCCGGGCTGTGCCGAGCCTGGCCGCTCCCCTGTGAAGCAAGGCCCGTGCCTGGCCTGGAGGGGCTCCAGGACCCGCCTGTCGACGATCCGAAGCAGCGCATCCACCATCCGGAGATCCCGGACATCTCGTGACAACGGGGCCTGAAGAGATGGTCCCGGTCCGCGTCCCACCGGAGACTCTCAACCGAGCCCACCCCATGCGATTCATGCTCTTCAACGCCTTGACCTTCGTGAGTGCCACGCTGGCCCTGGTCGTGCTCTACGAGCTGGCCATGCGGGTCACCCGGACCCGAGGCGAGGACAAGGCCCTCGCCCGAGGCGTCGACCCCCGCGTCGCCGCCCGCCGGGCCTACGAAGACGCGCCCACCCTCTTTTGATCTCTCGCGCCGTCCCCGGGGGTCCCTGATCTCCCGCCTGGTCCCTCGGGGACGGTGCACCTCGCTCTTGGCCAGCTCCCCGGGGGTCCAATTCTCCCGCACGGACCCTCGGGGGGTCGGCCACCCCACCCGCGGCTTTGTCGGGTAGGGTGGGCCGGGGTCGAGAGGAGACATCGATGGCACTCGTGCCTTGCAGCGCCTGCGGGCGACACCACAAGCGCACCGTCCGAGCCTGCCCCCACTGCGGCACCGCGACGACCGCGACCCCGAGCCTGACCCCCGCTGCGGCCCTGCTGGGCCTGGCGCTGGTCGCCTGTGGCGGTGACGACACGGACACCACGGACTCGGCGGTCCAAGCGCTCTACGGCGTGCCCGACTCCGGTCAGTGGGACGACAACGACGACGACGGCTACTCCCCGTCCGAAGGCGACTGCGACGACGACGACCCGGACCGGCACCCCGAAGCGACGGAGATCGCCGGCGACGGCGTGGACAGCGACTGCGACGGCGAGGACGACCCGGCGACGTCGTGACCCCCAAGGCTCACCAGGGCTCCGTCACCAGCTCGAAGCGCCCGAAGTCATAGGCGTCGCCCCCGGCCGCGTCCCGATGCACCAGCCGCTCCCGCTGGCCGCGGCCCTTGAGCGTCTCGGCCCGGTGGTAGCAGAATGGCTGGTTCCCCCGCCGACCCAAGGTGCAGTGGGCCGTGAAGCTACAGCCCGCCAGGCACGTCTCCGCGTAGTCACAGCCCGCGCAGAAGCCCCACAGCTCGTCGGTGGTGCGGTCCCGGGTGAAGCGCAGGGCATCGGCGTGCTCCCAGATCTCCGCCAGGGGGGCGTCGGTGACCTTGCCGCCGTCATACGGCGCGGTGGGCAGGGACGGGCAGGCCTTGATCGTGCCGTCGGCCTCGATGCCCATCGTGTAGCGGCCGGCCTGGCAACCGGTCCAGTGCACGGCCCGCTGGCCCGGGTGGCTCCGCAACAGCGTCTCGTGCGGGCCGAAGTAGCCGATGTTGTTGCCCGCCAGGATGTCCAGGAAGCGCTCGGGGGGCAGCCCCTGTTCGGCGCCCGTCCGAGCGGCGTCGAGCTGGAGCTCGGCCAGGGTGTCGATCACCGCGAGGATCTCCCAGGGCTGCAGGATCCACTCCGGCCGGTCCGCCGCACGGCCCATCGGCACCGTGAGCTGCGGGCGCCAGATCCGCACACCGGCGTCGACCAGCAGATCCCGTGTCTCCCGCAGCACCGGCAGGGTGAGCCGGTTGACCTGGGAGTTCGCGGTGGTCACGAGCCCAGCAGCCCGGGCCGCGGCCAGCGCCCGCATCCCCGCCAGGTGGCTGCCGGGGCTGGCTCGGAGCACGTCGTGGACCCGAGCGGGGCCGTCGATGCTGACCCCGACCGCCGACAGCCCCGCGGCCTTCAGCCGGTCGCACAGAGCCAGGGTGAGTCCTCGCCCGCCGGTCTGCATCGTGACCCGCGGCCCCTGGCTCGCCAGGCGCGCGATCACCGCTTCGAGATCGTCGCGCAGGTAGGCCTCACCACCGATCAGCGTCACCTCCCGAGCCTCCATCGCCACCAGCTGATCGGCGATGTCCAGCAGCTCGTCGGTCGTGAGCTCGGCCACCTCGGGGGTCGGCCCGGCCCGGGAGCCGCAGTGGGCACAGGCGTGGTTGCAACGCCGGGTGACCTCCCAGACCGCGTAGACCGGGCGGGGCCGATCCCGATCCGCAGGGGTCAACATTCGAGGGGTCCGGGCCACCAGCACTCCAGGGTCCGCCGCAGCATAGACGGCCCACTCCCGGCCCCGGTACGGTGGCGCTTCCGAGCACCCGCGGTGTCCGTTAGGACACCTTCCTTCCGGGGTCTGTCGCCATGCACCGTCTCGTGTTGTCCGCTCTCGCGCTCTGCGCCATGACCCTGTCGCCGCTCGCCCACGCCCAGGACGGCGAAGAACCCGAGACCCCCGCAGCCGACCAAGAAGAGCAGGCCGAAAAGGAAGACTACGGCCTGATCTTCAACCGCAAGCCCAACGAGCTCAAGTGGTGCAAGCAGTCCTACGAGGGCGAGACCCCCTGGGGCTGCACCCGCTCGATCTCCCCGTCGGTCGGCATCAGCGCCATCGGCGAAGTCACCAACGCCGCCAACGACAACCCCGTCGAGCTGCTCTTCACCATGGGCGGCAGCTTCAGCATCATGAACTGGCAGCGGGACGGCATCCTCAGCACCAAGCTCATCGCCCACGGCACCTACATGACCCAGGGCGGCGGTCGCGCCTACGACATCGGCCTGGCCGGCTTTGTCGGGGCCCGCTGGAAGTGGGGTGGCGGCATCGCCATCGGTGCCGAGCTGTGGCGCAACATGTACGACCTGAAGAACACCCAGCTCCAGGCCACCACGGGCATCGACATCCCGATCTTCTTGGAGCTGGGCCCCGAGTTCTTCCACCTGGTGGGCGGCCTGGCCCCGGCCATCGTCTTCAACCCGTACCGGCGGGTCGACTGGGAGGTGGATCACTGGGTCCGGGGCTTCGGCCACGAGCTGAGCTGGTGGGCCGGTGTGGAGACCCAGATCCGCTTGTTCACCCTGGCCCTGGCCTACGAGCGCCACTGGATGGCCGACGGTGTTCGAAACCACGGGGTCACGCTGGGCCTCGGGTTCTGATAGTGGAGGGGCATGGAGGCCCGACATGATCGCCCTGCTCAGCCCCGCCAAGCGGCTCGACTTCGACACGCCCCACACCGTGTCCGACCCCACCCTGCCTGCACTCCTCGACGAGAGCAGCAAGCTCATGAAGACCACGCGGAACCTCTCCCAGAAGAAGATCCGGGAGCTCATGGGCATCTCGCCCACCCTGGCCAAGCTCAACAGCGACCGCTTCCAGGAGCTGACCCCCGAGCTCACCCCTGACAACGGGCGCCCGGCGATCCTGTCCTTCAGCGGCGACGTCTACCTGGGTCTGTCGGCCAAGACCCTCGACGCCGACGGCCTGGCCTATGCCCAGGAACACGTCATGATCCTGAGCGGTCTGTACGGCCTGCTCCGGGCCAAGGACCTCATGCAGCCCTACCGGCTCGAGATGGGCTCCAAGCTCAAGACCCGCCGCGGCGCCAACCTGTACGCCTTCTGGGGCGACCGGATCCGCGCGACCCTCCAGGAGCGGCTGGGCGCCGACCCGGTGATTGTGAACCTGGCGAGCAACGAGTACTTCAAGTCGGTCCAGGTCAAGAAGCTCGACGCCCGGATCATCACCCCGGTGTTCAAGGAGACCAAGGACGGCAAGACCCGCACCCTGTTCATGTTCGCCAAGAAGGCCCGCGGGCTGATGGCCCGGTACATGATCGACCAGCGCATCACCGACCCCGACACCCTCAAGGGCTTCGACTCCCAGGGCTACCGCTACCGCGAAGACCTGAGCGAAGGGGACACCTGGGTCTTCGAGCGCCCGCAGCCACCGCCGGCTCGCTGAGGGCGGCGCCTGGAGACCTTCAACGGGCGTCTGCAGTGACCGTCACCGGGTAGAAGTCGAACCACCACAGCCCGGTCTCGGTGTCGCTCACCACCACCTGCTCGCCATAGGGCCAGACGCCCCAGGCTCCCCGGATGTCAGGGAACTCGCCGCTCCGCTGGGCGGTCTCGTCGAAGGTGTCGTAGGAGCCGATCAGCACCGGTGCAGCGGGATCGGACACGTCGAGCACCCGGACGCCTTCCAGATACCAGGCGGCAAAGGCGTGATCCCCCCGCACGTGCACATTGTGGGCGCAGTTCGGCTCGTCCTCGGGCCACGCCGAGACCTCCTCGAGCACGTCGTAGGGGAAGCGCCAGGTCTTGATGGCGCCTCCGATGGCCTCGTGGGTCGTGAACAGGTGGGTGCCGTCGCTGGACGGCCACACGTTGTGGAAGCCGTCGGCCGGGTTGCCCGGCATCAGGGTGTGCTCCAGTACCAGGACCGGGTCGCTGGGCTCGGTCACGTCCAGGATCGCCAGGCCTCCGGGACTCGCGACGTAGAGCAAGCCGTCGACCCAGGTCACGTCGTGCACCCCCAGAGTCAGAGGCCACTCGGCGACCCACGCGGGGTCTGACGGGTCTGCCACGTCGAGGATGGTGACGGCCTCGGCGTCGAGATCGGCCAGGTACAGGTGGCCGTCGCCGTAGTGCAGGTTGTGCACCGCCCCCGGGACCCTCGCCAGCTCGACCGGATCCGCAGGATCGCTCAGGTCCAGGATCCAGACGCCGACGCCAGCGGGGGAATTGTCCGACGCCGCGTACACCACGCCGTCTTCGAGGTGCACGTCGCGGATCTCCCTGACGCCTTCGTGCTGGGCCACGACCATCGGGGCGGTCGGGTCCGACGCGTCGACCACGATCAGATCGGCGTCCTGGTTTCTCCCCCCGGCTGCCACGACCACGTCGCCCTCTCCCCACAGGTCCTGAAAGCCTGGGTGCGCGATCTGGGACAGCGGCACCAGGCGGTTCTCGCCCACGAGCTGCGTCAGCACCACATCGCCGCCGTACGCCTCGCCGTCGTCGGCGCTGGCTTCGACCGAGATCGTATAGACCCCGTCTGCCAGCCCGGTCAGGTGGCTCGCGGCGGTCTCCGAGAATTGGGTGACGGTGTTGCCGGCCGCGTCGACGGCCCGGACCGTGTACTGGCCGACCTCGACGCCATCGGTCCAGCTGGCCACGAGTCCGTCGCCCCCGTCCCAGGCGACGCTCTCGATCCCGGCGAACGCCGGCTGGGGCGGCTGGGTCCCGGTCTCGCCCAGGGTGGTGTCGGTGTCACAAGCGAGCAGCAGGAGCCAGGGCGTCACCGGGCCATGGTAGCTGGCTGTGTCCGAATAGAGTGTCACCGGAGGCTCCCGGATGTCCCGCCTGGAGATCTCCGACGCACCCTGACCGGAAGCTCCACAGCGCCGCCGGACTTGGCGGTGGCCAGCCAGCCGGAGTCGGGGTCACAGGCGAGGGTGAACAAGACCCGGGTGGCGCCTACTCGGCCCGGGGCTGCCCTCGGGCCGTCAGAAGCACCGAACGCCGCACCTGGCACAGACAGAGGGGTCGAGTGTCGGTGCGGGGCCCGCTCTCGCACGGGTTCCCGGGTCCCGAGGCCCGCCAAGGCGCACATGTCGCCCCCGGTCCGTTCTGTCCGGCGACTCCCACCGGCACCCAGGGCCTCTGTCTGCACCAGTCGCGGCGTTCGACCCCACTGGCTGTCGTTTAGTCCAGCGACACCGCCGGCAGCTCGGCCGTGCCCTCGTACCCGATGGCGCCTTCCTTCAACGGGCGTGCGGCGATGCGGCCGCCCACCGTCCAGACGCCGCCGTCTGGATCCACGGTGCAGCCGTGCCAGTCCCGGGAGATCCAGGAGTCCACGCCGCGCTCCCGGTCGGACGTCCAGCTGCCATCGGCCTCGCGCCGGGCCCGCTGGCCCCGGATCCCGACGGCCCACGACGCCCCGGCACCCGAGCAGACCCCGTTGTAGCCGGCCTCGAAGTCCGGACTCTTGTCCAGCCAGTCTGTGCCGTCGTACTCCAGGATCAGCCCATTGCCCTGGCCGCCCACCGCCACCGGGTTCTCGCCGGCCACGTCGACGGTCAGCAGTGGGGCCGTGGCGGTGTTGGTCTCGGCATCGGTGGCCACGACCGTGAAGCCATCGCCGTCCCAGTGCATGGCACGGCCATTGGTGCCGACGATCCACAGGTCGTCCGCCGCGACGCCGTGCACCTTGTAGAAGATCTGCCGGTCGTCCCCGGGCCCCAGGTCCGGGTCCTCGAAGGTGTCCCAGGTCCCCGCGGTGCGGCGCCACAGCGCCGCCGGACCCTGGCCCCCGTCGCTCTGGCCGACGGCCCACAGGTCGTCCCCCGTCGCGCCCCAGACCCCGAAGAAGGTGATCCCGGTGTCCACGTCGGCCACCTGGGCAATGTCCCCGGTCGCACGATCGAGCTCCAGGATCAGGCCCTCGTGGCCCACGAACACCGCCTCGTCGGCGGTCACCCAGACCCACCAGAGCTCGCCCCCCGCCCAGGCCGACGTGTCCAGACGCTCAAAGGCGGTGCCGTCGTAGTGCAGGACCACAGGGCCCGTGCCGTCGTCGGTCGCGGGAGACGCACCCACGATCCAGACGTCGTCGGCCGCCACCGCACGCACGCTCAGCAGACCGGCGGACAGGTCCTGGGCGATCAGGCAGCCCCCGTCGGCCGCGCAGCCCAGGTCGGTGGTCGCACTGTCGGTGATCGTGGAGTCGGTGGTCGTGTCGTCGGTACAGGCGATCAACGCGAGCAGCATGGATGGAAGCAACATCACTCGGGTCCTCCGCAGCTGAGCCACTCCCAGAGCAGCCAGCGCTCGTCGTCGGGCAGAGCGCCCAGGTCCTTGGGCATCTGCCCGCTGTAGATCATCGACCAGGTCAGGAAGCTGTTGTTCACCGCGGCCTCGGCCGTGTCGTAGTCGAAGAACTCGGTCGCACCGTTGCGGTCGTCGCCGGTCAGCGTGGTGCTGTGGCAGCTCGTGCAGCTGGCGGTGAAGATCGACTCGACGTCGGCCCAGCCCACAGCCGTGCCGTCGGCGCAGTCCCCGAGCTCGATGGGCAGCTCGGGCTCGGCGCTGTCGCTGTCGGTGGTGGTGTTGTCCGTGCCACTGCAAGCGATCAGCAGGCCACCCAGCAGGGCGCCCGTCACGGCGAGCCGCCGGCGGGTCGGGTCCAGATCTCTCCGAGGTTCCAAGTGTTGTCTCCGTGGTTGTGGAGGTGGGCCCACAGGTCGGCCCCCGCGGGAACGGGGGTGCTGAGCACCTGCTCGTAGCCCGTCTGGTCGGCATCGGCGGGGATCGCCACCGTGCTGTCCCACAAGACCTGTGTGTCGAGTCGCAGGCTGATGTGTGCGCTGGCCGGCTCGTCCGCGGTCAGGGCGCTGTGCCCCCACGACAGTCCGACCGTGCCGCCAGCCTGGACGTCTGCCAGAGAGACCTGGTGGAAGGTCGCGTAGTCGCACTGGCCGGTGTCCAGCTCGAAGGCCGGCTCTCCGGCGGTGTCGACCTCGACCGCCCACGACGACGACGGGCAGTCCACCGCGTCCGGGCGGTCGTCGAAGGGGTCCTGGGCCTCGCTCACGTTGGACCACAGGGACGGGCCGGCCAGCACCTGGCGTGGCACCCCGGTGTCGTCGGTGGCGCTGGTGCAAGCCAGCAACAGCCCCAGGCTAGAGAGCATCGGCCGCCCCAAGCCATCGCAGCATCCGGTGACCCGACCGCTCGGCGATCAACAGGTCACCGTCGGGGGTCCACGCCATGCCCGCCGGCCGCTTGAGCACGAAGTCCAGGGGGTCTTCGACCCAGCTCTCGCCGGTGAGCTCCCCGGTGCCCGCGACGGTCTCGATCCCCCCGTCCAGAGCCACCACCCTCAGCACGTTGTTCTGCAGGTCCGCCACGATCACCGCGCCCTCGGCCGTCACCGCCAGCCCGACCGGACTGTCCAGCGCGGCGTCGACCGCCGGTCCGCCGTCGCCAGTGTGCCCACGCTCTCCAGAGCCCGCGACCACGACGGCGTCGAGGGTCTCCAGATCCACCGCCAGCACCCGGTGGTTGAAGGTGTCGGCCACGAGCAGGCGCCCCCTGGCGTCGTCCACCAGGACTCGCTCCGGGCTCCAGATCGCCACGTCGGGTCCATACCCCGGCTCGCCCGTGCCCCCGCTGCCGACCCCCAGGACCGTGTCGATCACGCCATCGGGGGAAACTCGGCGCACCCGGGAGAAGCTGTTGTCGCTCACGAACAGGGTCCCGTCTGCTGCAAAGGAGAACCCGCCGCCGTACCCCATCTCGGCGTCCAGGGCATCGCCCCCGTCCCCGCTGTCGGCCAGCACGCCGGTGCCTGCGACGAGCTGGAACACGCCGTCGTCGTCGACCACGATGACCCGGCCCTCGTGCTGGGGCAGCACATAGAGCCGCCCGTCGGGGCCCCAGCCCGCGTCCACGGGATTCTCCAGCGGCGAGTGCAAGGGGTCGACCCCCAGCTCGGAGTAGGCGTGGTAGCCATTGCCGGCCAGGGTCTCGATCCGCCCGTCGTCGGCCAGCACGCGGACCCGCATGTTCGAGTAGTCCACCACCACCGGCCGGCCCTGGGGATCCACGGTCACCGACGTGGGCGACGCCAGCCGGGTCTGGAGCGCCCGCAGCCCATCGCCGTTGAAGCCCAGCTCCCCGCTGCCCGCGATCGCACAGATCCGGTCCGGCTCACAGGTCCAGTCGACACCGCTGTCGGCCCCGGAGTCGCTGCCGGTGCCGACACAAGCGGCCAGCACCGCGAACGCGATCACTCCGGCTCGACCACCCGGATGACGCTGTTGTAGGTGTCCGAGATGTAGACCTTGCCGTCCAGGTCCACGGCCACGCCAAAGGGCCGGTGCAGCAGGGCCTCGTTGGCAGGCCCAAAGTCGCCGCCGTAGCCGAACTCGCCACAGACCCCAGCAAAGGTGTCGATGATGCCGTCGGTGGTGATGGCCCGGACACAGCTGTTCTCGGTGTCGGCCACGTACACGGTGCCGTCGGGCCCGACCGCCACGTCAGACGGGGTGTCGAGCATGGCTTCCAGCGCCGGTCCACCGTCGCCGGAGTAGCCGCAGCCAAGGGTGCAGGTGGTGCCGTTGTCCGAGTTCTCGGGGGTCTCGCCCATGCCGGCGATGGTCTCGATGGCGTCGCCGTCGAAGTCGATGCGCCGGACCCGCCCGTTGTGGGTGTCGGCGATGTAGATGTCGCCTTCGAACATGTCGAACTTGAAGGCCGGCTCGGCCCGCTGCAGCGCAGGGCTGGCGAGCATGGTGTCCAGCAGCGTGCCGTCGCCGTTGAAGCCGTGCTCGCCGTTGCCGGCCACGGTGTCGATGACGCCGTCGGTGTCGATCCTGCGGATGCGCTGGTTCGCCATGTCCGCCAGGAAGATGTTGCCCTCGTCGTCGGTGCGGATGCCGCAGGGCAGGTCCAGCAGGGCATCGGTGGCGGGGCCGCCGTCGCCGCTGAAGTCCCGCCCGCCGGTGCCGCCGATGAACTCGACCTGGTCGAAGTCCTTGTCGAACTTCACGACGCGGGAGTTGTGCCATGCCGCCATCACCACGCTGCCGTCGGGCAGCCAGGCCAGGTCGGTCGGGTGGTTCCACTCGGCCACCGAGGCATCGCCCTCGGGACCGTCGCCGAGCTGACCGCCCACGCCCGTCAGCACCACGACACCGTCGTTGTCGTCCAGGGTGACGACCCGGTGGTTGTTCCAGTCCAGGATCAGCGGCCAGTTCTCGGTCGGGTGGAACGCGACGTCGACGACCCAGAAGGTCGAGGCCTCGAGCCGGTGGGTGCCCTCGTCGGCGAGCCCGGCGATCTCGGGGGTGCCGAACCAGGTGCAGATCTCGCCGGGATCACAGGTCTCGGCGACGCCGCTGTCGGCGGTGGTGTCGTCGGTACAGGCCAGCAGGGCGGTGGTCAGGCCCAGGAGTCCGAGCGTGGTCATGGGGTCACCTTGCGAATGCGGTGGTTGTAGGTGTCAGCGATGAGCAGGCTGCCGTCGCTGGCCAGGTCGATGCCGTAGGGCCGGTTCAGGGCGGTCTCGAGCGCCAGGGCGCCGTCGGCGCCATCGCCCGCTTCCCCGGTTCCGACGACCGTCTCCATGGTGCCGGCCGTCAGGTCGTAGCGCCGAATGACGTGGTTGCCCTCGTCGGCGATGTACAGGCCGTCCTCGAAGATCTCGACGTCGCGGGGGAAGCACAGGGCGTCGGCGTCGCAGGCGTCGCCAGCCCGGGTCTGGTCCCCGGTCCCGGCCAGGGTGTCGATGGTGCCGGCGTCGACGTCCAGCACGCGGATCACGTGGTTGCTGGTGTCGGCGATGTAGACCACCCGGCGCTCCGGGTCGTACTCGACGGCGCCGCTGGGCTCGGGCTGCAGGTCGGCCTTGTCCCAGAAGTAGAAGGACGCCTCCAGCGCATCGCCACCGTCGCCGGTGTAGTCCCAGGAGCCGTTGCCCGCGACCGTCTCGATGAGGGAATAGTCGTGGGCCACCCACCGGATCCGAGCGTTGGACTGGGGCAGCAGCCAGAAGCTGCCGTCGGTCGTGTCGATGGCGACGGAGTTCGGGAACGCCATCAGGGCATCGCCCGCCGGTCCGCCGTCGCCAGCGAAGCCGGCGTTGGCGCCGTTGCCGTCGGTGATGTCGGTGTCGGCGCAGACCACCAGCGAGAAGCCGGTCTCCGGGGTCCACTCCCGCACGCGGTGGTTGTGCCAAGACGGCACCAGGAGCTTCTCGGTGACCGGGTTCCACTCGACCGACGTGGGGTGGTTCAGTGCGACTTCGGTGCCGTGGATGCCCGTGCCTTCGCGCTCCTGGAAGTCCGGGTCGCCGTCGCCCAGGAAGTCCGTGCCGATGATGGTCGACATGACGCCGTCCTGGACCAGCCGGATCTTGTGGTTGTTCCAGTCGGCCAGGAAGAACTCGTCGGCGCTGTTCCAGACGGTCACGTCCATCGGCGCGTAGAGCGGGGTCAGCAACGCGTCGGACTCGTTCTCGTTGGCGCCGGGGGTGCCGGTGCCCGCGACGGTGCAGACGACGCCCGAGGGCGTGCAGTCGGCAGCGGCGATGCCGGAGTCTCCGGTGGTGGTGTCGTCGGTGCAGCCGACGGCGAGGAGCAGGGGAAGGGTCAGGCCGAGTGAACGCAGGGGGGCAACCATTGGGCACCTGGGACGATGGGCAGCGGAGGCGCGGGGTCAGTCGGTGGAGGGCAGCGCGGCTGCCCGTTCGGTGACGAGGCTCTCCGAGAGTGAACGCCCTGCTACATAGCAGGCCTGAGCAGAGATCGCGCTATGGAAAGTGGCGTGATCCCCTGGTTGTACCTGCTCGCCTGCGTCCCGCTTCCGTTCTTGGACCAGGACATGCCCGGCCCGACTCCGGACACCGGGACGCCTCAGACGACCGGCACTCGCGACACGAACGCGGACAGCAGTGCGATCGACTCCACACCCCTGGTGGACAGCAGCAGAGACACAGCGCCGCCCATGGACACCGCACCACCGCGGCTGTGCAACGGCCGCCAGGACCTGTGCGATCGCCCCTTCGATCGGGTGGTGCTGCCCGGCACGCACAACAGCATGTCCAACGCCGACGACGGCTGGATCGTGCCCAACCAGACCCACGGCATCCCCCAGCAGCTCGACGACGGCATTCGGGCGCTGTTGCTCGACACCCACGACTTCTACGGCGAGCCGCACCTGTGCCACAGCAACTGCTACCTGGGCGCCCTGCCGCTCGTGGACGGCCTGGCCGCCATCACCGCCTTCCTCCAGGCCGAGCCCGACCAGGTCCTGGCCCTGATCTTCGAGGACCACATCGGGGCCCCCGAGACCGAGGCGGCGTTCGCGGCGTCCGGGCTGGACGCCTTTGTCTACACCCACCCTGGCGGCGCCTGGCCGACCCTGGCCGAGCTCATCGACGCCGGCACCCGGGTCGTGGTGGGGGCCGAGAACGCCGGGCCCCCCCCGGACTGGTACGCCCACGCCTGGGACCAGTGGCAGGACACGCCCTACACCTTCTGGCACGAGGACGACTTCAGCTGCGAGCTGAACCGGGGAAGCGCGGACAACCCGTTGTTCCTGGTGAATCACTGGCTCGGCAACCCGGTCGCGAACAGCTGGACCGCCGAGATCGCCAATGGCGCCGAGATCCTCGAGTCGCGGGCAGCAGAGTGCGAAGCGGTCCGCGGCCGCCTGCCCGGGGTCGTGGCCGTGGACTTCTACGAGCTCGGCGACCTCTTCACCGTCGTCGACGCCCTCAACGACCGGGCGGGCTGACGGCCGAACAGCCCCACACCCCAGGTAGGATGAGGCGATTCGGTGAGGGGACGCGAAAGCTCGTCCCGTCGTGGATCGATGGGTGGAGGGGGGCCTCTTCGGTTCCTCGAGGCGGGACGACACATGACTCTGACTCTGACCCTGGTCCTGGGGGCCTGCAGCGACGCGGGCCTGACCGTGCACAACACCGAACCGGCGGCGAGCATCACGTCGCCGGGCAACGGCCGCGAGTGGGCCGCCGACCAGCCCCTGCAGCTGACGGCGTCGGTCCACGACGCCGAGACGGACTTCCGGGGGCTGGACTACTACCTCTCGGACCCGGAGCTCGGGGACCTGACCGCCGAGCTGGCCTTCTTCGACCCCGACGGGGTCACGCTGACCGTCGCCGAGGGCGTGCCTTCTGGCGACCGCACCCTGACGCTCAAGGTCGTGGACCCTGGCGGCAAGTCCGGCACCGACACCGTAGACCTGGCCGTGATCCACGACGAAGCACCCGCGGTAATCTTCCAATGGCCCACCGACGGCGATCGGGTGGCCGCCGACACGGTCTTCGACGCGGCCGTGATGACCAGCGACCCCGACGAAGCCAACCTGGCGGACCTGACCCTGACCTGGGGCGATGCGGCCGCCGATGCGCCCGACGCGCCCGAACACCCCGAGTCCAGCGGCATTGCGGTGGTCCAGGTCTCGGCCATCGCAGCCCTGGGCCCTGCGATCTTGTCGGTCACGGTGACCGACTCCATGGGCGCCGTGGGCAGCGCGACCGTCGAGTTCGACGTGGTCGACGGCGACCGGGACGACGACGGCTTCGCCGACGAGCTCCTGGGCGGCGACGACTGCGACGACGACGACCCGGCGATCAACCCCGACGCCGACGAGATCTGCGACGGCCTCGACAACGACTGCGACGGCCTGATCGACGAGGACCCCGTCGACGGCCAGGACTTCTACGCGGACGCCGACCTGGACACCTGGGGCGACGACGCCACGGTGATCAACGCCTGCGAAGGGGCCGAAGGCGCGGCGGATCGGGGCGGAGACTGCGACGACACGGACAGCGCCGTGAACCCCGGGGCCCTGGAGATCTGCAACGACGGCATCGACAACGACTGCGACGGGGACTGGTCCGAGTGCGTGTGGAGCGGCCAGAACATCCACTGCGATGTCGGCAGCGCCCGGGTGACCAGCGACATCTCCTACGACGTGCTGCCCACGGCGATGGGGGGCATGGACCTGGACGGCGACGGCGTGGGCGATCTGCTCGCGACCGCCAACCGCGGCAGCGGCGGCACCTACCGCTCGGTCAACGCCTACCCAGGCCCCATCAGCGGCCCCATGACGAACTCCGACGTGGCCTTCCAGCTGGTGGGCAACTACGCCGCCGACTGGACCCGGGGTGCGCTCCTGGACGCCGGCGACTTCAATGGCGACGGCGCATCTGACCTGGTCATCGGCGAGCCCGAGGGCGGCACGTCGGGCGCCGGCGGCGTCTACCTGATCCACGGCCCAGTCGGGGGCTCCCTGGACCTGGCGAGCGACGCCGATGGCGCCATCGCGAGCGACAACTGGAACGCCGACGTGGGCACCGCGGTGGTCGCCGCCGATCTGGACGGCGACGGGTGGCCGGATCTGGCCATCGGGGCACCCGGCGAGGAGACCGACACCTACCAGGGCGGCCGCACCTACCTGTTCACGCGCAGCACCATCGGCTCGGTGTCGCTGTCCAGCTACGACCACGTCATCGAGGGTCACAGCAACGCAGGCCTGTCCGCTCAGACCCTGGCGGCCCCCGGAGACCTGGACGGCGACGGCTACACCGAGCTGGCCGTCGGCGTGCCTGGCGACGACGGCGCTTCGAACCGGGCGGGCGCCGTCTACCTGGTGCGCGGGGGACCCGACCTGGGCACCATGGACCTGGAGGATGGCTGGGCCGTGCTCCAAGGCGCCGACCAGGCCGGACGGGCGGGCACCTCCATCGCCGCGGCTGGCGACCTGGACGGGGACGGCAAGGGCGACCTGTTGATCGGCGCACCCGACGCGGACCACGCCGGCATGAACGAGAACGGCACCGTGTCCATCGTGCTGGGCGACAGCTCCCTGGCGGGGGTGTCCAGCCTGAGCGCGGCCTACGCGACCCTCTACGGCCAGGACAGCTACGAGGGCCTGGGCGAGAACCTGGCCGCTGGCGACTGGGACCACGACGGGCTGTCGGACGTCCTGCTGGGCTCCGAGGACGCCCAGGACACCTACGGAGACGCGGTCGGCGCCGGCTACCTGTTCTACGGCTCCCTGGCCACTGGCGACATCGACGCGTCGACCGCCGACGCCATCTTCCGGGGCGACGAAGAGTGGCACCAGTTCGCCCGCCTGGTCGGCAACCTGGGCGACGTGTCCGGCGACGGGGTCGACGACCTGGCCTTGGGTGCGCCCTACAGCTCAGAAGGCGGCGCCAGCTCGGGGGGCGAGCTGTGCGTGTTCTTCGGTGCTGGCTACTAAGCCGACATGTCGACCACATGATATCATGTGGACCACATGACCAAGATGATCCAGATCCGCAACGTGCCCGAAGACCTCCATCGGCGGATCAAGGTCCGGGCCGCGTCCGAAGGCCTGTCGATGAGTGAGTGGCTCTTGCGCCAGGCAACTCACGGCCTGGAGCGGCCGTCCAAGGAACAGTGGCTGGCCATGCTCCGGGACCGCCCCCGCAGAACGGACCTGCCAAAGACCGCTGCGGAGATGATCCGCCAGGAGCGCGACACGCGGTGATGGTGCTGGACGCCTCGGCCGTGCTGGAGCTGGTCCTCGCCACACCGCTGGGCCACGCGCTGGCCGAGCGCGTCGACTGGCCCGCGGGCAGCCTGCATGCGCCAGAGCTGCTCGACGTCGAGGTCTGCTCCGTCCTCCGACGCTACGCTCTGACCGGAGCACTCTCCCCCCAGGACGGCGAGCAGGCGCTGATCGATCTGATCCGACTTCCGCTACACCGCTACCCCCACCACGACCTCCTGCCGCGCGCCTGGCAGCTGCGGGACACCCACACGGCCTACGACGGCGTCTACGTGGCCCTCGCCGAGAACCTCGGAGCCCCCCTCATCACCACGGACGCCCGCCTGGCCCGCAGCCACGGCCACCAGGCCCGCATCGAGCTCGTCGAAGCCTGACCTACTTCCCGTAGAACGTCACCTTGGCCTGCTTCTTGGGCGTCTTGCGGGCGGTGTCGGCGTCGCCGACGACTACGATCCGCGCCACACAGCGCTTGTCACCGGGCATGTCGAGCCAGCGCGAGGAGCCGCCGGCCTTGAAGTGATCCTTGACGTCGAGCTGGGTCTTCTCACCGTTCTGGAACTCGACCATCAGCAGGTTGATCTCGGCCGGGTGCTCCGACACCGTCAGCCGCAGGCTGCTGACCAGAGGGTTCGGCGAGTCCTTGCAGCGGGGCAGGGTGATCACGTCGCGGTCGGTGTTGTCCGCGAGCCGGACCGAGCCCAGCTTGGTGCCACCCGAGGCCCTGGCTTCCTGGGCCACCTCGGGGGTCCGGCCCAGGATGACGACCTCGGACTGACGCTTGTGCGCGGCCATCTTCTTGGAGTCCGTGTCGCCGACGATCACGATCTTTTTGATGCAGCGTGCGTTGCCCGGCAGGTCGAGCCACGGTGAGTTGGCGCCGGCCTTGACGTGCACGCCGGGGGCCAGCTCCAGGTCCTCGCCGTTGTGAAACACCACCCGCAGGCGGTTGATCTCGGCCGGGAACTTCTTCACCTGGATCTGCAGCGCCGTGACCTTGACGTTGTGGCTGCCCTTGCACGCGGGCAGCTCGACCACGTCCTTGTCCGTGCGCTCTGCCAGCGAGAAGGACGCCAGCCTGACGGCGTCAGCGGCCGCGGCGTTCGAGACGGTGAACAGGGCCAGGATCGCTGCCGTGAAGCAGAACATCGCGCGCATGGGTTCCTCCGAGGATGCCATCGTCCTACCACGGAGTTCGGCGCCCGCTGCCTCCCAGCCGGTAGACTGTGGCGGACCTGGAGCCTGACCATGGCGCGCTACGAGCTGACCTGGATCGACAAGGACGCCGAGGAAGGACCGCTCTTCCGCATCGGCACCAAGGACGTCTACTCCCGCCCCCGCAGGGGCCAGCGGGTGGTGCGCCTCAAGGCCATCCACTCCCCGAACCTGGCCTATGTGGCGCCGGCGCTCCAGGCCTTCCGGGAGCTGGCGGAGCACTGGGGCGGGCCGATCGTGTTCATCATCGATCCCGACGTGAAGAAGCCACCGGCGGCCCAGTTCCTCTTCGAGTGGAGCCAGGCCGCGTTCCAGAACGGCTCGGTGGACC
>Ga0209992_10000795_pt1 | contig 38903 bp, 25 predicted proteins | sample 2SBtaG_2_FD_182564 | JGI IMG/M metagenome (GOLD analysis project Ga0209992, IMG submission 182564) | Deep subsurface microbial communities from Kolumbo volcano to uncover new lineages of life (NeLLi) - 2SBTROV12_ACTIVE470 metaG (SPAdes)... | ecosystem: Environmental > Aquatic > Marine >...
CCCCACAAGTCGGGGTGAACGCGCCGTTCCCCCCGGGTTTCGGGTGTCTCTCGCCCCACAAGTCGGGGTGAACGCGCCGTTCCCCCCGGGTTTCGGGTGCGCGGTGAAGTGGGCAGTGGTTCCCACTGTGTACGCGCCGGGGGAGCGGGCGGGCACGTAGTGGGAATTCTTGCCCGCCGGGCCTGCGGGCGGGCGCGTAGCGGGCAATCCTTGCCGCCGGGCGACAGTCCGGCGCCCCCCTCGCTGCTGCGACCTCTCCTCCTCAGAAGCGCCCACCCAGGCCGAAGACCGCCCCGCTGCCGGTGGACGTCGCCCAGGGGATCACGCGGACCGGAGCCGTGTCCGTGCGCACCTTGGGGCGGCGCAGCTTGTCGAGCTTGCGGGCGGCCCGCGTGGTCTCGTCGATGTCGGCGCACAGGAGGACGAACCCCGTGATCAGGGTCGGGATCGACGCGATCCCGAAGGGCGCGGCCATGTCCTGGTCCTCGAACGTCGGCCAGTCCAGCGCGGTCATGTAGAGGCCGAGGCCGATCGAGTAGACGACGCCGCCCGCGACGCCGAGCTCGAGGCCCGCGTCGAAGTCGCCCCCCGCCTTCTCCACCGCCTCGTGCGCCATCAGCGAACCCAGCACGCCGGACGGGATGAACGCCCCCATGAGCAGCACGCCGGTGTTCCGCGCGATGTAGAAGCCCTCGGTGTCCCCGAGGATCAGCGAGTAGGGCGTGGCCAGGGACGCGATCGCCACCCCCGCCGTGAAGAAGGGGACGCCGGTGCCGAGGCCGACGGCGCGGCCGGGTTTGCGCCACACCTCGACCTCTTCGCTGTAGCGCCTGCTTCGACGCCGCTGCTGCTCCCGCTCCCAGCGCCGCAGCTCCTCCGCCTCCGCCCGCTCGTGCTCCAGCTCCTCCCGAGTCTTCGCCGGGGGCGGCGGAGGCTCGCTCGCCGGGGCGGGCACCACCGCGTCTTCCGGCTCGCCCGGGATGGCGCGCACGTACTTGATGTCGGAGTACAGGAGCTCCACCACGGCCCCGTCGTCCGTCCGCACCAGCAGCCCCGTGTCCGTCTCCTCCACCACCACGACCTCCACCACTTCACCCGACTTGAGGTGGATCTCCCGGGCCTCCTCGGCGGCGGCCGAGGCGACGGGGACGAGCAGCAGGGCGAGGAGCGCGACGACGGACACGAGCGGTGGGCGCATGGTCCCCATTCAAGCAGGCCGCGTGCCGGCGCGGGAGGCGCGGTTCGGTGGACGCGACCTCAGGCCCGGACGTAGGTTCGGCGCGTGGCGACCGGACTCCGCGTGGCGATGCTCGACCCGTCCGGGTTCACGCTCCCCTACGACCGCGCCCTCTGCGCGGGCTTGGCGGCCGCGGGGGCGGACATCGCGCTGCACACCCGCCCCCTGCGGCCGGGCGAGCGCGCGGGGCCCTTCGACGTCGCGCACTTCCACCGCGCCGGCGAGTCGGCCCTCGGTCGTCGGCTCCCGGACCCGGTCCGGCTGGCGGTCAAGGGCCTCGAGTACGGCCTCGACGCGGCCCGGATGGTCGCCAGACTCGCCGAGGCCGCCCCGGACGTCGTGCACCTCCAGTGGATGCCGGTCCCGCTGCTGGATCGCGCCTTCGTCGCGGCGCTGAGGACCGTCGCGCCGGTGGTGGCCACGGTGCACGACACGACGCCGTTCCGCGGCAGCCCCAGCTCGAAGCTCCAGGAGCTCGGCTGGGACGCGGCGCTCCGGGCGGTGGACCGACTGATCGTCCACACCGAGTCCAGCCGCGGGGTCCTCCTCGAGCGGGGCTTCGACCCGACCCGGATCGTGCGCATCGACCACGGCTTGCTGGATCCGGGGCCGGTCCGCTCGACCCCGTCCTCGGGCCCCCTGCGCGTCCTCCTGTTCGGGGCTCTCAAGCCCTACAAGGGCGTCGACGTCGCCCTGGCGGCCATGGACGAGATCGCGGACGACGTGGACGTGCGGCTCCGAGTCGTCGGCGCGCCGCGCATGGACGTGAGTGCCCTGCGCCGCGGGCGAGAGCCCGACGGGCGGGTGGAGTTCGACCTCCGACGGGTCCCGGACGCGGCGGTCCCCGACGTGCTCGGCTGGGCCGACGTACACGTGTTTCCCTACCGCGCGGTCGACGCCTCGGGGGCGCTGCGCACCGTCCTGGGGCGCGGCGCGGCGGTGGTCGCGTCGGCGGTGGGGGGACCCGCAGAGCTGCTCACCCACGACGTCGACGCGCTCCTCGTGCCCCCGGAGGATCCCGAGGCCCTGGCGCGAGCCCTGACGGCGATGACCGACGCCGGGCTGCGCGCCGGGCTCGCGGCGGGCGGCGCGGCGACTGCGGCGGCGGTGCCCGACTGGCAGACGATCGGCGAGGCGACGCTCACGGCCTACGTCAGCCGGTGACGCCCCGGTACTTGCGGCGGTAGTACAGCAGCGGCTCACCCTCGGACGTCTCCGCCTGGATGACGCGGCCGACCACGATCGTGTGGTCGCCTTGGGGGAGCGAGTCCTGCAGCTCGCACACGATGGTGGCGAGCGCGCCCTCGATCACCGGCTGGCCCGACGGGGTCCAGCGCCCCTCGATCTCGGTGAAGCCGGTGGTGGCGGGCCGGTTCGCGCGGGCGAAGTAGTTGGACGCCTCCTCCTGTTCGCGCGACAGGATGCTCACCGCGAAGCCTTCGGCCTCCGCGATCATGCTGGGCAGCTTGTTCTCGTTCTTGAGGCAGACGAGGATCAGCGGGGGGTCGAGCGAGAGCGAGGAGAAGCTCGACACCGTGAGGCCGTAGAGCTCGCCGCCGGAGTTCGTCGTGACGACGGACACGCCCGACGCCCAGGAGGCCAGCGCGGCCTTGAAGTCGTCGGTGAGGGACATGCCGGGGAGTTTCCCGGCCCCCGGGGGAGGGTGCAAGGCGGCGCCGCGGTTCGTGCGATGATGACCGCATGGGAGGCACGCGCGAGGGCCCGCCGGGCCGCTCCTCGTTCGGGGAGGGCACGCGGGAGCGGGGGGGGATCGTCCTTATCGTCGACGACGACGATGCGCTGCGTCGCCTCGTGCGCACGTCCCTGGACCGCGCGGGCCACCAGGTCCTCGAGGCGGCGGGGGGCCGCGAGGCCATCGAGACGCTCGAGCAGGAGGCCGTGGACCTCATCCTCCTGGACGTCTCCATGCCCGACGTCGACGGCATCGAGGTGTGCACCGAGATCCGCCGCACGAAGGACTCCCTGGAGCTCCCGATCATCTTCCTGACCGGCAGCGACGACCGGAACACCCGGCTGTGGTGCAAGGCCGTGGGCGGCGACGAGTTCCTGGGCAAGCCCGTGGACGAAGCCGAGCTGCTGATCCGGGTCGGGAACCTGCTCCGCATGCGTCGCCTGCATCGACGGCTGCAGAAGACGAACGCCGAGCTGGAGCGTCGTCTGAAGGAGCGTCCGGACGTCACGGACGGCGAGCTCCGGGAGCGGCTGGGCGCGGTGCAGGCCCGCGAGGAGCGCGTCGAGGCGGAGCTGGAGCTCATCCTCGGGCGCGCCGCCGCCAGCCTCAGCCTCCGTCGGCGCGGGGGGACCATCGACCGCACGAGCGCGTTCGCGGAGCTCCTGGCGGAGCTGGCGGGCCTGGACGAAGAGACCTGCGAGCGGGTGCGTCGCGCCTCGGCGCTGCGGGACGTGGGGATGCTGGCGGTGCCGGACGACGTGCTGGGCAAGCCGGGACCGCTGGACGACACCGAGCGGTCCGTGATGGAGCGACACGCGGACGCGGGGGCGTGGATCCTGGGCGAGTCCAGCCTCCCGGTGCTCGCCCTGGCGGGGTCGATCGCGCGGTCGCACCACGAGCGCTGGGACGGCCGCGGCTACCCCGAGGGGCTCGCGGGCAAGCAGATCCCTCTGGAGGGCCGCATCGTGGCGATCGCCGACACGCTCGACGCGATGCTGTCCGAGCGTCCCCACCGCGGCCCGAAGAAGCTCGGCGACGCCCTGCGGGAGCTTGCGGACGGCGCGGGCGGGCCCTTCGATCCCGACCTGCTGCTCAAGCTGATCGAGGCCGAAGACCGGGTCCGTGCGGTGGACGCGCGCTTCCGACCCCGCGACCGCTAGAGCACCAATCAGATGGTCCCTCGGTCGCCTCGCTCGCTCGGCACCACTGGGCCGTCGTTGCTCCTCTTCGCGTGTCCAGACACGCGTCATCGTCGCGCCTCGCCCCCGCGGCGCCGCTCTTCGCGATGCTCGGTCGCGACTACCTGATCAGTGCCCTAGAGAAACCGCCCGCCGCGGCCTCGGTAGGTGGGGACGCGGGCCTCCACCACGTCCCCGCGCACGAGCAGGTACTCGGTGAAGTGCTCGGCCGGCTCGCCCGCCTTGGCGGGGCGGAAGAAGACCGGGGCGCCGAGGGGAAGATCGACGTGCGTCGGGACCTTCAGGGGGGTCTGGACCTCCCCCGCCCCCTCGGCCGACAGGAGCTCGACGCCCCTCGGCAACCACGGCAGGGGCAGCTTGTCGGGGCCCGCCTCGCCCGACGCGACGAAGCCGCCGCCGTGGCAGGTGACGAGGCCCGGCCCGGGGCGCCGCACCACCTGCGCGGCGAAACAGAGCGCGGGCTCGAGCGTCACGGAGCCGCCGGAGAAGTAGTCGAACAGGTGCGGCGCCAGGAAGCCCGAGCCCGCCGTGACCTCGGTGACGGCCGCCTCGTCGGCCGTCCAGCGCAGGCTGCCCGTGCCCCCGCCGTTGAAGACGGGACACGGGATCCCGGCCGCCGCCAGGCCCGCGGCGATGGCGGCCCGGGTCCGTCGCACGAGGGGTCGGGAGCGCGCGCGGATCAGCTGCTTGGCCGGATTCAGCAGCGGCGCGAAGGGGTTCCGGTCCTGCAGTCCGGCGACCTGGGACTCGTAGCCCATCACCCCGTGGAAGCGCAGGTGGTCGCGGTCGTGCGCGGACCGGGCGAGGGCGACGACGTCCTTCGGGGTGCGCAGGGGGCTCCGTCGCGCGCCGAGGTGGACGCCCCCCGGCCGCCAGCCGAGGTCGACCTCCACCACGACCGGGACTCGAGTGCCCGCCTCCCGCGCCGCCGCCTCGAGGAGGTCGAGGTGCTCGGGGGCGTCGACGACGATCCCCACCGTGGCGCTGCGGGCCAGCTCGGCGAGCGTGCGGGCGTCGCGGGGGAGCCCGGTCGGGTAGGCCACGAAGAGGTCGTCGAGCCCCTCGCCCACCAGGTACGCGGCCTCGTCGACCGAGTAGCACATGACGCCCTCGCCGCCTCGCGCCAGGACGCGGCGGATCAGGTCGAGGCAGCGCAGAGACTTGCTCGCCGGGCGCAGCTTCTTGCCGGCGGCCCTCGTCACCGCCAGGTGCCGGTCGACGTTCGCCTCGAAGGCGTCGAGATCGACGACCGCGCACGGCATGGGCTCGTCGGCGACGAGGGCGGTCAGCCGCCGGTAGGCGTCGGTCATGGGTGTCCTCGGCGGGCGTCCCCGGCCTCTAGGGGATGTACTCGATCTCGACGCGGCCGATGGGGCCCGTGGCGTCGTGGATCAGGCCGGCCGAGACGTTCCAGAGGTTGTCGTCGTACTCGAGGCGGTGCAGCGAGAGCGACGCGCTGCCGTAGGGCACCACCACCGGCGCGTTCCCGGGGCTGTACATCGAGTGCATCGTCGACGTCCCGCGGGCCCCCAGGAGGCCGATCTTGTCGCCCGCGAGCACCGGGATGTTCGTGACCATGAAGTCGCCCGCGGGCATCTGATTCGCATAGAAGAGCGTGGTCGCCGTCGACGTGCTGCTCCCCGTCCCCCAGCTCGGCGGCAGGAGGACGACCTGCACGTTCTGGACGTCCGCCGCGTTCGTCTCGGCGGGGATCCACAGGCCCGTGATGGTCATGTTCGTGGTCGCCTCGAACCACATCCCGCGCGTCTGGCCCTGCTGCGAGTAGGTGCTGCCCGCGGGCCCGGGGCCGAGGATCACCGAGCCCTGGACCAGGACCGAGTCGGAGCCTGCGGGGCCGGTGACGGACCCGTCCCAGGGGGTCATGGTGCACTCCCAGGTCTCGCCCACGTTCGTGGTCGACGCGAGCAGGTTCTGGGCCGTGTAGACGGTGGCGTTTCCGTTCACGGTCCAGGAGCGCGAGTAGCTGACCGCGTCGTTGTCCGCGTCGAAGGACGGGGTCGAATCGACGCAGCTCAGGGGGTTGTCGTCGCCGGGCGTGTCGGGGGTCACGTCCACCCCCGGGGCGGTGGGCGCCGAGTTCTGCACGAGGTGCTGGATGCTCTCCTGGGGAGCGCCCGCCACGTACCCGTCGTGGGGCGTCACGATGCAGCGCACCGTCTGGCCCTTGTCGAAGTGGACGCTGCCGTCGAGCACCGACGTGGTCTGCCCCGCCACGAGGTTCGGGCCCACCATCCAGGCGTATTGCGCGGTGACCGTGTCGGGATCGGGGTCCGTCAGGGGCCCGGGGACGCAGATCGCCTGTGTGTTCGTGTACAGCAGCGTCGGCGAGATCGACGGCGTCGTGGTGCTCGGCGGCGTGTTCTGGATGTCGACGATGTTCGAGAAGGTCACCGGGCCGATCTCGGTCCCGTCGTCCAGCGACAGCCCCAGGCAGACCTCGTCGAAGTGGTCGAAGTCCGCGCCCGTGAGGGTGCTCGAGGTCGCCCCCGCGATGGGGGTGGGCACCGCCGCGTAGCAGTTCTCGTACCACTGGTACACGGGGGTCGTGGTGGCGCCCTCGGGGTCGACGCCGCCCGTCCAGGTCGACACCAGGGTCGTCGTCTCGTACGCCGGCGTCGGCGAGATCGTGACGGTCGTGGGCACCGCGGGCACGTTGATGAACGCCGGCCCCGAGACGAACATGGGCGCAGCGTCCTCCCCGTCCCAGGGGGTGAGCTCGCAGTGCAGCGGGTCGCCCGGGTTCGCGGCGGCCCCGGGCACGAAGGTCGCGCCCGTGGCGCCGGCCACGGCGACGTTGTTCACCACCCACTGATACAGGTAGCCCTCGGCGTCGCCGTCGACGTCCTGCCAGCCCGTCGTCACGAGGCTGAACGACGTGGCCGTGGTCCCGAGCGTCGGGGTGACCGTGGCCGCGCCGCCGACGGGGGGGGTGTTGGCCACCGTCACGTCGGCGACGCCCGGGAGCCCGTACGTCTGCCCGTCGAAGGCGCGGATCTCGACCTGCCAGTTCTCGTTCTTGCTCGTGGCCGTGTCCGGGATCGTCGTCAGGCCGTCGTAGGCGGGCGCCGCCACGTTGTCGATCAGCCAGCCGTACACGTAGGTCAGCGGGTCGTTCTCGGGGTCCGTCGGGGGCGTGGCGACCGAGGCGATCAGCGAGTCGACGGTGGTGGGTCCGCCGGGCGTGATCTGGGCGGTGGGCCGGCCGGGCGCGCCGTTGACGACGATCGACACGCTGTCCGTCGCCGTGCTCCCGAGCGAGTCCGTCACCTCCAGGGTGATCGTGTGGGCCCCCGGGGTGAGCGTCTCCGGCGGGGCCTCGTCGTCGAGCGTGCCGTCGGGCTGCGGCTCCTTGTCGGCGATGAGCCCGTCCACGTCGCTGAACCACTCGACCAGCAGCGTCTCGTTGGCGTCTTCGCGGTCGATGGCGAGGCCCTGGAGGAGGAGCACGAGGTTGTCGCTCGCGGGCGTGGCGGCGGTGGGCGCGGTGATCTCGGCGACGGGGGGCTCGTCCACGACGACGGTCACGGAGTCGTCGCACTCGACGCCCAGGTCGTCCACCACGAGCATCGTGAGCTCGTGCTCGCCGACGGAGAGGGTCGGGACGATCAAGCTCACGTCGCCGCTGTCGTTGGGCGTGGTGTCGCCCAGGGGGCCGTCGACGTCGCTGGTGAAGCTCACCCCGAGGGCCGTGCTGGGCACGTTCGGGTCCGTGGCGTCGCCGCGCAGCTCCAGGTCCGGCCCGTGGGCGAGGACCTCGAAGTCGAGCGGCGCCAGGATCCCGCACTCGGGCGGCTGGTTCGGGCCGCCGACCGTGACGACCACCCCGGCCGCGCCGCTGTTGCCGTGGGTGTCCACGACCCGCGCCTCGAGCACGTGCGTCCCCACCTCGAACTCGCGCTCGATGGTGGTCACGCCTTCGACGTCGGGCTCGAGCCCTTCGGCCAGGCCCTCCCCATCCTCGACGGCCCAGAACACGCGGAGGTCGGTCGGATCGTCCTCGGTGTCCGCCACGGTGGAGCGCAGGGTGAGCGGCCGGTCGACGTAGTAGAAGCCGTCGCTCCGGGGGGTGTCGATCTCGATGGTCGGAGGGTCGCCCGCGAGGACGGTCACGGGCACGGTGTCGACGCAGCTCTCGCCGTCGGGATCGGTGACGGTCGCCGTGATCGTGTGCGCCCCCGGGCTCAGGTCGTCGGTGGCGAAGGCGTGCTCGCCGTCGTCGTTCAGGTTGCCCTCGGGGAGCGTGTCCCCCAGGTCGGACGTCCACGCGAACCCCAGGAGCGAGGGGGTGGTGCCGCCGTCGCTCGCCTCGACGGAGAAGGCGACGGCTTCGTCCACGTAGACGGTGCTGCCGGCGTCGGCGGGGCTGGTGATCGCGCACTCGGGCGGGCCGTTGTTCATGACGTTCCCGCAGCCCCCTGCGAGCGCCGCCGTCGCGACGAAGACCACCCCCGCGATCGGCCTCAAGAGCCGCCTCCGGGCGGGGTGGCCGGGGGCACCGGCGGGAACGTCCCGAAGCGCCCGGTGAAGCGGAAGTCCAGGGCGACGGCGTTCCGCTCGCGGCCCGCGATCGGGATCGTGGCGCCGAGCTCGAAGCCGAAGCGGTGGCGGTCCGAGAGGCGCAGCGCGATGGCGGCGGCGACCATCTCCACGGGGGCCTGGTAGCCGAAGTTGCCCTGCAGGTCGACGACCAGGGCGAGCGCCGGCAGAGGCCGCAGCTCGACGCCGAAGTTGCCCGCGAAACCCGCCCGCGGATCGGCCGCCCCCGCGCTGATGGCGGCCGACGCCATGAGGCCCACCTGGGCGTGCAGGTGCACCGTCGGGTGCACGCGGCCCAGCACGCCGACGCCCACGTCCCAGGCGATGGGGCGGGCGTTCTTGTAGAGCCACGTGGTGGGCAGGACGACGCGCCCGGTCACGCCGGCCGTCGCCTTCTCGGCGTCCACGAACCGCCCCGTGCCGCCCAGCGAGAAGTGGCCGAGGCCGATGAAGCTCGCCCCGAGGGGCGCCAGGACCTGCTCGTACCGGAAGGCCTCCCAGCTCGCGAAGATCTCGATGCGCTCGTGGACGGCGTAGCTGCCGTCGAGGGTCAGGCCGCCCTTGAGCCGCCCGTAGAAGTTGGCGGCGTCGGCGATGAGCGACAGGCCGCCCACCACGCCGAACTCGGTCCGCCCGCAGAGCCGTCGGGCGGTGCCGAGGTCGCCGTCGAGCACCCCGGACTGCGCGGCGCCCTGGCCGAGGCCGTAGGAGAAGTCGTCGCAGGGCCCCGCCTCGGCCGTGGCCGGGGTGAGGGCGAGGAGCGAGAGGCTGATGCCCGCGGCCAGCGCCGCGCGGCAAGCGCCCCGAGCGCGCGCAGCGGAGCGCAGCGCAGCGGAGTTCCCTGGAGGTACTGCGGGGCCCCCGGCGAGAAACGGTCGACCGAAGGGAGGACGTTTGTCGAGAGGGGTGCTCACCGGTCGGCCCCGTCGAAGCCGTCCGCGTCGCGGTCGATCAGCAGCGGGTTGGTGAACGACATCGGGAAGCCGTGCTTCACGACGGTCTGAAAGAGGTAGCCGGGGGAGCTGCGATCGGTGGGCGTCGGCGGATTCGTGATCGGCCCGACGTCCTCGAGGCAGTCGGTGCCCGGGTCCTCCTCGAGGCCCTCGACGTCGCGCCAGTCGATGGTCCCGTCGCGGTTGTTGTCGCCGGTGTCGGGGAAGCCGTCGCACTTGAGATCGAGGTTGGGCTCCAGGGGCACGCCGGCCTCGACGCTGATCCAGGCGTCGCCCGACGCGGGCAGCAGCTCGGCGAGCGGCACCGTGGTGTCGAGGCGCAGCAGGCCGTCCTCGCCGAACGGGTCGGCGGGCTGCGTCAGCTCCGTCGTGAACGTCCGCACGACCTCGCTGTTCACGACCACGCGGACCTCGGTCACCGGGACCCAGGGGGCCGCCGTGACCGTGATGGTGAGCTCGGCGTCGGCCGCGGGCACGAAGCCCTCGATGGAGGGGGTCCGCTCGGCGCCCCCGTCCTCCGTCGTCGACACCTCGATCACGGGCCCGTTCGTCCCCATCATCCGGCCCTCGCGGACCGCTCGGTTGAAGCGCGCCTCGTCGAACGCGCCGACCTCGTCCTCGCTCCACACCAACGTGCGGGGCGTGCCCAGGATGTTGCCGCCGAGGCTGTGGGAGTCGCTGTTGGCCGTCCCCGCGCGCACCGCGCCCTGGTCCAGCAGGTAGTGCCAGTAGGCGCGGTAGCGGAGCAGGTACTCGTTGTCCGTGCCGTTCATGACCTCCTGGGCGTGGTAGTCGGCGTTGGAGAAGGCCGCGCCGTCGGGGGTGTCGTCGAAGAGCCCCGGGAGCGAGCCTGCCTCGGCGTCCGCGAGGTCCGTGTTCGCGTCGATGTCCATCGCGGCGGCCCACCCGGTGTCGCGCCCGAAGTCGAAGCCGCTGAGCGGGTGGTTGAGCTGGATGATGCCGGTGTCCGCGGGCCAGCCGACCTCCTGGGCGCGCGTGAACAGCTCCCCGGGCAGGGCCAGCTCGTCCCAGGGCCCCCCGTCGTACGGCAGCGAGTCGTCGAACTGGAAGGGCCAGAAGTTCCAGTGGCCGATGACCTGCGGGACCTCCGGGTCGTCGATGAGGTCGAAGAGGATGTGCCCGGTCGTCTCCATACCGACCATCAGCTCCATGCGGTCGTAGGCGTTCAGATCCGCCATGGCCTGGGCGTAGTCGCCGACGGCGTCGTGATCCGTGGCGGCGATGACGTCGATGCGCGAGGCCAGGAACGACGCGACGCGGGGGTGGTCGGGCAGCGACGAGTCGAAGGACTTGCTGCCGTGCACGTGGAAGTCGGCGGACAGCGCGCCGTCGGGCACGAGGTCGAGCGTGGTGACGGTCAGGTCCGCGGTCGCCTCTTCGCCCGCGGTGACGGTCACGCCCCTCGCCGCCGCGAGCGTGGAGAAGGGGCCGGCGGACGTGAACACGTCGTAGTTGCCGGGGAGGATCCCGACGGTCGTGGGCCCGTCCGGGTCGATGAGGACGCGGTTGCAGGCCGGGGACTCGCCGTGGGGCGGGCCGAGGAGGGGCGCGCACTCGTGGAAGACGCCGTGCATCGCGGCCGCGACGGCCTCTTGGGTGGCGTCGTCGGCGGGGTGGACGAACGCGAGCAGGTGGTCCGCCGCGCCGTCGACCGTGCCGTCGATGGTGAGCAGCCCCACCGTGGGGAGGCTGATGGCGACGGTGCCGCCCGCGCCGTCGACCGTGGTGGCGACGGGCTCGGTGCGCCGCCCGAACACCTCGACCTCGACGAGGTAGTCGGCGTCCGGGGGCACGGACACGGAGAAGGTGCCGTCCGCGGCGGGCCGCGTCTGGGTCCACGGGACGCGCTCTTCGACGGGCGTCCCCGCGGCCCCCTGGCTGACCAGCACGATCGCGCGCAGCCCGTCGGGCAGCTCGGTGCCGTCCGCGCCGTCGATGGTGACGGTGCCCGTGAGGGTGGCGACGGGATCGCTGCGCGTCACCATGGCGAGGTCCACGGCCGGGGCCAGGTCGGCGCCCGGGGCCACGCCGAGGAAGCGCTCGTGCACCACGAAGTCGCGCGGAGGCACCACCCGGTTCGCGCGCCCGACCAGGGTCAGGTCCTCGCTCTGCAGGCCGCTGAGGGTGGGCTCGTCCGCGTTGCAGGAGACGGCGAAGTAGCTCGCGGCGGGCTCGGTGTGGCGCCCGGAGACCATGAAGGGCATCTCGTGGATGGCGTCGGGCAGCGTGGAGAGGCCGAACGAGGGGTGCTCGAAGCCGCGGCCTGCGATGGGGCTGAAGGCCACGTTCTCGCGTCCGCCCCAGTAGAAGCCGTCGCCGGCGGTCCAGGACCACGTATCCGCCTCGAGGTTGACGACTTCGGTGCGCACGCGCACGCCCGGATCGCAGGAGCGGACCTCGTAGCGGGTGGCGACCGGGACGCCCGGCCGGCCCTGGAGGGTGCCGCGGAACTGGACCGCGACCAGTCCGGGCTCCTGAATGAGCTCCATGTCGGTGTAGGCGAAGGCCTCGTCGGGGAGGACGCCGACGGCCTGCTCGACGTGCCGCAGGGAGTCGTTGTCGGCGGTGCCCGTGGTGAGGTCCAGGAGTCCGCCGCCCGTGGGGGCGATGTAGTGGGGGTGGTCGATGGCGTCGACGATCGCGGTGACGCGCCCGTTGGTGAGGAGGACGTCGCCCACGGCCCCCAGCGCCGCGATGCCGCCCGGGACCTCGTCGACCGACTCCACGAGCTTCACGACGAGGCTCTCGGTGGCCTCGGGGCAGTCTTCGAAGCCGAGATCGGGGCAGGGAGAGGGGACGACGCAGCCGTCGACCGGATCGAGGCACCCTTCCTTGGCGCACCCGGAGGCTTGGAGCAGGAGGGCGGCGAGACCGGCGGCGCCGAGCGCGAGACGTGCAGACATGCGCGAGATCATGCCCGAAATCCCTAGGGCGGGGTCGCGGGTGTGGGAGGGGTCCCGGGCGTCGGCGCGGGAGGGAGGTCGTCGAGGCCGGCCGCGGCGAGGTTGGCGGGCGTCCACATGGGCGACGGCCACCAGACCTCGGCCACGGGGTCCGCGTGCACGCGTCGCCAGCGGGTCGGATCGAGGGGGGGCAGGGCGCCGGTGGGCCACAGGAGGACGCCCGTGCGGAAGCGCCCCGCGGCCTCGTCGAAGGTGGACGGGTCCGTGGCGCGGCGGCGCAGGAGGTCGGCGACGTCGGGGCCGAAGACGAGGCGGCCGTCGGCGAGCACGGTGGACGTCGGCCACAGGCGATAGAGCGCGTAGCCCGACCAGGCGCCGGTCGTGTCGACCCCCGCGGGCACGCCTGTCCGCTCGAGGAAGTCGCACGCCGCCACGGGGAACCGCCCGCGCTGGAGCACCTCCAGGCGCTCGTCCAGGCTCCACCGCGTCCCCGCCCGAGCGCCCGCGAGGGCGACGCACAAGGCGAGGCCGGCGACGGCCCACCGCGGCTCGGGGCGTCGACGGACGAGCAGGAGACCGACGGGGATGGCGGCGAACCAGGCCCAGCGCGCGGGTCCGCAGGCGGCGAGCGCGCAGCCGACGGCGATGAGCTTCTCGGCGGCCGTCGCGTCGTCGTCTCGGACCACGAACACGGCCGCCCCGAGGCCCCCGGCGACCCCCGCGAGCATGACGGCGCCCCACCAGCCCTCCTGGAGGTAGACCGTCGTGCGTCGCAGCTCGGGGACGAACTCGGCCGGCCACTCCGCGTGCGAAGCGGCGGCGCCCACGAGCCCGTCCCAGGCGCCGGGTGCGGTGAGGATCGCCACGGCACCCACGGCGAGCAGCGCGAACGCCTCGCGGGTGCGCATCGCCACGGCCCACGCCCCCACGAGGGCGAGCCACCACAGCGATGAGACGGCGTGCAGGTTCGCCCACAGGGGCGCCAGACCGAGGGCGGCGAGCTCCGGGACGCCGAGCTTCTGCCTGCGCAGCAACCCCACGAGCGCGACCACGAAGAGGAGCTCGAACACGTGTGGGCGGGCGCGCACGCGATCCTCGAAGAGGAGGAGGAGGAGGCCCGCGGCGAGGACGGCGGCGGCCGTGGACCCCGCCGCGCGGCGCACGATCCCGGCCCAAAGCCCCACCGCGCCCGCGATCACGACGGCGTGCATCGCCCGCAGCCCCGCGAGCCCGGCCGCGTCGTCCACCCAGGACAGGATCAGCTCGTAGAACCACTGGAAGGTGGACCAAGCGGCCTCGGGGTGGGCCGCCGAGAAGACGTCGGTGGTGGGGATGCCCCCGTCTCGGATGGCCCGGCCGACGGCGACGTGCCAGAAGACGTCGATGTCCCACAGCGGCCTCCACACCCACATCAGGGCGACGACCGCGACGCTCGCGCCGAGCGCCTTGGACCTCAGTCGGTCCTCCGCGCGAGGGCGATGATCGAGGCGCCGGCCGGCAGGTCCACGGCCTTCATCAGCTTCGACTCGATCTTGAGCATGTTGATGAGCAGGTTGTTGATCCACTCGGGGACCTCGACGTACGAGGCGCCCTTCTCGTGGGACGTCGGATCCAGGCCCTGGGCCACGCGGAAGCCGATGATCCCCAGGAGCGGCAGCGAGATCGCGTAGCTGCGGCGGATGATCGAGAAGCCCCCGCGGTTGAGGAGGCTGTGCAGCTCCGAGGCGACGTAGCGACGCCGGTGGCCGAGGGCCTCGTCGTGCACCGACCAAAGGAACCGGTAGGCGGGGACGGTGAGCAGCACCAGGCCGCTCGGGCGGAGCACGCGCCGCATCTCGGCGAGGCCCGCCGCGTCGTCGTCCAGGTGCTCGATGACGTCGAACGCGCACGCGAGGTCGAAAGAGTTCTCCTCGAACGGGAGGGCGAGCGCGGTGCCCTCGGCGACCCGCTCGGGACCGAGGCCTCGCTCGCGGCAGTTGTCGAGTCCGGGGCCGGGGGGCTCCACGCCGACGGCGCGGCCGAACTGATCGAGGAGCTCGAGGTTGCGGCCGGAGCCGCAGCCCACGTCCACGATGTCCATGGACGCCTCGGGGCCCACGTAGCGCTCGAGGGTGCGACGAATGAGGTACCGGCGGCCGACGTGCCACCAGTACTTCTCTTCCATGCGCGCCATGCGCTCCTGTTCGACTGCGTCCATCGGCGGGGACTCTACGCGAGCAGGCTGCGGTACCACCCCACGGTGGCCGCGATTCCGGCGGGGAGGGCGGTGCGGGCGGTCCACCCGAGGAGGTCGGCGGCCTTGGACGAGTCGAGGGACTGGTCCGGGATCTCGCCCTCGGCCTCGGCGGTCCCGCGGATGTCGTGGGGCGGCTCGTGCACGCCGACGGCGTCGTCGATGAGGCGACACACGTCGAGCACCGAGGCGGGCTCGCCGGGGGCGATGTTGAAGGCCTGGCCGCGGATCCCCGGGTCGCCCGAGCGCTCGGCGAGGCGGAGGTAGGCGTCCACGGCGTCGTCCACGTAGAGCCAGTCCCGCGTGGCCCGCCCGGTGGACCGCAGCACCGGGGTCTCCCCCTGCAGCCGGGCGCGGATCATCTCGGGGATGAGGCGGTTCCAGTGCAGGTCGCCGGGGCCGTAGAGGTTGCCCGCGCGCACGATGGTCAGCGGGAGGTCGTAGGTCGCGGCGTAGGACTGGGCGACGATGTCCGTCATCGCCTTGCTCGCGTCGTAGGGGCCGACCGCGGCGAGCGGGTGCGTCTCGCGGTAGGGGAGGTCGTCGCTGGGGCCGTACGCCTTGTCGGAGCTGGCCACGACGATGCTGTTCAGCGTGTCCAGGCGTCGGGCCGCCTCGAGCACGTTCCAGGTGCCGCGCACGTTGGACTCGAAGGTCTGCCACGGGGACCGACGGGCGGTGCCGACGATGGCCTGGGCGGCGAGGTGGAAGAGCACCTGGATCTCGCGTTCGGCGAGGGCGCGCTCCACCTCGGCGACGTTCGTGATGTCGCCCCGGACGCGCACGACGCGGTCGACGTCCCCCGATCGCACGAGGCGGCAGTCGGGCACGTCGTCGCGCAGGAGGACGTGGACCCGGGCGCCGCGCTCGAGGAGGGAAGGCACCAACGCGCCGCCGAGCAGGCCGCTCGCGCCGGTGACGAGGACCGCGCGTCCCGACCAGTCGGTCACTCGCGCTCCCACACGGCCCATGGACGGTCGCCGGCGTCCCAGCGGCGGTTCATGTCGAGGTACTCGCGGTAGGTGTCGATGGACTGCCAGTACCCCTCGTGGGTGTACACGGCGAGCTGGCCGTCGTCGGCGAGGCGGCTCAGGGGCTCGCGCTCGAAGACGCACTCGTCGTCCAGGTAGTCGAGGACCTCTCGCTCCAGGACGAAGAAGCCGCCCGAGATCCAGTCCTTCATGCGGGGCTTCTCGCGGAAGCCGACAGCGTGTCCTTCGCCGTCGCGCTCCATGACGCCGAAGCGGGAGAGGGGGCGGAAGCCGGTGACGGTCGCGAGCTTGCCCGACGCCTCGTGGTGGGCGAGCAGGGCATGGATGTCGATGTCCGCGACGCCGTCGCCGTAGGTCATGAGGAAGGGGCCGTCGCCCAAGTAGTCGCGCACGCGATGGATGCGTCCGCCCGTCTGGGTGAGGGCGCCGGTGTCGGCGAGCGTGACCTCCCAGCCCTCGATGTCGTGGGGGGCGTGGAACTCGTACCGATTGTTGCCGCCGTCGCGGCCGAAGCGGACGGTGACGTCGGCGGTCTGCTCGCGGTAGTTCAGGAAGTAATCCCGAATCATCTCGCCCTTGTAGCCGAGGCACAGCACGAAGCTGTTCAGGCCCTGGTGGGCGAAGATCCGCATGATGTGCAGCAGGAGGGGGCGGCCGCCGACGGTGACCATGGGCTTCGGTCGGTACTCCGTCTCCTCCCGGAGGCGGGTCCCTTGGCCGCCGCAGAGGATGACGACGCGCGGGGTGCTCACCGCAGGTCCGCCTCGCCCTTGTTCACCTTCGCCCGGGCCCGGAGCAGGTTCACGACGAACTCCGCGACGGTGCCGGTGCCGACCTTGCTCACGCCCTTGGTGCGCGGCTTGGCGAGGACGTCGACCTCGGCGAGCTTCATCCCCTTGCGGCCGTATCCGATCATGACCTCGGGATCGAGGAACCAGTCGGTGGACTTCGGGGCGAGCTCCTCCCAGGCGGCGCGGGTGAAGATCTTGGGGCAGCCGTTGGTGTCCACGCTGGGGACGTGGAACAGCCAGAGGGTGGCGAGGTTGTAGACGCGGGTGACGACGCTGCGCTGCCAGCCGTCCACGCGCTGGACGCGGCGGGCCTTGCTCAGGTCGGCCTTGTCGGTGAGGAGCCGACGGTAGACGCGAACCACGTCGCCGGCCTCGATCTGGGCGTCTCCCCACATCCAGCCGAGCAGGGGGGTGTCGGCCTCGGCCATGCCCGCCTGGATCCCGCCGCCGTAGCCCGCGTTCTTGTCCAGGTAGAGGCCGCGGACGTCGTCGTGCTTCGCCTCGAGGGCCTGGACCTTGGCGCGGGTCCCGTCCTTGCTGCCGTTGTCGACGAGCAGGAGCGTGAGGGGGATGTCCGCGGTGCGGAAGGCGTAGAGCAGATCCTCGGCGACCGCCTCCACGTTGCCCTCCTCGTCCAGCAGGGGGACGACGAGCGTGAGCGCGGGGTTGGCGTGAATGTCGGCGGCGGTCACGGCGGCGATGATAGCCGTCCGCCGTCGAAGCTGCCCTGAGGGGGCGACGGAGAGGGGGCGAGGCTCGCAGCGGGGGCGAACGGCTCATTCGGGGGAGCTGCGAGCCTTGGGCGGACACCGCGACTTCACCTGAGCGCCGAATGAGCCGGAAGTCTCAATCCGGGGAGGGCAAGGCGCCCGCCCGCCTGATTCCGAGACTTTCGGCTCGGATCCGCGGCTACAGCAGGTCGATGTCGATGTCCGTCATCGGGGCCTTGCCCACCGACACCTTCTGCGCGTACATCGCGGCCTCGGGCAGCACCAACTCGAAGAAGAACCGCCCCGTCTGGAACTTGGCCCGCCGCATCTTGTCGTCCTCGGGCCGGTCGACCAGCGCGCGCAGCTTCTTGAGCCACACGTACCCAAGCGTCACGAGCGCGAACTGGTTGAGGTAGTTGCTGGCCACCGCGCCCACGACCTCGTTGTCCGTCATCGCCGCCGCGCCCATCGTCATCGTCGTCTCGTTGAGGCGCTTGCTCTCGGTCTTGAGCGCGTCGACGTACGGGGTGAGCTCGTCGTGGCCCGCGCAGTCGCGGATCAGCTCGGTGACCTCCCCCGCGAACAGCCGCACCAGGGCGCCGCCGTTCATGGGCAGCTTGCGGCCGACCAGATCGAGCGCCTGGATGTGGTTCGTACCCTCGTAGATCATCGCGATGCGCTCGTCGCGCAGGTACTGCTCGACCGGCCAGTCCGACGTGAACCCGGCGCCGCCCATGGCCTGCATGGCCTCGCTGATGTTCCAGAAGCCGCGCTCGCTGCCGTAGCTCTTGATGATCGGCGTCAGCAGCGCGACCAGCGCGCCCGCCTTGTCCTTCGCCGCCTCGTCGCTGCTGCTGTGCATGATGTCGTAGTTGATGCCGATCCAGGCCACGAGGGCGCGCAGGCCCTCGGTCGTGGACTTCACGTTGAGCAGCATCCGACGCACGTCCGGGTGCACGAGGATGTTGTCCGCGCTCGCGGCCGTGTCGCGCTTCGCCGGGTCCAGCGACCGGCTCTGGCGACGGTCCTTCGCGAAGGCCAGGGCGTTCTGGTAGGCCGCCTCGCCCAGCGCGACGCCCTCGCTGCCCACCATCAGGCGCGCCGCGTTCATCATCGTGAACATCGCCCGCATCCCCTTGTGCGGGACGCCCACGAGCCAGGCCTCGCAGTCCTCGAGGTTCATCACGCACGTCGGCGACGCGTGGATGCCCATCTTGTGGTCGGTGCCGCCGCAGAAGATCGGGTTGCGGGTGCCGTCCTCGAGCACCTTCGGGACCAGGAACGTGCTGATGCCCTTGATGCCGTTCGGGGCCTCGGGGAGGCGCGCGAGCACCAGGTGGATGATGTTGTCCGTGAGGCCGTGCTCACCGAACGTGATCCACGTCTTGGTGCCCGTCAGCTTCCAGTGATCGCCGTACGGCTCGGCCTTCGTCGTGAGGAGGCCGAGGTCGGTTCCGCACTGGGGCTCGGTGAGGCACATCGTGCCCGCCCACTCGCCGCTGACCAGCTTCGGGAGGAACCGCGCCTTGAGCTCGTCGCTCGCGTGCGCGTCCACGGCCTCGATCAGGCCGTTGGTGAGGCCCGGGGCCATGCCGAAGCTCTTGTTCGACGCCGAAAGGATCTCCTGCGCCAGCACCGAGAGGATCAGCGGCCCGCCCATGCCGCCGAACTCGGGCGGGTGGGGGAGCGTGGCGAAGCCGTTGTCGCAGAAGGCCTTGTAGGCCTCGATGAAGCCGTCCGGCAGGGTCACGTCGTGCGTCGCGGGGTCGTACCTCACGCCCTGCTGGTCGCCCGTGCCGTTGAGGGGCATCAGCTCCTCGACGCAGAAGGTCGAGAACGCATCGAGCAGCCCCATGCAGGTGTCGAGGTCGAAGTCCTCGAAGCCCGCCAGCGGGTGCACGACGCCGTCGTAGTCGAAGGTCTCGAGGAGGAAGCGGATGTCGTCGAGGGGCGGGCGGTAGTAGTTCACGAGGGGCTCCTGCGCGGGTCAGCGCGGGAAGGTAGCTCGACGGAGCCCGCCGTGCATGACGAGGATCGGGGCGTCGCCGCGCGCCGCGCTGTGGGAAGGTGATCGGGTGATGCACACGCGAGTCGGCTTCGTCGTCGCCCTGGGGATCGCGGGCCTGCTCGCGGCCCCGGCGCCCGCGGTCGCCGCCGTCGTCACCTACGCCAACCTCTCGGGGTCTCCGCAGACCTACACCGAGCAGGGGCTCGACCACATCGGCTACTACGGCGTGATCGGGCAGGCGGGGCACTGGCACGTCGCGTCTGTCGGCGGCGACCCCTACATCTACGGTCACGCCAACTGCTGCAGCAACATGGGGCGCTTGGAGCTCGCCTCGGGCGTGCCCTTCACGCTCGTTTCGATGGAGGTGATCGTCGCGGGCTCGCTGGGGGCGACGTGGACCGCGGACACCGGCGCCACCGTCACGATCACGACGCCCGGGCCGTTCACCTTCCCGGGGAGCTTCCAAGGGGTGCAGTACGTCGACATCGTCTTCCAGGGCGGCACCTGGGGGTGGGACGACCTCGAGTTCACCCCCGGCGGCAACCTGCCCGACGGCGACGGCGACGGCATGCCGGACGACTGGGAGACCGCCCACGGGTTCGACCCGGCGGATCCTTCCGACGCGGCCCTCGACGGCGACGGGGACGGCCTCACCAACCTCGACGAGTACTACGCGGGGACCGATCCGAACGTCTACGACGGGCCCGGCACGCCGACCCCGCTGTTCCCGGTGGGGGGCGAGACCGTGTCGACCTCGGAGCCTGCGCTCGAGTGGACGGACGTGGTCGATCCCAACGGCGACTTGGTGACGTACGACGTGGAGGTGACCCTCGCCGGCACCGTCGTGGCGTCGACGACCGGGCTGCCGGAGCTCGTCGGCCCCAACTACTGGATCCCCGAGGCGGGCCTGGCCGAGGGCGGGGACTACTCCTGGCGGGTCCGGGCCGCCGATCCGTACGTCGCGAGCCCCTGGTCGGGGTTCGAGGACTTCTTCGTGAACGCGGTCAACGAGCCGCCCCCCGCGCCCCGGGCGATCAGCCCCGCGAGCGGGACGGAGGTCGTGGAGCTCTCGCCGACGTTCGTCTTCGACGGCGTCGAGGACCCGGACCGCGAGGACGTCGAGTACGAGATCGCGGTGCGGAGCGGCGATGAGACCCTCCACCTGGGGTTCGCAGAGACGCCGGACGACGCGCCGGTGTGGGACGTGGAGCCGGTCCTGGAGGAGAACGGGCAGTACACGTGGCGGGTGCGCGCGGTGGACCCCCACGGCGCGGCCGGGTTCTGGTCGGGCGCTCCGCCGTTCCTGGTGAACCAGGTCGAGGAGCCGCCGGGAGAGGTGTCGATCCTGGCGCCGGAGGACGGGATCGAGACCGAGGAGCCGCCCGCGACGGTGGTGCTGTCGCGCTCGGTCGACCCGGAGGCGAGGGCGGTCTCCTATCGGGTCCAGCTCGCACGCAGCGACGACTTCTCGGACCCGGCCGTCGACGTGGAGCTGCCCGCGGTGGCGGCGGACGAGCAGCCGACGTGGGCCCCGGACGAGGACGGCATCGTCCCGCCGGAGCCCGGAGACTGGCACCTGCGGGCGCGGGCCGAGGACGTGCGCGGCGAGGTGTCCGAGTGGGCCCGGGCGACGTTCGAGATCGTGGAGCCCGACGATCCCGAGGACCCCACCCCGTCCGACGACGACGACGCGGCGGACGACGACGACGCCGGGAGCGACGACGAGGTCGAGCCCACGACCTGTTCGATGCGCGGCGGTTCGACCGGGGCTCTGATGCTCGTCGTGCCCCTCGCCGCCGCGCGACGACGCGGCGGCTCGCAGCTCGCCTGAACGGCTCATTCCCCCCGAGCTGCGACCCCTCGAATCCCCGGGACCGCTCAGAACATCGACTGCTGCGCCGACTCCGCGACGATCCGCCGCGCGGTCTCCCACTTCGTCCGCACGCAGTCGGGCCACGCGCGGTCGCGGGTCCACCGGTCCTTGAGGAACGCGACGGTGTGGGGATCCCCGGGGTACCCCGACCCCAGCGGGACGCCCACGTCGGCCTCGATCTTCCGCAGCTCGGCGTCCCGGTGCACCTTCGCGAAGATCGACGCCGCCGAGCAGCACGGGTGCGTGTCGTCCGCCCCGTTCTCGGCCACGATCTTCATGCCCGTCACCCCGCGCGCCTCGAGCCGCTCGGTGATGTCCTTGACGTAGCCCGGGATCTGCTTCGGCGGCACCGGCGCGTCGAGCACGAGCACGTCCGGCCGCAGCTCCACCGCGAGGTCCACGATGACCTCCTTGCCCAGCACGTTCAGCGACTTGCTGTCCAGCGTGGCGGGCGACAGCTCCACCACCCGGTGCGCGAGGATCGTCTTCGACATCGTCAGCGCCTCGTCGCGCAGCTTCTCCCGCTTCTCCGCGGGCACCTTCTTGCTGTCCCGGAACCCCGCCTTGCGCAGCTTCTTCTCGCGTCGCGAGTCCACGAGGCACGCCCCGAACACCATCGGCCCCAGCACGCAGCCGCGCCCGGCCTCGTCGATCCCCAACCTCGTCGCCATGAGCGGAATCTACCCACCCGGGGTAGAACCGGGGCGGCCCTCGGGAGGTTTCGTCATGTCCGTCCGCTTCGGCGCGCCCCGCCTGCTCCTCTTCCTCCTCGCGACCCTCGTCGCGGCCTGCCCCGCAGAGCCCGCCATGGACGACGACGACGCCGCCCTCGACGACGACGACATGTACGAGGAGCTCGGGTACCCCGACGACCGGGGCATGGCCGTGCCCTTCCTCGGAGAGGAGCCCACCCTCTCCGTCTTCCCCGCGCGCCCCCACTCCGAGATGGAGGTCGCGGTGGCGTTGGACTTCGAGGGGGCCGTCTCGGCCACCCTCGACGTCTCGGGCGCAGGCTGCGGCAGCTTCGCCTCCACCGGCGGGGAGCTGCCCATCGCCCAGAACGGCCTGGCGGGGGACCAAGGTGAGTGTTTCTTCCGCGCCGAGATCATCACGGGCGACGGGGAGACGGTGGTGGAGGAGGCCCGCTTCGTCGTCCAGGCCCTCGAGCCGGACGTGCCCGACGTGGGCGTGGTCGGGGGCATCCTGCGCTTCGACGCCTTCCCTGCCCCCTCGGAGGACCCGCCGCCCCTCACCGTCGCCGACGTCCCCGCCGAGATCGACGTCCGCGAGTCCGTGCACGTGACGCTCGACCGCACCGAGGTCGCCGAAGCTCGCGCCGTCCTCGTCGGCGTCGACGGGTACGACGCCTGGTGGTACCTCCCCATCGAGGATCCGACCCTGTGGAACGGCGAGGTCGAGTTGACCCTCGATCCCGCCCTCCTCGGCCGCCTCGGCGAGCGGCTCAACGTCCAGATCCAGGTCGCGATCCTGGTGGGCACCGGCAGCCTCGTCTCCGCGCCCCTGTCGCGGGCGCTGTCGGTCGGCGGCGTCCCGGGCGAGGTCGGGATCGTGGTCGAGTGGGGGACCAACGCGGACCTCGACCTCGTGGTCATCGCTCCCGACGGCGAGCGCGTCACCATCGCCGGGAGCGCGGGCCCGGGGACGCACAGCGGCGACCAGGGGTGCACCGGGAGCGCGCCCTACTCCGAGACCATCTCCTGGGCCCCCGGGACGTCGCAGCCCGGCGTATACGAGATCGAGGTGCACGTGGTCGACGACTGCGGCTACTTCTTCACCCCCGCGACGCTCTCGACTGTCTTCTGCGGCACGGCCTCTCCCGCCGCCGAGCAGCTCGAGCTCGGGGTCACGGGGGGCGCGCACCGCACGACCTTCACCAGCGATTGCGGCGCCACCGTGAGCGGGAAGGTCCGCTACCAGGACTTCCCCGTGACGACCGGCGGGTGGGGAGCGTCCAACATGCTCCCCGCGCGCAACGTGGACGTGGAGGCCGTTCGGGTGATGGACGGCGCGGTCCTGGGTCGGACGACGACCGACGCCGCGGGCGACTACCGCATCGACTTCTTCAACGGCGGCGACCCCGAGTACAACGTCCGGGTGGTGGCCGAGCACGTGGGGCCGACCGTCTCGCAGCGGGTCCAGACGAACGCCGGGAGCCTCTGGGTGTGGAACTCGGTGGAGACGTTCGACAGCAGCGTCAACCCCGTCGAGGCCGACGTGGACTTCGAGATCCTGGGCGTCGACGGCTCGGCCGTGCTCAACATCTTCGACCAGGGCGTGACCCTCGCCGCCTACGCCCGCACCCTGTCCGGACGGCGCCCCTCCGACGCGACCTGGCACTGGACCTCGGGGCAGCTGGCGAACCATCTCAACGGCTTCGGGGGCGGCGTCTCCCACTACTCTCGGGACAGCAACCTGTGGATCCGGGGCGCGTCGACGGCGACCGAGATCGCCAACGGCATGCCCAACAACACGGATCAGTGGGACGACACGGTGATGGGGCACGAGTACGGCCACTTCGTCGAAGACGACTACTCGATCGGCGACAGCCCCGGCGGCCAGCACTTCATCAACGGGTACTCCGACCCCCGCCTGGCGTGGAGCGAAGGCTTCGCCACCTGGTTCGGCCAGGCCGCCCTGGGCAGCCCCTGGTACCTCGACCGCGCGGGCAACATGTGGTCCGTCCGCTACAACGCGGAGTCGGGGGGCGGGATGCCCCTGGGCAACTCACCGGCGAACCTGAGCGGTCAGGTCTGCGAGGCCGTGGTGACCATGATCCTGTGGGACCTCTCCGACACGACGAACGAGACCTTCGACACGCTGCAGGGTCAGATCGCCGGGATCTGGGCCTCGTTCGGGATCTACCTCCCCGGGGGGAACTTCGCCGATCGCGGAGTGGTCGGCCGGGACCTCATGGACTTCCTGGACGGCGTGCGCTGCCTCGGCGCGATCGCAGACGGCACGGTCCTCACCGGGCTGACCGGCAACGTCCAGACCCTGCACCAGATGTCCTACGACTGGCCCGCGCTGCCCTCCTGCGCGCCCTGATTCGGCAGCGGCGGCCAGCTCCAGAGCCCGCCCACGCGGGCCTGCTCCCAGCCCCACTTCACCCACCGCAGGAGGCGTGAGGCGAGCCACAGGGCCCACAGGAGCATCGCGACGCGCCACACCCAGATCGGCAGCCAGAGGACGCCGGGTCGGGGGAGCTCGCCGCCGCTCGTGTCGACGAACCAGCTGAGCGTGTTGCCCCAGCTGCCGGCCCCGCTCACCCCGAGGTCGGGCCGCATCACGAGCCCCTGGTAGACGCCGGCGTAGAGCACGCCGAAGGCGCCCAGGGTGAGGCCCACGAGCGACATCTGCGCGAGCGCGTGTTTCCACCACTCATCGGGTCGCGCGCGCCCTCGGAACGACAGCGCGACGAGCCACAGCACCAGCACGGCCGACGCCTGCGGGGGCACCTGCGTGAGCCCCAGCCCGAGCAGGAACCAGTCGACGCCGGTGAGCGGGGTGGGCGCGAATCGAGCGAGCAGGAACGCGACGAGGAAGAGCAGCAGGATGTACTGCCACACCGTCACGACGGGTCCCCAGCGGGGGCCCCAGGTCCACAGCACCCAGCGGTGATCGGGCAGCGTCCACTCGATCTGCACGTTCGAGACGTCCCGCCCCACGTCGACCGGGGGCGCCTTGGGCAAGAACCCCGTCTCCGCGGGCAGCCCGAACTCCACGTAGACGCCGGTGGCCCCGGGCTCCGTGGCGAACACGAGCCGGTCGCCGTCGGTCTGGGCGGGGTGGTCCTTGCCGTTGAGCCGGAAGGTCCGCAGGCTCGCCCCGGGCGGCAGCGTGAGCGTCTGCTCGCCCCCCTGGCTCGACCGCAGGGACACGGTCAGGGACGCCTCGAGGAGGCGACGCCCCGACGTCAGCTTGAGCACCACGGAGTCGACGGTCGTGGTCGCGCCTTCGGCCGGAGTGGGTCGCTTGAGCGCGATCGCCAGCGTCTCGCCCGGCCACGGCTGCCACTGGGGAAGCCACCGACCCTCGGCGAGGTGCCGCGTGGGCGCCAGGCCCTCGGCCGCGCACGAGAAGATCGGGGAGCAGTCGAGGCTCCAGACCTCGGTCCAGGGGCGGTCCGGCGGCGCCCTCAGCTCCAGCCGCTCGGTCTCCGCCAGGGTCGAGTCCCACCCCCGGGAGGCCTCGCCCGGCTCCAGCGCCACGATGGCGACGTCCCCCTCCTGGACGATCCCGGGCGTCGTCACCGACTCGCCGGGGAGCAGCGGCACCCGCATGAGGACGGCCCCGTTGCCGCCGCCGAGACGGACGACCTGGTTGTGCACCAGCCACGGGACGCCCAGATCGAGCTCCCGGTGCACCTGGAGCCACGGCGGCAGCTCGGCGTTCTCCTCGGCGGACGAGCCCGGCGCCCCTTCGTCCAGCGGTCGACTGCGGGAGAGCTGCACGGCGCTCGGAGGGGCCGCGTCCGCGCGGTGGCCCGCCAACGTCCAGCCCGCTCCCTGCCACCGCAGGACCCGCGGCGGCTCCGAGAACTGCAGGGCGATCTCGTCCCTCGCCGGGCCCTCGAGCACGACCTCGTGCACCCCCTCGGGGACGCGCATGACCAGGAACCCCGACGCATCGCGGTGCAGGGCGACCACCTCCCGGCCGTCCAGCAGGACGCGAGTGGGGGCCCACGCGGAGTCGGGTCCGGGCAGCCGCCAGGGGGCGAGCGCGCCGGCGTGTACCGACGCCGTGATCCGCAGGCGGTCGCCTCGCGGCGCGAGCACCAGGTCCGCGACCTGCACGCAGTCCGGCTCGCACGGCGGCCGCTTGAGGAGGTGGCTGCGCAGATCGTTCAGCAGCTCGGGCGACGGCGCCTGGGCCGCGGACGTGGCCGGGACGGCCGGGATCAGCAGCGCGAGCAGCAGCGCGAGGGGGCCCATCTTCGGGAGGCTGCCGTGGGAGATCGTCTGCTGGTCGTCCTCGTCGACCTGCGTGTGGTCCTCGTCGTCGACGGGCTCCGGTTCCTCCTCCGGCTCGGGGAGCTCGGGCTCGGGCGCCTCGTCGTCGGGCTCGGGCACCTCGTCGTCGGGCTCGGGGTCCTTGGGCTCCGTGCCCGTCCGACGGGGGTCGCCGAGGAGCAACAGGAGGAGGATCGCCCCGGCCACCTGGGCGAGGCCCAGCGCGCCGTTCGCCATCGGCCCGAGCAGCGTGAGGCGGATCGTGTGATCCGCCGCCACGGGGCCGTTCCAGGTGAGGCGGTGGGTCTCCCAGCTCCACCTCGGGAGCCCGGGCCCGGTCTGCACGACCGCCTGGGGATCCAATCGCGACGCGCGCTTGCCCCAGCCGACCTTGCTGCTGCTCTCGTAGTTGCCGTAGAGCGTCCCCCCGCGGCCTCGCTTCACCTTCTTCTGGGGCATCGGGGCCGCCGCCTGGGGCACGGCCTTCGTCTCCATGGGGGCGTTCTCCTGCTCGAACGCCTCGTCCGCTTCCGCTTGCAGCATCACGACGCCGGGGTCGTACTCGGACCCCGACATGGCCCCCTGCCCGTGGTTGTCGAGCTGCGGGAACAGCGCCGCCCGGCTCGCCTGCCACGAGAAGCCGACGACGTGCGCGGCCATCCCCACCACGACCGCCCACCGGACCCAGTGCACGAGCCCCGCGAAGCGCCCGCCGGGCAGCACTCGAAGCAGCCCGAGCAGCACCAGGAGCGTGATCCAGCCCGCCGTGGGGGCATCGGGCTCCTGCCAGGACAGCGCGAGGATCACGAGCGTCAGGAGACCCCACGGCTTGGACGTCAGCCGGCCGACCGCGAGGGCGATCAGCAGCACGAGGAAGAGGTCCATGAGGGTCCAGCGCTCGAGCCAGGAGCGACCCGCGTGATCGACGCCCGTCGCCGTGATGAGGCGCCAGCCGGGGGGGAGGTGCAGGTCCGCCCCGAGGCTCCGAGCGTCGCGGTTCCAGCCCACGGCCGGGAGGGTCGCCGAGCGCTTCCAGAGGCTCACGCCCTCGAGGTTCAGGCTGCCGTCGCGGACCTCCACGCCGCCGCCCCCGCCGTCGCCGACGGTGACGAGCTGATCGCGCCCCGAGACCTTCGCCGACCCCAGCGCCCCGGGAGCGGCGAGCTCGAGCCGCCCGCCCTGGGAGATCTTCCCGTCGAGCCGGTCCTGGACCGCGAACTCGGTCCCGTCCAGAGACAGCCACAGCTTCCGGTGCACGTTCAGACGATCCGGGGGCGGGTCGGCCTCGCCCCGGCGGAGCTCCACGAAGTCGAGGGAGCCGCCCGCCGCCACGCGCCACGCGGGCAGGGATCGCCACTCGTCCGGCAGGGACGTCCGCGACGGATCGACGCCCGGGGCGCCGTCCACGCGCACGGACCGGATCGCCGGGGCCGCCTGGAACACCCAGACCTCCTCGTCGGGCCACGGGGCGCCCGCCGACGGCGCCACCAGCGACGGCACGGGGCCGTCCGAGCGGGCCTGGATCGTGATCTCCCAGTCGCCGGGGCGCAGCTGCACCTGGAGGGCGCCGTCGCCGTCGAGGCGGGCGGGCAGGCTGCTGGCCAAGGCGGTCGCGGTCGTGGCGGCGAGCGTCGGGGAGCCGAGCCGGACCTCCCGCGATCGTCCCGAGACGCGCAGCCGCAGCTTCGTGGCGATGCGCACGGGGACGCCGTCGTCGACGCGGCGATGCACCTCGATCGCGAGGCGATCCTCCTCCGCCTCCTCGGACGCGCCCCCCTGGAGCCAGAGGAGCCCGTCGGCGTCGCGACGGGGGGCCGCGACCGCCTCGCCCTGCACGGTGAGATCCACCAGGGCGATCGTCGGCGGGACGGCCAGGGACTCGGGCAGCCGCGACCACACGAACGCGCCCTCGACCCGGTGGGTCCCGGCCGGGAGGGAGACCGCGGGGACGCCGCCCGCGTTCAGGGCCCGGGGACCTCCGCCCGATCGCACGTCGCGGGGCCAGCGGATCGGATCGCCCGGCAGCGCCACGACGGCGGGCGCGTCGACCACCAGATCGAGCGCGAAGCGGCCTCCCCGATCGTCGAGATCCAGCGCGAGGCGGCCCGGCCAGACGCAGAGCGGGCTCTGCTCGAGGCGCGCGCACGCGGCGGTCTCCTGGCCGCGCAGGGCCCAGGGGATCCACTCCTGGAGCAGCTCCGGGACGGCGTCGCGCTCGGCGCCGAGGGCGGCAGGGGGGAGAAAAAGGAGGGTCGCGAGGACGACCAGGAGGCGAGCAGGCACGGACATGGAGGCTCCCGAGAGACGGGAGGTCCGACAGCCGGCGCCCCATCGGGTTCCCGGGTGCCTGCTCCTCCCACCCGCATCCTAGTCCCTTGCGGGCGGAAACTCGCCCGACCCCACGGTCCGCGGAGTGCTTCGCTTGTTCCCCATGACGTCGGGCGAAAATCGACACGCGGACCGCCAATCTCGTTCATTGACAGTGCTTTCCGCGCGTCCTTATATTGACGCTCCCGAGGTCCCGGCCGCGGAGGGTGCCCGTACGCCCTCCATCAGCGAACGGTTGAGACCGATCCCCATGAAGGGGATTCCTACGGGGAGGAGCATCGCCCGATGACGAACAGATCCCCCGCCACCCTCCTCGCCCTCTCCACGGCCCTCGCCTTCGCGGGGTGCGCCATCGAGGCCGATCCGAACACCGTCGAGATCGTCGAGGCCGAGCCGCTCGTGCGCGTCAGCCCCTCCGCGGGCGGCCAGGGCATGAGCTACGAGCTGGCCCTCCGGGGCCTCAACACCCAGTGGCAGCCCGGCGACGTCACGCTCGATCTCGGGCCCGACATCACGATCGCGTCCGTCGAGGTGACCGGCCCCAACCACGCCACCGCGGCGGTGCTGGTGGGCGAGAACGCCGAGCTCGGCTTCCGGCCGATCACGATCGGCTTCCTGCGGGACGGCGAGGCCACGAGCTTCACCCTCGAGGGCGACGAGGGCTTCCTGGTGGAGACCGGCGGCTTCACGGTGACCCCGTCCACCGCGCGCCTGGGCGAGACGTTGACGATCGACATCGAGGGCACCAACACCAACTTCCAGGACGGCTCCACCTGGGTCGACTTCGGCGAAGGCGTCTACGTCAACTACGTGACGGTCCTCGACGAGACCCACGCGATCGCCTCCGTGTCCGTCGACCAGCGCGCGTTCCCCGGCAAGCACGACATCGTCGTCTTCAACGGCCCCACGGGCTGGTCGCTGCAGGACGGGCTCTTCGTGGATCGCACCGCGATCGCCATCGAGATCGACCCCGCCTTCGGCAACCAGGGCGAGCAGCTCTCCTTCACGCTCCAGGGTCGCAACACGCACTTCCAGGACACCACGCTGGTGAACGAGGCGGGCCTGAGCGTCCGTCGCACCACGCTGGTGGACATCGGATCGAGCATCTGCGTCAACGAGTTCTGGCCCAACTGCCAGGACCGCGTGCGCCCCGGCGGCCAGGTGCAGGTCGTCAACGGCGAGCTCGCCCTGGGCCAGATGCACATCAGCAACGGCGCCCAGCCGGACTTCTACGACGTGCGCATGTACGTGCTCGAGGAGCTGATCGGCGCGCCCCCCGAGGAGTACACGATCGTCGAAGAGGTGATCTGCCACGACTGCTTCGAGGTGCGGCCCGTCCCGATCAACTGCAAGGACAACCCGGGCGTCAGCCTCTCGTTCAACATCTCGCGGAACATCAACAACGACACGTGCGCCATCGAGGAGCGCGTCTCGGCGGGCGTGGTCTTCTACACGCCGCTCGATCCGCCCTGCGGCAACCCCGGCCAGATGCCGCCCCCGCCGTGGGACGTGAACGGGATCCTCACCCCGCCGGCGCCCGCCGACTGCCCCGGCCCCCGCACCTGCGACGCGGGCGACTTCGTGTACTTCGAGTCGGACCTGAACGTCATCACCATGGCGAAGAACGAGAACCCCTTCACCGGGGAGATCGGCTACTCGCCCATCGCGCCGCTCACGCTCGACGACTACAAGTTCGGGTACGTCGACTACGACCTGCGCGCCGAGGGCAGCGAGGACGAGACGCAGATCCCCGCGTTCACGATGACGGACGTGCTCTTCACGCTCCCCGCGGACTTCCAGCTCCTCGAGCCGATCGTGTGCGAGAACTTCACGCACGATCCGGCGAACGAGCTGCCCATCGCCTGGACTCCGGCCCAGACGTACGACGTCGCCGGCCTGTCGTCGGTCTACGCCACGTCGGACGCCGAGGGGCAGGCGTACCAGCTGCTCGCGTTCCCCTGGGACGACGGCGAGTACGAGTTCCCCGCGGACTGGCTCGGCTCCCTGCCCGAGGGCGGGGGCTACTTCATCTTCGGGGCGGGCGTGAACGAGCCGAAGTGGTTCCTCGACTTCGGCGAGGGCCCCGTGGGGCTCGAGAACCAAGCCCGATCCGGCCTCTCCTACCGCGGCTTCATGCTGCTGCAGGGCGCGGACGAAGAGGGCGAGGAATAGGACAGGCAACCGCATGACGCGACTCCCGACCACCATCGCGACCCTCCTGACCTGCGGCGCCCTGCTGGGCACCACGGGGTGTCAGGACAACGGACTCCGCCAGCTGAACTTCGGCAAGACCGCCATCGTCACCGGCGACTTCGACACCGTGGAGCAGCTCATCCAGGAGGTCGCGAACGTGTCGGACGTGCAGGCGGAGATCCACCGCTACCACGGGTACGTCGACGGACCGCACTTCGAGACCGAGGTCTCCGCCGCCCCCAGCCTGCAGGTCGAGGACCTCCTGCGCGGCAACATCAACACGCTGTCGACCTTCTCCACGGTCTTCTTCTCCTGCGGCATGCGGGGCGTCGGCGAGTTCCGATACAACGGCGTGGCGGAGGACGACCACCTCGTCATCGACGGCACCGTCATCGACAACCTCCAGACCACGGCGGCGCGCGGCGCGAACCTGTACTTCTCGGACTGGACGTACGACTTCGTGAAGGCGGCCTGGCCCGACCAGATCTCCTGGCTCGGCGGCAACGACCTCGACGCGGCCCAGAAGGGCATCGCGGGCCCGATCGCGGCGCGGGTGGTGAACGAGGCGCTGGCCGAGCAGATGGAGGTGCCCGTCGGCACCCAGATCGAGATCGAGTTCAACCAGGGCGGCTGGGCCGTCATCGAAGAGGTCGGGGACGACGTGGAGGTGCTCGTCGAAGGCGACGTCCTCGTGGACGACGTCGATTCCGGGCAGCCCCGGGCGCTCTCGAACGTGCCGCTGGTGGTGGCGTTCGACTCGCCCACGGGGTCGGGACGCATCGTGTACACCGCGTTCCACAACGAGGCGCAGCTGACGGACGACGCGCGAGACGTCCTCCGGTTCCAGCTCGGCCGGCTCGCAGGGAACTGACGCCATGAACCCACGCCTCTTCCGCCGCGGCCTCGCCGCGGTCGTCCTGCTCGTGCTCGCCCTCGGCGCGTCGTGCGAGAACGAGATCGAGCTCTTCATCAAGACGCAGAACGACGTGTTCGTTCAGGAGCTCCGCCGCAAGGTCGACGTGCTCCTCGTGGTCGACAACTCGTGCTCGATGATCGACGAGCAGCAGAAGCTCGCCGCCAACTTCGACAACTTCATCGCCCAGTTCCTCAACGCCGAGGTGAACTACCAGATCGGCGTCACGACGACGGACATGAGCGACCCGACCCAGAGCGGTCGGCTGGTCGGCGACACGAAGATCATCACCGCCGAGATCCCCATCGACGAGGCCCGGATCCTCTTCCAGGACAACGTCAAGGTCTGCTCCCAGGGCAGCGGGTTCGAGCGCGGGCTCGCGGCGGCCGAGGCGGCCCTCACCACCCACATGGACGAGGGCGGCGCGAACGTCGGCTTCCTGCGGGACGACGCGGCCCTCTCCGTGGTGATCGTGTCCGACGAGGACGACTTGAGCGCCAAGCCGGTGGGCGAGTACCTGACCACCATCAAGGGCGTGAAGGGCGCGGCCGGCTACCGGGACGACACCCTCGTGAACATCTCCGCGGTCGTGGGCGACCCCCCCGCCGGCTGCGAGCAGCCCGCCCCGGTGATCCCGAACTGCACCGACGGCGTCGACAACGAAGAGGACGAGGCCGACGGCGCGATCGACTGCGCGGACTCGGACTGCGCCACGTCGCGCTGGTGCCTCTTCGACAACTTCGGCGAGCTGGACTGCTCCGACGGCACGGACGACGACAACGACGGCGCCGTGGACTGCGCGGACGCCGACTGCGGGACGCAGAACCACTGCCGCGAGAGCGAGTGCGACGACGGCGAGGACGACGACGGCGACGGCGTGGCCGACTGCCGCGACATGGACTGCCTGGTGGACCAGCCGGACGTGTGCGGCGAGCTGTCCTGCGAGGACGCGGGCACCCCCGAGGCGCTCTTCCACCACGGCCCCGACCCCCAGGACCGCGTCCCCAACTTCTGGCTCGACTGCGGCGACCCCTCCTGCTTCACCGCCGAGGACACGCTCGAGACGTGCCAGGGCGGGCGCTTCGACATCGGCGTCGACGACCCGGTGTGGGGCGGCGGCTACAAGGACCGCTGCGAGACGACCGTCGAGTACGACGCCGCGAGCGGCAGCCTCGACCAGTCCGACGGCCTCGACATCGACGACATCTCGGGCTTGAACAACGAGCTCGCGGGCTGCGCGGACCCGGACTGCGCCACGTACTGGCTGTGCCAGGTCCCGGACATCAACGTCGAGGGCACGGCGGAGTGCGGCGACTGCATCGACAACGACGGCGACGGCGCCGAGGACTGCGAAGACCTCGACTGCCTCGAGTCGGAGTTCTGCGACAACCCCTACCCGATCGACCCGGGCAGCCGGTACATCGACGTCGCGCAGCGCAGCGGCGGCATCGTCACGTCGATCTGCGCGGACGAGTTCTCGGGCCTCGTGAGGGAGCTGGGGCTCAACATCTCGGGCCTCCGCAGCATCTTCTACCTGTCGTCCTGGCCCCAGCGCGGCCGGATCGAGATGCGGTACAACGACGCCCAGTCGGAGGACCTGATCACCGAGGGGTGGTTCCACGACGTCGACCAGAACCGCATCGTCTTCGAGGAGGAGGCGATCCCGCCCGAGGGCACGATCATCTACATCAACTACCCGCGCGCGACGCTGCCGCCGTCCGAGCAGCCGGAGCCCACCCCCGAGCCCGGGGACGGCGAGTGATGAGTCGACTCCCCGTCCTGCTCGCGGCCGTCGCGTCGGTCGCCCTGCTCCTCTTCGGCGCGGGCGCCTGCGACCAGCCCGAGTGCGAGACGTCGGCCAACTGCCCCGAGGGCCAGGTCTGCAAGGAGGACGGGCGCTGCGACATCCAGACCTGCTCGAGCTCGCTCGACTGCGACATCGAGGAGTTCTGCGACTTCGAGAGCGGCAACTGCACCTCGGGCTGCCTCAACGACCGCGACTGCCTGCCCACGCACACGTGCGACGCCGAGAGCCGCACCTGCATCCGGCCGGGCTGCCGCAACACCCAGCTCGACTGCGAGTTCGGCGAGTTCTGCAACAACCTCACCGGCGAGTGCTACGACGCGGGCGGCTTCTACTGCTCGACGTGCGAGAGCACCGAGGACTGCGGCTCCGCCAACAACGTGTGCCTGCGCATGGGCGGCTCGTCCCAGACCTACTGCGGCGTCGACTGCTCCGGCGGTCAGGAGTGCCCGCGCGGGTACGAGTGCGCGCGCGTGAGGAGCCTCGGCGACGTGACGGTCGGCTTCCAGTGCGTGGCCGCCTGCTGGGAGCTCTGAGATCATGACGCGCGCCGCCTCTGCGCTCCTCGCCGTCCTCGGCCTCGTCCTCGTGGGCTGCCCCACGGACGGCGAAGACCCGACCCCCGAGCCCACCCCCAACGACTGCGACGGCGTCTTCACCCCGCCCGAGCTGGCGATCGTCCCCATCGAGGACGGGCAGCCCACCGAGTTCGCGGTGGACGTGGTGGTCCAGGCCGTGGACCCCGACGGCATCAACAACGTCCTCCTCTATTACCGCACGGAGGGCGTGGCGGACTTCTCCTCCTTCATCTTCCTCACCGCGATCCCCGATCAAGTCGACCTCTACGGCGGTCAGATCCCCGCGAGCGTGGTCAGGGAGCCGGGGGTGGACTGGTACATCGTGGCCGCGGACACCGCCGAGTGCGTGGCCACCGCGCGGTTGCCCCAGGACGCCCCGGAGTCCTGGCTGAACTTCAAGACCGAGGTCTCGGTGCACCCCATCCCGGTGTCCGAGGACTTCGACTCGCCGGACTGCGCCGAAGACCTCGACTCCCTCGGCTGGACGTCGTGGATAGGCTCCTTCCCCCAGGAGCGGCACGCCTGGAAGACCGACTCGCGCGGCCCGCTCTCAGGCGAGTGCTCCGCGTACCACGACGAGGGCATCCCCGGCGGCCTGTGGCCCTGCCCGGCGGACGGCGGAGGCATCGAGCGCGACAACTGGCTGATCTCGCCCGCCCTCGACTTCACGACCAAGGAGTCGGTCGCCGTGCGCTGGTTCGAGCGGCACCGGGAGTCCGGGATCTGCGACGAGCTGCACGAGCTGTACATCAGCACCGGATCGCCGGACCCGTCGGCCTCCGACTGGCAGCTGCTGGCCACGGACCTGCCCCTGCCGGGCTCTTCCTGGCAGTCGTCGGCCTGGTACGACCTGACCGAGTACGCGGGCACCGAGCGCGTCTACCTCGGCCTCCGCTACCTCGGCGGCTCCGCCGGACGCTGGCAGATCGACGACTTCTACGTCGGGGAGCCGCTGGCGGATCTGGTCCTCGCCGAGGAGCCGTCCCTGGACGCGAGCGTGGAGCCCGGATCGACGGGCATCGAGCTCGCGCTCACCGTGGCGAACATCTCCGAGCTGTACGCCGCGCCGCAGCTGAACGCGACGCTCGAGACGGGCGACGACGACATCACCATCACCGCCGCGCACACGACGCTGCCCGCCCTGGACGTGGGCCAGAGCGCCCCCCTGGACGCGAGCTTCTTCTTCGACGTGCTGGCGTCCCATCCGGACAACGCCTACCTCGACTTCGGGCTCGTGCTCGACGACGGCGACGGCGGCCACACCTGGACGATCCCGATCCGCATGCTCATGGGCCAGGAGAGCTACGTGACGGTGCGGGCCACCACGCCCCAGGGCTCCGGGCTCGCGCTGGAGCTGGGCGTCGGCTCCATCTCGTCGCCGAGCTTCTCGGTGGCCACCGACAGCGAACAGGAGCCCGAGGACACCCTCCCGGACTCGCGCGTGTGGCGGCTCGACATCACCGAGCACGCGGCCCTGCTGCCCCCCGGCCCCGGCGCGGCCCGCTGGTACCTCGAGTGGGAGAACGACACGGTCTTCCCGGGCGCCACGGTCGACTCGATGGTCTTCGAGGTCGGCGGCGTGGAGTACGCGCCGGACGACCTGCCCGTCCTCGTGAACAACGCCGAGACCGGGTTCCTGCTGTTCCCGCCGCCGCCGGTGCTCGCGGTGGAGAGCTTCGAGACGGACCCCGATCCCGCGGCGCCGGGCACCACGGTGACCCTGCAGAACATCGTCCTGCGGAACGACGGCGCGGACACGTCCGGGCCCGTGAACTGCATCGCGGGCAGCAGCCACGAGCACGCCGTGAACTTCTCGACCACGCCCAGCGGCTTCGGCGGGGCCGTGATCGCGGCCGGCGGCACGGGCACGTCGGACACGGACCTGTCCTTCGACATCGCGCCCCAGCACACGGACAACACCGACATCGAGATCACGCTCGTCTGCTCGGACGGCGCGGACACGCTGACGCCGAGCCTGTTCGTGCCGGTCCCTTACCCCAACATGACGGTCGTGTCCGTGCGCGTGGACGACGACGCCGAGAACGACGACGGGTACGCCGACCCGGGCGAGACCGTGGACGTGTACGTCACCCTCACGAACGACGGCGCGCTCCCGACGACGGGCCCCGTGACCGCGGTCCTCACGCCCAACATCGGCGACTCGACGGCCGTCTTCACGGGCCCGGCCAGCGCCGCCCTCAGCTTCGGCGCGGGCGCGTTCGATCCCGGGACGTCGGTCGAATCGACCGAGAGCTTCGCGCTGTCCGTGGACGCCTCGGCGCTCATGGGCGACACCATGGTCTTCGACGCCGAGTACTCGTCGGGGGGCGACACGTGGACCGAGCAGGTGACGGTCGAGGTCACGGGCCTGCCGTGGGTCGACTGCGCCGAGCCCGACGACCCGATGGGCGACAGCGTCGGAGACTTCGACTTCGACATCAAGGGGTGCGCCACCCGCAGCGACGACACGCTCCTGCAGATCCGCCTCGACTCCTGGACGCCGTTCAACCCCGCGAGCACCGCGGTCTGGTTCTTCCTGTACGAGGTCCCGCTGCTCTACAGCATCGAGTACGTGCCCCCCGGCCTCGACTTCGAGGAGGGCTGCGTCGCGGGCGACGACATCGTGGGCCCCACCATGATGCCCACGGTCGTCAGCGACGGGCTCTCCGCCACCGTGCGGCTCCACCTGGACGACCTCGGCACCAACGGCGAGATCGGCAACAACGCCCAGGTCGCGTTCGGCGTCGGGTACTGCAGCGAGATCAACTACTGCGACACCTACCCGGCCTCCGCCGTGTCCTTCGGGGGCGGCGCCGCCAGCTGCAACGAGAGCGCCTACATTCCGATAAACTGGTAGTGGCCCCGGTCCCGCGCCGGGTATAGGAGTAGGAATGACCCAGAAGGCGCTCCCCGGCTACCACCTGTCGCTCTCCATCTCCCAGACGCTGTGGGCGGACCTGCTCGGTCAGGCGCTGCCCATCCAGGTCGGCACCGGCGACTTCGAGCTCGTCGAGCAGGGCCGCAAGCTCCTGCACATGGCCGAAGACCAGGTGAAGGGCCTCATCACGGGGGCGACCGAGGCGATGGACTCCGCCCCCGTCATCGGCGGGTCCATGGGCAAGGGCGTGCGCGGCAAGCTCAAGGGCGTGGCCAAGCGGGGCCGCCGCTTCGTCTCCCGCAAGGTCGAAGAGAGCATCAAGGTCACCGGCAAGTGGAAGGTCGACGTGGCCAAGGACGGCAGCAACTTCGACTACCACCAGGACGGCGTGACGCTCGACGCGCGCGTGGGCCTGCAGGTCGAGGGCAAGGCGATGCTGCTGGGCGACCAGTTCGAGATCCCCTTCACGCTGACGCACGACGTCAACGGCACCGCGTCCCTCGACGAGGTGGGCTTCAACCGCGACCGCATGCAGCTCGAGGGCAGCCTGGGCGCCGTGTCGCTGTCCCTGGGTGAGAGCCTGCCCCTGCGCCTGCTCAAGACCGTCGCCGACCGGCTCATCGAGCAGCAGGTAGGCAAGATGAACCCGCTGCCGCTGATCCCGAGCTCGACCCTGGAGGGCATGGTCCTCCCCGCGGGCGGCCCGCTGAAGCTCTCGGCGTCGATCGACGACCTCTACGTCGGCATCAACGGCACCGACCTGACCCTCTCGGTCCGGTTCGCCTTCAAGGGCGACGCTGCCGCTTGACCGAAGTCACCGGCGTCGCGGCCGGATCCATCACCGGACACGTCCTCACCCCCCGCTCGGACGGGACGACCGCGTTCCTGCGCGACGCGAGGGTGACCTGGACGGACGGTCGCGTCGCGGGGCTCGCGTCCGGGACCGGCGAGCACCTGCTGGTCCCCGGGCTCATCGACGTCCACGTCCACCTCCCCCAGCACCGCGTCCGGGGCCGCTTCCAGGACGCGCTGCTGCCCTGGCTGCGCGAGAGCATCTGGCCCGAGGAGATGCGGTTCGCCGAGCGCGACTACCGCGAGGGCTGCACGCGGGAGTTCCGGGCCGGCCTCATCGCCGCGGGCACGACGTCCGCGATGGTCTACGGCTCGCCCCTGGGCGACTCGGCGTACGCGGTGCTCGAGGACCTCGCGCCCCTCTGCGTCAAGGGCGGCGACGTCCTCATGGACCGCAACGGCCCCGACGCCACCCTGCGCGAGGCGGCGTCGGCCGTGGACGAGGCGGCGGCCCACGTGGCGACCTTCGGGGAGCGGTACGCGATCACGCCGCGCTTCGTGCCCACGTGCTCATCGGAGCTGATGACCGCGTGCGGTGAGCTCCTCGCCTCCTCCGAGGCGCGCATGCAGACGCACCTGTCCGAGAACCTGGACGAGGTCGCCTGGGTGCGGGACCTGCACCCCGAGTGCGACTCCTATACGGACGTCTACGCCCGCCACGGGCTGCTGGGCCCGCGGTCGGTCTTCGGGCACTGCATCCACCTGTCGGACGCCGAGCTGGGGACGCTGGCGGCGTCCGGGTCGTGGATCGCGCACTGTCCGACGTCGAACATCGCCTTGGGCAGCGGGCGGATGCCCCTGGAGCGGATCCGTGCGGCGGGCATCCCCGTGGCGTTGGCGACGGACGTGGGGGCGGGCCCGGAGCTGTCGATGCTGCACGTGATGTCGGCCTGCATCGACGTACACCGAGGCGTCTGCGACGTCGCGCCCACCGAGGCGCTCGCCCTGGCCACCCGGGAGGGCGCCCGCGCCATGGGCGAGCCGGGGCGCGGCACGTTGGAGGTGGGCCGACACGCGGACGTCGTGGCCCTGCGCATCCCCGGCGGCCTGCGTCCGAGCGACGACGGAGACTCCGTCCTGCGACGGATCCTGGACGAGTTCGCGGACCGCTGGGACGACGCGGTGGCCGAGGTGATCGTCGGGGGGCGTCCGGTCGCGTGAGGAGGACTAGAGAGGTGAACCGCTTACCTCAGGTCGCCCCGGCGGATTGCGACTCC
>Ga0209992_10000796_pt1 | contig 38867 bp, 40 predicted proteins | sample 2SBtaG_2_FD_182564 | JGI IMG/M metagenome (GOLD analysis project Ga0209992, IMG submission 182564) | Deep subsurface microbial communities from Kolumbo volcano to uncover new lineages of life (NeLLi) - 2SBTROV12_ACTIVE470 metaG (SPAdes)... | ecosystem: Environmental > Aquatic > Marine >...
GCGGATTGCGACTCCGTGGAGCGTCGTTGCTCCTCGGTCACGGGCCCCGGCCCGCTCCCTCGTCCCGCCTCGCCCACGAATCCACACTCTCACCGGGACTCCGCTTCGCTAAGCGGATCACCTCTCTCGGGGTGGAGCTGCTCACCGGCGGGGCCGACTCGGCAGGAGCAGCGACCGGCGACGAACGGCTGCCCCGGGACCGCGCCGCGGTCCTCCAGCGGGCGGAGGCGGCGGAGGCGACGTCCCGCTACGCCGACGCGGCGGCCCACGCCGACCTCAGGATGCGCTACTGCGGCACGCGGCCGAAGGCGGGGTTCTGATTGCAGGCAACGGCTTCCACCATCTGCTCGAGGTGCAGACTCCCCATGCACGTCTTCAGGGCGTCCAAGTCGCTCACGTCGGCCAGCCCTTGGCAGGCGACCGATGCGGCGAGGTCCTCCATCTCGAAGCCGTGGACGCAGGTCCGGATGAGGTCGGCGTCGGCGTCGTTCTTCACGCCTTGGCAGGCGACGGCCTCCGCCATTTGTTCCATCTCGAAGTGCGAGACGCACTTCCACACGGCCTTCACGTCGGCCTCGCTCGTCACACCTCGGCACGCGACCGCCTTCGCCCGCTCCACCATCTCGAGCCCCGAGAGGCATCGCTCGATGGCCGGGATCACGGCGACGTCTTCCACGCCTTGGCAGACGAGCGCGGCGGCGAGCTGCTCCATGTGGATGTCGTCGATGCAGGCATGGACCGCGATCGCTTGGCGGTCGTTGGACACGCCCTGGCAGGCGACTCCCTCGGCCCTCGACTCGAGCCCGAGGTTCTCCAGACATGTCTTCACCGCGCTCACGGACTCCACCCCGGACACGCCTTGGCAGGCGACGGCCTCCGCCCTCTGCTCCCGGTGCAGGTCGCCGATGCAGATCCACACTGCCTTGACCTCTTCGATGTCCGTGACACCGCGACACGCCGTCGCCTCCGTCAACTGCTCCAGCTCGAGGTGATCGACGCAGTCGCGGACGGCACTCGCAGCGGACGCGGTCTTCACCCCATGGCAGGCGAGGGACTCGGCCATCTGTTCCATTCTCAGGCCCTTGATGCAGGTCTTGACCGGCTCGAGCGGCGCTCCGGCGAGGGTGCCCATGCAGACGAGGCCCGCGGCGAGGAGGCCGATCGTCGAGCTCTTGAACAAAGTGCAGCCTCCGCTCAGCAGCCGTCGTCGTGGGAGCAGGAGACGATCCGGCAGATCCGGTACCCGCAACGGGGTCGCAGTGTAGCGCGGCGAGCGTGCGCGTCGGCGGCCGTCCGGCGAGGGGCGGACCCGCGGGCGGTCCTTGGGGGTATGACGGAGGGGCGCGATGCGAATCCTCATCTCTCTCCTCGTCCTCCTCACCGGCTGCAAGCACGCCCCGGTCAAGCCGGCCGCCGGGGCCGACGAGCCGGTGGCCTGGGGCGAGTGTGTCGAGGACGACGTCGACATCGATTGGGGGGGGCTGGCCGTGTACGCCAAGTGCCTCGGCTGGGTCGCGTTTCAGGCCGAGACTCCTCTCTGGGGTGTGGCGCCCGACGAGTTGTCCCACGTGTTCGTGGGCGGGTTCGCTGCCGGATCGGGTTGTGTGGTCGACGGAGAACCCCGACCCGCCGAGATCGCTGGTCGCGCGCTTCAGGCCCAGTGGCTGCGATGCGACGAACTCGGGCTCGGGATGCGCACGCGGGTGGTGTGGGACTCGAACGCCGTGGGCAGAGTCATCGTGAGCGGCTGCGGCTTCAACACCAGGGATCCCCGGGGTCCTGCCCGCTGCGACGCGGTGCTCGCGGACCTGGTCGCCAACGGGGTCCCCGATGTCCCGAAGGAGTCCGCAGCGACTTCCGGCGGAGTCTTCATGGGCCGTCGGATCCCCGTCCCGGAGGGGTGCGAGGAAGACTCCGAGCCCTTTCGGAGTCACATCGCGTGCGAGTCCGGCCTTCTCGATTGGGTTCAGCTGTCCGAGTATCCCCCCGGGGGCGATCTGGACGGCGTGCTCGAGCAGTTCGCGGCGGCCCTCACCGGCCCCGACCCGGATCCGCACTTCCGGTCGACGTCCGTCGGGTGCACCCTCGGCGGCACGCCCGGAACCTGTCGCGAGCTTCGCCAGACCCTCCCCGACGGAGTCGTGCGGGTGGCGCTGATCGCGTATGCGGAGCCTCGTGGGATTCCCCACCTCGCCACCTGCAAGTACCGAGGCGACGGGCTGCCGGCGATCTGCGCGGAGCTGATCCGCGTCACCGACTGAAGGGTCGGCACCTCACCTCGGGACCCTGCCCGGTGTCGTGGCTGCTCGACCGACGCATTCTGGTCGGGTGACCACTACTCCGACTCGGTCGGTCAGCCGCCGGAGCTCGAGCGCCAGAGCCACGCGGCCGCGAGCGTCATGAACACGCTCTCCACGCCGACCAACATCCACTGGCGCCCGTCGTTCCCGTCGAGCACGAGGCCGAGCACGCGCGCGAGCAGGGCGCCGAGCATGAAGTAGAAGACCCCCGAGGCGAGGGTGTCGAGCCACGGGCGAAGCTCGGTGCGGGCGACGAAGAACAGGCCGACGCCCAGCAGCATCCCGCCACGGATCCGGCGCTCGATGGTGGCGAAGAGGTCGGCGGGCTCGGGGCTGCCCGTGAGCGGGCCGAACCAGCCGGGAAACGCGGCCATGGCCACGCCCACGAGGGCGAGGAGGATTCCGACGGATTGGGTCCAGGGCATCGGCGGAGTGTAGCCCTGCTCCCGGTGGCGCAGGGGCTCGACCGGCGTCGTCAGCAGCCGTCGTCGTTCCCCCAGCTGTCCACCCCCGTCCCGCAGGCGCAGCGCTCGACGAAGTCGTCGACGTAGCTCTGACACAGCCCCGGGTTGTCGTAGATGCTCACGGGGCCGTCGATCGCGCGGAGGCTGGTGACGCCGCTGATGCGCGCCAGCGTCTCGTTGCTGAACACCTGGAAGCCCCACCCCACCGACTCCAGGCTCGTCAGGCCCGAGATGTCTTCCAGCGCGGGGTTGCTGAAGATCGTCACGACCGCGCCCACCGACCGGAGGGCGGCCATCCCGGAGATGTCGTGGAGCGAGTGGCTGTTCGTCCCGATGTTGAGGGACCCGCCGATCGACGTCAGGGCCCCGAAGCCGTCGAACTCCGTCGCGGCGTCGATGTTGTCGATGATCAGGTCGCCCTCCACCGTCTCGAGGCTGGGCAGGGCGGGCATCGCCGTCAGGGAGGGGCTCCGGCGCATGATCAGGACCCCGACCGACGTGAGACTCGACAGGCCCTCGATGCTGACCAGGGCGCCGTTGTCCATGAGCGTGAGGACCTGCGCCACCGACTCGAGGAGGCCGATGCCGGAGAGGGACGCCAGGGAGTTGTTCTCGAAGATGCCGAGGCTCCCCCCCACGGTCGTCAGGTTCGAGAATCCGGAGACCTCGAGCAGGCCGTGGTTGTTGTCGATGATCAGGTCGGTCCCCACGGCCGTGAGGCCGTTGAGCCCCGGGAGCTCCACCAAGGCGGGGTTCCGCCGGATGGAGATCCCCCCGTCGATCGACGCGAGGCACGGCAGGTCGATGTCGGTGAGCCAGTCGAGTCCGTCGAGCTCCACGGAGCCCGAGACGCTGTGGCAGGTGCCCAGCTCGTCCAGGTCGTCCGCGTCGACGATGGTGTAGTCCCCGGCGCAGGCCACCGCCGCGGAGCAGGGGCCGTCGTCGTCGTCGGTGGTGGTGGCGTCGTCGTCGTCGCCGGCGTCTCGGAGGTCCTCGGCCTCGCAGCCCGCCGAGAGGAAGAGCAGGCTCAGCGCCGCGACGCTCCACAAGCTGCGGCTCATGCGTGTCCCTCCGAACTCATCTCCCCCGAACCAGCCTACACCGTCCGTCCTGGCGGTCCGGGCGGCGGTTCTCGCGGACGCCTCGGCGGGATCACGTCTAGTTGGAGATGGTGACCACCCCGCCGATGTTCTCCTCGCCGATGGCATCGCGGAGTCCCTCCGCCTGCTCGTCCTCGATCCGGCGGTTGTTCGTGATCTGGAAGTCCCGGCCGACGGAGACGAGGCCGTGCAGGCCCAGCAGGCTGGTCAGGCCGTCGTTGTCGTCGATCACGAGGTCCGCGCCGATGCTCCGGATCGCGGACACGCCGTCGAGATCGGGGAGCTCGTGGCTCTCCAAGACGCGGAAGCTGCCCCCTACGCCGGCGAGGGCGCCCAGGGGGAGCGTCGCGCCGCCGAAGCCCTCGACGACCACGTCGGCCCCCACGGAGGACAGCCCCGCGAGGCCGGAGAGGTCGCTCTCGGCGCCGAAGCCGCGCAACTCCAGCTGGCCTTCGATGACCGAGACGCCCGCGAAGGCGCCGAGACGGAGCGACGGCCCACCTTCCACGATCAGCCCGACGGGCAGCGTCCCGAGCTGCGGGAAGCCCTCGACCGATCCGAGGCGCGGGTTGGCCGCGACGCGGACCTGACGGCCCCCGTCGTCCGGGGGGACGTTCACGCCGAGCTCCACGAGGTTGTTGAACCCCGCGACCGCCCTCAAGGCCGAGTTGTCCGTGATCTCCAGGACCCCGCCCAGGCTCTGCAGGCTGCTGGACCCCGCGAAGTTGCCGAGCAGCTCGTTGCCGTCGACGATCAGGTCGCCGCCGATGACCGAGATCCCGCCCAGGCCGGACGTGTCGGCCAGCTGCCTGTTGTCGCGGACGACCACCGAGCCCGCGACCTCGTCGAGGTTGTTGAGGCCGGTGAGGTTGACGAGGATGCGGTTCCCCTCGATCTGCAGGTCCCCGCCGATCGCCTCCAGGCCCCCCAGGTCCGAGATGTTGGCCAGGGCAGGGTTCCGCTCGATCCGCAGCGCCCCGCCGATGTACGCGAGGCTCCGCAGGCCCCCCACCGTGACCAGCGCCACGTTCTCCGAGAGCCGGGCAGACCCGCTGATCCCGCAGAGACAGTCGAGCCCGTCGAGGGTCACCAGAGCGATCTCCTGGATCTCCAGGTCGCCGTCGATGGCGTCGTAGGCCTCGCAGAAGGCCGAGAAGTCCTCGCGGGTGCTCAGGGGACCGAAGGCGAGCTCGCCCTGGTACACGCGGTCGCCTTCCAGGCAGGTGCCCGTGGCGTCGTCGTCGTCGACCCCCGCGTCGTCGTCGTCCTGTGCCGCGTCGTCGTCGTCTCCCGGCTCGACCTGCGCGCGGCAGCCCGCCGCTCCGATCCACAGCGCGGCGGCCCCGCAGAGGGCTGTCGAGAGGGGGTGGCGTCGGGTCAGGACGAGGCTCCTCGGAGCATCCGACGGGATCTCGAGCGCGCGGCCGGGGACGTCGGTTTCGGCGCAGCCGGTTCGGCTACTTGCCCGGGAACTCGGCCTCGGGCGGGCCGTCGTCGTCCGGGTCGCAGTTGTCGTCGGCGGGGAGGAAGTCGCCGTGCCCCAGGTGGGCGTTCGCCGCGTTCACGGAGACGTTGATCATCTGGAAACCGCCGCTGCCGTCGACGTGGCAGACATCCACCTTGTTGCCCGCGGTCGCAGGGGACAGGCCCCAACCGAGCAGGACGGCGAGGGCGAGGGCGAGGGTCGAGAGGCGCATGATGATCTTCTCCAGGATCCGATCCGGGACCCGGCCAGTCTCCCACCGCACCCGGGGGGCCGCAACCCGTTCGTGGGCCCCCCATACGGAGACCGTGCGATACTCCGCATGTGTCGGACGAACCCCACCTGACGAGCTGCGCCTCGGTTCGATTGCGCGACGACGGAGTCCTTCACGTGGTGATTCGGGACGGCGCCGACTTGGATGAGGAGAACACCCGCGAGCTGTTCGCGGCGTACCGGTCGGTCGGCGGTGAGGGGCCGCTCATGATTCTGAGCGACATCCGACGCATGCGCTCGTCGACCCCCGAGTCGCGCGCCCTGGCGACCACCGCCGAGGCGACGGCGTTGCACCGGGGGGCCGCCGTGATCGTGGGCTCCACGCTGACCCGCATGATGGGCAACCTCTTCATGAGGCTGAATCGACCCGCCTACCCCACCCGCCTGTTCACGGAGGAAGAGGCGGCGGTCGACTGGCTCCACTCGCTCGTGCCTGCCGGCGTCTCCCGGGCAGGGTAGTGAGCGACGAGGTCCGTCGGCTCCGCGACGAACTTCGACTGGCGGAGGACGCCGCCGCGGATCTGGAGGTCTTCGTCCGGCTGTTCGACGGGCTGAGGGCCCCCGTGGCGGTCTGGAGCCTCCCCGACGACACCGACCGCTGCGACCTGATCGCGTCCAACGGGGCCGCCGCCGCTCTGTTCCGTCCGTCCGTCGGGTCGCTCGCCCCGCCGCCGTTCGTGGACTCCGCGCTTCGGGGACGCCTGGAGACGCTGCGCGACGCGACCGAGGCTCGGGACCTCGGCGAGTTCAGCTCTCCGGACGGGGTTCATGTGTACCTCGCTCGCGGCTGCCGGCTGGACGACGGCGTGGTGGGGGTGGGGTTCTTCGACGTGACCGAGCGGCGGGCGGCGGAGCGCGAGCATCAGGAGATGGTGATGCAGCTCCAGCACGCCCAGAAGCTGGAGAGCCTCGGAATCCTCGCGGGAGGCATCGCCCACGACTTCAACAACCTGCTCGCCGGGATCATGGGCAATACCAGCCTCGCCCTGCTGGAGCTGCCCCGTACGTCGCCCGCCCGGCCGCTGCTGCAGCGGGTGGAGAAGACGGCCCAGGTCGCGTCGGAGCTGACGCGCCAGATGCTCGCGTACTCGGGCCGGGGTCGGTTCGTCATCGAGCGCGTCGACCTGTCGGAGCTGGTGGAGGAGATGACCCGCCTGCTGGAGGTCTCGCTGACGAGTCGGGCGGTCGTTCGATTCGACATCGCGAGCGACCTCCCCGCGGTGGAGGTCGACCCCTCGCAGATTCGACAGGTGGTCATGAACCTGGTGACCAACGCCTCGGACGCGGTGCAAGGCACCAGCGGATCGATCACGGTGCGCACGGGCGCCGTGCGCGCGGACGAGCGCTACCTGGCGAGCTACTGGTTGGCGGACGGCGTGGGCCCCGGCGACTACGCCTTCTTGGAGGTGTCGGACACGGGCAAGGGGATGACGCCGGAGGTCCAGTCTCGGCTGTTCGACCCGTTCTTCACGACGAAGGCCACCGGTCGGGGCCTCGGGATGGCCGCGGTGATCGGGATCGTCCGAGGACACAAGGGCGCGATCAAGGTCTACAGCGAGCCCGGGGCGGGCACGACGATCAAGGTCCTGCTGCCCACCTCCGAGGGCCCCTCTCTCTCGGGCGACCACCCCGAGCTGGGCCCGGCTCGTCCGGTGGAGGGGGCGCTGGTGCTGGTGGTCGATGACGAGGAGACGGTGCGCACGATCGCCTGCCAGGTGCTCGAGCGCGTGGGCTGCCGCACCGTGTCGGCGGCCGACGGGCGCCGCGGCGTGGAGCTGTTCGAGCAGGGCAAGGACGAGATCGACCTCGTCCTGTTGGACCTGACGATGCCGATCATGGACGGCGAGGAGGCCTTCCGTCGGATCCGACGCGCCAGGCCCGACGTCCCCGTGATCCTCACGAGCGGCTACAACGAGCAGGACACGACGGCGCGGTTCGCGGGCAAGGGGCTCGCGGGCTTCCTCCAGAAGCCGTGGACCGCGCAGGCCTTGCAGGAGATCGTGGCCTCGACCCTGGACTCGGACGCGTCGCGGGACTGACCGGAGCGCGGCCTATCGGATCTGGTGGAACCGCTTGATGGGCTGCCCACCGCGGGCCCGAGCTGCTGGCCCGGGGCGACGAAGTTGAGGGTCTGCTCCGGGATCCACGGGCTCCCGTCCGCCATCCACGTGGCCCCGCGGATCTGGAAGGTGCCGTTGCCGTCCCCGTCGTCCTCCCAGGCGAGGGCGAAGGCTCCCCCCGCGTTCATCGACGCGGTGGGGGCGAGGTGCGTGCCCCCGCCCGGCGTCACCGTCCACTCGGCGACGGGCGTGCCCGCGGCGTCGGACCGTCGAGCGAGGATGCGATGGTCCCCGTCGTTCTCCTGGTCGTCCTCCCAGGCCACGACGAAGCGCCCGTCCGGGGCCATCGCGAGCGCGGGTTGGTGCTGCTGCCCGGCGGCCGTGGAGTTGACCGTGATGCGCGCGAACCGCTGCGTCCCGTCGGGGTGGAAGCCCCGGGCGTGGATCTGGAAGACGCCGTTGCCGTCGGCGTCGTCCTGCCACGCGACCACGAACTCCCCGTTGGCGGCCACCCCCACGGTCGGGGCCTCCTGCGCGCCCGCCGTGTCCGGGTTCGCGACGACGTCCGAGAAGGCCTCGCAGCAGCCCGCCGAGAAGCCGCGCACGTGGATGTCGTGGTTGCCCCCGCCGTCCGCGGAAGACGAGTCGTCCTCCCACGCCGCGACGACCCCCCCGGCGCCGTCGAACGCCAGCGCCGGCGCGAGCTGGTCCCCCGACGCCGCGGAGTTGACGGTGCGGTCGTGGAAGCCGCGGGCGCCGAGGTCGTCGTACCCGTAGGTCACGGGCGTGTTCAGGTCGTGGGAGAACGTGAACAGGTGGTCGGCGGCGGTCGGGTCCTGGTCGTACCAGTCGCCCCCGTTGCCGCCCCCGCCGAACAGGTCGCTGCAGAACAGGACGGGGGTCCCGCCCGGGAAGATCGACGCGTTGCCGTCCTCGACGGTGATGGTCTCGTTGAGCACCTCGTCCGTCGCCGGATCGAAGGTCATGACCCGGAGCCACCCGTTGCCGGTGTAGGTGCTCGCCCAGCAGGCCGCGTCGCAGGTGGACGGGTTCGCGTCGGTGCACCGCCCCTCGAACTGGTAGTCCACCAGGAGCTCGTGCACCTCGTTGCCGGTGTTGCCGGCCTTGACCCGATGCTCGGAGTCGCCGATGTGCCCCGCCACCACCGCGAACATGTTCCCGTGGCGCGAAGCCAGCTCGTCCCAGATCGTCTGGCCGCCGGACCCGGTGACGAGGTGGTTCGAGTTGGGGCAGTTCCCGGCGTAGCCGCCGCCGTGGGTCGTTCGCGGCGTCCAGGACCGCGTGGGCCGTGTCCGCGATCTGCCACCGGGCGTCGGTGTTGTTGTGGGTGATGTCGCCGAGGTGGACCACGAACTGGATGTTCCGCGCGGTCTGCTCGGCCACGATCCACTGGGTCTGCTTGGAGTAGGTGTTGTTCGCGTCGTTCGCGAGCTTCGAGGTGTAGTACTGCGTGTGGGGCAGCAGCACGATCGAGAAGGGGTCGCAGAAGGGCTCGCACGGGAGGCCCCCACGGTAGACCCACGGGCGCTCCCGGGTCGAACAGACCTTCGGGTCGACGCGACTGAGGTAGAAGCCGCCCGTGTTCGAACGCGAAGACCGGCTTCGGGACGTCTGCCTTGCGATCACCGCGTTGCTGACGGTCGCGGGGACGGTGGGGACGGGGTTCTCGCCGTACCTGCTCGTGGAGATGCCGCTCGTCCTCATCGCCCTGTCGGCGGACATGCGGCACCTCGTCCTCGTGGCCGCGAACACGGACTTCGGGCCGGTGCTCGCGCTCGGGGTGCCTCGGCGCGCCCTCGGGCTGGCGACGATGTACGGCCTCGGCCTCCACTACGGGCCGACGATGCTGGGCATGCTCGAGGAGAAGGCGCCGCGACTCGGCGGCGTTCTGGCCTGGTGCGAACGGCTCCTGGCCCGCCGGGGCGCGCTCATCCTCGTCGTCGCCCCCGCCTACACCTTCGGCGCCCTCGCCGGGATCGCCCGCGTTCGCCCGCGCTGGTTCTTCCCCGCCATGTTCGCGGGCCAGACGCTGTACATCGCCGTGGGGTACTTCTTCGGCGAGCAGCTGCGGGCCTTCACGGTGCCCCTCCTCGGGTTCCTGAAGGAGCACCTCGTGCCCAGCACCGTGGCGTGTGTGGTCCTCGTCGCGGCGATCCAGGTCGCGTCCCGGCTGCGGACGGCGAAGAACGAGGGGTAGGTCTGTCAGTCGCCGAACGTGGCGCGGATGTAGGCGACGGCGTCGGCCCGCTGCTGGTCGCTCAACGCGGTCCACGCCACCATGGTCGTCCCGGGGACCCCCTCGGTGACCGACTTGTAGAGCTCTTCGTCCGACTTGGCGAGGCGGCTCGCGTCCTTTGTGAAGTCCGCGGCGAGGACCCCGCCCATGCCGGCGCCGTCGGCCTGGTGGCAGGCGATGCAGCTGCCTTGGTAGACGGCCTCGCCCGCGGCGGCGTCGCCCCTGGGCATCGGTCCGGGGGTGGCCTCCGAGGTCTCGGGGGTGCTCGGGGACGCCTCGTCGGAGACCTCCACCGCGGAAGCGAGGGCCGGGTCTCCCTCCCTCAGCCCGTACAGGATCCCGCCTGCGAAGTCGGCGACGTAGAGCTCGCCCTCCGCGTCTCGCCCGAACGTGGACGGGAGCAGCGGCCACTGCCCGAGGCTCAAGGCCTTCACCGGCTCGCCCCGGGAGGGGTCGGGGACCGCGAACAGCCGCCCGGAGAGGAAGTCCGCGCACACGTAGTGGCCTCGCAGGGCCGGCACCGCGGCCCCCTCGTACACGTATCCGCCGGTGATGCTCGCGCCGAGCGCGTGTCGGTAGACCCAGATCGGCTCCCGCAGGCCCTCCGTCTCGCAGTCGGAGTCGCGCGAGGTGCAGTCGAACCCCTCGCGCAGGTCCCAGCCGAGGTTGTCCCCGCGCTGCACGATGTTCACCTCCTCGACGGCGTCCTGCCCCACGTCGGCGACCCACAGGCGGCCCCGGCGATCGAAGCTGTACCGCCAGGGGTTCCTCAGCCCGTAGGCCCAGGTCTCCGGCGCGAAGCCGCCGCGTCCCACGAACGGGTTGTCCTGCGGCACCGCGTAGCCGAGCCCCGGATCCCGACGGTCCACGTCGACGCGCAGGATGCTCCCCAGGAACGTCTCGGGGTTCTGCCCGTTGCGGTGCGGGTCGTCGGCCAGGCCCCCGTCGCCGTACCCCACGTAGAGCATCCCGTCGGGGCCGAACACGAGCTGCCCCGCGTTGTGGTTCTGGAACGGCTGCGGGACCTGAAGCAGGACCTCCCCGCGGGTCGCGCGCGCCTCGCCGAGCGGAAGCGGCGGGTCGAAGCGCCACTCGGTCACCCGGGACTCGTCGCCGTCGTCGCCCGCCTCGACCGTGTTCAGGAAGACGCGGCCGTTCTCGGCATACCGCGGGTGGAACGCGACCCCGAGGAGGCCCTGCTCCGTGACCGACGCGACGTCGACGTGCAGCAGCGGGCCGCGCGCGTCGGTCTCCGGGGTCCAATGCAGCGCGTCGCCGGTCCGCTGGAGGACCACCGCCGTGTCCGACCGGCCGGGCGGGAAGACGACGTCGGTCACCTGCGTCCACCCCTCCGACAGCTTCTGCAACTGGACGGACCCGCGCTCGAGGCTCGCGTCCGCGTCGGAGAACCGGGGCGCATCGGCGGAGCCCGTCAGCTCGGGCTGCCACTCCGGCGTGAGGATGGGGACGAGGGCGCGCCCGATGTGATCGAAGAACACGAACACGAGGAGGCCGAGCGCGGCCACGACCACGACGAAGAGGACGACGGATCGCGCGAGGCGGCTGCGGGTCAAGGGACCTCCGGGGCGAGGATGCGGCCCCCGATCTGGGTGCAGCGGTAGTCGTAGCAGACGACCGTGTCGTCCGAGCGCGGGCCCTTCGGCTCGACGGACAGGGTCACCTCCATGAAGTCGCCCTCGCGGAGCGGGACGGGGTCGCGGACGGGGAAGAACGCCTGCCGCCAGTGCGTCGACGGGTCGTCCGGGCCGGTGCGGATCGCGACGCCGTCGGCCAGCTCGGCCTCGAACCACCCCGCCAGCCCGTGCACGGCGCCGCGCCTGCGGATCGGGAACAGGACGGTCGAGTCCAGCGACGGCGACTCGAGGGTGCGGAGGTCGAGGTCCGCGTACACCCGGGGCGCCGCGAGCAGCTGGTCGGGGGTCACGTCCGCCAGGGACATGCGGCTCAGGATCTCGTCGACGGCGGGCGCGTAGTCGATGCCCGCCACGTCCAGCCAGAACCCCAGGCGCTCCCAGCTCTGCGGGGCCTCGATGGGCGCGAGGAAGACCCGCAGTCGTCGCGGCAGCATCGCCCCGTCCGGCTTCAGCAGCCGTCGGCGCGCGTCGATCGTGAACGGCAGCGTGTTCTCTTCGACCCCGAAGCTCCCGAGCGTCTCGGACACCAGGACGTCGACCGGGTCGAGGGTGCAGTCGAGCGAGTTGGCGGCGAGGAACTCCACCCGGTCCGCGAGGCCGTTGTGCTGCGCGACCCTGCGGGCCAGCTCGATGGAGTCGCTCTGCTCGATCGCGTACACCCGGGACGCCCCCGCCCTCAGCGCGAGGAAGCCGAGGATGCCGAGCCCCGCCCCGAGGTCGAGGACCCGGTCGCCGGGACGCACGGTCGTCGCGATGGCCCGCTCGTAGGCGTCCATGCGGACGCGGTCCTCAAGCATGTCGCGGTAGTCGTCGAAGAGCGTCAGTTGCTTGCGGAAGGGCATCGTGACACCGAGAGCATGCACGCAACGCGCTCCGCGGGGTATGCACCCGCCGTGGACGCGCCCGACGAGAAACTCGATCGCGACTGGCTCCTCCTGTTCGGAGCCTGGCTCCTCACGGCGTGCGCGTCGGCCGGGAGCCTGTTCTTCAGCGAGGTCATGGAGTTCGCGCCCTGCTCGCTGTGCTGGTACCAGCGGATCTTCATGTACCCGCTCGTGATCGTGCTCGGCATCGGGCTCTTCCCCGTCGACCGCAACTCCGTGCGCTACGGCCTGCCCTTGGCCGTCGGGGGGTGGCTCACCGCCGCGTACCACACGCTCCTGTACGAGGGCGTGATCCCGGAGACGCTGTCGCCCTGCACCAAGGGCGTGTCGTGCAAAGAGGAGTACATCGAGCTGCTGGGGTTTCTGTCGATCCCGGCGCTGTCGCTGGTCGCGTTCACCGCCGTGGTGGGCGCGCTGCTCGTACTGAGGAGGAGGCTGAAGCCGTGAGGAAGCAGGTGTTGGTGATCGGTGCCGTCGTGGTGTTGGCCGTGGGCTTCGGCCTGGCGAAGGGCCTGTATCAGGGGGAGGAGGCGCAGCGGGTCGAGACCGCGGCGAAGTCGGCGGGGGCGTCGCTGGCGCCGAAGGAGTCCATGAGCTCCGGACCGGCGGACGCCCGGGTCACGGTGGTCGAGTTCTTCGACCCGGCATGCGAGACCTGCGCGCAGTTCCACGCGCCGGTGAAGGAGCTCGTCGCCTCTCACGGCGACCGGGTGCGCCTCGTCGTGCGGTACGCGCCGTTCCATCACGGGTCCGAGGACGTCGTGAAGATGCTCGAGGCCGCCCGACTCCAGGACCGTTACTGGGAGGTGCTCGACGTCATGTACGCCACCCAGGGCCGCTGGGCGAGCCACCACCACCCGCAGCCGGAGCTTCTGTGGACGCTGCTGCCCGAGGCCGGTCTGGACCTCGACATGGAGCGGCTTCGCACGGACGCAGGCGGGATGGCCATCGGCTCGCTCGTGCAGGCCGACATCGACGCGGGCGCCGCCCTCGACGTGCGCAAGACGCCCACGTTCTTCGTCAACGGGCGTCCGCTGCCGGGGTTCGGTCTCCCGCAGCTGCAGGCGCTGGTGGCCGAAGAGATCGCGTCGAACTACTGACGGAGCCCCTCCCGAGCTCGACGGCCGGCCTTGCCCCCGAAGATGCTCTTGCGCTTCACGCCGTGGGCGTCCCACTCGAGCCACTTGCCGGACTTCTCCCCCGCGGTCCAACCCTCCTTGCTCGCCTTCTGCCCGTTCTTGTGCCAGGTGTGCCGGCAGCCGTCGGGCGTTCCCCGACTGCCCGCCGGAGCGGAAGGCGCTCGTCCCGCTGCTGCTGTGACCGGACGGGTATCGTCCGGCGCGGTGCCTTCGAGACGACCCATGTCGCGGCGCTCCGTGCTCGGAGGAGCCGCCGCCGCCGTGGGCCTGCCGCTCTTCGAGGCCATGCTCCCCGGGGGAGGGCGGGCCCGCGCGGCGATCGCGTCGAGCCCGCGGATGCTCTTCTACTACGTGCCCAACGGCATGTGGATGGACGACTGGACGCCCCGGACCGAGGGCTCCGACTACGAGCTGTCCCCCACCTTGGCGTCGCTCGCCGGCGTCAAGGACGACCTGCTGGTCCTCACCGGCCTCGCCAACCACCCTCCGCATCCCCCGGGAGTGCTGGGCGCCCACGCGCAGGGGACGGCCGGGTTCCTCACCTGCCGGGAGCCCCACAAGACCGACGGCCTGAACATCCGCGCCGGGGTGTCGGTGGACCAGGTCGCCGCGCGCGCCCTGGCCGCGGGGCGCCGACTGCCGTCGCTGCAGCTCGGGCTGGAGGCGGGAGACAGCGCGGGGAGCTGCGACTCCGGCTACAGCTGCGCGTACTCGCGGAACATCTCGTGGGCGAACGCGTCGACCCCGCTGCCGAAGATCACCAACGTCCGGCTCGCCTTCGACCGGCTCTTCGCGGGGTTCGATCCCACCGCGACGGCCGAGGCGGCCGCGCGACGCAAGGCCCGGCGGCTCTCGGTCCTCGACCACGTGACCGCCGAGGCGGGCGCGCTCTCCTCGCGCCTCGGCGCCGCGGACCGGGCGAAGCTGGACCAGTACCTCACGGGGCTGCGCGAGCTCGAGGTGCGCGTCGTCACGGCCGACGAGGCGCCGGTGTGCGATCCGGGGGAGCCGCCGGGCGCGCACTTTCGGATCTTCCCGTCGCACCTGCGGCTCATGACCGACCTCATGGTCCTGGCCCTCACCTGCGACGCGACCGGCATCGTCACGTTCATGCAGGCCAACGCCGCGAGCGGGCGCTCCTACGAGTTCCTGGACGCGTCGGGCGCTCACCACGGACTCTCGCACCACCAGGGCGCGCCGGAGAGCATCGAGAAGCTCAAGCGGGTCGACGCGTGGAACGTGGGGGAGTTCGCCTACCTCCTGGACCGGATGAAGGCCGTCGAGGAGCCGGACGGAGGGACCCTGCTCGACGACTCGATGGTCTTCTTCAGCAGCGAGATGTCCGACGGAGACACCCACTCGCACGTGAACCTGCCGGTGCTCCTCGCCGGTCGGGCGGGCGGCGCGCTGCGTCCGGGGCGGCACATCCGCTACCCCGAGACCCCCATCGCCGACCTCTTCATCGCCATGCTCCAAGGCGTGGACGTGCCCGTGACGGAGTTCGGAGAGGACGGCACCGCGCCGCTCGCGGGCCTCACCTGACCGACTCTGCCGGGATGGACCGCTAGGCTTCCCATCCAAGAGGAGGATCTCGATGCGACGCTTCTTCCGCATGGCCCACACCCTGACGTCCCACCCGTGGATGGTGATGGCCATCAACCTCGTCCTGTTGGTCGCCGCCGTGGCGGAGACCTTCTCCACGCTCGAGTCCGACATGGCCGGCAACAAGCTGCGTGCCCACCACGGGCTGCTGCTGTTCGCCGGGTTCCAGCTCCTGTCGACCCTCGCTCAGACCCTCTCCGCCTTGGGCGACGCCGTGGAAGCGACGGAGGAGGTGACGGGCACCGGGCTGAAGGCCGTAGGCGACGAGGACCTGCCCGAAGGCTGACGGGACGGCCCCTCCGACACTCCCGGGCCGCCCGCTCGTGGTCTCGCGCCCCCTCGGATAGAGTCCAACCGGATGGCAGCCGGGACCGAGTCGCGCCGCACACGCACGTTGTTGGCGGCCATCTTCACGGTCTCCGGCGCGTGCGCGTTGGCCTACCAGGTCCTGTGGATTCGGTCGCTGTCCCACGTGTTCGGGGTCACCACCGCCGCGATGTCCGTGGTGCTCAGCACGTTCATGGCGGGGCTCGCGCTCGGCAGCTTCCTCGTGGGTCGCCGGGCGGATGCGGTGCGACGCCCGCTGCGGACGTACGCGTACATCGAGCTGGCCCTCGGCGCCGCGGCCCTCGCCGTGCCGTGGGGCATCGACGCGGCGCGCGCCTTCCACGTCGGCTTCCTCCCCCACGACCTCGGACCGATGGCTCGCCTCGCGGCGCAGGCGGCAGAGGTCTCCGTGGTCCTGCTCGTGCCGACGACGTTGATGGGCGCGACCTTGCCGCTCCTCTCGGCCTGGATCAGTCGCGACGCCGACCGACGGGGCCGCGACCTGGGCCTGCTCTATGCCCTGAACGCCGGCGGCGCGGCGCTGGGCTGCACCCTCACCGGGATGTACGCGATCGAGGCCCTCGGCCTGAGCGCGACCAACCGGGTCGCGGCGTTCGGGAACCTCGTCGTGGCGATCGGCGCTCTCCTCCTGGACCGCGCCGACTCTCCGTCGCCCGCCCCGGCGGAGGAGACCGTGATCCGGCCCCCCCGGTGGTGGTCGCAGCAGACCGTCCTGGTCGTCGCGGGTGCCTGCGGCGCGCTCTCTCTGGCCTGGGAGGTCGTGTGGGTGCGGCTGCTCTCTCAGCTCGTCCTGACGACGACCTATGCGTTCACCTGCGTTCTGGCGGTGGTCATCGCCGGGCTCGCGGCGGGGAGCCTCGCCGTCGCGCGGAGGGCGGACCGCGCCGCGGATCCGGGCCTCCTGTTCGGGCGAATCGAGCTGGTCCAGGCCATCGCGTGCTTCGGGGCCTTCCCGCTCTTGGCCTTCGCAGCCGCCGATCCTCGGCGTCTCGAGTACCTGACGACCGAGCTTTCCGCGCTCCCCGTGCTGGTCCTCGCGCTGGCCGGCGTCCCCGCCTTCTGCATGGGCGCGACGTATCCGGTCCTCGCCCGTTTGGTGGCGGACGGTCGGACCGACGTCGGTCGCAGCGTGGCCCGCATGTACTCCACGAACACGATCGGGGGGATCGTGGGCGCGGCCGTCGGGGGCTTCCTGTTGATCCCGTACGCAGGCGTCCTCGGAGCGGTGCTCCTGCTCGCGCTGTGCAACGCGGCGCTGGGGCTCTGGGCGCTGAGGCCCAGGAGCGAGGCGCCCCTGCTGCGTCGCCCCGTGGACCTCGTCGCGATCGTCCTCACGCTCCTCGCGGTCGACACCAGCCGCGGGGCCCACCTCGAGCACCTCTTCCAGGCCCGGCTGCCCCCCGACGGTCGCATCGTCGACATGCGCGAGACGAGCGTGTCGACGGCCATGGTCTCGGTGCAGGGGGTGGCCGGAGTCCGCCGCGTCTGGATCAACAGCTGCTGGGTCGCGGGCACGGGCGGCTCCCACCGGATGCTGGGGCACTACTCGATGCTCTTCGCGCGCGCGCCCGAGCGAGTCCTGGGCATCGCGTTCGGGACCGGACAGTCCTTCGGGACGACGCTGCTGTACGAGCCGGACTCCATCGACGTCGTCGACATCGACCCCGGCGTCGTGGAGCTGGGCGGCACGTACTTCGCCGACGTGAACTCGAACCTCTTGAACCGGCCGAACGTGGAGCTGCACCTCGCGGACGGTCGAGAGTTCCTCACGCGGACGAAGGAGCGGTTCGACGTGATCCTGATGGAGCCGCTGCAGCCGTGGTCGGTCGGGACCGTGAACCTCTACACGGTCGAGTTCTATCGGGAGGCCCTGCGCGCGCTCGACGACGGGGGGGTGATGGCGCAGTGGCTCCCCATCTTCGACATCACGCCGGAGGCGACTCGGGCTGCCCTGGCCGCGGTCGCCGAGGTGTTCCCCGAGGTCTACGTGTTCTTCGACCACCGAGAGCTGTGGATCGTGGGGGCGCTCGAGCCGCCCGACCTCGCGGTGATGGAGCGACGCGCGGCCGAGGCGGGGATCGCCGAGGGGCTCCGCAGCGTGGGGTACGTCGGGGTGGAGAGCGTGCTGTCCTCGCTCGTGCTCGACGCGGCGGGCGTACGGGAGCTCGCGGGCACGACGTCGCCGCTCTCCGACGACCGGCCGTTCATCGAGTTCGAGTCGCCCCGCGTGATGCTCGAGCCGCTGTTGGCCACGAACCTCGAGGAGATCGTCGCTCACGTCGGCTTTCCCGAGGGTTGGCGAGGACGGGTCGACTCCGCGGTGGGCGAAGGGGAGGCCGCGCGGGCCCTACTGTCGGCCGAGCTCCGGCTCGCGCGTGGGGACATCGAGGGGACGCGAGACCGGATGGCGGCCGCCTTCCGAGCGATGCCCTCGGTGTTCCTCATTCGGCATCAGTACCGCCTCGCGACGCTCCGGTGGGGCCGCACGCTGGCGGCCGAGAAGCGTGAGCTGGAGTCGATGGAGGCCTACCGCCGACACTTGGAAGACGATCCGGACGCGGGCGCCGTCTGGTGGAAGCTGGGCATCATGCTGGCGGCCGCGAATCGGCCCGACGAGGCGACGGCGGCTTGGGACCAGGCGGAGCGGGATCCCGCGATGGTGCAGAGGGTCGAGGAGGCCCGCGCCACCCTGCGCAGGGTCCTCGCGCGGTGAGGCTCACGGGGGCGGCCTGCCGCGCCCCCACGCCCGGAGGCCGCGCCCCGCGATCCACATGAGGGTCAGCTCCACCGCGAGGAGCAGCGCCACCCCGCGGGCCGTGACGCCGAAGATGGTCGCGAGGCCCAGCGCGGCGAGCCAGAACCGAGGGAGCAGCTTCTCCACGGCCACGAGGATCAGCTCGGGGACGGGCGCACCGTCCGGCCGGGACCGGGGGTCGTCGACCGCCTGCACCACGAGCTCCATCAAGCCGAAGGTGCCGATCAGCAAGGCCGCCTGGTTCATGGCGAGCGTCCAGGGAGAAGAGGCCGCCGGGCCGAGGTGCCGGCCGGACCACCACTCGATCCCGACCCAGTCGACGAACGCCATGGCGTTGGTGAGCAGCACCAGCTGCATGACGACGGCCTGGCCGACGAGCGGGCCGCGCTCGCCCTCGGGGACGGCCTTCGAAGCGGCGACGGCGCGCCACGCAGAGAAGCCGGCGACGGCGAAGAGCGCGAGAACGACGACCCAGCGAGGCATGGCCCCAGCATAGAGGCCGGCGCCGTCCCCCCGGGCGGGCAGCGCGTGGACGATCTGTCACCATGGGGGCCGATCCCGGAGGAGCCGTGCCGTCCTACAAGCTGTACATGATGATCCACTTCGCCGGAATCGTCGGCGGATGCATGACCATCGCCGGCCTCGCCGGACACGCCGTCTTCGGCGGGGAGAAGGCATCCGCGGGGTCCGCCCGCAAGCGGTTGCTCGCGGCCCACGGCGTCTTCCTGTTCCTGGTCCTGCTCGGCGGCATGGGGGCCGGCACCCGCACCGGCGCGATCTCGTCCGAGCACGGCTTCGCGTCGTGGATCTGGATCAAGCTCGGCATCTGGCTGCTCGTGGGCGGCCTCGCCGCGCTGCCCTACCGCCTGGGGCCAAAGGCGGGGTGGCTCTTCGCGGCCGTGCCGATCCTGATCGCCGTCGCGGCGTGGACGGCGGGCGGGTTCCAGCCGCTGATGCGCTGAGCTGGTCCGTCGTCGGCTACGCCTCGGCGCGCTCGCCGAATCGCTTCACTGCGACCGTCACCGCCATGGCGAGGAGGATGCAGTTGATGACGATCGCGACCGCCGGATCCTGGCGCGTCACGTGCGTGATGATGGCGCCGATCATCGTGATCGCGAGCCCCCCGGCGGCGGCGGAGACCAGCACCTTCGGGAGCTTGGGCACGAAGTAGGGGAGGGTCATCCCGAGGGCGGCGAGGACCTCGAGGGCCCCGATCGTGCGGACCTGCCAGGGGGCGAAGTCTTCGATCCAGGCGGACCTCGCGCAGGGCTTCGCTCGGCGCAGAGGCGAGAAGAACCTCTCGATGTGGAGCGAAGCGGCCTTCGCTTCCCCGGTCGTTGAGAGGTCCCTCCCATGGGGGCCTGAAGCGGCCATGGGGGCCTGAAGCGGCCATGGGGGCCTGAAGCGGCCCTCCCGTCCGTTCAGCCCGGCAGCTGGTACCCCACCGGCGCGCCCGGCCCCAGATCGATGCCCGCGAAGACCCACAGGACGGTCAGGATCAGCCCGGAGATGAACAGCCAGATGCTGTACGGGATCATCGTCGCCATGAGGCTGCCGAGGCCGAAGTCCTTCTTCCAGCGCTGGCAGAAGACCAGGATGAGCGGGAAATACACCATCAGCGGGGTGATGATGTTCGTGGCGCTGTCGCCCACGCGGTAGGCGGCCGTCGCGCCCTCGGGGCTGACCCCGAGGAGCATCAGCATGGGCACGAGGACGGGGGCGAGCAGCGCCCACTTGGCGCTCGCCGAGCCGACGACCAGGTTGATCCCGGCCGAGAAGACGACGATCAGCCCCAGCAGGATCGGGAGCGGCAGCCCCGAACTCTCGATGGCGTTCGCCCCGTGCACCGCGCTGATGAGGCCCAGGTTCGACCAGTTGAACATCGCCACGAAGTGAGCCGCCGCGAAGGCCAGCACGAGGTAGTAGCCGAGCGCCTTCATCGACTCGGTCATCATCTCCACGATGTCGCGGTGACTCTTCACGGTGCCCGCGGCCGCGCCGTACGCCCACCCCGCCGCCAGGAACAGCACCAGGAACGCGGCGACGAGGCTCTTGTAGAGCGGCGACAGGCGCGCGTGGATCGAGCAGGCGCCCGCTGCCAGATCGACGTCGGAGCAGGCCGCCTCGTTGATCAGCGGGGTGCCCGGCCCGACGGTGAAGATCGTCCAGGCGATCACCGTCGCGACGGTCGCGCCCGCGGCCCACCACAGGCCCTTGCGCTGGGCGTCGCTGAGGTCTTCGTCGGCGCCGCCTTCGGCTCCGCTGCCCGACTCGGGCACCCAGGGCCCGAGTCGCGGCTCCACGACCTTGTCCGTCACGTACCAGATGACCGGCAGGAACAGGAACGTCAGCACCGCGATGAAGTACCAGTTGCCCGCGATGTTCGCGTCGTAGCCGGGCACCAGCGCCTCGGCGGCCTGCTCCGTGATGCCGAAGAGCAGCGCGTCCAGCTGGCCCGGGGCGACGTTGGCGCTGAAGCCTCCGCTGACCCCCGCGAACGACGCCGCGATGCCCGCGAGCGGGTGGCGACCGGCGGCGGCGTACAGGACGCCTGCGAGCGGGATGAGCACGACATAGGCGGCGTCCGCGGCGTGGTTGCCGAGCATCGCCACGAGCGCGACGACGGGCGTGAGCAGCGACGTCGGCGATCGGCGCACGACCAGGCGCATGGCGCTGTCGAAGAGGCCCGAACGCTCGGCCACCCCGGCCCCGAGCATCACGACCAGCACGTACCCCAGCGGGTGGAAGTGAGTGAACGTCTTCGGCATGTCGACCCACAGCTTCTGCAGGTTGTCCGCCGAGAAGAGGCTCAGCGCCTCGAGGATGAGCGGCTCCCCCGCCGCGTCGAGCTTCGTGGGGTGGGGCGCGCTGAGCCCCACGGCGGCGAACACCACCGACAGACCCATCAGGAGGATCACGAGATAAAAGAAGATGAAGACCGGATCCGGCAGCTTGTTGCCGGTGCGCTCCACCCAGGCGAGAAAGCGGACCATGAGTATCTCCTGCGGCGAGGGCGCACCTTAGGGCATCCCGTCGACGGCCCTTGCCGGCGGCCCGATCGGGCCGCCTCCACCCGGGCGCGCGCGCCGACCGGTAATCTCCGGGGAGGGAGGCCACATGTCCGTCTTTTTGCGCGTCTTCGCCGTGTTCGTCCTGTGCTTCGGCGCGCCGGCGAGTCCTGCTTCGGCCCAGGAGGGGGAGGAAGCGGCCGAGGCCGCAGGAGCGGACTCGGAGGCGGAGGCCGCGGATCCGGACGGGGACTCCGCAGCGCCCGACGAGGAAGAGACGGAGCCGGTGATCCCGGTCGAGATCGCCGCCACCATGAGGACGGTGGTTCAGCAAATCGCGGGCTTCGAGGAGGCGCTGGCCGAGGCCGCCTCCCGGAAGGTCGAGTCGCCCGAGGACGGCGCCGCGAAGCTCGAGGAGATCGCCGACCTCGAGGAGCAGCTCGAGACGGCCCGAGGCCAGCTCGCGCGCCTGATCACGGGCCTCGATCCGAGCGCCATGGACAGCGAGCCGGAAGAGACGATCGCCTGGGAAGAGGAGGCCCGCGAGCTGCTCGCGCCCGTCGTCAGTCAGCTCCGCCGCGTGACGGTCCGACCCCGTCGGATCGAGCAGCTGCGCGCCCGCAAGACCGCGCTCGAGCTGCGTCTGCCCCAGGTGATCGACGCGATCGTGAAGACGTCGGACGCGGCCGGCGCCGCGGAGTCACCGGCCGGCGCGGCCGAGCTGTCCACGGTCAAGACGCTCTACATCGCCAAGAAGCAGGAGATCGAGCAGGAGCTTCAGCTCCTCGAGGCCGAGCTCGTGCAGCTGGAGGGGGAGCGCGCGCCGCTGCTCGAGTCGGGTCGCGCGGTCGTGGAGCACTTCTTCAAGAACCGCGGCAAGAACGCGCTGACCGCCTTGGCGGCGCTGCTCCTGGTCGTCTTCCTCGCGCGCCTGCTCCAGCAGTCCATCGGCCGCGCCGCCGCGCGTCGGGAGGGGCGCGCCGCCCTCGCCCTCCGTCTGGTCGAGCTGATCGTCCTGCTCGGCGGCGTGATCGCCGGCGTCGGCGCCATGGTCGGTGTCCTCTATACGTCCGGCGACTGGGTGCTCCTCACCCTGGCGATCATCGCCTTCCTGGCGGTCCTGTGGAGCACCCGCAACGGGCTCCCCAGGTTCTGGCGGGAGATCCAGGTCCTGCTCAACGTGGGCTCCATCCGGCAGAACGAGCGCATCGTGTTCGACGGGCTGCCCTGGCGCATCGTCACGCTCCACCTCATCACGGTGCTGGACAACCCGGCGTTCCCGGGGGCCGTCCTGCGCCTGCCTCTCGGCGCGATCATCGACGGCTACTCCCGCCCCACGAGCGCCGGGGAGCGGTGGTTCCCGACCGACGTCGGTGACTGGGTCGTGTGGGACGACGCCCAGGCCCAGGTGAAGCACCAGTCGCCCGAGTCCGTGCTGCTCATCCGCGACGCCAGTGAGGTCCTGATCCCCACCCCCGACTTCGTCGCGGCCGCTCCGGTCAACATCTCCACGGGGTTCCGTCATCGCGTCACGGTGACCTTCGACTACGCCCACCAGAAGGAGGTCACCGACGCCATGCCGAAGACCCTGGCGCGGTACGTCGAGGAGGCGATCCGGGCTCACGAGTTCGGGGAGCACCTGACGGGGCTGGGCGTCGACTTCGAGGCGGCGGGCGCGTCGTCGCTCGACGTGGAGATCGAGGCCGACTTCGCGGGCGCGGCGGCCGAGCGCTGGGAGGAGCTGCTGGAGCTCGTGCAGAAGGCGTCCGTGGACGCGTGCAACGCCGAGAACTGGGAGATCGCCCTCCCGCAGCTGCGGCTCCACCGCGCCGACTGAGCTCGGCGTTCCTCAGCCGCTCGGGCAGGCCCGGGCCACTCGGAAGCCGAAGTACGAGATGACGTGCCAGGGCCCGTGGCCGATGCGGCACGCGGTTCGGCACCGGTCCGCGTCCGACAGCCACGACCCCCGCGCAGGGTGCGTCGCTTGGTGTCGCCGTCGTAGCCGTCGTCCCCGCACCAGTCGCGCATGCCGCCGGCCATGTCGCGAACCCCGTAGATCGAGAGGTCTCGCGCGAACGCCCCCACCGGCTCCGGTTGCGGCCGCCCCTCGCGGCTCTCGCGCATCTTGCAGAGCGTGGGGTCGAAGCCGTCGCCCCACGGGAAGGCGCGGCCGTCGACCCCCCGGGCCCCGTCGGCGTCGTGGGCGGCGAGGTCGTTGATGAACTCGCAGTAGTCGCGCATGGTCACGGGCAGCACGGAGACGAAGAAGCCGCCGAGGGTGACCTCGCGAGGGGGCAGGGCGTTGTCGGCCTCGGGGGGTCGGCCCCGGCGAAGTTCGAGACCAGGAACCCGGGGACGCCGTCGCCGTGGACGCGGATGCCGGACAGGTCGATGTCCGCCACCGACGTGAGGACCGAGGCGATCCACTCCCGGCTCGCGTCCGAGACGTCCACGTCCTCCAGGACGGCGTCGGAGTCCAGTAGAAGCCCTGCTCGACGTTCTTCGGGTCGTGCAGCTCGTCCAGCCACAGGGGGATGTCCACGTGGACGGGGACGTCCGCGGCGCCCTCGGCGTCCAGGAAGCCCCGGAGGTCCGCCAAGGTGACCGCGAGCCCCTCCACCCAGCGCTGCTTCTGCGCGTTCGGCGCGGTCCGCCACGCCACCTCGCGTCCCCGGCAGTCCTTCTCGCCCCCCAGCGACTCCATCCCGGCGTCGTGCAGACGTCGGTTCCAGGCGGCGGGGTGCTGCGCGGCGGTGCGGCCCCACAGGTACACGCCGCGAGGGGCGCCGGGAGGCGGGGCACCCCGCTCAGGCCAGGAGCTCGGCCGCCCTGCGCATGTTGTGGGAGATCTCGACGCCGTGGGGGCAGGCTCGGTCGGCGGCGGCGAAGTCCGCCACGGCCGCGCCTCGACGCGCGCCCTCCGGCAACAGCGCGAACAGGCGGCGGGCCTTCTCCGGCTCGGCGTAGGACTCGTGGTAGGTCAGGTAACGCAGCGTGTCGCCGATGCGGACGGGGGCGTCCACGGCGGGGTTGCAGAGGTGGTCGCAGCCGTCGCACGAGAGGTGACGCGATGCGCTCGCGTACCGCTCGAGGGCGTCCCACTCCGTGGCGCCCAGCGACCCGCGATCGAGGGCGGCGGCGATGTTCTCCCGGACCTTGGGGAGGCTGTCCATGTGAGAGACCGCGGCCGTGATCCGGGGGTCCGCCCAGACGGCCTTGAGCACGGCCTGGAAGCGACTCCACTTCCCGATGCCCGTGAGGGGCTCCCACGCCTCCTTGAACGAGACCGACGAGGCCTGGGTCTTCATGGCGATGAGGCCGACCCCCGCGTCGTGGGCGGCGTCGATCGCCTGGTTGAGCTCCTCGTCGCCGTAGCGCTGGAAGTTGTATCGGAACATCACGGCCTCGACCCAGGGGCGCTCGGCCGCCGCGTGCAGCAGCTCCACGACGTTCGCGCTGTGGCACGAGAATCCGAAGTGCCGGATCCGGCCCGCCGCCTTCTGCGCGGCGACGTACTCCTCGAGCTGGGGGGTGAGGAACGCGGCGTCTTCGAGCCCGTGCAGGAAGTAGAGGTCGATGTAGTCGGTCCCCAGACGCTCGAGCGCGGTGCCCAGCCGGTGCTGGAAGCCGGGCAGGTCGTGCAGGTCGCTCTTGGACGTGATCCAGACCTTCTCGCGATCGCCGACCTCCCTCGCGAACTGCCCGATCGCGCGCTCGCACGAACCCTGGCGATCGCCGTACAGCGCGGCCGCGTCGAGGTAGTTCACCCCGTGAGCGAAGGCCTCTTTCATGCGGGGGTCGCGCTTGGCGAGCAGGTCGATCGCGCCCCCGAACAGGAGGATCGGGATCTTCTTGCCCGTCCTGCCGAGGGTGCGCCGGGGCACCTGCGGGATCTCTTCGACCTCGTCCGGCTTCGACGCCGCCGCCACCTCCGGAGCGACCGCGAGGCCCGCCCCCATCAGGGTCCCGTCCCTCAGCAACCCACGTCGGCTGATGCCTCTCTTCTTCGTCATGTCGGACACTATGTCTTCCGGATCGTCGGCGCGATCGACTCCTTCAGCACCGGTAGTGCTCGCGCTCACGGCTGCTTCCATTATCCTCCCGCGACTCCGCGTTCCCGATCCCGAAAGGATTCCCCCCATGGCCCCACCGAATCCAGCCGACGAAGTGCATGACGTCGTCATCATGGGCGGCGGGTATGCAGGGCTGGTTCAGGCGCTGCACCTGCATCGCACCATCCCCGGGATCGACATCGCGATCATCGAGCCGCGCACGGACGAGGAGATCGCCGAGATCTGCAAGGTGGGCGAGTCGACCGTCGAGATCGCCGCGAACTTCATGGTCCGTGACCTCGGCCTCGCGGACTACCTGGCCGGGACCTGCCCCCCGAAGTACGGACTGAACTTCCACTGGCCGAAGAACCTGGAGTCCACCGACCAGGTGGACGACTACTTCAGCTCCTGGGTGCCGCAGGGCCCCACGATCCCTAGCTATCAGCTGCACCGCGGGCGCTTCGAGAAGGACGTCACCAAGATGGTGCGCGCCCTGGGCGTGGAGTTCGTGCGCGCGAGGGTCGACGACTTCGAGATCGGCGAGGACGGCGCCGCCCACGTCATCGAGACGGTGGACGCCGACGGTGAGCGGCGCACCCTGCGGGGCCGCCACCTGGTGGACTGCGGCGGTCGCGTGTTCCTGATCGGCAAGAAGCGGGGGACCGTGCGGCGCTCGCCGGCGGACCTGTGGGGCCTCGACACGGCCTCCGCTTGGATCCGCGTCAAGGGTGTCGATCCGTCGATCATCAAGGCCGCCAGCCACAACCGGCGCTCGTCCGTCTCGGGCTACTTCGCCACCAACCACTGGTTCGGCGACGGCCACTGGGTGTGGACGATCCCCATCGACGGCAACAGCGACATCCTCTCCATCGGGATCGTGGCCCACAAGCAGCGCATCCCGCTCCGCGACTTCAACACCCAGGAGAAGCTGTTCGCGTTCCTCGAGAAGCACCACAAGGTCATCCACGACATCGCCCGGAGCGGCGAGGTGGAGGACTTCCGTCTCACGGTGCGACCGGCGTTCACGACCACCGAGATGCTCGGCGCCGACAACTGGTACGTGGCGGGCGACGCCGCCTACTTCGGCGACCCCTTCTACTCGATGGGGACGAGCAGCATCGCGATCACGGCCACGAGCATCACCGAGGTGATCCGCAGCAAGCTCGCGGGCGAGCCCGACGCGGACGAGAACCGGCAGCACTTCGACGCGTTCAACCGCGGCTGGGCGAACGTCGTCATCCACGTCGTGCGCGACCACTACAAGCACCTGAGCAACGCCTCGGCCATGAGCTGGCGGATCTACTTCGAGTACATCTGGTGGTTCGGTCTCTGGGTGCCGATGTTCATCGGGCGCTGGCACCTCGACCCGAAGTTCCTCGCGATGATCCAGCCCACGGCGCAGCTGCCCATGGTGCAGTCGATCTACGAGGACCTCACCGAGATGGTGGAAGCGGGCGTGCACGCGGGGTTCGCGGACCCGTACCGGCACGACCTCTTCTCGACCGGGTACGCGCCGCCGAAGAAGGACCACGTCGACTTCCTCGCGGACGCTGCCTACGCGCCCGGGCACCTCAACATCTACCGCGCCCTCACGATGACGCTGCGCTACAGCGCGCGCTGGCTGCTGAAGTTCCAGTACCGGGCGTGGGGATGGCGGGGGCTGCTGCGTCCGCGCACGTGGACGCGCTGGTGCAACTGGATGGGGCGGAGCGTCCTGACCTCGCTGCTCGCGTTGCGCCACGACATGAAGATGAAGTCGCGGGGCGAGGGCATGAGCGCGAGCGATCGCTTCGACGCCGAGTTCGAGGGGTATCAGCCCCCCGCGTTCCCCGAGGCCGTGGACCGCAAGCGCCGCTCCCGGCCCGTGCCCGACGGTCCGATCACCGACGCCGCCTGAGGTACGGGGCCCTGCGCCCTCAGCCCGGCGGGTCCACCGGGTTCGCGCGCAGCCGGTCGGTCAGGCCGTCGTGCGGGCCGAGCTCCCGCACCGGGTGACCCTCCCAGAACCAGCCCTTCTCCTTGCACTGCTCGTTCCTGCGCGGGTGCATCGGATAGACGATGCGGTTGGAGTCCCGACTCGCCTCCCCGCCCACGAGCAGGCGCACGACGTCGTCGGTGTTGTTCAGGATCGAGTGCGCGATGCCGGTGCCCGCGGGGAAGGCGACGAGGTCGCCGGGCGCCAGGTCGTGCACGTGGCCGTCGACCCACGCCTGCGGGCGCCCCTCGAGCACGAACACGAACTCCTCCTCCTCGCTCTCGGCGTGGGGCCAGGACGTACGGCGCCCCGGCTCGAGCGTCTCGACGTGCAGCCCGATCTTCACGAGCCCGAGCTTGCGTCCGATGGGGCTGCCGACGCTCAAGAGCTCCTCGCTGCCGGGGTAGTGGGAGTCGTCCGGCTGGGTGTGATCGCGGTAGTTGCCGATGAAGTCGGGTCGGTCCATGCGTGCTCTCCGGGAGGTCAGGGTGCGACGACGGAGACGTCGTCGAAGGCGAGGCCCGCGGAGCCCCAGCTGTAGAGCCCGACGCCGCCGGTCGCGAAGGTGCCGTCGGTCGCCTCCAGGAGCCGACTCCCGTCCACGAAACAGGCGAGGGAGTCGCCCACGGCCACGGCCTCGAGTTCGGTCCAGGCGTCCCGGGTGTAGGGCGCGATGCCGACGACCTCGTCCAGGAGCGTGAACTCGTCTCCGTCGCGTCGGACGAGGCGGGCGAAGCCGCGCTGCGCGTCGAAGGAGCAGCGATGGTACGAGGTGGGCGACGCGGCCCGGAAGATGAGGCCGAGCCCGTCGTCGTCGGGGGTCCGTACCCGCGCCGAGAAGCGTACGTCGCCCCAGTCGGGATCGCCGTGCAGGGCCACGGTGCCGAGCTTCTCGATGGGCCCGGGGTCCCCGCTGAACACGTCGTAGATGTTGGACGCCTCGACGAACGTGCCGCCCTCGAGCCGCCAGTCGGACGGCGCGTCGGTGGTGCCCTCGTCCAGGATCATCCAGCCGCGGTCCTCGTCGAACGGATCGCTGAACGGGAGCGCGATGGGCACCCGGTCGTAGGCGCCCTCGAAGACGATCTCGCCGCCGTCCTCGAGGACCAGCTCCTGCCCTTCGCCGGAGGCCTCCCAGCCCGGCAGCGCCGCCGCCCACTCGGCGCGGTAGGTGCCCGGCATGGCCAGCTCGAAGTCCGTGTCGCCCACCCCGGTGAAGGTGTGCGCGCTGCCGTCCGCGTCGTCGACGGGGCAGAGGCTGAACGACGCCGGGGCCCCGGGCCGCACCTCGATCCGGCCGCGCCCGGGGTGGACCACCTCGCGGTAGAACTCGACCCCTCCGTGGGTCCTGGCCGAGAAGGTCAGCGTCCCCTCGTCGGGGTCGTAGTCGATCAGCCCGTAGTTCCGGACCTCGTCGACGCCGCGGCTGTTCGGACCCCGGTAGGGCGTGCGGAGGCCGGCGCTGATCGGGCCGACCTGGAACTCCTTGATGCCCGCGTTGTGGTGGTTGGCCGTGAACCAGTGCTGGTCGGCGGTGACGAAGACCACGCCGCGCAGGCCCTCGTTCACGACGGTGTCGAGGATCAGGTCGCGCTCCCGCGCGTAGCCCGGCCAGTGGTCCGAGCCGGTGGTGCCGAAGTCGAGGGGGACGCTGCTGAGCACGACCTTGAAGCGGGCGTCGGAGGCGCGCAGGCCCGCGAGCAGCCAGTCGCGCTGCTCCGCCCCGAGCATGGTCTTGGAGGGCAGGCCGGCGCCGTCGAGGTCGTCCGGGTCGGTCCGCGCGTCGCGACGGCTGCGGGTGTCCAGGGCGAAGAACTCGAGGTCGCCTCGGCGGAAGGAGCGGTGGTAGGTGTCGCTCGCCCGGTCCAGTCCGAACCAGCGGGCCCAGACGGCCAGTCCGGCCTCCACCTCGTCGGGGTGGGCGGCGCGGAACTCAGCGTCCCAGTCGTTGGACACCTCGTGGTCGTCGAAGACGGCGTAGAGGCCCAGCGATCCCAGGAAGTTGCGGATGCGGTCGTCGTCGTGGGCGGCCTGGTGGAGGAGGTGATACTCGGCCTCGGTCTCCGCGGAGTCGGCGTAGGGCCAGTCTCCGAGGGACAGATAGAAGTCGGCGTCGTGCGCCGCCATGTCGTCGAACAGGGTCCAGTGCTGGGGATTCCCGGCGTGCACGTCCCCGGACATCACGAACCGCACCGGGGAGCCCGCGGGCGGGGCGGTGCGGAACCGACCCACGGCCGAGCGAGTCTCGCCGACCTCGAACCGGAACCAGTACTGCTCGCCGGCTACCAAGCCGTCGATGCGACCGGTGGCGATGGTGTCGTCCCCGGCGGTCACGGGCATGCACCAGGGGAGGTCGTCGGGCTCCGTGCCCCAGCGCAGGTGGAGGTCGGCGACGGCCCCTGCGTGGGTCCAGGCGGTGGCGGCGTCGGCCGACACCTCGAAGGTCGCGACCCCGAACCGGAACTCCGCGTCGGGGGCATCCGGGACCGGGTCGCACGGGACGGGGGTGGGCTCGGGTGTGGGATCGTCGCCCGGGGTGGGGTCGTCCAGCGGGCCGGCCACGATGCAGGCCGCGAGGACGAGGAGGGCGAGGGCCGGGAACGTGCGCGTGCTCGGGATCATCGGGGAGATGATGCCCGGCCGGAACTCGACCAGGATCGGCGATCCACCCCGGGTTCTGTCCGAATGACGGCCGGAACTCGACCAGGATCGGCGATCCACCCCGGGTTCTGTCCGAATGGCGGCCGGAACTCGACCAGGATCGGCGATCCACCCCGGGTTCTGTCCGGAGCTCGTCGTCGCCCGCCCCCCCGAGCCCCCGCCGAGTTCAGCGCGAGGCGCGGTCCTCCTTCAGATGGCACGTCTTGTACTTGCGCCCGGAGCCGCACCAGCACGGCTCGTTCCGCCCCGGCGCCTCGACCTTTCGGATCGGCTCCTGCTTCGGGTGGTGGTGGTCGTGGTTGCAGTCCGGACCATGCACGTGGGGTGGGTGTTCGTGGTCGCCCATGGTGCCTCCGAGCGGGTTCCCGTGCAGTGTGCCGGCCGGGGCGTACGGCCGCCGGTCGCTCAGTGTGGTCCGGGGCCGAGCGCCATGGGGTAGCGCACCTCCACCGGGGCGTCCGCGGCCGGGAACGTGAACTTCGCGAGCAGGACGGAGGCGCACGTCGCGACCTCCGCGGGGAGGGTCGACTCGGCCACCGCGTGCTCCGACACGGCCCCGTCGGTGCCGATCACGAATCTCAGGACGACGTCGCCTTGGAACGGGCCCTCGACGCGGTTCGCGCCGCGCTGCCAGCAGTAACGGAGCTTCATCTGCGCGGCCTCGACCACGGCCACGATCGCCGCGACGTCTCCGCCGGGACCCACCGTCGGCGCGCCCAAGCGCACGAAGTCCTCCATCTTCAGGGCCGAGCCGCCCGAGAGCTCCTCGGGTTCACGCAGGCGGCTTCTCGGCCACGATCCGCCAGTTCAGGTCGGCGATCTTCGCCTTCTCCGCCGACGTCCAGGCCTCGCCCCCGCTCTGCAGCAGCTCGAGCGACTCCTCGACCCACGGCGGCATGATCCGCGCCGCCTCGAGGACGCGCACGAACTTCCGCCCCCACAGGATCAGGTCCCGCTTCTGTTCGGCGATGGGCCACGCCGCGCTCTTGGACGGGGCGGACAGCAGGATCTCGAAGCCTGCCCGCGCCAGGGCCGCGCACACGTCCGCCGGATACATCGAGTGGGTGGCCGCGAGGGTGGGCAGGAAGGACTTGTGCAGGGCCACGTGCTCCGCATTGCTCCAGTCGAAGTGCGGCGTGAGCAGGTACTCCGAGCAGGCGTAGCGCGCGCCGGGCTTCAGCACCCGGAACATCTCCGCGGCGTGGTCGTCGAGCTCCTCCTTCTTGAAGAAGGGCCAGACGGCCTGGAACGAGAAACACCCGTCGAACGTCTCGTCGTCGTACGCGAGCGGGTCGTGGTGGTTGCCCACCCGGAAGTGCAGCCGGTCGCTCATGTCGCACTCGGCGGCCCAGCCGACCGCGTTCTCGATCTGGTCGGGGTCGATGTTGTACCCGGACACCCGGCCCCCGGTGAGGGTCGCGAAGTAGTGCGAGATGCGTCCCCGCCCGCAGCCCATGTCGAGCAGGTGCGAGTTCGTCGGATCGGCGAGCGCGAGCTCCTTCAGGACCGCCTGTTCGATGAGGAGCTGGTTGCCGTAGAGCCCCTGCTTGTCGTCGAGCTGCGGTGGGATGTAGAGCTTCTCCAGGTCGAAGATCGACAGCATGTTGTTGAGGACCTTGTAGTAGGCCGCGACGGCCTTGGTCTCCTCGGCCGTCTCGGTCTCTTCGCCGTCCTGCATGCGCTGGAAGAACTTGTAGGCGTCGATGCACGCCTGCTTGTCTTCGGCGGACAGGCTCGCCAATCGCCTCACCCCGTCCGCGGCCGTCCTGATCCGGTACAAGTTCACTGCGAGTCCTCCCCGCGAGGTGGGGGGGACATCGCTACTCGTAGGCGTAGGTCGTCGTCAGCACGAACCCGATGTGGTGGTCGGTGTCTCCGATCTCCCGGGACATGCGGCCGTTCGAGATGGAGCCGGTCACGCAGCCGTCCAGCGTCGTGTCGCCCGAGCTCGTGAGGACCGTGAGGTCGAGCAGCCCGTGGGAGCCCTGGACGTTGACGACGGCGGTGCCGGTCGTCTCGGTGCCCGCGTCGCGGTAGCAGGTGAGGATCGCCTTGTGCAGCGTCCCCGACATCGCCGCGGCCAGCGGCTCCGGCTGCGGGTACTTCGGGTGGTCGGCGGCGGACAGGGTCACCGTCGGGGATTTGGAGCATCCGAGGGCGGCGAGCGCGATCACGGCGAGGAGGGTCGGGGAGAAGCGGGCAGACATTCCCAGGAGATTACCGCCGGCCGGACGGGCGAGCCCCCGGCGGGCGATGATTCCCACGTGACGCGCGCCGGGAAACCCACGATCACCAACATCCAGGCGGTCGTCTTCGACATGGACGGCACCCTCATCGACTCCGAGCCGCTCACGGGCCTCGCGATCGCCGAGTTGTTGGCGAGTGAGGGCATCGAGGCGTCCGTCGCGCAGGAGAGTTGGTACTTCGGAGTGACTTGGGAGGCCATCTCCGCCGAGCTGACGCGTCGTCATCCAGCGATCGCGGGGCGATGCGAACCGGCGGCGCTCGACGCTCGCTTCCGACGGCTCGGGCAGGAACGTCCTCCTCCTCCGCTGCCGGGCGCCTTCGAGGCGGTCGCGTCGGCGTCGGCCTCGCACCGAACGGCCATCGCCACCTCGAGTCATCGGGCCTCCGTCGACGATCTGTTCGCGCGGACGGAGGTCGCACAGCACGTCGACGTCGTGGTCGCGTCCGAGGACTACACCCGCTCGAAGCCGGATCCGGAGTGCTTCCTTCTCGCGGCCCGTCGGCTCGGGGTGGAGCCGGCCTCGTGCCTGGTGTTCGAGGACAGCACCGCCGGGGTGCAGGCCGCGAGAAACGCCGGGATGCGCGTCGTCGCCGTGGGGTCGCGCATCCGTGAGAGCGGAGCGGAGGCGGACGTGTTCATCCCCGACTACCGCGCGCTCCCGACGGGCTTCTTCGCTTCGATCAGGACCCGTTGACGCGAAGCCGCCGGGCGTGGAGGCGAGCGTAGGGTCCGAGCGCCCGCCCGACGACCGGTCGGAGGTGCTCGTCCACGGCGGGTGGGGGACGACGATCGCGACGGACGAGGCCCGCGCTGCGCTCCGCCGCGTCGTGCCATCCCGGCCACAGGTCCCACCCCGGCACCGGCCCGGGCTGCCAGGTGAGCATCGTCGGATCGCAGGACAGGCCGACGGCCTCGCACCATGCGCGGAGCATCTGCGGGGGGTCGGCGAGGAGGTCGTCGGCGTCCATGACGACGGCGTCCCCCGTGGCCTCGAGGGCAGTCTCGAGAGCATCGAAGCCGACCTCGCGCTCGTCGAAGCCGCTCCACCCCGTCCGCTCGGTGTCGTGCGCGCCCCGCCACAGGGACGGGACCGTCGACGCCGGGTGACGGATCAGCGCGGTGTGGCGAAACCGCTCCAGCGGGATCGAGTCCAGGCACGGCGTCGCGCAGTACGCCATCACCTTGGCGACGACCACCGGGGCTTGGTCGTTCATCAGTCGGTCGACGGCGGCCTCCCAAGTTGCGTCGGCCCGTGGAGGACGGTCGAGGTAGCGGTCGCTGCGACGGTCGGGCCCGAAGTACCAGGGGAGCGTGAACGGCTCGTGGTGCACGGACGTGTCGGGGTGCTCGATCAGCGCGCGCTCGAACGCGGTCGAGACGGATCGAGGTACCGTCCAGACGAAGATTCGTAGCGTCAAGGTCCTCTCCTCCCGGCCGGGGTCGGCTCGAAAGCGCGACTGTACGTCGATTCGCCCGGCCCCCGGAAAGGACGGCTCCCGATCTCCCACGACCCCGATGCGCTGCGAGAGTGGCGTCGCAAGATCCTCATCAGCACCTGGCTCGCCTACGCGGGCCTCTACTTCTGTCGCAAGCCGTTCTACGTCGCGAAGGGGACCCTCGGCCGTGATCTGGACTTGAGCGTCGCCGAGCTCGGGGAGATCGGCAGCGCGTACCTGGTCGCCTACGCCATCGGGCAGTTCGTCGCCGCGGGGCTCGGTCAGCGGCGCGGCGCCCGGGTGATGCTGCTCACCGGCATCGGCGCCTCCATCGTCTGCAACTTGGTCTTCGGATTCGCCAACAACTACTGGACGCTGTTCACGTTCATGACGCTCAACGGCCTCGCGCAGGCCACGGGCTGGCCCGCGGTGGTGGGCACGCTCGGACGCTGGACCCGACGCGAGGAGCGCGGGACGGTCATGGGGCTGTGGGGGACCTGCTACCAGCTCGGAGGGGTGGCCGCCTCCATGTGGGCCGCGTTCTGGTTGGCGCGGCTCGGGGTGCGTGGGGCGTTCGTCATGGCGTCGGCGGTGCTGTTCGCGTGCTGGATCGTGGTGGCTCTTTGGCAGCGGAACCGGCCCGAGGACGTCGGCCTGGCTGCGCTCGAGCCGGAGGCGGAGGAGAGCGACGACGAGGGCGTGTCCCCGTGGACGCGGCAGCTGATCACGAACCTCGCCTTGGTCGGAGCCGTCTACTTCGGCATCAAGTTCATTCGGTACGCGCTGTGGAGCTGGACGCCGTTCCTCCTGGAGACGAACTTCGGGCTCGCCGTGGACGACGCCGGCTACCTCTCCACCGTCTTCGACCTCGCGGGCTTCGCGGGCGTGATCGTCGCCGGGATCGCCTCCGACAAGCTGTTCCGGGGCCGGCGAACCGTCCCTGCGCTCCTGATGCTGATCGGGATGATGGTCGGCTGCGGGCTGCTGGCGCTGGTGGGCGGTTCGAGCCTGTTCCTCTTCGCGGCATCCCTCGGCCTGATCGGCTTCATGCTCTTCGGCCCCGACTCGCTGCTCTCCGGGGCGGGAGCCGTGGAGATCGGGTCTCCCCGGGTGGCGGTCGCCGCCGCGGGGATCATCAACGGGACGGGCTCGATCGGCGCCGTGGTGCAGGAGCTCCTCGTGCCTCGGCTCTACGACGCCGGCGCGGGCGACACGGGCCCGGTCTTCGCCGTTCTTTGGGGAGCCTCGCTGCTCTCCCTGGTGGCGCTCGTCGTGCTCCTCGTCCGCGCCCGGAAGGGTCACGCCGCGCTCTGACGGGCGAACCGTCGCCTGGTCGAGGCATCCTGAGGCATGTCCGCCCCGCTCCTCATGACGGTCGACCCGCCTCCCCCGGGCAGGGGCGGAGAGCGCTCGTGACGACGTTCACCTCCGATCGCGAGCGCCGCCTCTGGCTCTGGACGGCGGCGACGCTCGTGGCCATCTACGCGACGCTCGGCCCCGCGCGGGCCATCGCGGACGCCCTGCGCGCCCGCAACCTGCTCCAGGTCTCCTTCGGGGTCGCCGTGTCGGCGCTGGTGGTGGTGGTCGCCGTCCGGTGGCTCAGGAGGCGCCCGAGCATGGCCGAGATCGGGGTCGGCGTCGGCGTCGCGCTGGCGTACTGGGGGACGCTCCTGCGCATGGGGAGCCCCGAGGAGCGCACCCACCTCATCGAGTACGGGATCGTCGCCGCCCTGATCCACCAAGCGCTGGAGGAGCGCGTCCGAAACGGAGGCCGCGTCCCGCGTCCGGCGGCTCTGGTTCCTGTGGCTGATGGCGACCGCCTGGGGCCTGGGCCTCGGCATGTACACACGCTTCGGGCGGCCCCGCGGCATCGAGACCCTGCTCTCCGCGCCCCCCGAGCTGGGGTACGGCTGCGCCGCGTTCCTGCTCGGCGTCGCCGTCGTGGGCCTCCTCGAGTGGCTCCTCCTCCGTCGCCACGTGGAGCGGGCCTTCCTCTGGGCGCCCGCCTCCGTCGCGGCGGGGGCCGTCTCCGTGGCCGTCGTCCTGGCCTTCACCCCCTCCGACCCCGACGTCGGATGGCTCGCCGGCACCGCCTGCTTCGGCCTCGCCGCGGGCGTGCTTCAGTGGCGCGTGCTCGCCGGTCGCGTGCCCCGCGCGGGGTGGTGGGTCGTCGTCACGACCGTCGCCTGGCTGGTGGGGATCCCCCTGGGCGAGGAACTGGGCTGGAACGGGCTGGGGGCCGGCTACGGGCTGCTGCGGGGGACGGCGCTCGTCTGGATGCTGCGCGGGCGGCGGTAGACGATCCCGTCGCGGTCGCGTCCGTCGACCTCCAACGCCTCGGCCTCCCGCAGGCAGTAGGCCACCTGTCGGGCGAGGTGCCGCGGTCGCCCCAGCGCGTCCGCCAGGTCCGAGGTTCGGAAGGGGTCGGGGAGCCCCGGGGGGAGCAGCTGGTGCAGAGACTCGGGGCTGCCCAACTCGAGGGTCTCCACGACCTTCAGCAGGCGCCGCTCCCGCACCGCCCAGCCGCGCCGTCGTCGCACGGACGGATCGGCCTGCCGCACCTCTTCTTCCTGTACGAGGGCCACCACGAGCACGAAGTTCGGGTGGCTCAGCAGCGACGGAAAGGACACCAGCTCGGCGCACACGTCGGCCGCGATGCCGCGGAGCGGGGACTTGCGTCGCGAGATCCGCGCGCCCGCGTCGTCGATCTCGAGGATCCACTTCTCGGCGGCGATGGGGTGGACGACGCGGATGCGGTGGTGATCGAGCAGGTGGTCGAGCTTCCGCGCGAGGGACGAGAAGCCCGCGGTCTGGATCTCGATCAGCTCGTCGCCGCGCAGCAGGTCCGCCACGAACCCGGCGACCGGCGCCTCCACCGCGTCACCGGGCCGCCGAAACCAGTCCTTGAGACCCGCGTGCAGGGGGTTCTCGTTGAGGGTCCCGATCCCGGCCACGAGGTACGCTACCAACCCGCGCCGAGGCGCTCGACAGTTGACGGCGCTCAGGGCTGCGCCCGCCGGACCTCCGTCACGACCATCTGCATCTGCACCGGCCATGTGAGGCCTCGCGCAGCGAGGGCGTCGAGGCAGGCGCGGGAGGACTCGTGGTCGGGGTACACGTCGCCGAGCCAGGTGCCCTCGGTCGCCGTCGGCGTGAGGTCGTGGTGAAGGCCGCCCGCGAAGATGTACATGTCGGGCGTGTCGTCCCACGTCAGGAACTTGTCGCCGGTGCGGCCGAAGCAGGGCTCGAGGTCCACGAACGGGCCGTCGCCGTCGCCGTCCACCTCGAACCAGCGGTCGCCGTCCTTCTCGAAGACCTTGCGGTGGGGGCCGTCCAGGAGACCGCACACGAGCTCCACGTGCAGCTCGTCGCCGTCGGTGACCCACTCCGGGGGGGCCGCGTCCCAGCCGTCGTCCTCTCCGCCGTCGTCGTCGTCGCCCGGAGGAGCGTCGTCGTCGTCGCCGGGAGCGTCGTCGTCGTCCGGGGCATCCGAGGTGGGGAAGGGCTCGATGCCGTCCAAGCGCTCGGGGGCGTGGGACTCGGTCAGGCCTTCGGGGTCTCCCGGCGCCTCGCACGCCGCACTGACGAAGAGGATGAGGAGGGCCGACGCGAGGGACAGGGTGCGAGTCATGGGGTGCTCCGGATCCGAGGGATGTTCCCCGGAGGGGGCTCTCGTCCGCTTCTTCGTATCGGCGGCGTGGAGTCGAACCGCAGCGAGAGGCGCGCTTTGATGCGGTCCTGAGCACCCGATCGGGAGCTCAGTAGTCCCCTACGTTCGCGTCCATCCAGGCCAGCCGCGTCTCGATCCACGAGCGGATCCAAGCGTCCTCCTCGGCGTAGCTGTAGACCTTGTAGAACCAGTTGCCGTAGTCGACGTCTTCGATGGGCCAGCGGTCGAAGTTCCGGTCGACCGCGTCCCCGAGGATCGCCTGGTTCGCCGAGATGCGCTCCAGCACCGCCTCCGTGGCCATCGGGCCCGCCCGGAGCTCGGCCCAGCGCTCCACCATGCGCTCGCGGAACGGTTCCGTGTCGGACATGCCCGTGACCATCTCGGGGCGATGGTTCACCCACGTCTCGGGGCTGCCGTAGGTGTCGTGGTACCAGAGGTTCCCCCAGGTCATGTCCAGGTCCCAGGGGGCGAAGTGCATCTTCCCGCCGACGTCCTTCCACGCGTGCATGCTGTGGGTCCAGGCGTCCTCGTTCTTCATGAACTCCTCGAGCAGCACGACGTCGACGGCGCTGTCGAGATCGACGTACTCGAAGGCCCCGTCGTCCGCCGACGAGGCGGGCGGGCCGAGCAGCGCCGCCTCCCACGCGACGAACCAGGAGGTCAGCGCCTCCGCGGTGCCGTCGGGCAGGGCGGCGTCGTTGGGCGAGATCAGCTTCCAGCAGTGCCGGGCCGTGGTCAGCCGATAGAAACACTCGTGGTCGAGCTTCTTGACCACGAACGCGCTCCCGTCGTCCACGTCGTCGATGTCCACCCGGTCGTCGTCTCGCTTGATGCGCTCGATGAGCGAGTAGACGCCCCGGTATTCGCCGTCGAGCTCGAGCTCGCAGAGGGCCGACTGGGGCGCGTATCGCGAGTCACCCAGGGCGCGGAACAGGTCGTAGCCCGTCTTGTTCCGCACGAGGGAGCGGTCGTACCAGTTGCCGTTGAGGACCCAGTCGCTCTCGCGGCCCATCCCCAGGAGGTTGGCCGCCGCCTCCTCCCCGGACTCGGTCTGGAGCTCGAGCCCGTACTGCGTCTTCGACACACGGCTGGACGACCGCCCGCGGCCCCACGCCGTGGTGGGCCCCTCGTACTCGACCGTCCCGTCCTCCCGCTCGACGGCGAACTCGCATGTCTGCTTCTCGTTGTAGACGAGCGGCTCGGAGCACTGCAGACGGAGCGCGCAGAGCTCGTTCAGGGGGTCGTCGTCGTCGTCGGCCGCGGCGCCGCGCGGAGGGGGCTCGGGCGGCGTGGCCGAAGGCAACGCTCCGGGGGCGGGGGTGCAGCCGACGGACAGGCCCGCGACGAGCAGGACCGCGAGGCGATGCTCGGTCGCCACCCTCGGCCGCCAACTCTAGGAGGCTGTTGGGGATTGGGTCCAGCGATCACGTGGGCGGCGACCGTCTCCAGGCGACCGCGGGGGACGCGGAGGGCGGAGGCGCGGAGCCCAGCCCAGCG
>Ga0209992_10000797_pt1 | contig 38826 bp, 27 predicted proteins | sample 2SBtaG_2_FD_182564 | JGI IMG/M metagenome (GOLD analysis project Ga0209992, IMG submission 182564) | Deep subsurface microbial communities from Kolumbo volcano to uncover new lineages of life (NeLLi) - 2SBTROV12_ACTIVE470 metaG (SPAdes)... | ecosystem: Environmental > Aquatic > Marine >...
CGTCGTCGGTGGCGTCGTCGTCGTCGGCGGCGTCGTCGTCATCCACGACGTCGTCGTCGTCGGGGACCTCCGAGTCGGTGGGGCAGCCGGTGAGGGCGAGGCTGAGAGGGAGACAGAAGAACAGAGGTAGATTCCGAGACATGCGAGGCACTCTACTCGCCTGGTCGGTGCTCGGCGCCGTGCTCGCCTCGGGTACGCCCGCCGCGGCCCACGTGGGGGAGGTGCCCGCGGGGATCGACGCGCTCGGTCCCGGGGCGCCGGTGGTCGAGACGTCCGTCGGTCTGCTCGTCCCCGACGGCGACGTCCACCGGTGGGTGTGTCACGAAGCCGTCGTCCAGTCGGACTTCTTCCTCACGCCTCGGTATGCCCGATCGCCCGACGGCGTGCTGATGACGGCGCTGGGTCTGCTCGACGTCGGCACCGACCCCCGCCAGAGCGTCTACCGATCGGAGGACGGCGGCTGCACGTGGGCGGCGCCCGAGGGCCTGACCGACCGCGTGGTCGTCGATCTCGCGCTCGGCCCCGGGGACGCGGGCCTGGCGGTCACGGGGCGCCCCCCGGGAGACCCCGAGTTCCCGGGCAACACCATCTTCGTGACCGACGACGGGGGCGGGTCCTGGGGCCCGTCGGACGTCGACCGCGACCCGAGGACCTTCCGCACGGTGGCCACGTCCCCCGACGGCGCGACCTCCTGGGCCACGTCGATCCGCTACACGCCCCCGGGGGCATGGATCCACCGGTCGGTGGACGGCGGGGAGACCTGGCAGGAGTCGGCCCACGACTTCGTGCTCGCGGGCGAACGCTGGACGGTGCTGGACGTCCTCCTCCCGCACCCCGACGACCCCGAGGCGGCCTGGATCCGGCAGGCCGGGGAGCAGGGCGACCGGCTGTACCTGGCGACCGCCGGGGGCGCGACCCTCGAGGAGCTGGTCCATCTGCCGGGCGCCGACGGCCTCGTGCACGACGCCGCTTGGTACCGGGGCGACCTGTTCGTCGCCGGCTCGGACGGGGTGCTCGTCTTCCCGGAGGGTCGCGGATCTCCGTCGGCCTGGCCGGGCACGGGCGAGCCGGTGCGGGGCCTCTCGGTGGAGGGCGACGTGCTCCACCTCGTGCACGGGGACGTCGGCGGCCACGTCATGACGACCCTGCCCGCCGAGACGTTCCTCGACTTCTCCACGGTCACGGGGCCCCCCGCGTGTGCCGAGGACGCCACCGCGACGGTGCGATGCGGGCCGCTCTGGGACGACCTCGCCGCCCGGCTGCAGCCTCCCCCCGACCCGACCCCCGCGCCCTCCGACGTCCCCCCGCCGTCCGACGGGTGTCCCGCCGGGCCCGCCGCGGCGCTGGCCTTGCTCGTGCCGCTCGGCGCGCGACGGCCATGAAGGAGCAGGTCGTGCGGCGCGCCGAGGCCCTCTTGGGGGCGCGGATCACGGGCACCCGGGGCGTCGTGGGCGGGTTCTCGTCGGCCGCGCGGCTCGTGATCGACCTCGAGGACGGCCGGAGCGCGTTCGTGAAGGCCGCGGTGGACGCGGACACCGCGCGTTGGCTGCGAGCCGAGCTGCGGATCTACGACGACCCCGGGCTCCAGGCCGCGAACATCGCCCCTCGCCTCCTGGCGGCCGACCGGGAGGAGCCCCTCATCGTCCTGGAGGACTTGAGCGCGTGCCGTCGCCCTCCTCCGTGGACGGCGGCGGACGTGGACGCGGTGCTCGCGCTCTTGGGCCGGGTCCACGCGGCCCCGCTCCCCGCGGGTCTCCCGGGCTCGGAGGGCTACGCGGAGTCGTTTCGCGGGTGGTCGCGCGTGTCCCGCGCCCCCGCGCCGTTCCTCGGGCTGGGCCTGTGCACCGAAGCCTGGCTGCGGGACGCGCTCCCGAGGCTGGTCGCCGCCGAGGCCGACCTGCGCCTGGACGGCGACTCGCTGGTGCACCTCGACGTCCGCAGCGACAACCTCGCCATCCGGCCCGGCGGCGCGGTGCTCTTCGACTGGAACTGGGCGTGCCGCGGCAACCCCGAGCTCGACGCCGCCTTCTGGCTGCCGCACCTGGCCCTGGAGGACGGGCCGCGGCCTTGGGAGGTGCGCCCCGGTCGCCCGGATCTGGCCGCCGCGGTCGCGGGCTTCTTCTGCTTCCACGCGTCGCTGCCCACCGGACGCCCGGGCGATCCGCCGCCGGCCGTCCGCGACTTCCAGAGGAGCCAGGGCGTGGTGGCGATCGAGTGGGCCGCCCGGGCCCTCGCCCTCCCGGCGCCCCGATCTCCGTGAGGCCGTTCGAGGTCCACGAGCGGGGACCCCGGACCCAGGTAGCGTGCGAACCGATGTCGCGCGCTTCCTGGGTTCGGGCGGTTCTGGTCGTCGGCTTGGCGACCTTCGCCGTCGTGTTCGGCGTCCGCTTGGGGTGGATGTACGTCCTGGGCACCTTCGCGGGCGAGTCCTACGCGCATCCGGCCCCCGGCTTCTGGCGGTGGCAGCCCTGGATCCACCCCCCGGTCTACGGCGAGTACATGCGCCTCTTGGAGGCGATCTCCGACCGCTTCTGGGTGGGCGAGGAGCTGGTCGCGTTCTGGTCGGGCGGCGTCTTCGCGGGGGTGCTCGGCGTGCTCGGAGCGCTCTGGGCGCGGCGCGAGTTCGGCCCGGGCTGGGACGTCGCCGCGGCGCTCCTGCTCGTCTTCGCGGCCTCGAACCTGCGCCCCTTCGAGAACTACCCGCCCGCGCGGACGCTCATCTTCGGCGGCGTGTGGATGCTCTTCGTCCTCCATCGGACCCCGGACGCGAGCCGCGCCCGCACCCTCGGCACCCTCGCCGTCCTCTGGACCGCGGTGGAGCTGCACCTGTCGTCCTGGTTCGTCCTCGGCCCGGCGTGGTTCTTCCTGGCGGCGGCCGACGGACGCGCGACGGAGCGCACGAAGGCTCACGTGCGGGGCATCGCGACGTGGCTGGTCCTCTTCGGCCTGTCGACCTACCCCGGCCTGTTCCGCGTCCTGGGCGAGGGGCCGGGGGAGGGGAGGCTCGGCGACGGCTCGGTCCGGTGGTCCCACGTCACCCTCGAGTGGACCGACGTACGCCTCTTCCTGCCCCTGCTGCTGTGGCTCGTCCCCACCCTCCGTCGGGGGCGCGCGCCGTGGGTGGCGGCCTCCGCGGCGGTCGTCGTCTACACCCTCATCACGTGGGGGCTGATGGCCCACAACATGGCCATCGGCGGGCCCATGCGGGCCTCCCACCACTACTTCGAGCTCATCGACCCGCTCCTGGCCATGTGCGCCCTGGCGGCGCTGCACGCGGCGTGGACGCACACCGACGGGTGGGCTCGCCGCGTCGTGGGAGGGGCGACCGGCGTCCTGATCCTCCTGCACCTCGTCTGGTACGTGCGCGCCTTCCACCTGCTGCGGGAGATGTCCGCGGGCTGGACCCGCTGACTGCTAGAAGACCCCCCGTGCGCGTCATCGATCTGTTCTGCGGGGCCGGAGGCTTCTCGCGAGGCTTCGCGGACGCGGGGTTCCGGCCGGTGCTGGCCAACGACCACGCCCCCGCCGCGATCGACACGTACCGCGCCAACTTCGATCCCGACGGCGCCCACTCGGTGCTGGGGGACCTCCCGGGCCTGCTCGCGGACCCGTCGTTCGTCGTCCCCGCGGCGGACGTGGTCGTGGGCGGTCCCCCCTGCCAGGGCTTCAGCCTGCTGAACAAGAAGCGCGTCGGCGACGAGCGGCGGGACCTCTGGCGCCCGTTCCTCGAGGTGGTGCGACGGTCCCGGGCCTCCGTGTTCGTGATGGAGAACGTGCCCCAGCTGCTGCGCTCCCACGAGCTCGGGGATCTCGTGCGCATGGCGCGCGAGCTGGGGTTCCGCCACGTCGAGGGCCGCAAGCTCTGCGCGGCGGATCACGGGGCCCCCACGGTGCGGCACCGGGCGATCGTGCTCGCGTCGCGCGTGGGTCCCGTGGACTGGCCCGAGCCGACCCACGCCAAGGACGGCGCTCCCGCCCCCTGGCGCACGGTCCGCGACGCGATCGGGGACCTGGACGACGCGCCCGTGGTGGGCACGCGGATCCGGGACGCCGCCGCGCCCCTCGACCTCCACTTCGGTCGCAACCCCACGCCGATGTCCCGCGAGCGTTACCGAGCCGTCCCCCCCGGAGGGAACCGGTTCGACCTCCAGCGCAGCCGCCCCGACATCACGCCGCAGTGCTGGATCCGCAAGACATCCGGGGGGACCGACCTGTTCGGGCGGCTGTGGTGGGATCGCCCCTCGGTCACCATCCGGACCGAGTTCTTCAAGCCCGAGAAGGGGCGCTACCTGCACCCCGAGCAGCACCGGCCGATCACCCACCGCGAGGCCGCCCGGCTGCAGGGGTTCCCCGACGACTTCGCCTTCCGCGGCACGAAGACGCAGATCGCCCGTCAGATCGGCAACGCCGTGCCCCCTCCGCTGGCCCGCGCGCTCGCCGCCGAGGTCGCCCGGACGCTCGCCTCGCGCCCCCTCGCGCCCCCGGTCAGGGCCGTTTCGGAACCCGCCTTGACGGTCTCGAAGGCTCGCTGCTAAGCCCCCGGCGTCTCCGCAACGATCGGCGTTCTCGACGCCAAACCCCCTCGACGGAAACCGACCCATGAAGCGCATCTACTCCTTCGGTGGCGGCAAGGCGGAGGGGTCTGCCGACGACAAGGCCCTCCTCGGCGGCAAGGGGGCCAACCTCGCCGAGATGTGCTCCCTCGGGCTCCCGGTCCCCCCGGGCTTCACGATCACCACCGGCGTCTGCCTCGAGTACCTCGAAGCGGAGGCGGAGAAGGCCAAGGGCACACGCGGGCGCTGGGTGCCGCCGGGCACGCCCGTCGAGCCGACCCCCCTTCCGGAGGGGCTGCCCGCGCAGATCGACGCGGCCATGACCGCCCTCGAGGCCGAGCTCGGCAAGGGCTTCGGCGACGCCTCGGACCCCCTGCTGGTCTCCGTGCGCTCGGGCGCCGCCATCTCGATGCCGGGGATGATGGACACCGTCCTCAACCTGGGCCTGAACGACGCGACCGTCGCGGGCCTGGCGGCCAAGTCCGGCGACGAGCGCTTCGCCTGGGACTCCTACCGCCGCTTCGTCCAGATGTACGCGGACGTCGTGCTCGGGCTCCACCGCGCCCAGCTGGACCGGATCGTCTCGGAGCACCGGGCGTCCAAGGGCGTCGAGCACGACACGGACCTCGAAGCGGCCGACTGGAAGCACCTCGTCGCGGCCATGAAGGCGCGCATCGAGAGCAGCCTGGGGTTCACCTTCCCCGAGGAGCCGCGCGACCAGCTCATGGGCGCCGTCCGGGCGGTGTTCGCGTCCTGGAACACGTCGCGCGCGCGCTTCTACCGACGTCAGAACAACATCGCGGACGACCTCGGCACCGCCGTGAACGTGCAGGCGATGGTGTTCGGGAACATGGGCGCCGACTGCGCCACCGGCGTCGCCTTCACGCGCGACCCGAAGGACGGTCGTCGGCTCTTCTTCGGCGAGTTCCTGGTGAACGCCCAGGGGGAGGACGTGGTGGCCGGGTTGCGCACGCCTCAGCCCATCAACCGCGAGGCCGATCCCGACTCCACGCTGCCCACCCTGCAGGACCTGATGCCCGAGGCCTACCGGGAGCTGCACACGGTCCATCGACGCCTCGAGGCGCACTACCGGGACATGCAGGACATCGAGTTCACCATCGAGAACGGCCGCCTGTGGATGCTCCAGACCCGCCGCGGCAAGCGCACGATCGCGGCCGCCGTCCGCATCGCCGTGGACATGGTGGAGGAGGGCCTGATCAGCAAGGAGGAGGCGATCCGGCGCGTCGATCCCGGCCGCCTCGACCAGCTGCTGCATCCCACGGTCGCGCCCGGCGCCGCGCGCACCGTGATCGCGAAGGGCCTGCCCGCGTCCCCCGGCGCCGCCACGGGCCGGGTGGTCTTCACCGCCGAGGAGGCCGTCAAGCGCGCGGATCGGGGCGAGGACGTCATCCTGGTCCGCGAGGAGACGAGCCCGGAGGACATCCAGGGCATGTCCGTCGCCCAGGGGATCCTCACCCAGCGGGGCGGGCAGACGTCGCACGCGGCCGTGGTCGCCCGCGGCATGGGGCGCTGCTGCGTGGTGGGCTGCTCGGAGCTCGCGCTGCACCGGGACGGCAGCTTCAGCATCCGCGAGCGCCTCATCGAGGGCCGCGAGATCCGCGTACGCGAAGGCGATCTCATCACGCTCGACGGGTCGTCGGGGGAGGTGATGCTGGGCGACGTGGAGCGCAGCAAGCCCGACCTCGAGGGCTCGGGGCTGTCGACCCTGCTGGAGTGGGCCGACCTGCTCGCGCGGCTGGGCGTGCGGGCCAACGCGGACACGCCCGAGGACGCCGCCGTGGCGCGGGGGTTCGGCGCCGTGGGCATCGGCCTGTGCCGCACCGAGCACATGTTCTTCGACGCCGAGCGCATCGGGGCCGTGCGCGAGATGATCCTGAGCGACGACGACGCCTCCCGGGCGCGCGCCCTGGACAAGCTCTTCCCGATGCAGCGGGCCGACTTCCTGGGGATCTTCCGCGCCATGGACGGCTGCCCCGTCACGATCCGGCTGCTCGATCCGCCGCTGCACGAGTTCCTGCCCCACAAGGCCGACGAGCGGGCCCAGCTCGCGGAGACGATGGGCGTGTCCCTCGCCGCGATCGACCGTCGCGTGGAGGACCTGCACGAGTTCAACCCGATGATGGGCCACCGCGGGTGCCGCCTCGGCGTGACGAACCCCGAGATCTATCGGATGCAGGCCCGAGCCATCATCGAGGCCGCCCTGGACGCGGCCCTTGAGGGGATCGACGTGCGGCCCGAGATCATGATCCCGCTCGTGGGCGTGGCCCGGGAGCTGGAGCTGCTCCGGGGCGTCGTGATCTCCGAGGCGGACGCCGTGTTCGCGCGACGCGAGGCGACCGTGGAGTACCTCGTGGGCACCATGATCGAGCTCCCGCGCGCCTGCCTCACCGCCGATCGCATCGCGGAGCACGCCGACTTCTTCTCGTTCGGCACCAACGATCTCACGCAGACGACGTTCGGCTACTCCCGCGACGACGCGCGGTTCCTGGCGCCCTACCAGGACCCGGACATCGCCGTCCTCCCTCAGGACCCCTTCGTCTCGATCGACGCCGAGGGCGTGGGCGCGCTGGTGGCCATGGGCGTGGCCCGGGGCCGGTCGGTGAAGTCGAAGCTCAAGGTCGGCATCTGCGGCGAGCACGGCGGCGATCCCGCGTCCATCGCGTTCGTCGACGGCGTGGGCCTCGACTACGTCAGCTGCTCTCCCTACCGGGTGCCCATCGCGCGCCTCGCCGCCGCCACCGCCGTCCTCGAGGCGGCGGGCTGAGCCCGGGGGCTACTCGAAGCGGTAGATGAGGTGGTAGCCGAAGGGCGTCTCCACCGCGCTCGCCACCAGGTTGTTCGGCTCCACGGAGGTCACGCCCTTCTCGAAGTCGGGGTGCATGACGCCCGACGGGAACACGCCGAGGTCGCCGCCCTTGGGGGCGCTCGGGCCGTCGCTGTGCTCCTTGGCCAGGGCGCCGAAGTCGCCGCCGTCTGCCGCCTCGGCGAGCAGCTCGGCGGCGAAGGCCGCGGCCTCTTCCTTGGTGCGGGTGACCGTCGGCTTCGCGCGCATGGCGCCCTTGTACTGGATGAGGATGTGCGAGGCGCGGAACGTGACCGCCTCGTTGCGCAGGATCACGTGGTAGCCGAACGCCGTCTCGACCGGCTCGGCGATGACCTCGCCGACCTCGCCCTTCAGCAGCGCGGCGCTGAACTCGGGGATCATCTTGTGGGGCGGGAAGCTCCCCAGATCGCCGCCCTTCGGCCCCGACGGGCCGTCGCTGTACTCCTTGGCGAGGGCCGCGAAGTCCGCCCCGTCGGTCAGCTTCTGGAGCACCTCCTTCGCGCGGGCGAGCGCCTCCTCCTTCGTGCGCGTGATGGCGGGCGTGGCGCGCATCGAGCCGGACCACTGCACCAGGATGTGGGCCGCGGCCAGGTACGCGGGCGGCGCGGGCGTGGGCTCGGGGGTCGGCGCGGCCTCGGGGGCGCGCTCGGACGCGGCCTCGGTCGTCGCGCCGGCGGCGGGCTCGGGGGCGGGCTCCGGGGCGTCGCCCGAGCAGGCGAACGCGAAGAAGACGAGGGACAGCAGGGCGGAAGAGAGGCGCATGGGGGGCTCCGGTTCGGCGCCGCAGGACGCGGCGGGCGGCGGAACCTAGCAGGCCTGCCGACGGGTCGGTCAGGGGCCGCCGGCGCAGGCGAGGCGACGGCGCATGCCCCGGGCCCAGGCGTCTTCGTCGCTCCCGTCGCAGTCCGCGGCCAGGGCCTCCCACTCGGCGGCGGCACCCCGCGCCCTCTCGTCGGCGCGGCTGGTCGCGTCCGCCACGCCCAGGAGCGCGACGCCCACCAGGAGCGGGGCCCACCAGCGCGTGACCATCCGACCCACGTCGCTCGGCCCGAACGGGACGCGCAGCGCGAGGGGCGCGAACGCCGCGGCCGCGAACAGCGTGGGCAGCTGCCCCGGGTTGTCCGACCAGCGATCGAGGGCCAGGCAGCCGCCGACGAACAGCAGCCCCAAGCCGACGAGCGGACCGCGGGCCCGGGCCGACGAGGCGGCGGCGCCGAGGAGGATCGCGGCCGACGCGAGGCCGAGGTCCCGGGTGAACAGCCGGGCCCCGTCGCGGACGGCGGCGGGGATCGTCCGGTCCATGGGGGCTGCGTTCAAGACGCCCCGGCCGCCCGTCCACCAGTCCGGGCCGAGCAACCCCACAGCGACCGCCACGATCGCGAGGACCGCCCCGACGCCGCGACGGGCCCGGGCCGAGCGCAGGTCGACGCCCCCCAGCACGAGCAGGCCGGGGGCGAGGGCGAGGGCGCCGGGGTGCATGAGGACGGCGAGGACCATGCCCGCGACGGCGAGGCGATCGCGGCCCCGACGGAGCGCCCACGCGACGCCGGTGGTGGCGGCCGCGAGGGGGCCGTAGACCTCGCAGAAGAGGGCCGCGTCCCACACCGTGGCGGAGGCGGCCAGGGTGGCGGGCGCGAGGAGCAGCGCGGGCGTCGCGCGTCGGGAAGGATCGAGGTCGGTGAGGAGTTCTCTCGCCAGCGCCGTCGCCGCGCCCAGGCCGACGACCGTCCAGGCGGCGCTGAAGAGGTTCGCTGCCGCCGCCGGGTCGCTCCCGAGGGCGACGCCCGCCCTCACCCACACCCACAACGGCGCGAGGACCCCCACGTGCACGCTTCGGTCCCAGGGAGAGCCCGTCGCCGCCTGGAGGACGTAGGCCGCGCCGTCGCCCGTCGCCTCCACCGGGCGGAGCAGGGTTGCGGTGAGCACCGCGAGGGCCGCGAAACCGGCCGCTCCGAGGGCCCGAAATCGACGGACGTCGCGCCCGTTGGACGGGGTTTCGGGGACCGTGGACACCCCGAACATCGTATGGTACGGTCCGCCGCCCCGTCAAACAGGCCATGTGCTTGATTCAACTAGGAAAAACCGGCAAATGACCCCCCTCGGCGCGCCCCGACGCCTGCCGGTCTTCCTCGGCGCCTCGACCCTGCTGGTCGGGGTCGCGAGCTGCACACCGTTCCAGTTGCCCGATCTCGGGCCCTGCAGCGTCCTCCCCACGGACGACGCCGGCGTCACCCTGGACGCGTACGAGTACGGGCAGATCGGGATCGGCACCTGCCTCGCGGCCCCCGCGGATCTTCAGGTCCGCCCGGATCCGGAAGACCCGGACAACCACTTCATCTTCGCGGTGAACAGCAACGCCGCCTCGAACTTCGAGGGGTCGAGCGTCCTCTCGATCGACGCGTCGTCCATCGACCTGACCTGCCCCGTGAACGGCATGCACGAGGTGCGGACCAGCGCGCTGCGCATGCAGGAGTTCGCGGGCCGGCTCGCGTTCGACGGGGCATCGGACCTCGCCCTGGTCAGCAGCCGCCAGGCGGGCGGCCTGGACGGGGACCTCACCGACCCCATCTACCTCCTCGACGTCGCGGACCCCCGGGCCCTCGCCTACCACGACCAGGCCCCCCGCAGCTGGGGCCCCTACCGGTACGTCCAGGTGCCGGCGGACCCGTGGTCGGTGGTCATCAACCCGGCCACGCGCCGCGCCTACGGGCTCGGGCTCACGACGCACGAGGTGTTCGCCCTGGACCTGATCACCGACCCCGTCACGTACGTCGATCTCGTGGGCGAGCGCTCCGTGAGCAAGGCGCGCTTCGTGGACGCGGACGGCTCGGGATCCGACCCGGACTTCGAGCTCCTCGCGGTGGACTCGGACCTGCTCGAGAACGAGACGCTGGTCGTCGAGCTCGCGGGCGGCACGGTGCGCATGTACTACCCGGCGCCGGGCCCCGACGGGCGGGGTTCTCTCTTCCGTGCCGACTCCGGGGACGCCGGCGCCACGTTCGTCGAGGCGGCGGGCGGCGCGGACTCGACGGCTCCTGCGGACGGCTGGGCCGGCGCCGGCTTCGGAGGCTTCTCCCTCGGTCGCGTCTCCGGGCGCCTCGAGGGCCTCGCGGCGGGTACGTCGGCGGACGGCGTGCGCTCCATCGGGCGCCTCCAAGCCGACGACGACGCCCTGGACTGGGCGGCGTTCGCCGAGCCCGAGATCACGCCCCTGCCCCTGGGCTGGGACGGCTCGGGCGTGTTCGATCCCGAGTTCTGGGCTCAGGAGGGCGTCTTCGACGTCTTCTGGACCGGCGGGGCGGGCCTCGGGGAGGCCATCGGGCACGCGTCCGGCGTGAGCCTCTCGGACCTCGAGCGCGACGGGGACCCCGACCTCCGGGACTACGACACGCCGGGCATGGTGCTCGCCGCGGACTTCGACGGCTGGGACTCCGGCGGCGTCTTCGGGCCGTCGGTCCTGCGCAACGGCTCCACCGGCGAGTGGCTCCTCTACTACACGGGCTACGCCGAGGGGCCGGACACCCCCGAGGGCCTGCCGCCCGGGCTCGCCATCGGCGTCGCCACCTCGCTCGATCCCTCGACCTTCGTCCGCACGACCTTCGGCGCCGCCGGCACCTCCGTGGTGCTCGCGCGCGGGGAGCCGGGGGCCTGGGACGACGCGGCCGTCGCCCAGCCGTCGGTCCTGTTCCGCAACGGTCGGTACCACCTCTGGTACCAGGGCTTCGACGGGGACACGTGGTCCACCGGCCTCGCGCACTCCACGGACGGGCTCACCTGGACCAAGGACCCGCGGAACCCCGTGTTCGACGGGATCGTCGACGCGGACGGCCTGCCCCGCCGCGCGTTCGTCTCCAACGCCGCGACCGGCGGGTACTACTTCCTCGAGGGCGACGTGTCCGGGATCCTCTCCGACTTCGCCGAGGAGGGGCCGATCTTCGAGGGCTCGAGCAGCCCCGTGAAGTTCCGCATCGTGGGCGGGCAGGCCCTGGGCCAAGGCGAGTCCGACGCGTTCGACGCCACCGGGGTCGGCTCGCCCGCGCCCACCGGGGTCGACGACCTGGTCGCGTACCTCGGGCACGACGGCGGTCGGCGGCGCGTGGCGCTCGCTCGGGACGGCGCGGCCGCGCTCACCCGGGAGGGCACGCTCGACTTCGAGGGCTTCACCGGCGCGGCCGCTTCGCTGAACGGTTCGGAGCCGTCGGCGGTGCCGCTGTCCATCGATCTGCGGACCCACGGCGGCGTGACCTGGGCGGCCATCGAGGTCGCGGGCGCCGTGTACCTCGCGTCGGGCGACCTCACCACCGGCACCCTCGCGGCGGCCAACGGCGGAGCGCCCGTGCTGGAGCCGTCCGAGGCCGGCGAGTTCGACGACGGCGGGGTCTCCGTGCCCGCGCTCGTCGTCACGGACGACGCCTGCCGCCTCTTCTACGAGGCGGACGACGGCACCAACCAGCGCATCGGGCTCGTCCAAGCGGCCACGTGCGACGCCCTCGCGGGCGCTCCCCACGTCCTCTCGCTGGACCGCGGCTCGGCGGGCACCTGGGACGACGCCTCGCTGCGCTCGCCCACCGTCGTGGTGGACGACGCCGGCACCCTGCACCTCTGGTACGTCGGCAGCGACGGGGAGACCCCCCGAGTGGGCCACGCCACGAGCACCGACGGCACCGGCTGGACGCGTCACCGCGGCTCCGCGGGCGGCCCCGAGCCCGTCTACGACCCCACTGTCCTGGCCTTCGCCGGGGACGGCGTCACGCGCCTCGCGGCCGAGGTCGTCCCCATCGGCTTCGTCCTGTGGTTCGAGGGCGAGCAAGGCGGCGTGCGGCGGATCGGGCGGGCGCGCTCCCCGGACGGCGTCGACTTCATCGAGATCACGAACCCCACCACCGCCGGGGACCGCTTCGAGATCGACACTCGGAAGGGCGACTCGGACGCGAGCTCGGGCATCTACCTGGGCGACAGCAACGTGGAGGCGTCGCCCTTCGTCGACGGCATCCTGGTCCACGGGGCCGGGGCCGCGGACCTCATCCTGTCCCCCGACGGCAAGTTCGGGCTCGTAGCGAACAAGCGGGCGCCGTACATCATCGTCGTCGACCTGCACGACGACAGCACCGACGACTACGTGGACGCCAACGTCCACGACATCGAGGCCATCCTCGCCATCCCCCAGATCAGCAACCGCATGATCGGGGTGCGTGAGCTGATGTTCAGCCCCGACGGGGACGACCTGTACGCCCTGCTCGGTCCGCTCGTGAACCCCGGCTCCGGGGACGAGGGGAACCGTCGCGGCCCCGAAGGGCTCCTGCGCCTCGACTGGTCGCAGTTCGAGGACGCCCCCGCGGCCCACGCGGTCCGGGAGGGGATCATCACCGCCTTCATGCCCGCCGCCCGCGGCGCCGAGGAGCCCGAGGGGTACGCGGACGACGTGAGCGTCGGTCCCATCGGCCTGCAGCTGTCGGCCGACGGCACCCGGGCCTACTTCGCGAACTTCAACGACAACAGCTTCTGGGTCCTGGACCTGGAGGCCGGGGCCCGCGGCGCCGTGCTGGCCATCGTCGACTCGCTGGACGAGCGGCCCTCGGAGGTGGCGCTGTCGCCCGACGGCACCCTCGCGTACGTGTCCAACTCCTTCGGTCGCCTGCACGGCGCGGCCGCGAGCACCACGCTGCAGGTCATCGACATCGACGAGGCCAGCCCGACCTTCGGCACGGTGCTGACCACGCTCACCAACGTCGGGTCCCGGGAAGACGCGGGCTGCACCCAGGCGGTGATCCCATGAGCCGCTCGATCCTCCGCGGCGGCGTCCTCGCGCTGATCTCGACCGCGCTGCTGCTCGTCGCCTGCGACGAGACCACGATCTCGGTCCCCCGCCTCGACGGTCCCTGGGACCTGGCGGTGCTCTCGGACACCGAGGGCTTCTACGAGGTGCCGGTCGGGTTCACCACGAACCTGCGCTCGGGCCGCGTGAGCAAGCTGGACATGAAGCGCGGCGGCCACCTGGTGGAGGACGGCCCCGCCCCGTGGATGCCCGGCCCCGAGATCGCCTTCGGCTCCGGCCGCGCGCTGTCGCAGATCGCCCTCGCCGTGGACCTCGATCGGGTGGACGTGTGGGTGTCGGACGACAGCTCGGACGAGCTCCTGCGCGCGCCTCACATCGCGGGCCTGAACGACGACGGCACCCCCCGATGGGTGAGGCCGACCCTGGGCGAGGTCACGGTCACGGACGCGGACGGCGCGCCCCTCGCGGGCGACCTGCTGCCGACCCTCCGCACGCTGCGCCTGCACGAGACCCGGGCCACGTCGGAGGTCTGGAGCCTCGTCTGGAAGGGCGAGGCGTTCGCCGTCTCCGGCTCGGTGGCCGGCCCCCAGGCGAAGGACGCCCTGCCGGGGGCGCCGTACACGACCGACCAGGGCGAGCTCTCCTTCACGCCGGCCCTGAACGGGCAGGAGCCCGCGTTCGGGACGACCGTGCAGGTGTCCGTGCTCTTCGGGATCGAGTCGGCGGACGCGGGCGGCCTGGTCCAGGACCTGCGCGTGTCCGACGACGGCGCCTGGGTCTTCGCGGTCGTGCTCCCGGACGACGCGCCGGCCTACGTGGCCGTGTGGGACGCGCTCGCCTTCGTCGAGCTGGACCGCCTGGAGCTCCCCCGAGGCGCCGCGCCCGAGCGCATGACGGCCGGGCGCTTCGACGGCCGCGCGTGGATCGCGGACTCCGCCGCCGTCGGGGCGGGCGGTCGGGTCCTCCGCCTCGACTGGGTGCCCGGCGACCTGGACACCCTCGCGGTCACCGCCGTGCCGGTCCCCGAGCCCGCCATCGACGTGGACCCGGGCCGAGACCCGGACGCCGACCGGCTGTTCGTCGCCGCCGCCTTCTCGGACGCGGTGTGGATGCTGGACGGCAGCACCTACGCGCCCATCGACGTGAACCCCGTGACCCCCGAGCTGGACCCGACGCACGTGCGCAGCCTGATCTCGGGCATCGCGTCCAGCGCCCGCCCGATCGAGACCTGGGACCTGTCCGACGAGAACATCCGCATCCCCGCGTACGGGGTCTTCGCGTCCACCTTCGCGGGTGAGCTGTACTGGATCGACGCGGCGACGGGCTGCCAGGTGTTCGCGAACTGGGTCGGCGCGTACATCGACTCCGGCTTCAACGACCCCCAGAGCCTGTTCAACGACGGCGGCTTCACCAGCGACCCGCAGCTGGTCGTCGATCCGTACCAGGCGGGCTCCGAGAGCACCGAGATCAACGTCTTCGACGCGGGCTGGGTGACCACCAGCCGGTGCGGCGGCGTCACCCGATCCGAGACCTGGATCGCGCGCTTCGACGAGGTCGAGCAGTCCTACGAGGTCGAGGGGTCCTTCTCCGGCGTGCAGGAGAACCGCGCCTACGAAGGCGACCGGTACGTCAGCGACGGCGGCGAGATCTCCTTCCTCATCCAGCCGGGCACGCTGCCCACCACCCAGGGCGACTTCTGGCGCTTCCCCGTGAACGACGGCGTCACGCCCATCCTCCTGGGAGAGCTGCCCGGGGATCCCGTCGTCTACACCGAGCTGTACGACGACCGCTCCGGCCGCTGGTGGCAGCTCCGGCAGCGCGAGATCGGGGCGGTCCCCAACAGCGGGAACGACATGGTCTTCTGGATCGATCTCCAGGACCAGGGCTTCAACTCCGGCGGCGTCCGCATCTACCGCTGAACCCCCGAAGGCACGGCGCATGACCGACTTCCACTACGAGCCCCTCTTCCAGCCCGCTCACGACCGGGAGCCCCTCTTTCGGCACCTGGGAAGCGAGGGCGTCGAGGTCGTCGACCTGGGCGGCGCCGAGTTCCTGAGGGTCTCCGCCGACGCGCTCAGCCGCCTCGCGAGCGAGGCCCTGGGGGACGTCAGCCACCTGCTGCGCACCGCCCACCTCGAGAAGCTCGCGTCGATCCTCCAGGACCCCGAGGCGACCGACAACGACCGGTTCGTGGCGCGCGAGCTGATGAACAACGCGATCATCGCCGCCGAGCGGGTCTTCCCGTCCTGCCAGGACACGGGCACCGCGGCCATCACCGGCAAGCGGGGCGATCGCGTCCTCGTGGACGGGGACGACGCCGAGGCCCTGACCGCGGGCATCTTCCAGCGCTATCGGGATACGAACCTGCGCTACTCGCAGGTCGCGCCGCTGTCGATGTACGAGGAGAAGAACACGAAGACGAACCTGCCCGCCCAGATCGACATCTTCGCCACGAAGGGCGCGTCCTACGACTTCCTGTTCGTGGCGAAGGGCGGCGGCTCGGCCAACAAGTTCAAGCTCTTCCAGGAGACGAAGGCGCTGCTGCGGCCCGATCGGATGGAGGAGTTCATCTGGAAGAAGCTGCACGACATCGGCACCGCGGCCTGCCCGCCCTACCACCTGGCGTTGGTGATCGGCGGGCTGTCGGCCGAGATGACCATGAAGACGGTCAAGCTCGCGTCCACGGGGTACCTCGACGACCTGCCGACCACCGGCAACCAGTACGGTCGCGCGTTCCGAGACCTCGAGCTCGAGGCGACGGTGCTCGAGCTGAGCCGGAAGACCGGGATCGGCGCGCAGTTCGGCGGGAAGTACTTCTGCCACGACGTCCGCGTGATCCGCCTCCCGCGGCACGGCGCGTCCTGCCCCGTGGGCCTCGGCGTGTCCTGCAGCGCGGACCGAAACATCCTCGGCCGCATCGACCGGGACGGTCTGTGGGTCGAGCAGCTCGAGACGGACCCCGCCCGGCTCCTGCTCGAGGGCGGACCGGATGAGGAGGCCCACCGCATCGACCTGAACCAGTCGATGGACGGCATCCGCGCGCAGCTGACGCAGCGGAAGGTCGGCGACGTGCTCCTGCTCAACGGCACCATCGTCGTGGGTCGCGACATCGCCCACGCGAAGCTGCTGCGGGTCCTCGAGGAGACGGGCGATCTGCCGTCCTACTTCAAGGACCACCCGGTGTACTACGCGGGCCCCGCGAAGACGCCGGAGGGGCACGCGTCGGGCTCGTTCGGGCCCACCACCGCCCAGCGCATGGACTCGTACGTGGGCCCGTTCCAAGCGGTCGGGGCGTCGCTCGTGATGCTCGCGAAGGGCAACCGCGACGCGTCCGTGGCCGAGTCCTGCAAGCGGCACGGAGGCTTCTACCTGGGGTCCGTCGGCGGGCCCGCGGCGCGGCTGGGTCGCGACTGCATCAAGAAGGTCGAGGTCCTGGACTACGCCGAGCTGGGCATGGAGGCCGTCTACAAGATCGAGGTGGAGGACTTCCCGGCCTTCGTCGTCGTGGACGATGAGGGCAACGACTTCTTCGCCCGGTTCACGGCCCCGGCGAGCCTCGTCCAACTCGGAAAGTAGCGTTGGCGCGCCGTCGGCCGCCGGAGCCGCCGCCCGCGGACGAGGCGGAGCTGGTCCATCGGGCGCGCACGCTCGCGGGTCGCACCGTGGCGTGGGTGGCCGAGACGTTCGACGACGAGCAGCGGGCCCTCGAGCGCGCGGGCCGCAAAGGCCGCACGGGGGCCTTGCTGGAGGCGGCCTTGGGGGCCGACGCGTCGACCCGCGCCGAGCCCGACTTCTCGGGGCTGGGCATCGAGCTCAAGACGATCCCGGTGGACGCGAGCGCGAAGCCCTTGGAGACCACTTGGGTGTGCACGGCGCCGGTGGACGGCAGCCTCGAGACGTCGTGGGACGTGTCCTGGGCGCGCCGGAAGCTGCGGCGGGTGCTGTGGATCCCCATCGTCGGGGCCCGGGGCGCCGAGCCCGACGCCAAGGTCGTGGGCGGCCCCGTCCTGTGGTCCCCTTCGCCGGACGAGGAGGCCACGCTCCGCCGCGACTACGAAGAGCTGGCCGAGCTGATCGCGACGGGGCGGTGGGACCTGCTGAGCGGCAAGCTCGGGGACGCCCTCCACCTCCGGCCCAAGGCCGCGTCGAGTCGGGACCTGACGCCGGCGCTGAACGAAGACGGCGAGTGGATCGAGGTGAACCCCCGCGGCTTCTACCTGCGGCGATCCTTCACCGCAGCGATCCTCCAGCGGGCGTTTGGTTAGCGCCCTCGAGACTCAATCGGCGGAATCGTCATCGTCGCCGGGTGGGTCCTCTTCGGGGGGTTCGCCGTCGCACTCGCCGGGGTCGTCCGAGAGGTCCCAGCAGTGGGTGTTCTCGAACTCCCAGGGGTCGTCGCCCACGGAGGGGACGATGCGCCACACGTCGACGGGGGCCGCGGTCTCTTCGGTCCCGGGGTCGAAGTCCAGCGCTCCCGAGGCGCCGTCGATGTTCACGGACTGCCCCGCCTCGAACTGCCCCTTCACGAGGTTCCACTCCGCCGGGCCCACCCGCACCTCCTGGCCCGCGCTCAGGCGGCGCAGCCCGCGCGCGATGGCGGTGCCGGTGATGGCCTCCTCCTGGTAGTAGGCCCAGGCGGTGCCGTACAGCAGGATCCAGGCCGCGTCGTACGCGTGGGCGGTGAAGCCGAAGTCGTCCGGGTTGTCCGGGAAGACGAGGTTGTAGTTCGCGGCGAACGTCTCGTAGACCTGTCGGCCGACGGGGGTCTTGGGCACGGTCCCGCGGATGCGGTCCTGCTGGAAGAAGATCTCTCGCGGCTGCCCGGTGGGCCGGAACAGCTCGGCGGTGCGCCCGCCGTCGGGCAGGAAGATGCCGACGTCGTCGTAGTTCGAGTCCGTGGCGGCCACGTCCAGGAACGAGATCACGTCCGCGGGGTTCGACGAGATGATCAGGACCTGGTCCAGGCCCGCGGCGGCCGCGACCGACACCTCCGTGAGGGCGGTTGCGAGGTCCGCCGTCGAGGTGAACGGGTGCTGCGTGGCGGTGCGGGTGCCCCCCTCGGTGAACTGCTCCACGAACACCGCGGCGAGGCCCGCGCCGTACGCGCCCGTCTGGTGGACGACGGCCGCGGACTCGGCCTCGAGGTTCTGGATCATCTCCGCCGCGATGGCCCGACCCTGGAGGTCGTCCGGCGGGGCGGTGCGCCACAGGAGGCCGGGCTCGGCGTCCGACGGGGTGGTGCCGTCGAGCGGCGTGAGGCCGGGGGAGGTGGCCGAGGGCGACGCCAGGACCACGTCGAACGGCGACAGCGTGTCGAAGGCGATCTCGGTCCGCGTGGACGTCGCAGGCCCAACGACCGCGTGCACGCCCAGCACGTCGGCGAGGTAGTTGGCGACGTAGGCCGTGGCCGCGTTCTCGTCGAGCCCGTCGAGTCCCACGTTCGCGTCGTTGCTGCACTCCACGATGCCGAACAGGCGGCCGTCGAGCCCGTGGTCGTTGACGTTGAGCACGGCGAGCCGGCCCCCGTGGATCATCGGCTGGAACACACCTCCGGGGGGGAAGATCATCCCCAGCAGGAACCGGTCCTCGAACGCGGCCGGGTCCTGGACGATCCCCTCGGGCACCGACGTACACCGAGGCTCCGGCACGGGCTCCTCGCAGCGCCCGTCGACCGCGCAGGTCCACCCCCGACCGAAGGCCGCCCGACACGAGGAGTTGTCGACGCACGGGTCCGGCTGGAGCACGTTGGCGGTGCACCCCATGAGGCCCGCCGCCAAGACCGCGATGCACGCCCTCATCGGAAGCTCCCGTGCAGCCCGAAGCCGAGGCCGGTCGGGCCTGCGGTGGGCGTGAGTCGTACGCCCTGCGCCGTCGCCTCGGGCCCTCCGGTCAGGTGCACGATGACCAGGACGAGTCCCGTGGCCGCCGCGGCCGCCCCCGCCGCGATGACGACGTCCGACGCCAGGCTCAGCGAGGCGTCGCGCTCCAACGCCTCGGTGGCCGACGTGGGGCACAGCAGCAGGTCGCCGGCCTCCTTGCACAGCAGCGCCGCCGACTCCCGAGCCGACACGGCGGAGCCCGCGAGGCCCCCGCCCGCTGCGATCAGGCCGACGCCCGCGCCCATGAGGACGATCCCGGGGATCAGGGGACCCTTCGGCGGTCCCTCGGCCGCGGCGGGCTCGGGCTCGGGCTCGGGCTCGGGCTCGGGCTCGGCCTCCTTCGCGGCCGCCTCCCGCGCGGCCTCCTCTTCCTGCCGGGCTTCGGCCTCGCCGGCGCGCCGCTCCTTCGCGGCGTCCAGGCGCCGCTCGATGTTGCGCATGCGACGCTCGAGGACCGTGCGCTCTTCGGCGGGCGCGAAGGCGCGATAGCGGTTGAGGTAGCTCAGCGCCTCCCCCCACTCGCCGATGCGCTCGAGGGCGTTGGCGATGTTGAAGAGGAACAGCGGCCGATCGCTGAGGTCGTACGCCTGCTTCCAGGCCTCGATGGCGTCCTCGTACCGCCCCTCCTCGTACAGGATGGCGCCGTTCTCGTAGAGCACGCGCGCCCGCTCGTCGTCGGCGTCCCGCGGCGCTCCTCCTTGGGCCGCGGCGGGGGCCGGGAGCAGCAGGGCCCCGAGGGCGACGATCATCACCCAGTGCGTCAGTCGGACCACGGATCCCTCAGGTCGGAGGAGCGTCGCCGCTCGGGGGTGGGCTCCGGGGTAGCTTGGGCGCGCGGGGCCCTTCGGGCGGGGGGCGCGGCGCGGGCGGGGGCGGGCGCCGGGTTCGCCGTGACGGGCGTCGCGGCCTCGAGGGCCAGGAGCTCGACGGAGCGTCGGTCCCCCGCCTTGATCAGGACCGTCTCCGGCACGTGCCCGAGCTTCTGGAGCGTGACCTGCCACTCCTCGCCGGCGGGCACCTCGATGCGCACGGGCGTGGTCCCGAGGTACTCCTCCCCGCGCAGCACCACGGCCCCGTCCGGAGCGCTGGTCAGGGCGACGGGGGCCACCACGTGGGCCTGCACGGGCTCGGGGGGAGGGGGCTCGTCGCCCTGGCTGCGGATGACGATGAGGAGCACGAGGACGGCGGCCAAAGCGGCTACGGCGGCTCCCGCCACCAGGGGCAGGCGAGGCGACGACAGCGCCGCGTCGACCGGTCCCGTGGGCTCTCGACGGGCGCGCTTCCTCCGCCGTCGGGGCGGCGCGACCGACGCGGGCTCCTCGGTCTGGGGCATCTCGTGGGTGTCGGCCGTGCTGGGATCCGCCCCCTTGGGCCGGGCGCGCCCGGGGACCAGAGACGGCTCGGCCGCCACCGGCGCTCCTTGGAGCACCCCGCTCGCCTCCGCGAGGGCCCGGTCGAGCTCCTGGACGCTGCCGAACCGCCGCCCGGGCTCCTTGTCCAGGCACCGCATCACGATCGTCTCCATCACGGCGGGGATCGCGACCTCGGGCGCGGCGTGCGCGAACGACGGCGGGTCGTCCTCGAGCTGGGCGACCAGCGTGCTCATGGAGCTGTCGCGCCGGAACGGGATCGTGGCCGTGAGGGCGCGGTAGAGGATCACGCCCAGGGAGTAGATGTCGCTGCGTTGGTCCACGCCCTTCGCTCGGATCTGTTCGGGCGACATGTAGTTGGGCGAGCCCAGGAACAACCCGGACTTGGTCATCTCCTCGTCGTCCTTGAGCAGCTTCACCAGGCCGAAGTCGAGCACCTTGACGTAGTCGACGAGGTCCCCGTGTCGCGTGATCAGCACGTTGCTCGGCTTCAGATCGCGGTGGATCACGCCCAAGCCGTGGGCCTCGTGCAGCGAGCCGCACATCTGGCGGCCGATGTGGATCACGCGCTGGGGCGCGAGGGGCGCCTCCTCCTTGATGATGCGGAGCAGCGTGCGGCCCTCGATGAACTCCATGGCGATGAAGAAGACGTCGCCCTCGTGGCCGTAGTCGAAGATGCGGATCGTGTTGGGGTGGGCGAGCCGGGCGGACGTCGCGGCCTCGAGGAAGAAGCGCTTGCGGAACTCCGGGTCGTGGTCCTGGGAGTACCCGAGGTCGAGCACCTTCAGCGCCACGGGACGCCCCAGCGGGACCTGCTCCGCGCGATAGATCTTGCCCATGCCCCCGCGCGCCACCAGCGCGCGGACTTCGTATCTGCCTTGGAGTACCCGGCCCACCAGCGGGTCGCTGGTGTTGCCTGTGTCTTCCACGAGATCCTCGGGTCTCAGGCCATCTAGATCGGCCGCCATCATGCCTTCAGGACGCTACCAGATCGGCGTCGATCCACGCGTCCACCTGTCGCTGCAACCCGGCGAGATCCCCGGAGTTGTCGAGGACGACCGTGGCCTTCGCCGCCTTCTCGGACTGGGGCAGCTGGGAGTCGATGCGGGCCTGCGCGGCCTCCGGCGTCGATCCGTCCCGAGCGAGGAGGCGCGCGCGTTGGATCTCGGGGGGGCACGTGACGACGGCCAACCCGGCGTAGTTTCGGTAGGACCCGGACTCCACCATCAGGGCCGCGGAGACGACCGCGGTCTCGCTGCCCGCCGCCGCGAGCTCCGCCAGCCGCTCCCCCATGCGGGCGAAGATGAGGGGGTGGGTGATGCCCTCGAGGCGCTCGCGGGCCGCCGGATCCGCGAAGACGACGGCCCCCAGGGCCTTGCGGTCGAGCGCGCCGTCCGGGGCGAACACCGAGTCTCCGAACGCGTCGCGGACGGCGGCCGCTCCGGGGCTCCCCGCCGCGACCACCTCGCGGGCCACCACGTCCGCGTCGATCACGGGGACGCCTCGCCCTTCGAGCATGCGCTCCACGGCGGACTTTCCGCAGGCGATGTTGCCCGTGAGGCCCCAGACGTTCACTCGTCGCGGAACTTCTCGATGTACCGGAACACGGTGCGTGGATCGACGTCGAGCGTGCGCGCCGTGGCCGCCTTGTTCCACTCGTGCGCCTCCAGGCACTCCTTGATGTAGTCGGTCTGGAAGTTCTCCCGCGCGTCCGCCAGGGGCTCCCACTTGCGGGCGGGGCGCTTCACGTCCGCGAGCCCCACGTCCGTGGCGGTGAGCATCGGGCCTTCGGCGAGCACCAGGCCCTTCTTGATGCGGTTCTCCATCTGCCGGATGTTCCCGGGCCAGACGTAGTCCGTCATGGCCGCGAGCGCGTCGGGCGAGAACCCGCGGGCGCGGCCCCCGTACAGCTTCGAGAAGCGCTTGAAGAGGTGCTGGGCGATCAGGGCGATGTCGTCTCCGCGGTCCCGCAGGGGGGGCAGCAGCACGCGGATCTCGTTGAGCCGATAGAAGAGGTCCTGGCGGAACCGCCCCTCGTTGATCTCCTCCTCGAGGTCCTTGTTCGTGGCGGACACCACGCGGATGTCGACCGACCGGGGCTTGCCCTCGCCGACCCGCTCGATCTCCCGCTCCTGGAGCACGCGGAGCAGCTTCACCTGCAGGTTCATCGGCATCTCGCCGATCTCGTCGAGGAACAGCGTGCCGCCGTTGGCGTCCTCGAACTTGCCCTGCTTGTCCGCGAGCGCGCCCGTGAAGGCGCCCTTCTTGTGCCCGAACAGCTCGCTCTCGAGCAGGTTCTCGGGGATGGCGCCGCAGTTGATGCTGACGAAGGGGCCGCCCTCGCGGTTGCTGCGGCGGTGGATCTCCCGGGCCACCAGCTCCTTGCCGGTGCCGGTCTCGCCGGTCACCAGCACCGAGATGTCGGTGCGCGCGACCTTGTCGATCGTGCGGAACACGTCGACCATCTTGGGGTGGGCGCCGAGCATGGCGCCGCCGAGGCCCTTGCCGGCGGCCACCTCGCGGGCCAGCTCCTCGTTGTCCTCCCGCAGCTCGTCCAGGAGGAGCGCGTTGTGGAGGATGAGCGAGGCGTGGCCCGCGAAGAGCTTGAGGACCTCGAGGTCCTGGGCGCCGAACAGCGCGGCCGCCCCGTCGCTTCCCAGGTAGAGCACGCCGATGAGCGTGTCCTTGGCGAGCAGCGGGACGCACATCACGGACGACAGCTTGAGGTCCACGATCGAGCGACTGCGGCCGAGGATCGTGTCGTTCATCGCGTCGCTGATGATGAGCGGGCGCCGCTCCTTGAGGACCCGGCCGATCACCGAGTCGCTCACCTGTCGCGGGTCCTTCTCGAGGTCCACGCGGTCGATGTTGCGCGCCGCCGGGATGCGGAGCGTCTGGCCGTCGAGGTGGATCAGGAAGCCCTTGGAGGCGCCCGTGAGCTCGATGACGGAGTCGAGCAGGGTCTTGAAGATGTCGGGGACGGCCATCCCCAGGAGCAGCTTCTCGGTGAAGGACGTGAGCTTCTTCAGCCGCGCGTCCTGCTGGGCGCCGCCGGCGGGGAGCTGCGTCTTCTTGGTGGACGCGGGCCCCGGGGCCCGATAGCGACCGCTCTCGCTGGGCGCCTCGATGGACCAGGTGAGCTCGGTCCCCCCGAGGATCAGGAGGTCTCCGTCCTGCAGGCTGTAGTTGCGACGGTCCTTGCCGTTGACGACCAGGATGGCGCCGCGATCCAGGGAGCTGAGGACCCAGTTCTTCCCGTCGCGGAGGATCTGTGCGTGGTAGGCGAGGATGGCGGGGTCGTCGATGACGATGCGGTTGTCGCCGGCCCTGCCGACGCCGGTCAGCTTGCGCGTGACCTCCACTCGCTGGACCCCGGAAGCGTCTCGATAAGTCAGGTACGGCACGCGCGGGAGGCTACCAGAAGGAGAGGGTCAGACCCTTCGTGCCGACCCCGAGAACCGGGGGACGGGCCCGGATTCGCCCGGCGTCGGCGGAGGCCCGCGGGCGGAGCTCCGGGTGCTTCGTGTACTTCGCTTGCAGGGTGAGGGTGGCGACGATGTCCACGATGAACACCGGCCAGAACACGAAGAAGCTGACCGCGTTCATTCCCACCGAGATGTCGTGCCAGAGGTCCCCCGCGGGCGTGAGCTCCGAGAAGACCGCGAGCCGGATGCCGACGCTGGTGAGGTTCACCGCCAGCGCCGTCACCTCCACGACCCGCAGCAGGCGCGCCTCCTCGACGTGCCCCAGCCGCTCGAGGCCGACCCCCGCGATGGGGAGGATGAACCCGCCGGGACCCATGGCCCCGGCCCGGGTCTGCAGCTCCGGGAAGATGACGTCGACGGCCTCGCGCGTGGCCGGCACCTCTCCGCCGAAGGGCGCCAGGAAGCGGGTGCGCCCCTCTTGGTAGAACGCGTACAGGTCGGGGCGCAGGACCACTCGGCTCGGTTCGTACTCGGGGCTCAGCCGGAGCGCGGTAGCGAGCTTCTCCTCGGCCTGTTTCTTCGAGTCTTGCAGGAAGAGCGTGTAGGCCCAGTGCAGGAACCCTTCGTGCAGCAAGCGACGCTCCAGGGGCTTCACCGGGAAGCTCAGGACCTCGTTGAACCCGTCCGCGGCGGCGCCCAGCTCTCCGCGCTCGAAGGCGAGGACGGCCGCTACGAGGGTGTCTTCGGCGTCGTCCGTCTCGGTGGACTCCTCCGGGGGCGCCTGGGCCGGAGCCTGCGCGGCGGCGAGCGAGGGCACGATCAGGAACGCCAGGAGCGTGGCGGCGAGAAGGGCCCGGCGGGCGGCCCGGGAGGCGTCCGAGTGCATCATGCGCGGCCATCATACCGGCGGCCCGGGCGGGCCATCGGGGCCGCGGCGGGCCTCTTTTCGGCCGCCCTCGTCGCGGTCGGCTGCGACGCGCCGTACCCCGAGGCGCTGCACCCCGAACAGGCGATCCCGGCGGATCCCCCGGCGTTCCTCTTCGCCGAGGAGGCGGCGATCTTCGTGGGCCACCAGGGGGTCTTCTTCATCGACGCGCGCCCCGGCCGCGTCTACCGAAAGGGCCACGTCCCGGGCGCGGTGCAGCTCGACTGGACGACGTTCAGCGAGCGCGGCGCGTTCCGCCCCACGGGCAGGCTCGACCCGGACGTCGCCCACATCGCCGAGGGTCTCGGGGAGCTGGGGCTGTCGTCCGACGACTGGGCCATCGTCGTGGGCGACCCGCTGCAGCTGTGGGGGGAGGAGGGGCGCATCGCCTGGGTGCTCGAGTTCCTGGGGCACGCCAAGGTCTCGGTCGTCGACGGGGGCTGGACCGCTTGGGAGGCGGCCGCCGCCCCCGTCCAGAAGGGGCGGGTGAAGCGCCCGGCCGCGACGTACGAGGCGAGGGTCCGTCCCTCCGTGCGGGCGTCCATGAAGGACGTGCGGGCGTGGGTCGACGAGGGCCGCACCTGGAACCGCGTGATCGTGGACAGCCGCACGCTCGACGAGTACGCCGACCTGCCAGGCGCGCCCTCCTACGGCGCGCCCCGGGGCGGACACATCCCGGGCGCCGTGAACCTGCCGTGGCGGGATCTCCTCGACGAGGACGGGACCGTGCTGTCCGCGGAGCGTCTGGAGCCGATCCTGATCGGGCGCGGGGTCCGCCCCGACGCGGAGATCATCACGTACTGCACCGGCGGCGTGCGCTCCGCCCACACCTGGTACGTCCTCGAGTCGCTCGGCTACCCCGCCGTCAGGAACTACAGCGGCTCGTGGTGGGAGTGGTCCCTCGACCGTCGGAACCCGACCAGGCCGGGGAGCGGGATGTTGCCCCCGCCGGCCCCGCCTTGGCCGCCGGAGCCCGTCGAGCCCTCGGCTCCCTGATCGGGCCCACCGTCGGGCGGCGAGAATTTCCCACTACGCGCTCGCCGGCCGCCCCGGCGCTCTCCTCGTGGGAAATCTTGCCCACGGCTCGGGAAATCTTGCCCACGGGCTCCGCGATCTAGTCGGTCTCGGGCAGGATCGCCCGGAAGAAGCCCACCTCGTTGTTGCGGTTGGTCACCGCCTCGTCGACCACCAGGCCCGTGTCGGGGTCGCGCACGACCACGAGGATGTCGGGCACCGGGCGCTGGTCCCGGCTGAACACGAGGCCGTTCATGAACGCCGACCGACGCAGCTGGATCAGGGTGCCGCCGCCGCCCAGGCCCACCTCGAGGATCCCGTGGGCGCGGGCCCAGCGCTTGGTGCCGGTCTCGGGATCCACCGGGGGCACCACCTCCACCTCGTAGGTGCCGCGCATGAGCGTCCCGAAGAAGAACCCGGGGTTGCCCTCGCCCGAGCCCTGGGTGCGCTCCCCGTAGGCGTACCTCGGGGGGCCGGTGTTTCGGATGAAGAGGGTCGCGTCCGGCACCGGGTCCCCCGACTCGTCCACCACCGAGATCGTGGCGAGGGGCGCCAGCTGGAGCCCGACCTCGATCTCCAGGCTCTCCCCGCCCGAGGCCGTGAAGGTCGTGACCCCCGCGTCGCGGTCCCGGGCCGAGAACGGCGGGATGGCGGTGACGGTGTACTCGCCGCGGGGGACGTCCAGCCGGAACACCCCCTCGCCGTCGGTGCGCACCTCGGCGATCCACCGCCCCCCGTCGTAGGAGACCCCGCCCACCGTGTCGGCGGCCAGTCGGCCCTCCACGCGCACGCGGCTGACGGCCGTCACGTCCTCCCCCGCGGCCCGGACCCGACCGACGATCGAGGTCACCGGCAGGGCGGGGATGGCGACGGTCTCGCGCAGGGGGGGGTCGAGCACCGGTTCGATGGGCCAGCGCCGCCCCTCGAGGTACACCGGCGCCACGGGATCGGGTTGCAGCACGCCGTTCGGCTGCACGCGGAGGGGCGGCGCGACGACGACGTCGTACACCCCCTCGGGGACCGGCACCGCGAATGCGCCGGCGTCCTCCAGGTCCGATCCCTCCAAGGCCTCGCCCCAGGTGCCCAGGGGGAGGTCCGCGAAGTCCCGGGGATAGGGCACGACCCAGGGGCCCTCCAAGCCCACGCCGGCCATCTCCACGTCGCCGACCACGGCCGTCGAGCTCGGCAGCTGCCACACCCAGTCAGGGGTCTCGTCGCTCAGCGTCACGTCCACGAACCGCGCCGCGGCCTGCCCCGTGAGGAACGCGCCCGGCGCCACCACCACGTCGTAGATGCCGGGCACGAGGCGCTGCCCGAAGGAGTTGGTGCTCTCCACGAGGCCGGAGATGTCCGCCGCTTGGGCGGGGGCGTCGAGGAAGACGACCGTGCGCTGGGGCAGCGACTGGCCGGCAGGAGGCAGCACGCGCGACGTGACCAGCGGCGACGCGACCAGCTGGACGTAGTCGAGGCCCGTCGTGCCGTCCCAGTCGTGCTCCTCCGGCGAGTCCTGGCTCCTCCAGATCGTCTCCGTGTTGGGGCCGGTGTCGACGAACGACACGCGGAAGCGCCGCGGGTCCTCGATCACGACCCCCTCGCAGTCGGCGCCCACGAGGACGGACGACGCGACGACCAGCAGCGCGGCCGCGACGCCCCTCATTGGATCGCCTCGGGCGGGAGGAGGGCTTCGGCGTCCGGGAGGATCACCAGGGTCCACTCGAGCGCGGTGGACTCGCCCTCGCCGCGGGCCTCGATGCGCAGCACGGCCTCGTACGGCAGCGGGTGGTACGGGAGGTCCGCCCGGCCGAGCTTCAGGGACGGCACCCCCGCGGCGAGCTGGTAGCTCTCGATCGCCGTGTCGTCGAACTCGATCGTCCAGGTCACGGTGTGGGGGGTGCGCGCGCGGCAGCGGAACTCCCGCTCCCCGGTCTGCGTGCCCAGGAGGACGGGCCGCTGGCGCGAGTGGTGGGGGGTGCAGTGGCTCAGCGTGCGGGTGTCGGCCTCCCCCTCGGGCGTGGGCTGCTCGCGATCCTCGGGGAACCCGGGCAGCGGCAGCCACAGGCATCCGGACAGCCCCACGACCGCGATCAGCGCGGCCGCGCAGGTCCATGCAGAGGTGGTTCGAATGCGGCCGATGGCGACGTCCCGATGAGGCGCTTCGAGACTACCAAGGTCGGGTGCGCGGGGACCCGGGCGTGAGGCGCCCCGCTCCGGCGTTTCGCCACCGCGGGGGTCAGCTGCCGGGACGGATCAGCGTGTCGCCCCCGGGCTCGGCGTCCCCCGTCGCCTCGCTCACCCGGAGCGTCTTGCTCGCCAGCTCCTCGCCGTCGTGCATCACCCGGATGTAGGCGCCTGCTCCGTAGCGCAGCGTCACCGGCTTGGTCGCGGGGCCGTGGTCCGTCCCGTCCACGATGACGGTCGCCCCCTCGGGGAAGTCGACGAAGCGCACGGTGTGCGGCTTCCAGGGCTGATCGACGACGATCGTGAGTGGGTCCCGGTTGCCGCAGACCTGAACGGTCTCCTCCAGAGACTCACGGTACTTGTTGTCGAACGAGAACGTGTGCGGGCCGGCCTTCAGCTCCACCGTGGCCGGCCGTCCCTGTACGACGGGCCCTTGCTCGAGGTACGGGACTCCGTCGATGGCCACTCGCGTCCAGTGCTTGCGCGACACGATCGTGACCGTGCCCGGCCCCTCGCACACCTCGGGCTCCTCCACGACCGGCTCCCCGACGGCGACGGGGTCCTCGGGCGTCGGGGCGGAGGGGGTCGGCACCTCCACGTCCACGCCGAGGCGACGGGCCTGCTCGGCGGCGTCCATGGCCACGGCCGTCGCGCCTGCCTCCTCGTCCGCGGGCACCGGCGTCGCGGGCTCCGGCGGCGCGGGCTCGGCGTCGGGCATGGGGAAGGGGAGGGTCGGGAGCAGCACGGCGGCCTCGAGGGCCGCGACCTGCGCCGTGCCGTCGTTCAGCTGCCAGGCGAGGCCGCCCGCGACGGTCGCGACGAGCGCGGCGACCGCCGCCCAGATCATTCCGGACGACCTGCCCTCCGCCTCGATCGGCGTGCGCATGCCCCCGATGATCGCGACGACCTCTTCGTTGTCCTCGTCGAGCGCGAGCACCCGGTTGAAGGTGCGCAGCGCCTCCGCGGTGCGCCCCGCTTCGGCCTCTCGGCGGCCCCGGGTGACGAGCGTGCTGAGCAGGTGGGCCCGCAGCGCCTCTTCGTAGCCCTCGGAGTCCTCGAGGTAGGAGGACACGGACCAGGGTCCGGGGGCCTCGGGGTCGATGCCCACTTCCTGCAGGCAGCGTCCGAGATCCGCCTTCAGCTGACCCGCGTCGGCGTACCGGACCTCCAGGTCTCGGTTCAGGCAGCGCCGGATGATGTCCGCGAGGGCCGGGCTGAGGGAGGGGGCGCGGTTCGACGGGTCCTCGTAGATCCCGTCGATGATGGCCTTGATGACGATCGACGGGTTGCTCCCGCGGAAGGGGAGGGTCCCCGTGACCATGCGGTAGAGCATCGTGCCCACGGCGAAGAGATCCGAGGCCTGGCCGACCTCGCCGTCCGTCGCCTGTTCGGGGGACATGTACGCGGGGCTGCCCACGAGCGCGCCGGTCATCGTGACCTGGGCGTCGTCCAGCATCCGCGCGATGCCGAAGTCCATGAGCTTGATGCCGCCGGTGCCGGTGAGCATCACGTTCTCGGGCTTCACGTCGCGGTGCACGATGCCGCGGCTGTGGGCCACCTCGAGGGCCTTGCAGAGCTCCCAGGTCACGATCGCGGCGGGCTCCGGCATCATCGCGCCGACGTCGTCGAGGAGCTCGCGCAGGGTGGGGCCCTCGATGAACTCGGTGATGATGAAGCAGTGATCGGCGGCGCCGCCGGAGTAGTCGAAGATCCGCAGGATGTTCGGGTGGCGGAGCGTCTCGATGGCCTTCGCCTCGCGCGCGAAGCGCGTGCGGTTGCGCTCGGACCCCGCGAGGTGCGGGTGCATGACCTTGATGGCGACTTCGCGGTTCAGGGTCGTGTGGCGGCCGCGGTACACCGTGGCCATGCCGCCCTCGCCGACCTTCTCGAGGACCTCGTACTTCTCCAGCTTGCTCCCAGGAACGATCACGGGGCGAGTCTAGACCTCATCCGCGGATGGTCTGTTCCCGGATCCGCGCGGCGCGGCGCTCGTGGAGCGTCTTGAGGATCACGCCCGCGCTCTCTTCGACGGCGCGGTGGGTCACGTCGATGACCGGCCAGGAGGGGTTCCCACGGAAGATCTCGTGGGCGCCTTCGAGCTCCATGTAGATGTGCTCGAGGTTGCCGTAGCTCGAGTTGGCGTTGAGGCCGAGGTTTCGGATGCGCGCCATGCGGATGGCGAGCAGGACCTCGGGCTCGATCGTGAGGCCGAAGATCTTGTCCTGGTCCACCTGGAACAGCTCGGGGGGGAGGTCGATGCCCATCACGATGGGGACGTTGGCGACCTTCCAGCCCTTCTGGGCCAGGTACGTCGACAGGGGCGTCTTGCTCGTCCGGGAGACGCCGACCAGCACGAGGTCGGCCTTGTGCAGGTGTCGGGGCTCGGCTCCGTCGTCGTGCTTCACCGTGAACTCGACGGCCTCGATGCGGCGGAAGTACTCGTCGCCCAGGCCGGTCTTGCGGCCCGGGATCTCGCGTGGGGCGAGGCCGCCGAGGTGAGAGCCGAGGCGCCCCAGGAGCGCCCCGATCAGGTCCACGCACTCCACTTCGCGCTCCTCCGCGGCCTCGATGAGGCGACCGCGGATGGTCGAGTCGACGAGCGTGTGCACGATCATCCCCTGCTCGCGGACGGCGAGTCGGATGACGGCGTCGATGCGTCGGCCGTCGGCCACGTGGGCGTACGTCTTCACGTTCACCAGGTAGTTGTCGAACTGGGCGAGCCCCGCCCGAACGACGGCCTCGGCCGTGTCCCCCGTGCTGTCCGACACGATGAAGATGGGTCGGGGCTGCGCGATCTTCTCGCCGGTCCCCCCGACGTCGTCGCTCCCCTGCTCGATGGCCTCGCTCATAGCGGCTGAGCTATAACACGGCCCCCGGATCCGAGAGAAGCGTGAGCACGACCAACGAACCCAGCCGCACGCGCGGCGCCCCCGCAGGAAACACGACGACGGTCTTCGTCCCCGCGGCGGAGTCGGTGGGCGCCCTCCTGCAGCAAGCGGTGGAGAAGTACGGGTCGTCGGTGGCGCTCCGTCGCCGTCGCCAGCCGATGCAGTGGAGCGTGGTCACCTGGACCGAGCTGGGCAGCAAGGTGCGGGACCTGGGGGCGGGCCTGCTGCAGCTGGGCGTGACCCACGGCGACCGCGTCGCGCTCCTGTCGCGGACGCGGCTGGAGTGGAGCCTCATCGACTACGCGATCCTCTCGATCGGGGCCGTGTCCGTGCCGCTGTACCACTCGGCCACGCCCGCCGGGATCGCGAGCATCCTCAAGGACAGCGAGGCGACGGTGCTCGTCGTGGAGGACCGGACTCAGCTGGAGCGGGTGCAGCCCCGCCTCGGCGAGCTCGAGCACCTGCGCGCGGTCGTCGTCATCGACGTCATGGACCTGCGCGACCACCCCGGAGCCTCCCTGCTCGAGGAGGTCGCGCGCGAGGGGAGCCGGCTGCTGCGCGAGGACCCCGAGCGGTTCGAGTACGCGCTCGCGGCGGTGGACGAGGAGTCCCTGGCCACGCTCGTCTACACGTCGGGCACGACCGGCACGTCCAAGGGCGTGCGCCTGTCTCACGGCGCGATCCTCGCGGGGGCGCGCGCGCTCGACTCCGTGATGAACGTGACCTCGGACGACACGACCGTCCTGTGTCTCCCGCTCTCCCACATCTACGCGCGGCTGGGCCAGTTCTCGGCGCTGACGAAGGGGTTCTGCCTCGCCTACGCGCGCCGGGTCGACCGGCTCGACGAGGTGCTGAGGGAGGTCCGCCCCACGTTCTTCTTCGCGGTGCCCCGGATCTTCGAGCGCATCTACCAAGGCGTCGTGTCCCGGTACCGCGAGCTGCCGCCGCTGCTCCAGGCGGCCTTCCGGCAGGGCATGGCCGCGAGCCGTCGCCTCCAGGCGGACCACGAGCGGGAGTTCGGGATCGAGGCCCGGGAGCCGCAGCGAAAGGGGCGCCTCAGCGGTCGGCTGGCGGCGCGGTTCCAGGGCCGCCTCGCCGACAAGGCGATCTTCGAGCCGGTGCGCGATGCCTTGGGGGGGCGTGTCCGCTTCTGCGTGTCCGGCGGCGCGCCCCTGAACCCGGACATCGCCCGCTTCTTCCGCCTGGCGGGCATCGAGATCCTGGAGGGGTACGGCCTCACGGAGACGTGCGCCGCGGGCACGATCAACCCCCTGGACGACAACCGCATCGGCACCGTGGGACGCCCGCTGCCGGGGGTGCGCGTGCGCATCGCCGCGGACGGGGAGGTGTTGATCCAGGGGCCGGTCGTGTTCGACGGGTACCACCGACGCCCCGAGGAGACGGCCGAGGTCCTCACGGAGGACGGCTGGCTGCATACGGGCGACGTCGGTCGATTCGACGAGGCCGGGTACCTCGTCATCTCGGACCGCAAGAAGGACCTGATCATCCTCAGCGGGGCCAAGAACATCGCCCCCCAGCACGTGGAGACGACGCTGCGGGCGAGCCCCTACGTGGCCGACGCGATGGTGTTCGGCGACCGTCGGCCCCACCTGGTGGCCCTCCTCACGCTCGACCCCGGCGAGGTCCAGCGCTTCGCCGCCACGATCGATCTCGACACGTCGTCGTGGTCGAAGGTCGTGCGCGCCCCGCGGATCGAGGAGCTCATGGCGGGCGAGATCGAGCGCTGCAACCAGCGCCTCGCGCGGTTCGAGCAGGTCCGCGCCTACAAGATCCTGCCCCGGGGCCTGTCGATCGAGGGGGGGACGCTGACCCCCACGTTCAAGGTCCGACGCCGCGCCGTCGAGGACCGCTATCGCCCCCTGATCGAGGGGATGTACGAAGCGCCGTGAGGCGCGCCTTGAACCCTCTTGCCCCCCTTCGGGGCCGTTGCTACGCTCCGCGCGCCTCAGCGTTGACTGAGCAGTCAATCAACCATCCCGCGCCGCGGGAACGATGTACGGAGCCCCGATCATGGCCACGCCCGCGGACTTTTTCGCCAAGAAGAACGAGCAGCTCAAGGAGAACGGCGACAAGCTCGCTTCCATCAACTCCACCTACCAGTTCTCGCTCTCCGGCGAGGGCGGCGGCGACTGGGTGATCGAGCTGACCGAGGCCTGCCAGGAGGTCCGCGAGGGCTCCGAGGACGCGGCCTGCACCATCGCGATGTCCGCCGAGGACTTCATGGGCCTCATCAAGGGCACGCTGAACCCGCAGATGGCGTTCATGACCGGCAAGCTCCAGGTCAAGGGCGACATGGGCCTCGCCCTGAAGCTCCAGAACGTCCTCGGCTAGGGCCGCCCCGACCCACAGATCTTCGCGCCCCGTCGGTTCGCCGGCGGGGCGCGCTGCGTTTCGGTAGCGTGGCCGAACGCATGTGCACCGCTCGGGTCCTGATCGTCGTCGTGCTGGCCGCCCTCTGGGCGCCGTCGGCGACGGCTGGGGAAGCCGAAGACCGCGTGGCCGCGCGCCAGGCGGAGAACGCTCGGGGCGCGCTGGCCGAGGGCGACTGCGAGGGGGCGCTGCGGGCAGCGGAGGCGGCCCTCGTGGCGGTCCCCGAGTTCTCTCAGGCGCTGCTCCTCAAGGCCGACGCCTACGAGTGTGCGGGCGAGCGAGACCAGGCCGCCCTGTTCCTCGAAGCGGCCCTGGAGGGCGGGAGCGCCGACGTGGTGGCCGCCGCGGCCGCCGAGCTCGCGCGCCTGGACGCCGCCTCCCAGCGGGTTCGCTACATGGCGAGCCGCACTCACGCGCCCCACGCGAGCGCGGACCCCATCACCCTCCGGTCGGACCCCGCCCCCCTCCAGGCGCGGGTGACGGAGGCGCTGGCCGCGGGCCGTTGCGCGTCGGCGCGGGGGGCCGCCGAGGAGCTCCGACGCCTGGATCCCGACGCGGCCGTCGGTTGGGGGTTGCTGGGGGACGCGCTGGTCTGCTCCGGCCGCAAGCGCGACGCCGTCCTCGCCTACCGTGGCTGGGCCGCGCGCGGGGGGGACGACGCCGATCGACTCGCCGCCATGGACGAGCTCGCGGGTGGGCTCGCCGTCGTCGAGGTCCGGGTCTTCGGGGCGTCGGCCGAGGCGCCGTCCCTCTGCCGTCTGTTCGTGGGCGACGAGCCCGCCGCCCCCTCGTCGCACGACCCCGCGAGCGCGACGTTCGCGGATCTCCCCCTCGGCACCTCCCTCCGGCTGGAGATCGCGGCGCAGCGGCTGAAGCCGGTCACCCGCATCATCCACTCGCTCCGGCCGGGAGAGCTGCGCATCGTGGAGGTCACGCCGGAGTACGCGGGCTTCGGGTCGGTGGTGGCCGCCGACTACGACGCCGAGGACGTGGGCGCCCTCTCGGTGGAGAGCGGAGGGGAGACGATCCCCCTCGCCCCGGGCGCGACCCAGCGCGTGACCGCCGGGACGGTCTTCGTGATCGTGGAGAGGGATGGCGCACGGACCCGCGTGGATCGCTTCGTGGGCGTCGACACGACCGTCCCCATCGATCCCACGCCCCTGCGCCCCGGGTCGCTGACCCTCTCCCGCGTCCCCGCGGGCGCGTTCGTGCGCGTGCGGGTGACCGGACACGAGGACGTCGTGGTGGAGCGGGCGGCCGAGGTGCCGCCCCAGGTCGGCGAGATCGACACCACCACCGGCCTCCGCCTGGGGGTCCCCCAGCGGTTCGAGGGCCTCATCGGGGGGGCGATGACCGTCTCCGTCGAGCACCCCCGCCTGGGCGCTTGGGTGGAGGAGACCGCGCTCGAGCCCGGGGGCGCGCTGGAGCTGGCGGTGGACGTCGGCTCCATCCCCGGGGTGCCCGGGATCACCGCCGCGTGGAGGGCTTGGAAGGCCCGCTACGACGCCGCCCGCTCCCAGCCGATCGGGGAGCCCGCGGGGCCCGCGATCGGGGCCGTGCTGATGATGGTCGGCGGCGGCGCGCTGGCGGTCGGCTCGTACCTTCAGAGCGAGGATCGGGCGCGGCTCGCGCTGCACTGCGAGGTGCTCGACTCGCCCGCCTACGCGCAGGCGGACAACGACACGCGGCGAGACACCTGCCTCGGGCGCGTGCGCGCGGAGTCCCTGCAGAACGGCCTGGCGATGGGCTCGGCCGTGGCGGTCGGGGTCGGCATCGGGTTCGTGGGGGTGTCCATCGCCCTCGGACGCCGAGGCCCGCCCGTGCAGGCCCCGACCGACGCGTGGGATCCCTGGACGACCCAGGCGCCGTCGCCCTCGGACGGACCCCCCACAGACGGAGACGATCGATGACCGGAGGAACCATGCAGCGTGTTCGCACGTCGGCCGGGGTCGCCCTGCTCGGCTTGGGGGTCGCCCTGTCGGGGTGCGCCTTCGACGAGACCACCGCCGCCGCCACCGCGGAGATCCTCGACCACGAGCACGAGGGCGACGGCCCGTCGATCGCCGCGCTCCAGGAGGAGGTCGCCGCCCTGCGCACCGAGCTGGACGCGAACACCGCGGCGGCCGCCGACGTGGAGGCCCGCCTCGCCGCCGCCGAGGCCGCGATCGGCACGCCGTTCCCCGGCCCCCGGACGATCAAGAGCCGGCTGGAGGATCTCGAGGGGGCAGGGTTCCTGACCCAGGAGTCGGACCCGGTGGCGTCGGCGGCGGGGTACCTGACGACGGAGACGGATCCGGTGGCGTCGGCGGCGGGGTACCTGACCACGGAGACCGACCCCGTGGCGAGCGCGGCGGGCTACATGCTCGCCACCGACGTCGACATCGACAACGACCCCGAGGGGAGCGCGACCGTCACCCTCACCGTCACGGACGCCGCCCCGGACGTCACCCAGACGACGCCCTGGAACGTCGTGGGCTGCCGATTCCTCTATCTCGCGCTGGACGTCGACTACGAGTTCACCGGCAGCGGCACCGGCACCCTCGACGCCCGCGTCCACGTGGACCAGGCCGTGGGCCAGGCGGGGGACGTCTCCGTCGCGATCTCCGACGAGGACGACTCGGGCTCCGCCACGGCGTCCACCCACGTGTGGCTCCGCCGGGACACCCCGAGCGCCGCGACCACGGACCTGGGGCTCGACGCCTCCGCGACCATCGAGGGCACCCTCACCGTCGAGGCGAAGATGCTGGGGTGCATCGAGTAGCTCACTTGGTTGCGGAACAACGCCGCCCCTCGAACCTGGAGGGTTCGTCCCGCTGCGGCTCCGTTCGCTCCGCTCTCTCCCTGACGCCGCGCTTGACGACCCTCCAGGCGGGTCGGCTCCTCCTTGGGTTTGATTTGCTGGGGAGGAGCCCCGCGGTTGGTGATCGACGGCGGTGCTCTTCGTTGATCGTTTGCAAACTCCTCCGTGCCCCTGCGTCGAGGCGCGGACGGAGACTGCAGACACCGGCCCACATTGTGGCGGCCGCTCCGTAGACCGAGAGCAAGCACTGGCCATCTTGGCACGTCCGCGACGCCGGGGGCCCGGTCGAGCCCGCGCAGTGCTCTTGCTCGGAACTGCTTGCCGCGGGCCGACGACGGAAGCCGGGACCGGACTCCCCGGCCGAGGCAAGCGAGTGGTCCCGTGACCTCGCTGGCGGTGTCGCTGACCACGCCCGGTCCCGGGCTGGTGGCCGCAATCCTTGCGGAGTTCAACGCGACAGGGTACGACGAGATCGTGGTGAGCCTCGAGTTCGACGAGAGCCTATGGCTCGGCACCCTGCTCCTTCCCTCCTACAACGACAACACGCTCCGAGTGCTCCGCGGCGCCGGGCCCGACTCCGGCCGGACTCTCCTCCACGCAACACTCTTCGGCATCGCCGGTTCACCGGCCGTTCAAGTGAACGGGGGAACGCAGTTCCGCCTCGAGCGGCTCGAGTTCCTACTCAACTACCCACTAGTCAACCGCCTTCGAGGGGACGGCGCGGGTTCGACGGAGGGGTGGCGTGGCTTCGAGCACGCCCTGCGGGTGATCGTCAACCGAGCCGGGTTCGGTCTCTGGGCCGGGTTCCGGGAGGCGCTGGCCAACGGAGAGCGCATCGATCGGGGGATCGTGGAATTTGCCGCCATCTCGGTCGAGTGGCTGTCAATCGCTGTCATCAACGGGGTGGGGGCGTTTGTCCTTGACTTTCCGAGTAGCACAGGGCCCGGGTATGAGTATTCGAGCGGGATCAGCCCGGCGTGGGCATACGGAACCACCCAGCCTCTATTCGCACTGAATTGGACGGCTTGGCGAAGTGGAAGCGCTGTCTGGATCGTTGTGACGAACTCCGGGAGCCGGGCTGGAAATGCAGGCAATGTCCAGTCGCGATTCGATGCTCTACAGGCATACCCCGGCTCGCAAGTCCGTCTCCTCGATGCGACTTCGTCGCTCACTTCCGCGACGATTTCAGAGCCGATGGCGGGCGTCGATGCGCCGGTCGCGCTGCCCTGGACGATCCCGTTCGGCCACATCGATGGAATGATCTTCAAGCTGGACCTCCTGCCGTGAAGAGGGCTGCGTGGGGGGTGTTGCCCGCCATGCTCCTCGGCGTTTGGAGTCATACCGGATGTCTGGGGCCGCTGGAGGGACCCGACGCCCCCGAGGATGTGGACGCGGACGGGGACGGGTCCCCGCTAAGCGAGGACTGCGACGACACCGACGCGAATCGGACTCCCGGAGCGACCGAGTCGTGCGACGGGGTGGACAATGACTGCGACGGTGAGGTTCCGAGCGACGAGGTCGACCGCGATCAGGATGGGGCGCTCGCGTGTCGGGACTGCGACGACGACGACTCGAGCCGGGCGCCCGAAAACCTCGAGGCGTGCGATGGAAAGGACAACGACTGCGACGGAGCCGCCGGGGAGGAAGAAGTCGACAATGACCTGGACGGCAGCCTCGCCTGCGAGGACTGCGACGACGCCCATCCCGGCCGCGCCCCCGGTCTGGAGGAGATTTGCGACGGCGTCGACAACGACTGCGACGGGGAGACGCCGAACGAGCAGGATCGGGACGGCGACCTTCTCCTGGCCTGCGAGGACTGCGACGACACGAACGCCGGCGCCATCGGCCCCGCGACATCGGACGACCCAGCTCCAGTCGGGCTCGTCGGGATCGAGGCCGCCTGGACGACTATCCGAAGTGACGGCCCCCCGGTTCCAAGAGCCGGTCGAAGTGTGCTCCTTCCTGGCGATCTGGATGGAGACGGGCATCAGGACGTTGCGATCGAGTCATTCGGAGGGGCCGCGCCACAGTTCGATCCGCCGTTGGCCTACGTGCTCAGCGGCCCGTTCTGCAGGGGATCACGGGGAGTCAATGGCGCGACTCCAAGCATTGAGATTGGGGGCAACTGGCTCGGGTATGCGCTCGGGACGACTGGGGACCTCAACGGAGACGAAAGAGACGACATTCGAGTCGGGAACTGTGTCTACTTCGGCCCCATCGAAGGTCGCAGAGGACCGTCGACCGACTGCGACATCGCGCTGCCTGACCTTGACGGACCCACCCTGGCCTCAGACTTCAACGGGGACGGCGTGCCCGACCTGGCGGTGGCGAACATCCTCGCGGGTCCAGCAGGCGGCGGGATGGTTGCCGTTCACCTCGGGCCCCTCGAGACTACCCTTGAGTCCGCGGGGGCGGAAAGCGTGCTTTACGACGGCCAATTCGGAGCTCTCGGGGGTGCGGCGCTCGCGACCGTTCCAGATCGAAACGATGATGGCCTTCCCGAACTGGCCATCGTCTCGCACAGCGTCCAACTGGATGGATACGGAGCCGTCTATATCAAGTACTCCCCCCTCCAAGGCGCGATTGGGTGTGATCGCTGCCCGTTGGTTCCGTCGCCCCGAGAGTCCAGGTCTGTCGCTATAGGTCGGGTGACCACCCAAGACGGCGCGAGCAGGGCCCGTCTGACGCCCGGCGGTGCTCCATCGGCGGTCCCCAGGCGCAGTTCGGCTGGGCCCGCGGCGTCGAGCGTCGGGTGGTCCGGTGGTCAGGCAGCGCGGTCGGT
>Ga0209992_10000798_pt1 | contig 38804 bp, 33 predicted proteins | sample 2SBtaG_2_FD_182564 | JGI IMG/M metagenome (GOLD analysis project Ga0209992, IMG submission 182564) | Deep subsurface microbial communities from Kolumbo volcano to uncover new lineages of life (NeLLi) - 2SBTROV12_ACTIVE470 metaG (SPAdes)... | ecosystem: Environmental > Aquatic > Marine >...
TAGCCATCGTGCCATCAAGTAAGTGAAGTTTGCGCTTTGCCATATCTGCATATCTCGGGTCGTGGGTTACCATACAAATTGTTGTGCCTTGTCGGTTTAGCTCATCCAACATCATCATGACCGCATCACCATTTTTAGAGTCTAGGTTACCGGTTGGCTCATCGACTAGTAACATCGCAGGATCATTTACTAAAGCTCTGGCAATCGCAACGCGCTGCTGCTGACCACCAGATAGCTGATTAGGTTTATGGCCAGCACGGTGACTCATTTCAACTTTAGCCAAGCATAAATCAACTTTTTGCTTTACTTCTTCTTGTGATAATGCCGTTTCACGATAACGCAGTGGCAGTGCAACGTTATCGAAAACTGATAGCTCATCAATCAAATTAAACGACTGAAATACAAAGCCAATATATTCATTCCGCATACTGGCTCTTTGATTAACACTGAGATTACTCACGTCATGTCCGGCTAGGGTGTATTCACCACCCGACGCGGTATCTAATAATCCCAATATCGATAATAAGGTTGATTTACCACAACCGGAAGGTCCTGAAATAGAAACATAATCACCTTCATTGATCTCTAAATCAACGCCACGTAAAGCATGAGTTTCCATCTCGCTGGTGACAAACTTCTTGGTGATATTGGTTAGTTTTATTTTTGTGTTACTCATAATTTTTTCCTTTAAGCACTGTTTACTTCACAATGGCAATGTGGGTGTGTGCTTGCCAGCGAGTCATATCGTTTAGGATAAACTGCTCATTAGGCTCTGCGCCAGCAAGTATCTGAATTTGCTCGTCTGTTGCGGCACCAAACTGAACAGGGGTAGCAATGGCCGAGCCGTTATCGGTTAATTTAAATAAAGTCGAATTTGAAAAAGCTTTTACATTGACTGGCTTTTTAATAAACAGTGCGTCTTGTAATTGACCCACAGCAATTGTGCCTTCAATGTTTAGCTCTGGACGGGCGTTGTCGGTTAACTCGCCGTTTAGTGCGACTTCAACTTGTATATTGCCGTTGTTGATCACCGGATCGATACGTATCACTTCCCCTTTGATCTCTCCGCGACGAGTATTAATGCGCACCGCCTGCGCCAGTTGTATTGACTGCATTTTTGACTGTGGCACATTCAGCAAAGCGTATAGATCAGTGGTACTGCCGACTAAAGCCAATTGTTCTCCTAAATTTACCGCTTGCCCGAGCTCCACCCTTAACGATTGCACCACACCGTAAATACCCGCTTTCACAGTTAGGCTGTCCAGTTGCTGCTGCACCAAATCTAAAGCCTCTTGTTGCGCCAAAATATTTGAGTCGGCAATTTTTAAATTAGCAGCATGAAGAGCCTCAAGCTGGGTAATGCGAGCAGTTTCAATCTCTAAACGTCGAGTTAACTGCCTGACCTGCAACTTAGTACGCTGATAGTCAATATTAGATACAATGCCCTTGCTAACCAATTGATTCTGTGCGTTCGCTTCGAGTTCGGCACTCTCGAGTTCAGCTTGAATAAGGGCTAACTCTGCCTGCTGAGCAAGTAATTCGCGTTTTTGGTTAATATCTGTTTGGTTGCGATGGTTTTGGCTGTCGATGTAAGCACGCTTTGCATCGCGTACCGATTGAGTAATATTCGGGTCAGAAAGTCTTAGAATAATACTTTCGGGCGTTACTTCTGCGCCTGGTTTTAGCACTATTTCGTCTACCGTTGCTTGACTTTTGGCTGTCAACAATCGAGGCTTTTTTGACTTCAACCGACCAAACCCTGATACGCTTATTGCTAAATCACCCTGCTTAACGGACGCTGACCAAATATCTTTTTTATTGACTTGCTGTGCATAGCTAGGCTGAAAGAACAACCATATGCTCGAAAAAATTAAAACGCCAAGCAATATCACCACACTATGCAAACGTTTAAGTTGTCTTTTAGGCTTCACCAATACATCCATAATTTATCCTCACAATGACGTATAGAAGCTATGTTACAAATGACATGCCAATTTTTAAGCCCTTGTATTGTATAGCTTTTTATTTGTAAGGCTGAAGGAGACATACTGTATTTTTACGATATCGAAAATGAATTAACGAAATCGATTCGACGGCGTTTGCAGTAAAAAATGGTACATCAATTGTTTCGGGCTAAATCAATAAAGGCGATTTTTCCTTCCAAAACATTGAGTATTTAGGGAAACAAATAAACCTGAACAATGCACCAAAGTTATATGTAACTGGCAGCTTCAATGCGGTGCTTCAGACTTGCTTCACCCAAGACCAAGTGAGATGATATTTACATGTTATTCTGACTCTTAGGTTAGTTTCTTGAGTTTAAACACGCAAAGCATAGAGAAAAAACAAAACAGGCATACCGCTCAGTATTATGGTCGAGAGTTCTGGCAATTCCATATCGCTTTTTGGGGCATATCTGCCTTCGTGATGTTTTTATCGGGTTTGAGTCAAGAAATGGGCTTTGAAATCGCGCTTGTCAGAAATGCACTTTATGGTGTTTTAGGCTTCCTTTTTACTTTTTTATTTATTTCAGTATTCGATAGATTTCAAAATAAAAAAACACTAAATATACTGTTGATTTGCACCATACTCTCTTACCTGATTGGCACATTAACGACATTATTAATTAACCCTATTAGCGCTTCTCAAAGTGGTTTTATATTATGGCAAGAAAGTTGGACAAGTTGGTTTTCTGGCTCTCTTAACTTCACCTTAGTAACACTGTTATGGTGTAGTTTTTATCTTGCTTTCAAACATGGTTTACAGTTTTTAAACGGTGAAGAGGCAGAAAAAGTGGCTCACGCAATATCTTCGATGTCGTCAGTATCAACTTTTTCAGAGTTTATGGCTTTAGAACGTAATAAAAAACTGTTTCTCTTACCTGTTGAAAATATTTGCGTTGTGCAAGGCGCTGGGGATTATCTTGAAATTATCACCGACGAAGGTAATTTTTTAAAAAGAGAATCACTCAATAACATGGTTGACATGCTAGACCCAAAAATTTTTCAACGCGTTCATCGCTCAGTCATTGTAAACCTTCATGCCATCGATAAGTTTGAGCCGAAAGGAAAAGGTGACTATACCCTAATTTTAAAATCTGGATTACACATGCCCGCAAGCCGAAGCTACATGAAAAATGTTAAGTCTCAATTTTAAGCCAATATAAATATTTGAAATCTATAAATCACACGGTTCATTTAGAAAGAGACTTTCACTCCTCTTAGCTATATCCTGAAGATGAAACATGCACTATCGTGCGTGTAATTTATACACTTATCACTTTTTAAAAGTAGCGGCTTTTTCAACAACTCAGACATTCAGTCAAATCAAAGAAATCAGATCACTTTATTGACTCAACAGAAGGGCACAGGTACGTCTTGGTGCAGTACAGTTACTCAATCACTCTATATTCTATTTAATCCACTCAGGCATTCTATCGCGCCTATGTCCAGCTTAGCGGGTTCATCTGATTAACATGACACAATTTAGCGCATCAGTATCCAACTCGTAGATCAGCACTTGTATACCAGTCTTAAAAAATAGATCGTTTCTTTTATATTTGAATCAATAAGTTAATTGCATCTATGAAAAACTTTACCAAAAGTAAACCCGCAGTTTCGAGATTAAGTATGTTATTAGTTTTAACGCTTCTCATACTGCTAACACTTTCATCTTGTATGAGTCATTTAATTGCGGACCAAATGGTTAGAGCTCCGAATAAATCTTTAATCGGATATGAGTTAAGTCGCCAATTTAGCCCTTATAACTCGGGTCATGATGGACTACTCAGTATCGATGGTGTGAAGCAGAAAAGTATACACTTACCTTCTCGAGGTATAGATGTTAGCTTCATTGAGATAGAACCAAACAATTATGGTTTTGACTACCTAACCAAACCCGTTATTCATGAAAGTGGTAAAATTTGGCGAATTGCCACCCATTGGAAATGGCTTGAAGCGCCATGCAACAACAGTAGTCAAAAGTTGCTACCTCAAAAGACTTTAGTGTTGCTTCATGGTTGGGGAAGAAACAAAAATAGTCTGCTAAATTATGGACTTGCTCTTTCTCAACATGGTTACAAAGTGATCATCCCAGACCTTCGTGGCCATGGTAATAGTACTGGAAACTGGATCTCATTTGGCGCTGAAGAAGGTCAAGATGTCAGTGCATTAATGGACTTACTCAAAATTGAAACGTTTGATATTTTGGGGTTTTCATTGGGTGCCAGTGCGGGTCTTCACATTGCCTCTGTTGATGACAGAGTTAATCACTTAGTGGTCATCGCACCGATGCATTCACTAGAACAAACCATACCTAAATTTGCCAAACAGTCTCCGAAATGGATCAGTGACCTTGTTTTGCACTACCAATATAAAGCCTTAAAGCTGGTCAATAACATAAGTGGGTACACTTATGAGGTTACGTCTGATGCAGTATCTCCGGCTCAACTGATCACAAAACCTGTACTCTTTATCTATGGTGGAATTGATAATATGAGTAACTATGAGTTGAATTATTTATTATTTAAGCAAGGATCAACCAAAAATAAATTAAAAAAGTTCGAAGGGTTAAGGCATACCCATTTATTGCTGCATCAGTCAGCCATTATGCCTACCATAAATCAATGGCTAGGGTTAACGGATTCTAATCGTAGCAACTTATTTAATAATGACTGTATTTATAAATCATTTAATTATTGAAAATACAGATGCCTAGTAAAAACTTAAAGCCACAAAACAACCTTTTAACATTCGATACTGACTTTTGCATAACGAACTTAAATATCTACAAACTCCCCTGATTGGCTGACTGAAAATGGGTAATGCAGATAAGCATTGCCCTCCTTAAAAGTAAAAATTGTATTTGACTAAATTAGAGAGTATTGATTTATAAACACTTTTGATAAGTTTTAGCTTGGTTATTTGTAGATTTAGATACACAGATAATGCGTTACAGCCAAGTAAAACTTAGTAATTGATATACTCAAATACTAAAAGCCATTACTGCATTTTTAAACACAGTGTCATAAATTTGCATAAATTAAACCTAACAAATTGCATCCAAATAATTTAAACTCGCGACCTGATAAAATGTACACAAGGAATCGTGATGATGTGTTTTGACCCTATGGAATTACAGTTTACAGGTGCAATCCTGAGCTTAGCCATGGCGATTGGCATGTTGATTCTTTTTATGGCTAATAGGTCATCGACGCCTTTCTTGTATTGGTCTCTAGCTGGTGTACTTAATACATTTGCCTATTTTTGGTCTTCTTTCTTTGATGTTGTTGCACTGCCTTTTGGCTCAACATTAGTCGCACTGAATATTGGTTTAGAAAACACACTTTTTGCGCTTAATTATGTGTTTATTTTATTGGGCGTTTTGAATCATTTATCCATTCAATTCAATATCAAACATATAATTACTATCATGATCTTTCTATTTGGGCTACAGTTCATCGCGGCATTATCATACTCATTTGAAGTGAGGATCACCGTATTTACACTGTGTGTCATGATAATCAAACTGGTTGGTATCTATTTACTCTATCAAGGCATAAAACACGCAAAACGACTGCACTATTTACCTTTATTTATTATAGAGATATTGGTGCTACTGCAATTAATGCTGCGTGCAATTTTTACGCTATTTGCAGAAGTAGGTTATATCATAGAGCCCAACCATCCCATCAATACAACAGGTTGGCTGGCGGATATTTTATATATTTCAATTGTGTCATTTGCCTGTGTGATTGTCATTATGAAAGATAAACACTCGAACGACATCAATCGACTTTAACTTCTGCAGATTTATAAGATGGTTAAAGTTGAACATTACCGTTTCAATAGGCTAACTTTTAGACACAGCATTACACACTATGCCGGCTGGCTGCGGACTCTATACTCTTAGCTATTGCGGACTCGAGTAATTTAACCTCACTACCCGGCCCAATGGTAAGGAGTTTTGCACCTGTGGTTGGTTTACCTCGGTAGGGTCGAACAAACACTTCGCCATCTGGGCAGCGTTCAAAATAAGTAAACCCCTGTTCATTACCCAATACTGTGCACCCTTTTACTCTAAGTACACTATCAGGAATAGCATCACAAATGTCTTTTATACAAATCGGATCGGGCAGCGGAGGTAAATCAACAGAGCAAGACGACCAATGTGACTTATGATGCTCAAACTTTTCTGCCCTATTACTAGATGGCAACAACTCAGGCAGTTTATCAATTTCTAGCTCTTCAGAAAGCAAGATCTCTGCAGTGGGATTAATCGCTCTAATATCGTCTTTTACCTGATCTAAGCGTGCATCGCTTACTGAATCGGTGTGAGACAGTGTGATCAACGACGAAACTTGTATTTGATTCGCTTCTAGCTCGTTATGAACATTTCTCAACTGCCAATTTTTAACATCAACCACTGAAATTTGAACTGGAGGCATAAAACGCGCTTCGATCCCCACACCAAGAAATCCCATTAACGCACAGGCATCCGTTGTCCCATTCGCTTCTATGAGTGTAATACCATTTACTCGCTCAGTAATTCGGTTAACCGACTCTCTTAGTTCACCCACACCACTGCAACAAATACAGCTACCATTCAATGCTTTCAAGCTTTTTTCATCAAGCATATCTAAGAACTGCTGTGCATCTAAATTGGCATTTTCATAGTCATTTAAAACCACAAAAGGCGACCAATTCGCTTGACTATATTCAGTGACCAAACGTTTCAATAACGTGGTTTTTCCGGCACCAAGAAAACCAACGACAACAATAATGGGTTCCACTTACTATCCCCTAATTTGTGAGTAAACTCGAATCTAAACACGAACATCATAACGTGATAATATCACAAAAATACTTAGATTATCCCTTTCATTAATTTCTCCACTATGCCTTCTTCATAGCCGCTCTGTAAGAGCTGGGAAAACCTTGATAATCCATGTGTTCTCCATAATCAATTCATAATTGCTTGATAAAAAACACCTTCTGCAATGATGCAGATTCATAACAACAATAAAAATTAGATGTGTCATGATCGGCTCCTACAGGATGTTGAGCCGATTATTTTCTATCTATGCGTTCTTTTTACCTCCAATAAACTTTATAGCTTTCATGAATATACATCTTTCAGTTACTGTGTCTCTTGAATTAATCCCCTTATAAGCAAGTCTTCTAATTCGAGGGCAGGGTATTAGAGTGACTATAAGGAATATCAATGCATCAAAGCTTAAGAGATAAAATCATATCTGTGTTAACAGAAGATAACTAAAAAGGGAGAGACCGTCGGTGTGTCGTTTTACGCTTTTTTTGTTAATAAAAACGACAATCCTGAACAACTCATGGAAGCTGCTACTTGGTGGATACAGACTCATCAGTTAGATCACTTTGAAAGAGCAGTTAAAGTTAAAGAAATGGTTGAACAAGGGTTGTAGGGGTATAACAATGAATAAAGCTATCTTTAGACTATTTATTGCACTGAGCTTGTTGTCAGTAATAAGTGCGATAACCTACTCTGTGGTTAGAGACTACCAATACCCAGATTTGACCCAACAATTTATAGATGCTTCAGAAAACGCACTTACATGGCTTGACTGGATCTCTTTGGCTGCCACTCTTATTGCCTTTTGTGCAAACATTTCATTATTATTTTTTTCCAACATTGGGCGTATTATTTATGTAATCTGCATTCCCTTTACACTCGTTTTACCCGGATTAAGCAACGAAACGGTTATTACTAATCAGATAGAAGATCTACTTTTTGGCATTGATACATTAATAACTGGATTTGTGATAGCCCTATGTTATTTTTCAAATGCTTCTAATTATTTTAAGCAACCAAAGTAGTCAATAGTCTTGTATAGTTGTTACAACAAAAAAGCAGGCTTTCACCTGCTTTTAAAAAGTTTAAAATTTGATTGATTCGCTATTTATTGAAGCTCAACCCAAAATACACCGACATCTTTTTTAACAACCCTAACTTGGCTACCTTTACTGAGAGGTTGTTTACTCTTAACTAACCACTCAATACCTGAGTAAGCATATTTATAGCCATTATGCTCATCAATATCTTGTTCTAAAGAAAAGGTGAGTTCTGCAAAGTCACTGTTCACATCTGTTGAATCTCGGCTTTCTTGTAACCTTTTAAGCGGCTTCCAAAGTAGCGCTGCTAGACCAGCAGTAATAATAGCATTTACCCAAAGGGCGGTTATCCAATCTGCTTCGAGTAAGCCCGCATACATCAAAGCACCACTGAACACCATCGAAAGGCCAACAAAGAACAGTACAAAAGTAGCAAAGCCAAGCACTGCGACTTCAACAATCAGTGCAATAACACCCAAAACTAGAAGTGTTTGTGAAATATTTTCTGTCAAAAATTCCATAGGCTAGCCTTTTTGTTTTTGGTTTAACGAATTAATAATAGACATACCTTGCGCAACCAAAGAACTAGCATCAGTGCCACTGTCTGGTAAAAGCACAACCGAAGACTCTTTAGCAATCGCTTCTTTAGCACTAATAGCCTTCGTTGCGAGATCTAACTGAATGGCTTTTTGACCTTGCTCTGTATTCGCCGCTTCACCCACTTTGCGAAGTGCATCTGCTTGTGCTTCAGCGACTGCTAAAATTGCTTTAGCTTCACCTTCAGCCTGTAATATTTGCTCGGCTTTATCCGCTTCAGCAGCAAGGACTTGAGCCTGTTTTTTACCCTCAGCAACATTAATGGCCGCTTGCCTGTCACCTTCAGATTCCAAAATTTGTGCACGTTTCACACGCTCTGCTTTCATTTGTGCTTCCATCGCTTCCATTACCGAATTAGGCGGCACAATGTCTTTAATTTCATAGCGTAAAACCTGAATACCCCAAGGCTCTGATGCCGAATTAATCGCAGCAACGATATTGGTATTCAATAAATCACGTTCTTCAAAGGTTTTATCTAACTCCATCTTACCGAGTTCACTACGCATTGTCGTTTGCGCTAATTGGGTAACCGCAAAAATATAATCATCCACACCATAAGTTGCTTTATATGGGTCTAGCACTCTGAAATACAAAACACCATCAACAATCAAAGAAATGTTATCTTTAGTAATGGCTGACTGAGAAGGCACATCAACCGCCTGCTCTTTTAAACTTCTATCAGCAGCCACGCGATCAATGAAAGGGACGATAAAGTTCAAACCCGCTTCTTTGGTTGATTGATACTTACCAAAACGCTCAACCATCCAAGCACGATTTTGCGGTACAAATTTAATGCTACTTTTTAAGACTATAATCACAAAAAGCAGTAGAAAGAATTCGACTTGAAATACAAATTCTAAAATTTGGCTGACTGGATCCATGTTTTCTCCTTATGGTATTGAGTATTCAGATTACCAGCTTGTTTGTATGTTCTCTACTTAGATTTTTACTCTCAGATATAAGATTGATATGAAACTCAGGCATGTAATAAAACCCATTTTTGTACTGTTTTTTTTACACTAACAAAAACAAAAATCAACGTCATCGTATAATTTTACATATTTTTAACGCTAACCACGTTAACTTCTGTAGCCACATCGTCATTTTAAAAAATCCAGTACAGATTAATGCAATTTTGTCAATTTTAAATTAACTGTTTATTTAGCAAACACTTTCCCTATTATGGTGTTTCGGCTTATGAAACAAGCCGAGTAAAATCATAAAGGGAAAACAATGAAAAAAAATAAATTAAACATAGCAATAAGCACAGCTCTAGCTGCGTCTTTATCTGGTGCAGCCACCTTTTCAGCGCTAGCAGCAGAAACTCAAGGTGAGCAGGATGAGGTGAAAAAAATTGAGCGAGTTCAAGTAACAGGTTCAAAGATTGCTCGCCCTGGTACAGATACTATTCGTCCGGCTTTAGTTATTGACTCAGAAATGATCGATAAACGCGCCTTTACAAACGTTGCTGATATATTAAATGAGTCACCAGTTTTCGGAGCTGGCGTTACACCTGATGGCGATCAAAACTCATTTACTGTAGGCCAGAACTATGTCAACCTTTTCAGTCTTGGCACTCAGCGTACTTTGACACTAGTCAATGGTCGCCGTTTCGTTTCATCAAACGTGCCAACAACTTTCGGCTCAGCCGGTGGTTTACAAGTTGACATGAACGCAATTCCAACAGCGCTAATCAAAGACATCGAAGTAGTACCAATGGCTGGTGCGGGTGTTTACGGTTCTGATGCAATTGCAGGTGTTGTAAACGTCATCTTAAAAGATGACTATGAAGGCTTAGAGTTTTCAACTAACTGGGGCACGTCTGAAGAGCGAGATGGTGACTCTAAGCAATTTCAGATCGTAGCAGGTACAAATTTTGCCGATGACCGTGGTAATCTTGCCTTCTCAATGGAATATGCTCAGCAAGATGGTTTACTTCGTGAATCACGTCCTGAATTCATCGATAATGACCCATCTTACCTAAACTTTGGCGGCCTAGACCTTGATGGTGATGGTGAGAACGATGATGTAGACGGAGATGGCAGACCTGACACCTTCCGCCGTATTATTGAAGGTGGTCAACGTGTTCAGTTGCTAACCGCAGGAGGTGCGATTGCCCCTCCTGGTTCGTTTTTTGCTCCTTCAATAGGCAGGGGCCAGCTTGAGGATGGTAACTTTTATCAGTTTATGCCAAATGGCAATTTAGAAACATGTGAACCCGGTGTGACTCCTGCGGGTTCTCCTTTCTTTGCCTTTGGTGGTACTTGTGGTGAAGACTTCTTCGATATGGTAGAACAGCTTCGCTCACCGTTAGAGCGTATTGTTGTTTCATTAAATGCGCACTATGACATCACCGAAGATATCCGTTTCTCTCAAGAGTTTAATTACTCAAATTCAGAAGCCAGAGAATTATCTAACCAAGGTGGTTTCCAAAGCTTCCCATTTGGCGGTACTTCAGGTTTTATTGCGATGGACATTGACAACCCGTTCCTGAACGATCAAGCGAAAAGTGTTCTAAGTGCCAACGGGCTAGAACAATTCTCTTTAAACCGTTTCAATAATGACATCGTACAAAACGGGCAAGATTTGACTGAAAACCATACTTGGCGTTCTTATACCGGTTTAGAAGGTAACTTTGAGATTGCTGACCGTATGTTCAGTTGGGATGTCGGCGCCGTATTTGGCCAAGCTGACGTTGAAACTAGAAGCCTTGGTATTGTTGATGGTCGTTTCTTGAATGCAATTGATGCGGTTGCGCTTTCTGCTGATACATTAGACCCAGTTTTACAAAAATTACTAGCGGATGAAGCTGAAACTGCTGGTTCTGGTGACTTTAACGGCGATGGTGTGGTAAATAGTGCCGATGCATTAGGTTACTTTAACTTAAATGGCGGAAGTGGCCTTGCCAAAGCGAATATGGGCGATATTGTATGTCGTGCAAATATACAAAATGCTGCGGGCACGCTTACAGGTGCGAATGCAGCACCTACCTTTAACGGTACAACAGATGAAGACCTACCATACGTAACTGGTTGTATGCCTCTTAACTTATTCGGTCAAAATGCGGCTTCACCAGAAGCTCTTGCATTTATCAATGGTGGTCCGGGTATTACTTCATCAAATATTACACAGCGTGTCTTTAATGCTGGTATCTCTGGTGAATTAATTGAACTTCCAGCAGGCTATCTTGCATTTGCAGCAGGTTATGAAACCCGTCTTGAACGTGCAGAATTCACACCAGGGCTAGGCACTTCTGTTCCTATTACTCGTTCGTCGCCATTTGTTCCAACTAGAGGTCAACTAGAGACGCAAGAATTCTTTACCGAACTTCTCGTGCCATTGGTTGCTTCTGATATGGACATCCCATTTGTCTATAATGCAGAAATCGAAGGCTCAGTTCGCCGAGTTAAAAATGAGGTAACTGGACCTGATGGCTTTTCTAGCGAAGAAACAGTTACAGCTTGGGAAGCAGGCTTTAAGTATGCACCAATCGAAGATATCTCTTTTAGAGCAACCTTCTCTAACGGTATCCGTACGCCTTCTTTAGTTGAGCTATTTACACCAAGAGTTCAAGCTTTCGTTAGTGGTTCAGATCCTTGCGACAACCGCTTTGTAAACCAAGGTCCAGATCCAGATACACGACGCGCTAACTGTATTGCAGATGGTATTACTGATCCTGATAACTTCACATCTAATATTTCTAATGCAACAATCAAAGGCGCTTCACAGGGTAACCCTGATCTTGTAGCTGAAAAATCAACAGCTTATAGTTATGGTGTGGTATTTACACCATCATTTGTAGAAGACCTAACCGTAACCATTGATTACTATAACATTGAAATTGACGACAGAATCGGTGCCTTTGAATTCGATACTTTAGCCGAAGCTTGTTACGACACGAAAGATTTCCCTAATGTTGATGCATGTAATCAATTTAAGCGTGATTCTGATGGTCAAGTAGTTGATGTTACCGAACTTCAATTAAATGCAGCAACTTCAGAGTTTGAAGCTGTCAACTTTGGGGTTTTCTATAACTTTGAGTTAGCTGAGGCATTGTCATTGTTTGGTGGCAATTTTGATAATCTTGGTGAATTTGATGTTAAAGTAACTGGGACTCGAAACCTGAAGAACATGCTTCAACTTGTATCGACTCGAGAGGCTGACCGTACTGTTGGTGGCTTCACCAGACCATTCTTAACAACTAACCTTGATGTTACTTACAACTATGATGATTGGCGTGCGTTCTGGCGTGTAGCTTATCAAAGCGCTGCAGAGCTAGATCCAAGAAGACAAAGCTTCTACTTACTTGGTGAAAACGATGACATTGTCTACAAAGGCTCTCCAAATATCATTCACAACGCGTCATTAGCCCACTTTATTTCTGACTCTATGTCAGTTCAGCTAACGGTTAATAATGTGTTTGCACATAAGCCTGGCTGGGTAGATTGGGCACGCGGTAATGTTAAAGTTACTGAAGAAATTGGCCGTACTTATGGCCTTAAATTCAAAGTTGCTTTCTAAGAAGTTATAGGCTCAAAGCCGTTGTCTCCCTGCAACGGCTTTTATTGCAACTTATGCATTTCAACAAAATCTAATATTTCACAATATAAAGCTGTTGCATCTATCGGTTTACTCACATAACCACTCATACCTTCAGCTAAACATTTTTCTTTATCACCGGTCATCGCGTTGGCTGTTAGAGCAATAATAGGAATGTCTTCAAAACCTTTATAAAGTGAGTTTTCACGGATTTCCTTGGTGGTTTGATAGCCGTCCAATATAGGCATTTGACAATCCATTAAGATCATATCAAATTGTTCAGGTTTTGCTTTGTTCAGTATATCGAGTACTTCTTTACCAGAATTCGCTATTTTATATTTTACTTGCCAATTACTGAGTATTTTAGTAACCACTAATTGATTTACCTTGTTATCTTCGGCAAGTAACAAAGATAACCCAGCTAATGATTGCGGCCTTGTGGGAAGACCTGCTTGAGTCGATTTGTTGTTATTTTCTAATACATTTTCTTTAAATAACTGCATCAGATCAAAACAAGTAAAAGGATGATAAAACACGCGACAATCAGACAATCTCACTAACTGGCTACTAGGTAAATCACTATTCACATCACAAATAACACAGAGTTTCTTGGTCTGCCTTTGAGCGCTTTCAATTAAATACATACTTTCTAAACCTAACTGTGAGCACTTCACCAAATCTAAAAGGATTAAATCAAATGAGGATTGCTGCAAAGATTTAGGTGTTAGTAATTCGAGAGATAAGCCTTTCGCTGTAAACTGACTTTTAATGATTTCTGAAAATGTGGGGGTAGGGCTATATAAACCAATAGACTTAGGTATCTGCAATTCACAGGTATCGCTTGACTTAGATTCGTCCAGTTCAGCAACTAAAGAAAAAGCAAATTCAGTGCCTTTTTCAGGTGAACTAGATACCAATGCTACATCGCCTTCCATCAATTTACATAGGCGCTTCACGATGACGAGCCCAAGTCCTGTGCCACCATAAAGGCGGGTTGTTGATGCATCACACTGGCTAAATGCATTAAATAATTTATGTTGAGCTTGGCTATCGATCCCTATTCCAGTATCTATAACTTTGCCAAATAAGCGAACTTTGCCATCATCTTGTAATTCAGACATTAGCTCAAGTTTAACATGCCCTCGCTCGGTAAATTTAATTGCATTACTTAGTAAATTATTGAGTATTTGCCGAACTCTAACTGGATCTAGCCGCAAATTATGATGTGTAGCTTGGTGGCAATCGACAAATAACATAACAGGTTTTCTACTCAGCTCTATGGCAAATGATTTGGCGACACTGTCTAATAGCGCAAGTATATCAATTGATTCACCGTTGATTCCTAGCTTGCCTGATTCAATTTTTGAAAAGTCTAAAATGTCATTTATCACCCCAAGAAGTGAGTTTGCACTTGCATGAGCGAGTTCTGTATATTGATCTTGTTGTTTAGACTGATGGGTAGTTTGCAAGAGCTCTAAACACCCAATCACTCCATTTATAGGCGTTCTGATCTCATGACTCATGTTTGCCAAGAATTCCGATTTGAGTTTTGAATGTTTCTCCGCTCGAGCTTTTTCAACCTTCAAAGCCTCATTGGTACTGATAAGTTGTTTTTGAACTGATTTATTTTTGTTATTTCTGATTTCACCCGTCATGATTGCAAACGCGAAGTTAAACAACAGCTGACTCATAAACATAGCAATAATAAACCACTGAGATTTAACTGAGTCATCTTGCTGAAGATTGCTAACTCCTTGCCACTGCATCTCGATTATTTTAACGAACGAGACTACAAATATAATCACGACACTAAGCAGTATCAAAAAACCAGAAACCTTGAAACGCCCTTTGCTATAACGATATAAACACCATAAGACCCAGCTAAGAATAGTCAAAACCGTAGTCACTCCAAGCGTGAATCGTAAAGGGTAACTAGAATAGATAAATGTAAAGGTGAGATGTAGTAAGACATAACACATTATAAAAGTTGAGAATGCAGCTTTTGGAATTCTTTGCTCACAGGCCCGGTAAGTACCCAGTAAAATAAACCAAAAGGACGCATGTACCGCAAAATTGGGGAGCATATATTTAAGTACTTCGGGCAAAATACTTTGGCTACTAAATAGCAAAAGACCAGTCATCAGGAAACAAGATGAAATGGCCCAATAACGAACAGCTACAATATCTCTGTTTGCCAACCACAGAAAAATCAACGAAACGGCAGAAGTAAATACACCGACACCACTCATAATTAATAACGTGACTGTTGATAATTGCATGACATCTCTTAGGAAGGTGACAAGGTTGAATGACAACCAACTTCAAAGTGGCAAATTAGCGTGTTTTAGTCGCACAGTTAATATAAAAATCTAGTCGCCAACCACCATAATGTAAAGCTAAACACTTTCAATAAAACCCTTAACAGAGCTGAACTTATCTTCTATATTTAAAAGACTTCTGATTAATAGCTCACTTAATTGGCTACGAAAATATGCCAGAATATTTAAATATTATTCTTCTCACCAGCCTAGCCGGATTATGCATGCCTGTTGGCGGTTTAATTGCCAGTGTTGAATCTATTCGCCCTTATTGGCTAGAAAAAGAGCTAAGAAACTTTCTTATCGCATTTGGCGGTGGTATTTTATTGGGTGCAGTAACAACAGTATTAGTGCCTGAAGGCATGCATAATTCACCGAACCAATTCATTGCGATTGCAATTTTGTTATCAGGCGCGCTGATTTTTTTCTTTATTGAGCGACATCTTGGACTCAAACGCCGTGAATCCCCCCAATTAATAGGTATGACTTTAGACTTTGTGCCCGAAGCAATCGCATTAGGTGGTCTGGTCGCCACTGGCTCATCTTCTGCCCTAATGCTCGCTCTGCTTATAGGTTTACAAAATTTACCAGAGGGGTTTAATTCATTTCGCGAATTAAAAGAGCAAAACAAAAGCACTAAAGTTACTTTGATGATTATGTTCTTACTGGTGCCATTAGGCCCTTTAGCTGGATTGTTTGGGTATTACGTATTAGCGGGACATGAAGCCATGTTAGGCGCTATTATGCTCTTTGCATCTGGCGGGATCTTATACTTAATATTCCAAGATATAGCACCGCAGTCTAAGCTCAAGAAACATTGGGGGCCACCACTTGGAGCTGTGTTTGGCTATGGCTTGGTACTATTCAGTAATATGCTGATCGGTCATGGCTGAACAGCATTGAGGAATTGTGTCTGTTCCAGTTTAACTCACCCATTTATTGCGGCGGAAATAAATCACTTGTGCCACCACTAAAACAAACAACATATCACTGAATATATACAAGACAATCGGGCTATCTGCACCTGATACCCCACGACGAAATTACCCAGTAAAATCACATAAAAAGCTTCACATTAAAAAATGGCCGTAGAATAAATAACATTCAATGGACTTTTCTCTCAAAGGCCTTGTGATGAGGTCTATTCTATTAAAACGATTTATCTAGTGACTTTCAATTCACCATCGATATGAATATCTCTTTGTGGGAAGGCAATCACGATATCAGCGTCTTTAAATGCTTTATCTAAGGCAAAACGAATATCACTCGAAACAAGTCTCAGCCCCCCTTCTACAGTTGAGTTGATCCAAAAATAAGACTCAAAGACCAATGCATTATCACCAAAATCTATGAAAAAAACCGAAGGCTCGGGATCATCCAACACTTTGTCATGGGCTTTCGTAGCAGCTAACATTAGCTTCGCGACTAGCTCACAATCAGAACCATAAGCCACGCCTACTCTCACCGTACCACGCACTAATCTGTCTCTTAACGTCCAGTTTACCACCGTGTTTTCGAGCAGTTTGCTGTTTGGGATAAGCATATACACACCATCAACACGGCGAATTCGCGTTGAGCGGGTATTTATTTCTTCAACTATGCCCTTAACACCCTCAACCTCTAAGAAGTCGCCAATTCGAATGGGTTTTTCACCAATTAAAATCCAGCCACTGATGAAGTTATTAATGATATTTTGCGCACCAAAACCAAAACCGATGGCAATCGCCCCTGATAAAAACGCAAATGCGGTGATAGGTACATTAAGCATTGATAGGGTTGTCAAGAAGATAATCGCCATAGACACAATGACGATGATTTTTCGTGTTAGTTGAATAATATTAGGGTCACGCTTTTTTTGACTTAAGCGCTTTTCAACAGATTTAACGATAGTTCGTACTAACCAAAAGCATACTGTTAACCATAAAGGAATAACCAGGACTTCACCTACAGTGAGAGGATCATCATTGAATATAAAAATTGCATGATTCAAAAACGCACTTAATTTCAAGAGCATGGCTTATCCTTTTTCGAGTAAGTATCACTTATTGACTATTCTGCCTTGGTTAATAGCCATAGAGTTATACCGGATTAATCGTCTCTATACTGTGTAATTCAACTGTTTGGCATATAGCTTGAACTAATTATAGTTAAATATAGTTAACTCAAAAATAAACCAATGAAATAATTGGTTTTTTAATTACAGAGCTAATTATCGGGATAAAAAAAACACTAAAATAGTGCACAATTGCACCATAATGAGGCAACTATGAATTACACTGAAGTTAATTTTGATGGGTTAGTTGGACCAACACATAATTATGCAGGGCTGTCATATGGCAATGTGGCATCAAAATCGAATGCCAATAAAGTCGCAAACCCAAAAAAAGCCGCACTCCAGGGTTTAGAGAAAATGCATATGCTTAGCCAGATGGGTTTACCTCAAGGCGTTTTAGCACCCAATGCTCGACCTGATTTGATCACTTTAAGAAGCCTAGGCTTTTCAGGCTCAGATGCCAATGTTATCTCTCAGGCTTCAAAATCAGCACCACAATTTTTAAAAGCATGCTATTCGGCATCTTCTATGTGGACAGCCAATGCGGCAACCATTTCACCAAGTGCTGATAGTGGTGACGGCAAAGTGCATTTCACCCCAGCGAACTTAAACAACAAAATTCACCGCGCTATTGAAGCAAAAACCACCAGCAAAATTTTAAAAGCCACTTTTTCAGATGAGTCCATGTTTACGCACCATGCACCTTTACCACAACACCCCCTGTTTGGAGATGAAGGCGCCGCAAACTACACCCGTTTAGCCGATAGTTATGGTCATTCAGGGTTGGCGCTTTTTGTATATGGTGAAGATATGAATAGCAAAGTAAAACCACAGGTTTTCCCAGCAAGGCAAACTCGTCAAGCCAGTGAAGCAATTGCCCGAAGTCACCAACTAGATCCAGCACAAACGCTCTACATTCAGCAGAACCCAGCAGTGATAGATCAAGGTGTATTCCACAATGACGTGATCGCCATTGGCAATGAGAATGTATTTTTATTTCATGAACAAGCATTCTATCAACAGAAAAAAGTTATTGCGCAAATCAGACAAAATTACACAGGCTCACGCCCGCTTCATTTAATCGAAGTCTCTGACGCTGATTTGAGTGTTGGTGAAGCTGTTCAAAGCTATATCTTCAACAGCCAACTAGTAAGCTTGCCAAATGGCGGAATGGCATTAATTGCTCCGAGCGAATGCCAAACAATCGATACTGTAGAACGCTATTTGGCAGCACTTTGTCAAGCAAGTAACCCGATTAACGAAGTCATTTACATGGACTTAAAACAAAGCATGCAAAATGGGGGAGGACCTGCTTGCTTGAGGTTAAGAGTTGCATTATCACAACAAGAATTAAATGCGGTTAACTCTCATTGTTTAATGACTGATACGCTGCACAACACATTAACTAAATGGGTAAATAAACATTATCGCGACCGTCTGGTAGAAGCTGATTTGGCAGATCCAAGTTTAATGCAGGAGTCTCAACAAGCATTAGATGAGCTTACACAAATTATGAGCTTAGGCTCGGTATACGACTTTCAACTGTAGCCTAATTAATTTAAAAGCCAGAAACGGTTCTGGCTTTTACACTTCTAAGCTAATTGTTGTTTTTGCTGATAAACGCTTCTTTGGCCTTCTTCGTTTTAGCCACAAATAACAGCCTGTAATAGCAAAGATAAGCGGCGTTAAGCCAATCACACACCAAATAATTCGGCTAGGTAGACCAGCAAAATAGCCAAAGTGAAGCTTACGAAAGCTATCAACAGCGACTAAAAAAAACGGCGCTTCACGAATATCATAATTTGGCATGCGCGCACCTGTTTGCTTATTAAAGGTGACCATAGAAGCATATTCGCTGGTGACAAAACTGGTATTGCTTACTTCTCCAAAGAATGTGACTTGAAGTTCAGGTTCATATGGAAAAAGTAAATAAGTTGGCCTAAACCCACCCATTTGCTGAGTTGACTCTGCCACCATATCATCGAGTGAAAGTTGGTGATTGTAGAGTCTTTCAGTGATCACATATTGATGTTCTTCACCATGTTCGAGTTCATGATGAATGATCTCAGAAATATTCCAATACACCCCTGTGAAACCAATGATTAATAAAACGGGTGCTGACCAAATACCAACTAATTTATGAATATCGCTAAACAGCGCAATACGCTTTACCTTTAGCCTCAAGGTAAAAAACTTTTTCCAAAACTGACGATAAATTACCAGCCCGGAGATGCCCATAAATAGCAATATGAGTGATGCTACTCCTGTGATCCAGAGCCCTGTATCTCCAATCAAAAATTTATAGTGCAAATCAAGCAGCCAGTCTGTTAAGTAATGATTGACCGCAACAGGCTCAGAGCGCACAACCCCTTGGTATTGATCAAGATAGACTTTAAACCATTCACTCGTACCGTGTTTGAGCACATAAATACGATCTGCTGTTATGCCATCATCAAAGACTTCCCAACTGCCAATTTCATAACCCTGAAGCTGGTTGTTGAGCTCAGCTCTTAACTCGTCATAACTTAGTCTTTTACCTGTCTCGCCCTCTACAACCGCAAGTTCAGGCATTAACCAATGATCGAGTTCTTCTTTGAAGACTAAAATACTACCTGTTACAGAAATAATGATAAGTGGAATGGCCACAACTAATCCAAGATAGCGATGCCATAGATGAAGTGTTTTTTTCATTTTTGATTGCCCCTCATATGGCCATGAACCACAAAAGGCCGCATAAGCGGCCTTAAACTTTTTGAAAGCTTACAATGACCAATTTAGAGTCAATGCATAGTTACGAGGTGCACCATAGAAGCCTTGTGCCCAATACAGTGAGTTAATGTACTTCTCATCAAATACATTATTGGCATTAAAGGTCAGGTTAACTTGCTCGTTGATGTCGTAGCTTGCCATAAAATTCACAATCGCGTAGGCGTCTTGCTTAGTGACAACTAAAGGTTGAGGGCTTTGTATACGGCTGATCTCATCTTGCCAACGCATGTTCATGCCAAAGCTTAACCCTTCAATGGCTTCAACATCATGTTTAACAGCTAGTTTGAATACCTGCTTTGGTGTGTAATCTTTCACAAGTTGCGCTTCTACATTGCCAGCATTAAACGTGTCAGATACATCAATATCAGTATTGGTATAACCTAAATGCGCACTAAAACCATAGCCAAGTTCACCACTTAGCTCGATTTCATAGCCTTTCGATTGAATGCCTGGTGCCGCTTTGTGAACTGTTTTATCTGGTGTCGAGTTTGCCACATCTGCAACAGCAATGTTCACTTGCTCTGCGTTGAAGAAGGCTACATTTAGCATAAGTCTGGCGTCAAATAGCTCAGCTTTTACACCCAACTCTTGAGTGTCGCCTTCAATTGGTGCTAACTGTAATCCATTAATATCCTTTTCAGTTTGTGGCGCAAAGGTTTCGCTGTGAGAAGAATACACATTAATATCGTCATTCACTGAATAAACTAAGCCAACATGGCCCGTTGTATCGCTCTCTTCACGACCCTTGTCATTGCCATATGATAACCCTTGTGTTTCCCAGTTTGTGTACCTAAGACCACCAAGTAGTTTTAAATCATCAGTAAGAGAAAAACGCGCGGATACATATTGAGAGCTTTGTTCACTGTGTACATCGGAGCCTGGGGCCGCAGGGTTTACATCAACCAAAGTTGGCACCGGCGCAACACCATCCCACTCATTCATGTTAGGCATTGGCGGGAAACCATTACCGGTTTGATAATCATATAAAGAGCGATCAAAGTAATACATATCGGCTTCGCTAGCACCAAAAGCCACGAGATGCTCTTGACCAAATAACTCAAAGCTGCCGCGCGCATACACATCAAATAAATTGACTCGATCACGTAGTTGATAATCGCTGGCATAACCAGTTAGGCCTAAACCTGTTTCTGAATCTGGCGTGCCGTAAACATAAAATAGATTTGAGTCTTGCTCGTTTTGCGTGTGTGCATAACGTGCAATGACACTCCACTCATCACCAATATATTGCTCAAGCTCAACAAATGCTTGTTTTGAGGTGTTGTTCCAATATGCCCAATCTGCTGCTGTTGAAGTAGAAACATCATAGTTTGTCGGCTGACCTTTGTTATCAAATAAAGCTAATGCACCCCAAAGCGGGCTGTCAGCATCATTACTTTGATAGGTTAAACTGGTCGTTAATGTCGTTGTGTCTGTTAAAGCAAATTCAGTAATGCCATAAAATACTTCACGATCTACCGCATAGCGATCTAAGTAAGAGTCACGCTTTTGTTTAACCACAACAGCGCGGCTAGAAACCATATCATTGAAGCTACCTGACATATCTGCTTCAACACGTTTATTTGACCAAGAGCCAGCTGTTACTGACACATCAGCACGTAAATCGGCTGTTGGGCGTTTACGAATAAAGTTAACTGTTGCTGACGGGTTACCTGCACCTGTCATCATGCCGTTTGCACCCATCACAACTTCAATTCGCTGATAAATCGCTGTATCTAGCGTGCCCTGCAATGAGCCTCGCTCTTGCGGTAAGCCTAAGCCATCTACTTGAAAGTTAAGAATATCGAAGCCACGTGCTTTGTAGTAAGTTCGGTCTGTTTCTATCTTCTCAACTGACACACCCGGTGTCGTTTCTAGTACTTGATTCACATCGTCTAATGAAAAGTCGTCCATCAACGCACGCGTCACCACTCGCACAGATTGCGGTGTTTCTTTAATTGAAATACCTAGCTTAGTGGCTGTTTCTGCTTCAACTGCCAGATAGTTACTGTGCTTATCACCTAATACTTGAATTTTCTCAATGTCTTTTTTGCCATCGTCCGCAAAAGCATGACCAGTAAGGATTGCCGAAGTAGCAACGAATAGAGCGCTTAACTTAAATACACGACTTATCATAAGAGAGCCTAAATTGGTTATTATTGAATCGCGACGCATATTAATGCAAATGAGATTGATTTGCAAAATCAATTGCAGAAATAAAAATTATTGCAACTCTGAAAGAGCAAATGATGCAATGAAAAAAGACAATTGGTATAGTAATCAGCTACCTAGGAGAGTAATGTCCATGCATGATGTGGGGTTACTCTAGAGATTTAATCCGAAATAAAGCGCTTAATGGCCTTTATTGCTAAAAACACATTATCTAAGGAAGAGAATGAGCAGGCTGATCGTTTTTAATTTTGATGGGACAGGCAATGAGCCTGAAGATGCAAAACAATATGATGAACAAAAAGATGCCAGCATCAGTAATATCTTAAAACTGCACTTTTTAATGGGTGGTAACCTACACCGCGATGGCGAGCACTATGGCCAATCTAATAGAAACAACATCACCCACTGCTTTTACTATCAAGGAGTGGGTACATATGGTGGCTGGTTTAACCGCTTTATCAATCAGAGCTTAGCGTTTAATTCATGGGACGTATCATATATTCTAAACAAAGCAAGAAATGACTTTTTAAATCACTACCGAACGGGTGATACTGTATTAATCACTGGGTTTTCTCGCGGCGCTGCCTTAGCGAGACGATTTGTTTCTTTGATTGAGCATGCAATTAACAATGACGACACGCCCCCTTTCATATTTTTATGTGTATTCGATACTGTTGCGAGCATCGGTCTGCCCGATTTAAGCACTCGCAAACGCCCTAAATTCTCAGTGGTTTTTGAGCATGGTCGAACTATTTCAAACATAGTAAAATACGCTACTCATTTAGTCAGTCTTGATGAAAAACGAAAAGCATTTCAGCCAACATTGATGAACTATGATCCTAATAGGATCACAGAAATTTGGTTTGCTGGTGCTCATTCAGATGTTGGGGGCGGATATAAAAAGGATGGCCTCGCTGATGTAGCACTTGGCTATGCCATTAATTGGCTCAAATATATGCAACAGACACATGACTTGCCGCGCTTTACTTTAGACATCACTGATAGCGATTGTCTCAAACAAGCTTGCCCCGATTCACTTCAAGGCATCATCAGTCACGACGAGTTATCTCTATCCCCTAATGCGTTAGGCCTTAACCATCAACAGACACGTACTTTTTTTATTGATTGGCTAACCTTAGATGACCGGATTTGCTGTGTGATGAAAGACAATAAAATCGACCCCAGCTTAACGCCTGTGGTGCACCACAGTGTCGCTAAAAGGGCAAGTCTAGACAACAACTACCAACCCAACTCACTTGAGCAAACCGAACACTATTTATGGCATGACTTTACTCTACCTTTACAGACATTTTCATGTGTGACAGAACACTCTGAACAGAAAGAGCAAGATTATGCTGAATTAGATGAGCACTAAATTTTGCACAAAGTGGTCAGATGAGTTATAAAAATGCTTGGCGTATTGGGGAGCATCTTTCATGAAAATCCATCAAATAGAAGGTTATATACAAACAATTTATCTTGTTGAATATCAGGATAAACTCATGCTACTTGATGGTTGCTGTCGTGCAGATCATGACATTGTACTAAGCTTTATAGCGCAAACACTCAATCGTTCCATTGGCGACTTAAAAGTCATTCTAGTGACTCATATGCACCCGGATCATGCCGGTGGCGCACATAAACTCGCTAAAACCACTGGGGCAAAAATTGCTGCATGTAATGCTCCGGGGCACTGGTATCGTGGCCTTGATGGCATGTTAATGCATTGGACTGATATGCTACTCGCGCTTTATGTTGCTGGTCGAAAAGGCAAGAAAAAACAAAATCTGTTTTACCCAAGAAAGTTGCGAGCCGACCATTTTCTCGCAGACGGCATGACCATACCTGGCTTTGATGACTGGCTAGTCATGCACATCCCTGGTCACACCGACCGCGACATTGCCGCTTATCATATCCCTTCAGAGCGTGTTTATGTGGCTGATTTAATGGTTAAAGTAAAAGGTAAATTAATCCCACCATTTCCTCTGTTTTATCCTCGACGTTACCGCAACTCGTTGCAGGCCATTAAATTACTCCAGCCTAAGTCCGTCATTTTAGCGCATGACGGCGAGTTAGACTTTGCTGATATAGACTTCGACAGCTTGATAGAGTCAGCGCCCACCACCCCAATGACCCATTGGCGCTCTGTAAAATATAAGTTTAAAAAAGCACTTAATATCCATTAGCACTGGGTTTAAGCGATTCGGATTTTTCGACATATATTCTGGAGAGTTTGGATATCAGCAAATTTATTTATTGGTAAAGCTATCACCAACATGAATACTTGCAGCAAATCTCTTCATGGCATTGCAAAGTTCATCGCCAGATATAAGGACGTAATTTACCGTTTCGCATCAGTTGAAAATAGAGACTTATTAAACATAAACTTAGATGTTGATAAAGCTTGGACTGAGAACATACCAAAGCATATTCATGAAGCTAATTCAGAATGGCACATGGTTGAAGAGGTCGACGCCAACAAACTTTGAGTATCAACCACTTGAAGTTTGATTGTCAGGCTTATTTCAGAACAGCTTAGTTTGACTTTCTTGTCTATTTTATTAGTTTTAAGTTCAATTGTTGAAGACAATAACTAAAAAATTTTTTGAAAATTAAAAATTGAGCTTGTTAAATATCAATGCTAGCATCAACTATAACTCTTATGAAAACATTCGCCTAATGCGTAAATTAACTCTTCTTATAATGATGCTTTGCATTCTGAGTACTCAGGTATTCGGAAGTTTTGCGCATGGAGAAGAGCACCATACTCAAGGCGATGTTCACCAATTACTTCATGAAATAGGTCAGCCGCATAGTCATGATCATGACAACGAAAGCGAGTTTGAAATTTCATTTACTAAAGACGCAGTAAAACACATTAATCAAGACTTACATTGCTGTGCAACGGTTGCTCTAGATGCTTTCCCTTATTCCAAAGCCGAAATAAAACCAATGGGCTCAATTGTATCAATTAATAATAATTGGTCACCGCCCTTTATAAAACACACCACACCTCCCCCTCGGGCTTAATTCAAATTAACGTTTAGTAGTCAGTGACTGTTGTTGCTTGGCTAGAGTTTTTGTTTTTTTGGATTAACTATGTCTATTACATTTTATGCACTGCATCAAAAGCAGTTTAGTACACGTTTTATATTAGCTTTATTGCTTTTATCGCTTTTTTTTATCACCAAAGCGATAGCGTCTCCTGGTGCCCATGGCCCAAATGGTGAACATTTAGATACGCGAACTAAAGTCGCGGCTTCGACCAATCCGAAGTTTGAAAGTTTCACCGAAACCTTCGAATTGGCTGGCGAGTTACTTGAAAACCAACTGGTTATTTACCTCCACGATTTTAAAACCAATACCCCAATAGCTGATGCATCAATCGATTTAGAGCTTGGCGAAATGGCCTCAAGTGCTGAATTTTCAGCGCAGTTACAAGCCTATATTGTGACCGATCAAACCCTGCTTGCTCAGCTAAAGCAAGCGGGATTACATGAAATCGTTATGACCATTTTGACCGAAGAAAATGGTGATTTATTAGTGGCAAATTTAGAAAACCACCAAGCTCTTGAATCAACTGACGCACATGAAAATGCCGAACATGATGATCATCACCATGACTTCCCTTGGCTGATTGTTTTGCTGTGTATTGGGGTATTTGTGATTGGTTTGCTTGTCGGTCGTTTGTCTAAGGAGCGTAAATAATGAAGCTTAAAAACGCGGTATTGTTATCACTTAGTTTATATTCGCTTAGTTTATTTGCCTCACCTGGCGCACATGGCCCTAACGGTGAACACTTAGATCAAAAGTCAAACAAAGTTGAAGGTGGGCTTGGTAAAAAAGCAGACGGCTCGGTCATTATGCCGATGAAGCACCAAGCTTTGCTTAATATTCGCACCCAGTTTGTTACTGAGTCAGAAGTAAAAAAACATGTTCGTTTAGATGCAATTGTAAAACCACACCCAGATGGTTATGCAAAAATTCAATCAAGTAGTGACGGTCGATTAGATGCGCCTGAAACTGGTATTTATCCAACGGGTGCAAAAGTGAACGCAGGCGATGTGCTTGGCTTAATTCGTTATCAAGACACCGCCTATGAACTTGCCAGTCAAACCAGTGAATTAATTGCGATCCGCAATCGCATTGGGCAAACCAATCGCGATGTTGCGCGTTTAAAGAAGCTGGGAGATTTAGCCTCAAAACAAGCGTTAGAGCAGCTAGAAACTGAGCTTTTAAGCTTAAAACAACAGGCTCAAGCGCTGCAAAAAGGTCTTGAGAAACCAGAGGTGTTAATTGCACCTATCTCGGGTGTGCTCATTAACCACACGGTTTCACGCGGGCAATGGGTTGAAGCAGGTGAAGCTTTGTTTGAGATAATTGCACCAAACCAATTTGTCATTGAAGCAAGCACCAGTGATTTAGCGCTTACTAAGCAATTAACCTCAGCAAAAGTGATTGAGCAGCCAGCAATTAAACTTAACTATTTAGGTTTTTCTCCTGAGCTTGTGAATGGTTTAGCGCATGTTAATTTTGAGCTGGCACAAGGCAACGTTGAGAATAACCTATTTATTAATCAAAACATTAGCTTACAAGCACCTATTAATGAAAAGCAACAAGGCATTGTGATCCCTGCGGATGCCGTTGTGTTGAGTCAAAATAATTTGCCGCAAGTGTGGATAAAACTCTCGGCAGTCGTTTTTTACCTCAACAAATTCGCTATCAACATATTGAGCCAGGGCTTGTGCTAGTCACTAAAGGATTAGGTGCAGATAATCGCGTTGTGGTGACAGGTGCATCACTTTTAAACCAAGTGAGATAGGCAATATAAATGTTTAATTTATTAGTAAAAAGCAGCTTAAAAAACCGCTTGGTTGTGCTCTTGCTTGCCTTTGTCATGATGGCTTACGGTGTGTTGCAAGGGCAAAAGCTGCCCGTGGATGTGTTCCCAAATCTTAATAAACCGGTAGTTACTGTGTTAACTGAAGCAGGTGGTATGGCACCTGAAGAAGTTGAACAACTAGTGACCTTTCCCCTTGAAAATTTACTCAATGGAGTGACTGGTGTTACCCGCATTCGCTCAACTTCTGGCATTGGTTTATCCATTGTTTACATTGAGTTTGAATGGGATACCGATATTTATCGCAACCGTCAGTTGGTCTCTGAGCGATTAGATTTAGCATCAGAGCAACTACCAACGGGCATTACGTCTGTAATGGGGCCTGTGTCATCCATTATGGGTGAGGTGATGTTGATTGCACTGCCAATTGATGCTGAAGGTGATACCGATGCAATGGCCGCCCGTGAATACGCCGATTTTGTTTTGCGCCCACGCTTATTAGCTATTCCTGGTGTATCACAAGCGATCCCAATTGGCGGTGAAGTGCGTCAACTCCGTGTTGCGCCCGATACAATGCGCATGCGCCAACTAAATGTGGATTTAGCATCACTGCAAGCATCGCTAAATGACTTTGCTGCTAATTTCGGTGGTGGCTTTGTTGATTTAAACAATCAAGAATATTTAATTCGCCACCAAGGCCGCACGCTCGATGTGGAACACCTTAAAAACTTGGCGGTTGGCTGGCATGATGGCCGTCCGGTACTGCTCTCGCAGGTTGCTTCTGTGAGTTATGCCGCAGCTGAAAAGCGCGGCGATGGCGGCTTTAATGGCAAGCCAGCCGTAGTGATTAATGTGCAGAAACAACCCAATGCCGACACAGTGCAGTTAACCACGCAAATTGAATCAGCCTTATCTGAACTCAATGCAGGTTTACCAAAAGGTATTGCCCAGCCACAAGTATTGTTCCGCCAAGCAGATTTTATTAAATCATCCATTGATAATGTGACCGAGGCGCTGCGAGACGGTGCCATTATGGTGACCATTGTGCTGTTTTTGTTTTTACTTTCAGCAAAAACAACGCTTATTTCACTGTTTGCCATTCCACTTTCTTTAGCAGTGACAGTATTGATTTTTCAATGGCTTAATCAAAGCATTAACGTTATGACCTTAGGTGGCCTTGCAATTGCCATAGGTGAATTAGTGGATGACTCGGTGGTAGACGTTGAAAATATTCTAAGGCGATTAAAACAAAACGCGCAATCGCAGTCACCAAAATCTGTTTTTGAAGTGGTGTGGCAAGCCAGTATAGAAGTGCGCTCAGGCATTGTTTACGCGACCGCGATTGTTATCTTGGTTTTTTTACCACTGTTTGCGCTACCAGGCATTGAAGGTCGATTGTTCTCGCCGTTAGGGCTTGCCTATATTGTTGCGATCTTAGGTTCACTCTTGGTGTCGATGACGGTGACCCCTGTGCTGTGTTACTACTTACTGCCCAATGCCAAAGTGATCCACCAAGGCGATAGCTGGTTGGTAGTAAAATTAAAGCATTTACAAAGCCTTTGGATTGATTGGGCGCTGCCTAAGTCAAAACAGCTGATTGCAGTAACAGGTGTTGTAGCACTGCTTTCGGCGGCGAGTATTTCGCAATTTCCCCGTGCTTTTTTACCCGCATTTAATGAAGGCTCGCTGGTGCTTGGTATTATTTTTGAGCCAGGTACATCGCTTGAAGAGTCGAATAAAATGGGGCATTTAGCAGAATCATTACTACTGTCAGTGCCAGAAGTGACGCAAGTGGGAAGACGCACAGGGCGCGCGGAGTTAGATGAACATGCTGAAGGCGTTCACTCGTCAGAAGTGGATGTCGACTTAACCCCATCAGAACGAAGCCGCGATGAAGTGCTTGCTGAAATTCGTGACAAATTGTCTGTTTTACCTGGGCAAGTTGCTATCGGTCAGCCAATTTCCCATAGACTCGACCACTTATTATCGGGTGTGCGTGCGCAGCTTGCGATTAAGTGGTTTGGTGATGATTTAGAGGGCTTACGCATCAGTGCTGAAAGTCTGCGTAAAAAGCTTGAAAGCGTTCCTGGCCTTGTCGATATCAACATTGAAAAACAAGTGCTTATTCCGCAGTTGAGTGTGCGTTTAAGGTATCAAGACTTAGCTAAATATGGTTTAACGCCAGGCTCTGCGCTGCGTCAATTAAACATGCTTACTGAAGGCACCAGTGTGACCGATGTGATTGATGGCGTAAAACGCTTTGAGTTGGTACTTCGCTTAGAAGATCAAAACCGAACGCCTGCTGCCATTGCAAATACCTTAATTGATTCACCCGCGGGGGCAATTCCGGTTTCCTATATTGCGGATATTCAATTGCTTGATGGTCCGAATCAGGTGCTTCGTGAAAATGGGCGCCGTCGATTAGTGTTATATGCCAACAGTGAAAATGTCGATGTAAAAACGCTACTTGCAGATATTCGAGAAACCGTGGCTGCGCATGAGTTACCCGATGACAGTTTTATTAGTCTAGAAGGGCAATTTTTAGCGCAAGAACAAGCCATGCGTTTATTGATTATGCTGTCAGTTTTATCATTTGCGTTAATCTTCTTAGTACTTTACCTGCGCTACAAATCCATGGTGTTTGCAACCATTATTATGTGTAGTTTACCTATGGCCTTAATTGGTGCTGTGATTGCGATGTGGTTAACCCATACTTCGTTGTCGGTCGCCTCTGTGGTTGGGTTTATTACCTTAACGGGCATTGCAGCACGAAACGGCATTTTAAAAATTAGCCATTATCTAAACTTAATTCGCTTTGAGGGCGAAGTATTCGATAAGGCCTTGATTATTCGCGGAGCAAAAGAGCGTTTATCACCCGTACTGATGACTTCGATGGTAACAGCGTTCGCGTTAATACCTTTGTTATGGGCGGCTGATCAGCCAGGTAAAGAGATACTCCACCCCGTTGCAATTGTTATCTTCTCAGGTCTTATAAGCTCGACCTTGTTAGATACCTTGTTAACCCCTTTGCTGTACTGGAAGTTTGGTAAAAAACCGACTGAAAAATGGCTGAGCAGTAACTCAAAAGAACTTATTTAATAACTCGTTTCCCTTTGCGCATATGTGAAGGGAGCAACCTTTTTAATATCAATATAAAGAGAAATAAAACATGAAAAACACATTTATTACATTAGTTTTCGTAACGCTTAGCGCACTGTTCTTCGCACCAAATGCATCAGCACATGGTGATACAAAACCACTTCACGGTGGCGTAGTGAAAGTTGAGCATGAAATGGTATTTGAACTAGTTCGTGAAGAGTCAGGTGCTAGCTTATATCTTCGTGACCATGGTAAGCCTTACCCAACTGCAAAAGTAACAGGTGACATTACAGTGCTTGCAAAAGGTAAGAAGTCAGATGCTGAACTGACAACGGCTGGCGGTAACAAAATGTCAGCTAATATTGTTATTCCTGAGGGTGCAAAAGTATTAGTTAAAGTAAAAGAAGATGGTCACCACAGTGTGACTGTTCGCTATACTTTCTAAACAATAATTTGAATACCTTAGTTTAGGCTAGGGTATTCATTTTTTTTGCTTTAAGGTTGCAGCAACATTTTTGTCCAAACATCATTTTTTTTGGTAAAACGAGTCCTAAGATGTAAGCGGCTTTCTGCGAATGCTAAAAACTCAATTGAGACAGGTCGAATACGATACCCTCCCCAATTTTGAGGTTTTGTTACTCCCTTACCTTCAAATGTTTGTTGAGTTTTATCAAACTGCTCAACTAATGCTGACTCTGACGATAGCGGCTGGCTTTGTTCGCAGCTTAATGTGGTTAGTTGTGCTGAACGCGAACGTGTCTGCCAAAACTGTATTGCTGCTTGCTCTGATATTTTTTCAGCTAGTCCGACAACTCTTACTTGTTGGCCTATGTGATCCCACCATACGCTCAGTGAAACTTTTGGGTTGCGACTAATTTCTTGACCCTTGTTTGAATCGTAATAAGTACAAAACACAAAACCTTGTTCATCAACCTGTTTTAGATCTACAAAGCGGCTTTCTGGAAATCCTTCTGCGTTAATGGTCGATACACAAACTGCGCTCTTCTGCTGCAAAGGCGAATCGAGTAATGCTTGTTGCCATAAATCATTGAACTTCTCTATTGGGTTATTCATGTTTATCTTTTCCTTAATTTACAACTTACCTTGCTTGATTTCGCTTAAGAGTACAAAGCTAAATACCATGATTGGCAAGTTTGTGGTCACTGGATTAAAAGCTTCAATTAACAATTGCGGTTGAAGCATAACAACCGAGAGTAATAAAAAAGCCAATGCGAGTATATTTAAGATATTCATAAGCTTAGTTTTATAAAAAACGAAAAATAACAAACCAAATATCACTTCGCCAATACCCGCCGCCTTAGTTATTAAATAAGAAATATCATCTGAAAAACCTATGCTGCCCGTCATGAGCTGTTCGAGTGGCGCAACATGCACAAGCTTTGGAAAAATACCGTGATACAACCACACAAAAGTAATCATATAACGGGCCATTTGAACTGTTGTCATGCTAAATCCTATTAAACTCACTTCTTACCGCACCCGGTGCTTCACCTTGGTGTTGTTTAAATGCTTTACGAAAAGCCGCTTCTGATTCATAGCCACTGAGCTCTGCTATGTCGTCGACACTTTTATCAGTATTCATAAGTAAACGAACTGCCTCAACCAGACTTGTAAACTTATCAGAAAAGTTCTGAGCGCTTCGTCAACCAATGATTGTAACTTGCTAAATGTGTTGTGGGTTTTGATGGATCGCACTCAATGCCTTATCAGTTCGTGTATCAAACATCGCAAGCTAATAACCCTGAACTTAATGGCCTGTTTTTAATTGTTGACCATCCATTCAATTAACACTGCCACATAGGTACTCTTTTCTGGTACAGTGTTGATAAATAAAAATAATGAACCTCAGGACACGCTATGGAAGCATATATTTTAATAGGTCTTATTACAGTAGTGGCATTGTTATTTACTGCTTTCAAATTTAAATCAAAACAGTTAGCTAAAAGAAAAGCCCACATAATAAACTTTACAATACCGGCGAAAGTATTGCAGACAGTTAAAAGCCGTTACCCTCATCTATCTGACGATCAGTTAAAAACAGTGGAAAGCGGCTTGAGAGAATGGTTCCATGTAAATTTATTAGCCAAAGGTAAGCCCGTTTCAATGCCTTCTCAGGTTGTTGATGTAGCATGGCATGAACTCATTTTGTTTACCAAGTTCTATCAGGACTTTTGCCAAAAAGCGCTTGGCCGTTTTTTACACCACCATCCAGCCGAAGCCATGTCTTCTCCGAAATCAGCTCAACAAGGCATAAAGACCGCTTGGAAACTAGCATGTGCGAAAGAAAGAATTTCTCCTCTAAAACCTACCCGATTACCACTTTTATTCGCAATAGATGCCTTGCTTGATATCGAAGATGGTTTTAAGTATCAACTTAATTGCCAAGGGCTCGGTAAAGATGGTTATTGTGCAACACATATAGGTTGCTCAGCTTCATGTGGCTCTAGTGGTGCTGCCGATGGTGGAGGTGATTCTGGCTGCTGTTCTGGTGGTGGCTGTGGAGGAGGAAGTTAATAAAACTGGCTAAAAGTCGCTAAAAGTTAGCAAAATAACGCTAAGTTGAAATGAACCAAGGCACAGTAACTTTTACCCTTAACGGTAATAGGTGAAAAAGATATAATGAATAACCCTGCGACTCAATGACCTACATAATTGCATTTGTAGGTCTCAGAACGGCTATTAGTCTGCATTGTCTTAGACTAAATGGCGAGCTTTCCTCTAGCTTTATCTGTTAACTCTCTTCAAATGAAATCTCATTTGCAGTAATGATTAGTGCATTTTAGCAACCCCAACAATGCAAATAAAAACCCTTCTCATTTAAATTTTCATATGTATAATTGCCCTGAAAATATAGTCGTCAGCTCGTTGTAATTAATAATGAAACTTTCAAATTTGCTTGGCACTGTCAGACAATGGCACTGGATCACATCTGCATTATGCCTTGTCGGTATGTTGTTATTTTCAGTGACGGGGATCACCTTAAATCATGCTGCAGATATTAAAGCGACACCTGTGATAACCACGTTAGAAATCGAGCTCAGTGAGGGCATAAAACAGGCGCTGAACAATCGAGAAAGCGGCCCACTTCCCCAAGCTGTTAGGCAATTTTTGATAAACGAACACAATATTACTACACCAAAAACAGATGCTGAGTGGGATGACTATGAGGTGTATTTAGGTATGCCAAAACCAGGGGGAGATGCTTGGCTAACCATTGAGCTTGAAAGCGGTTTGCTCATCTATGAAAACACGAACCGCGGCGTAATCTCATACCTAAACGATTTACACAAAGGCCGCAACACCAGCGACGCTTGGCGATGGTTTATCGACTTTTTTTCAATCCTTTGCATCGTATTTTCTTTGAGCGGTTTATGGCTGCTTGTACGCTATGCAAATCAACGTCCAAGCACATGGCCCTTAGTTGTTGCTGGTGCGATTTTTCCAGTTCTAATTTTAATACTCAGTGCACATTAAGGAATAAATATGAAACAAGTTATAGCCTCAGCCTTATTGGCTGTTGTTACAGCGCCAACTTTAGCGAGTGATATTAATGTCTCGGTCGAGATCCCAAGACTGGATGTTGCTGAATACCATAAACCTTACGTTGCAGTTTGGATTGAAAACAGTAAAAACAAGGTAGTGAGCAACTTAGCTGTCTGGTACGACGTTGATATGCGTAATAACGAAGGCGAAAAGTGGCTAAAAGATATGCGTCAATGGTGGCGCAGAACGGGGCGTAACCTTGACTTACCTGTTGATGGTATGAGCGGGGCGACTCAAGGCCCTGGTACGCACCAGTTGAACTTTTCTCTTGCAGAAGCCAAATTAACAGATCTACCTGCTGGAAAATATCGCCTACGCGTTGAAGCTGCTCGCGAAGTCGGTGGCAGAGAACTCATTAATATTCCGTTCAACTGGCCGCAAGCAGACATGCAGACATTTAACAAATCGGGTAAAACCGAGCTTGGCGCCATTTCATTCACGATTAACCCATAGGACCCTCCCCATGAAAGTAACCTTTCTTAAGTCGCTATTATTAGCAGGTTTAGCTGCTAGTTGCTTTAACGTTAACGCACACCGAGCTTGGATTGTGCCACAAGAAACACAGCTATCAGGTGAAAACCGCTGGGTAAGTTTTGATGCCGCCGTTTCAAACGATATTTTCGTTTCAAATTATAATCCAGGTCGATTTACTGGAGTGAAAGTAAATGAACCTGATGGTTCAGCAACCCAAGTTGAAAATATGCACAAAGGCAAATACCGTCATGTGTTTGACTTGGCATTAAAACAGCAGGGCACATACAAAATTTTCATGGAAACAAGTGGCTTGTATGCCCAATGGAAAGAAAATGGCAAACCAAAATGGTACCCGGGTCGTGGTGAGGCTTTCTCTATGGCTGAGTTTGAAAAACGCGTACCTAAAAAAGCCGATGATTTAAATATTAGCCAATACGCTCGTCGTATGGAAACTTTCGTTACCTTAGGCGCACCAACCAATAAAACCCTAAAGCCAACGAATAAAGGTTTAGAACTCGTTGCTATTACACACCCAAATGAACTTTATGCTGGTGAAGAAGCACAGTTCAAATTCTTAATTGATGGTAAACCTGCTGTCGGCGCTGAAATTACTGCAATTCAAGAAGGGACTCGTTTCCGTGATGCACAGGAAGAAATTAAATCCAAAAGTAATGATGAAGGCATAGTGACATTAAAATGGAATGGTGCTGGTCGCTACTTCTTAGAAGCTGAGTATGAAGATAGCCAAGCCAAAGCCCCTGCGATGGTAAGAAATGGCACTTACATTGCCGTTTTAGAAGTGCTACCTGACTAAAATGCTAAGCGCATCTCTCTTTATGCAAGCCGGCCTGCTTTTGGTCGGCTATTTCGTTTTTACGCTATTTTGCTATCGTAAAGTGATTGTTGCCAAGTGGCAAACCCATAAACAACGTAATGCAAAAACGCTCATTGCCTACGCGAGCGAAAGCGGCTCTGGCAAAAAACTTGCTCATGAGCTGCATACTGAACTTAAAACTCAGGGCGACCTTGCCTTGTGTTTAACCTTAAACCAAGTCACCGAGCAACAATTAAATCAAACTGATACCTTGTTAGTCATTGCCAGTACTTATGGTGAAGGGGAAGCCCCAGATAATGGCAGGCACTTTCTGGATAAGCTAAGCAAACTTAAAAGCACGCTTTCACATCTCAATTATGCAGTACTTGCTCTTGGAGACAGAGAATATAGTCAGTACTGTCAATTTGGCCTTGCACTCAATCAAGCTCTGAAAAGCAAACTCTGCAAGCCATTATTCGAACCTATTCTTGTCAACAAACTTGATGAAAATAGTATCAATGAATGGAATTCAAACCTATTGAGCAAAGGCTTGCTAAAACAGGCTGTGCCGCGCTCAATGCTATCGGCTACTCATCCGCCTATTCAGCAGCTCAAACTCACTGACCGACAGCAAGTAAATATTAATAGCCCCGGCGCTCCCTTATTTGAAATAAATCTCGCTGTGCCAAGTGGTTTAACATGGCAAGCAGGTGACATTGCTCGCTTACACATTCAAGATACCGTTCGAGAATACAGTATTGCCAGTGTGCCACAAGAGCAAAGTTTAAAGCTGCTGGTGCGAGAACAAAAACACCCATCAGGTGAGCTGGGTCTCGGCTCTGGTTGGCTATGCCACCAAGCAGATTTAAACAGCACGCAAGCATTCTCAATCAGAGCAAACACTAAATTTAATCCATTAGACGAGCATAAAAAGCTCATCTTGATCGGAAATGGCAGCGGTTTAGCAGGGCTTAGAGGTCACTTAAAACATCGAGAAATAAAGCAACATCATGAAAACTGGCTGCTTTATGGTGAGCGATGCGCAGAGCATGACTTACCCTGGCATCGAGAACTCACAGAGTGGTTCAATGCCAAGCATTTAACTGAAATCGACCTAGCTTTTTCTAGGCAGAGCACTAATAGCAACATAAAGGTAGGCCGATGTCATTCTGGCTATGTTCAAGATGCCATGCTTGCCCAGCAAACTAAGTTAAAAGATTGGGTCAACAACGGAGCGGCAATATTTATTTGTGGCAGCTTGCAAGGTATGGCAAAAGACGTTGAAAGCATGTTACTTGATATATTAGGCGAGCCTGTATTATCAAGGCTAGAAAGACAAGGCCTTTATCGTAAAGATGTATATTAAAAATAGTACCAACCTAATCAGCATTAACATCATGAAAGCTTTGCGGCTCACCCTAAGCTTTCAAACATCCCAGCTCAAACTATTTAACCTGAGCCCTAGATAATTTATTTAATTCGACATCAATACGTTAGAAGCACTGTTGACCACAGCTCAGATTATTTCAATCAAAAACAAGAAACTAACTATTCTGTAAACAACATCAAAAAAAACTGACTTATACAATGTTTCGACTGGTTTTGTCGGTCAAGATAACTCAGCATTTGCAGGTAATCCAGGCCTGATACTAATACCAACAACGAAATTGCACTAAACCAACTAAAACCACAATTTTATTTCGCGATAATATTCAAAGCCAACATCATTTTAAACTATTTGTCTAGTTTTTTCATCCTAATAAGATGCAATCTAAACTTCAGCCACGTATATTCGTCGTTCAGATTTTTATTCGACACAGTAAAACAATGCGCAATTTAATATTTTCGGCTTTCGCGTTATCGGCTAGCCTCTCTACAAACGTTTTTGCACACACAGCACCCATAAAACTTAACTTCCTCGACGAATACATAATCCCTGCAGAGCTAAGCGTTGATGGTGATAAAGTCGGTGGTTTATCGAGTATTGAATTCGTAAACGGCAAGTATTTAATGATTGCTGATGATTATAAAAAGCCGCGCTATTTTCAAGCCAGAATCAGTATCGATGGTACTGAGATAAAAAACACGAAAATCAGCAATATTACATTCGAAAAGTCATTACCGCTAATGGGCAATAAGTCGAGCAAGCGTGTTGTCGACCCTGAAAGTTTAATTCCTGCACCTAAGCAAAATAGTATCGTTTGGACCAGTGAAGGCAGTGTGAAATACAACAAACCGCCTGCTATTTTTATGCAATCACTCGCAGGTGACATAAACCAAACTCAAACCACTTTTACGCTACCTAGCATGTTTAACATCGGTAAAAACACTGGCCCACGCCATAACGCGGTGTTTGAAGGCGTAACACTCGATATGTCGGGTAAAGGTATTTGGGTGTCAATGGAAGGCGCGTTAAAACAAGATGGTGAAGAAGCCACCTTAAAGCACGGCAGCATGGTGCGTATTTCACACTTTGATTTTGCCAGCAAGCAAATGCAAGAACAGTTCGCCTATTATGTTGAACCACTGGTAAACCGCAAAGGTGCTAAATCAGATGCATTTCGCACCACGGGGTTAGTTGAGCTATTACAAATCAGCGAATACCAATTTTTAACCATGGAACGCGCTTATACCTCAGGGTTAAAAGATGGTGGCAATAATGTAAGTATTTACCTAATCGATACACAAGACGCAACCAACACATCGAACCTTGCCTCTTTAAAAAACCAGTCGTTTAAAGCCGCGAAGAAAACTTTAGTGTTAGATTTAGCGACCATCACTGACAAATTAGGGTCGAAGCAGATTGATAACTTGGAGGGCTTAACGTTTGGCCCGACTTTAGCAAATGGCAATCGCAGTTTGCTGATGGTGGCGGATAATAATTTTAATGTGCATGGCCCGCAATTGAATCAGGTGCTGTTGTTTGAGGTAACGGATTAACGTGCAAAATACACGTTGCGAAGCAAGGTTATTTTTGCGCAAGGTGAGATGAGCAGTTTTAGCTGTAGCTGCGTAATACTTTTCCTGTAGCAGCGGCTTTATGCCGCGACTGCTAACTAGTTTTCGTCATTCTGGACTTGTTTCAGAATCTAAGGATTGCTCATCACCAGTCTTCAATTTAACCCTTTGTCGCATTGGCGACAGCAACCAAGGGGAGGCTAAGCATTTCAATTTAGCCTCTTGCAGAAATTCATCCCTGAAGCTTGGGCCTGTCGGCATCCATGCCTCCACTTCCTCGCGCTGCGAAACTTCGCTTCGGTCACTCGTCACCCTCATGGCGCCCTTCATCACATCTATCGTGCAAAATACACGTTGCGAAGCAAGGTTATTTTGCGCAAGGTGAAATGAGCAATTTTAACTGTTGTTAAAAATATCGATGAACGTATACGCCATGAGGGTACGTCCATGTACAAGCATGGCTTGGCTCGCATTGCCTAAATGGATTAGGTACTTGGGATTTGTCTGGAACAAAAACCCCGCCATGCGAGCGCATTACTCATCAATTCATTATTTTCAGGGCGTGATAAAAGGGAAAGGGTGTTGTCTGTAAGCTTTAAGGGTAATGTGGGATTTGAGTTGTCTATGAGCTAATAGGGTCAAAATGCACAATGCAAGACCCGACCCCGTTAATTTTCTATGTAGGTTACTAGTTCAACTGAATACTCGACATCAAATTATAAAGCTGGCGCAAAATAAGGTTCAA